>Ga0181530_10001129_pt1 | contig 33915 bp, 27 predicted proteins | sample PEATcosm2014_Bin_42_FD_119769 | JGI IMG/M metagenome (GOLD analysis project Ga0181530, IMG submission 119769) | Peatland microbial communities from MTU Mesocosm Facility, Houghton, MI, USA - PEATcosm2014_Bin10_60_metaG | ecosystem: Environmental > Terrestrial > Soil > Wetlands > Peat | place...
GTCCGCCGTCGATGGTCTTGAACACGCCGCCGGCCGCGCCGCCCGCATAGTAGACGTTCGCCTGGCCGGCCACGCCCGCCACCGCCGTCACCCGCCCGCCGCCCACCGCCGGACCAAGGTTGCGGAACTTGATGTTCTCCAGAATGTCGTGGCTCTTCTCGGGGGCGGGCTTCTCGTTTTCGTCCGCCTGCACGGCCATGCAGAAGATCAGGATGGTTAAGATTGCCAGCACGCTTGCCGTTCTCGATTTCATCGGACTGCTCCTACTCCGGGGAATGTGAAGCTCGACAGGAAACGCCCGCCGCGCGCGGAAATGATTCGCGCCAAGAAGACAAAGCATTCTAGCGCAACCAGCGATGAGGCTGCCGCCGTGCGGGTCAGATCACCGTCAAGGCAGGGCTGATCACAAAGCGCAGCTTCTCGTGCGCGCTCCGCAAGACATTCTCCACGAATTCGGGTGATTCCCCGCGTGCGAAGATGAAGCCCAGGTAGCTCGCTCCCTCCGGCAACGGCACCAGCTTCTGGGACACCTTGGCTGTGATGACCACGTCGTCGATGCCGGAGACGGCACGCGCCTCGTCGATGCCCTGCGTCTCCTGGTAGAAGCCCGCTTGGGGAATGGGAATCATCATGACTCCCGAGGCCGCATTTTCGCGATAGATGCGCGAGACGTCCAACCCAAGCATCAGCCGGATGAGCAACTCTTCGAGCGAGACTTCCTTGTCCACCAGCGGGATCTCGAAACGCAGCGCGCGCGAGCACAGCCCGCCGATCGAGCGCGCCGCCACCTCCATCATCCAGATGCCGGCGGCGTTGATGCGCAGCTCGGCGTGCACCGGGCCGTGGTAGAGCCCGAGCGCGTCGGCGGCCAGGGCCAGAGTCTCGACGATCTCCTGCTGGCGCTCGCGGCTCATCCGCGACGGCGTAACGTAAATGGTCTCCTCGAAGAACGGCCCCGTCAGCGGGTCGGGCTTGTCGAAGATGGCGAGCACACGCAGGCGGCCGCGGTCCACGATGGCCTCCACCGCGATCTCGGCGCCGTCGATGTAAGTCTCCACTTGAATGAAGTTGCTGGTCTCTTCGCGCAGCACCCCGACCTCGGGACTCTTCAGCAGCGCCCGTACGCGCTCGAAGGCGCGGACGAATTCTTCGGGAGTATCAGCGCGGATGACGCCGCGGCTTGCCGAGAGCGCCAGCGGCTTGAGCACGCGTGGGACATCCAGCGTGACCGCGCCCGTGGCCAGCAATTGGCGCGGGTCGGCGTCCAGTGGGAAACGGCGGTAGTCGGGCACGTTGATCCCGGCCTGCCGCAGTCGCCCGCGGGCGAGATATTTGTCATGGCACGCCTCGGCCGCCTCCGGCGGATGGTTGAGCAGGCCGAGGGCCTTGCTGGCCAGCGCCGCTGTTTCCGTAGCCCGATCGCCGATCTGGATGATGGCTGCGAAGGGCCGCTCCCGCGCCACTTCTACAATCTTGCGGGTGTTCTCCTCTGGATTCTCGAACCGCAGGGGGATGGCATCGTCTCCCCAGGGATCGTCGAGGACGTGGCAGCGGTCGGTGCCGAAGACGACCTCGAGGCCCAGCTTCTCGGCTGCATCCACGAAGGCCTGCGCCTGGTAGCCGGTGGTGGTGCAGAGAAGGAGAACGCGCGGTTTGGAAGCTGAGGACACGTCACGTCAACTGTTATTGCCTGAAGCTTACACCCACATCGGACTCAGGAATGACATTGAAAAAATGCCGCAGAGCGGGAAAGCTAGGGCCAGCTAGCGAGCGCATGGCGCAACATCAGCAATACGAGATTTGGATACTGAATGTCGGCGACTGGATGCTCAAATCGTCCTGGCGCGATTTCGAGGTAGGGTTGGCGGCAGCCCGAGCACTGAGCGGGCCGGTGCGCATCATGTGCGCGGTGTATGACGGCGGCGCGGCGGTAGAGAGGAATGTAGTGGTGGAGCTGGGCGGCACCGGTGGGGACCACTAACCGGAGCGGGGCTCGGGTTCTGTCCCGTAATTTCATTCAAAAATCGAATGGTGTCATCCCGAGCGCAGCGAGAGATCTATGCATTGAAAATCAAATACATAGATTCTTCGCTCCCTTCGGTCGCTCAGAATGACACTTCAATTCGTATTGCGGGAACCTACGGGACAGCACACCCGGGTCAGTTTTTCCCAACGCCGGCGTGACGCCACCCCCAAAGCCTCAGCGGCCCGAGGTGAACAGATTGTGCTTCAGGATGCACCACAGCGTGTGCACGCCGTCCTTCCATCCGATCTTCTTGCCTTCTTCATAGGTCCGCCCTGAGTAGGAAATGCCGACCTCGTATACGCGGCACTTGAGCGCGGCGATCCGCGCTGTCACCTCCGGCTCGAAGCCGAAGCGGTCTTCCGTCAGCTTCACCGACTGGATGATCTCCCGCCGAAACGCCTTGTAGCAGGTCTCCATGTCGGTGAGGTTGAGGTCGGTGAACATGTTGGAGAGCAGGGTGAGGAATCGGTTGCCGACCGAGTGCCAGAAGTACAGCACGCGATGGGTTTCCCCGCCGGCGAAGCGCGAGCCGTAGACCACGTCGGCTTTGCCCTCGAGGATGGGAGCCATAAGCTTGGGATACTCCGCCGGGTCGTACTCCAGGTCGGCATCCTGGATGATGACGATATCGCCGGTAGCAGCGGCGAAGCCGGTGCGCAGCGCCGCGCCCTTGCCCCGGTTCTTGTCGTGGAACAGCACGCGGATCGGGTAGCCCGCGCTCTCTCTCGCGATCTCCTCCAGGCGGGCGCGGGTGCCGTCGGTCGAGCAATCATCCACGATGATGAGTTCTTTCTCAACCGGTGAGGCCAGGGTGCGCCGGATGATCTCGTCGATGTAGTCCTTTTCGTTGTACACCGGCATTACTACCGAAGCTTTCATGCGCCGCGCACCCGCTCGCGCAGCTTGAAGCGCTGGATCTTGCCGGTGGCGGTCTTGGGGAGTTCGCTGACGAACTCCACCCAGCGCGGCTTCTTGAACGGCGCCAGCTTGTTGGCCACGAAGTCCTGCAATTCACGCGCGGACTTTTCGTCTCCGGCCGCGTCCGGTTCGAGCACGACGAAGGCCATGGGCTTGATGAGGCGCTCGGCGTCTTCGCGTCCGATCACCGCCGCCTCGCGCACCCCCAGATGTGCCGCCAGCGCCGCCTCGATCTCCACCGGGCTTACCCACTGCCCGGAGACCTTCAGCATGTCGTCGGAGCGGCCGGCGTACCAGAAGTAGCCGTCGGCATCCTGGTAGTACTTGTCGCCAGTGCGGATCCAGTCGCCTTCGATGGTCTGCTTGGTCTTCTCGTGTTTGTTCCAATAGTAGGCGCAGGTGCTGTCGCCGCGGACGACCAGGCTGCCGGTCTCGCCTACGCCGACCGGCTCATTGTTCTCGTCGAGGATCTTGGCTTCGTATCCGGGGACGACCTGTCCGCTTGAGCCTGGACGCGCGGCCCCGCGCCGGTTCGAGAGCACGATGTGCAGCAGTTCGGTCGAGCCCAGGCCGTCCAAAATCTCGACCGCAAAGCGCTGCTTGAAGCGCTCAAAGACGGCTGGCGGCAGCGATTCGCCAGCCGAGACTCCATTGCGAATCGTGGAGAGGTCGAAATCCGCGCCGTCGCGCTTGTGTGCCAGCAGTCCCACGTAGCTCGTCGGGACGGAATAGAACAAGGTCGGCCGATGGCGCTCGATCACCGCATAGACGTTGGGTGGCGTGGGCGGGCCTGACAACAGGATGCTGGTGGCGCCCGCCGAGAATGGGAAGTAGAGCCCGTTTCCCAGCCCGTAAGCGAAGAACAGCTTGGCCACACTGAAGCAGCGGTCGCGCGCAGTGACGCCGAGGATTCCCTGGCCGTAGAGCTCGCACGCGACCACGATGTCGTGATGCAGGTGCACGCAGCCCTTGGGGAATCCCGTGCTCCCGGAGGAATACAGCCAGAAGGCAGCGTCGTCCTGGCTGGTGGGCTCGGCGGCAAGCTCGGGGCTGGCTTTGGCGATCAGGTCATTGAACGAATGCGTCCCAGCGGGGGCATTGCCCACCACGATGATGTCGCGCAAGTATCGCAGCCGCTCGCGAGGGATAACCTGCACCTGCGGCAGAAGGGCCTCGCTGACGATCACCACCCGCGCCCGCGAATCGTTCAGCATGTATTCGTAGTCGGGCGGCTTGAGCAGGGTATTGACCGGGACGGCGACGATGCCGGCCTTGATCGCGCCCAGGAAGCTGTAGGCAAATTCCGGCGTGTCCAGCAGGATCAGCAGGACGCGCTCTTCCATGCGCACGCCCAGAGCGCCCAACGCGTTCCCCAGCCGGTTGACTTGCTCCGCCAACTGCTTGTAGGTGACGCGCTCATCCCCACATTCGATGGCGACATTGTCCCCGCGTCCCTCTTCCAGGTTGCGGTCCGCCAGCCAGGCGGCTACGTTGAATGGTTCGGGCAGAACCATGCTCTTTTCTCGGCCATTACTAATGGCTGCGTATTGTCTCATACCCGGTTTGACCGGGGCGCGGCCATCCGGCCGTAACCAGCACTGGTAGCGAAAGTAATGGGTGCAGCCTGCCCCAGCCGTATTAAAATCGAAGCCTCCCCCGAGCGTCTCAGATCCCCACTGAGAGTCGAAGTAGTGGCGCCGCGCTTCCCCGCGTGGGCTCCGTCCTCTGCTTCTAAAACGGCATGCTCGACAACAACAACCCGGCACAACCCGAGGCGCCGGCCTCGACCACCGAGCAATTGCTGCGCCTTCTCGGCCAACTGCCCAAGGCGCCCAATGGCGACGACGACGCCCTTAACAACCCAGAATTGGAGCAGTTGTTCGGGAGCCTTGCCAAGGGACTGGAGCAGGGTATCGCCGACAGCGCGCTGGCAACCCCAGCGGGAGAGCCGCTGACGCTGGAAGCCCTCGCGGCCAGCCTGGGGCAGCCGCTTACTTTGGGTGAAATCCCAGCTACGCAGACCTCCCGCGAGGCGGCCGTTGCCTGCCCCAAGTGCGGCTCGGCGAATCCGGCTGCAACCCGCTTCTGCGGCATGTGCGGCCAGGGGTTGGGAACCGAGGTCCCCAAGGCTTCCAGGAACGGGGCCAAACCCGTGGTCGCTGCATCCGACCTGCCGACGCTAGCCGAGTTCGGTGGCAGAACCAGCTCCAGCACGGGACTTAAGATGGCGCTCCTGGGAGCGCTGGTTCTGGTATTGGGTCTGGTGGTGTATCAGCAGTTGTGGCGCCTGCCGCTCCTGACGGGCGCGGCCTCAAACTCTTCGGCTGTACGGACCTCAGCCAGGGCAGCAGAACCGCCCGCGGTAGCGGCGCCCGCTCCAGCCAAGCAGCCAGCTTCGGTGACCCGCGCGCCGGACAGCGTCGCCAAGACGCCCAGCCCAGTGGTGAAACCGTCGAAGGCGGCGCCGCCGACCGTCATCAGGCGCAACCTGCCGCAGCCCAGGCCGCCCTTGCCTTCCGCTCCTGTACCGCTCCAGATACCTCTTCCGGTCATGCCGCTTGCCGCGGCAGCGGAACCGGTAAGGCCACCGCCGGTTGAGAAAGCGCCCGCGGCGGCTCCCGTGGCCGCTGCTCCTGAGCCCAAGCCCGCCAAAATTTCCCAGGTATCCCCGGGGGTGCTGATCTCCAGGGTTAATCCGCAGTATCCGCCGGCGGCGCGCGCCGCCCGCGTCCAGGGTGCGGTGGTGATGCACGCCGTCATCGGTACGGACGGGACGATCCAGCAGCTCCGGGTCATCAGCGGCAATCCGCTGCTGGTGAATGCGGCCATGGCGGCGGTCAAGCAGTGGCGCTACCGGCCTTACCTGCTCGGCGGCACACCGGTTGAGGGCGAGACCGACATCACCGTCAACTTCAAGGGCGAATAGCCGCAGCGCGCGACTGCGTGCGCGTCAGGCGATGCGCTGGACCGGGTGCGTCGGTTCGGCCTCCGGGAGGTCCCTCGCTTTGCTCGGGATTTCGGCAGTGGGCTCCCGCTCCCCCTCGCGGTGCTCAGGGTCGCTCACGCCCGCTAAGCGCCTCAACTTGGTGTAGGCGGTGTTGCGTTCAGCGGGGATTCTTCCCAGTTCACGGATGCGCTGGTGGAATTCCTCCGGACTCAAGTACTGGCCCGCGGTTGCTCCTGCCAGCCGCGAGATGTTTTCTTCCATTAGAGTGCCGCCGTAATCGTTGGCCCCCGCATGCAGGCAGAGCTGAGCCACGTTGCGGTCCAGCTTGACCCACGAGACTTGAATATTCCGGATGGAGCCGGCCAGCAGCAGCCGCGCCAGCGCGTGGATCTTCAGGTGTTCCGCGAGCGTCGGCCCGGGCCGCGCGATGCCCTGCTGATAGAGCAGCGTGTTCTGGTGCACGAATCCCAAGGGCACGAACTCGGTAAAGCCTCCAGTTTCGCTCTGGATGTCGCGCAGCAGCCGCAACTGTGCCAGCCAGTGGTCCGGCGTTTCGACGTGCCCGTACATGAGGGTGGATGTGGTGCGAATGCCGCACCGGTGCGCCGTGGTAATCACCTCGCGCCATTGCTCGCTGTGCAGCTTGTTGCGCGAGAGGACGAAGCGCACGTCGTCGTCCAGGATCTCGGCGGCGGTGCCGGGCAGCGTGTCCAGGCCGGCATCCTTGAGCATGAGCAGGTACTCGCGCACGGGCATGCCCGTCAGCTCCATGCCGTAGACGATCTCCATGGGCGAGAAGGCGTGGGTGTGCATGTCGGGAACGGCGGCTTTGACGGCGCGCAGGATGTCGCGGTAATAGAATTTCGAGAGACCGTGCGGCAGCCCGCCTTGAATGCAGACCTCGGTGGCGCCGCGCTCGCGCGCCTCCAGCGTGCGCCGCGCGACTTCCTCCAGCGAGAGGAAATACGCGTCCGCCTCCCGCGGCCCGCGGCTGAAGGCGCAGAACTTGCAACCCACGAAGCAGACGTTGGTGAAGTTGATGTTGCGATTCACCACGTAGGTAACCGTGTCGCCCACGAGCTGCTTGCGCAGGCGGTCGGCAGCGCACAGCACTCCCAGCAAATCGTCGCCTTCGGCATGCGCCAGCAGGCGCTGCTGTTCCGGGGAAAGCGCGCCGCCATCCGCGGCTTCCAGCACCTTCTCGAGCGCCTCGCGCACGCCCGCACTGAGACGGGGCTCCAGTTCGCGCCAGTCCAGCGTGTGGAAGCCTTCCAGCTCTGCGGTGCTGAGTGGCCGTGACATAGTCAGCGGGCTAATGTACCAAGACGGTTATGGTCATTGTCAGATGTCCATAGTCACTCTATAATGTCTATTAGAGCGGAGGTGCTTTGTGAAGCAAATGGCTGCCGGTGAATTTAAGGCTCATTGCCTCGCGATCATGGATGAAGTTGCCGCCACGCGCGAGCCAGTGGTTATCACAAAGCGGGGCAAGCCGGTCGCAAAAGTGGTTCCAGTCGATGGCTCAAAACCCAAGAAATTTCTGGGAAGGCTGGAAGGAGTGTTGTTGCCGGCGAAGGGTGATCTCACAGAGCCCACCGTTCCGTTGGAAGATTGGGAAATGCTGAAGTGATCGTGCTCGACACGCACGTCCTGTATTGGTCTCAGGCGCATCGCGCGAAGATTTCCCAACGGGCGGCGAAGACGATTGAGGCGGAAAGGAATGGCGGCCTGGCCATCTCCGCGGTTACGCTGCTGGAACTGGCTCACATGATCGAGCGCGGGAAGATCATCCCGCGTGGAACCGTAGAATCAACCATTGGGTTGTTGACTGAGGGCATCGTCATCAAGCCCATCACTGCAGAAATCGCGAGCCTCTCGATCCAGTTTCCCGCCGACTTCCCGCGCGATCCCATGGATCGAGTTATCGCTGCCACCGCCCGAGCGGAAGGACTGCCCCTGGTAACGGCGGACGCACACATTCAGAAATGCCCGCTTCTAAATGTGGTCTGGTAGGACCTAGCGGAACAAATCACGCTCTCTGGAGCGAATGATCGAACGCGCGCCGCCGTGCCCGGCCTGGTAACGGAAGCCGCGAATGATGCACGCCGGGCTTTGCGAAAGCTTACCGCATACCAGGCCGGCCATGCACGCCAGCTCGTCGGCTACCGCCTCCAGGGACGCTCGCAGCCGGTATCCGTGCGAATCGCGCCGCTGGCGAAAGTCGCGGAAGGGCTTCATGCCGGCCACACCGATGGCCGCTTCGCACAATCCTTCGCGCCACGGCCGCCCGAAACTGTCGGTGATCAGCACCGGCACCGAGACGCCCAGCTTTTTCTTGACGGCGCGGTGGATCTGGCGGGCGGAGCGGTCAGGATCGGCGGGCAGCAGCGCCGCGCACCGGCCGCCATCCACGTTGGACACATCGACGCCGCTATTCGCGCACACCAATCCATGGGACGTTTCCGTGATGATGACTCCGCGTTTGCGCCGCACCACGCGCCGGGCTTGCTCGATCGCCAACTGCACCACGCGCGCATCCAGCTTGTATCGCGCTGCCCAACGGCGCGCCGCCGCTGTGGGCCGCACCCGGTCGAGAACAACCATCTGCGCTTCCGACTTGGAAACGATCTTGTGCTTCACCACCAGGATATCTCCCGGCACGAGCTTCAGCCTCTGTCGCCGCAGAGCCGCCATGATCGCGTCCGCAACCGAATCGCCGGGCAGAACTTCACCTATCCCGACAATCGGAATAGCCCGCAACTCCGTGGCTTCATCGCTACGCCGCGGCATCAGGAAACAGCGGCCTCCACCGTCAGCTCGCGGAGGAACTCCATCACCCACCGCGCCAGAGCCGTCTTGTCAGCTTCCGACTTCATCACAGTGCTGGCGTACCGCACTGCGATTCCCTCGACTCGTGTGCCGAATGCCGAGTCCCACTCGTCGGCGATCAGCAGGTCGAGGAAATCCGCGTAGCCGCGGGCCACTCCGGCGATCGAGACCGGCAGACCTTGCGTCTGCATCAGTTCGCCGGCAGGACCGGAAACCGCCGCGCCTCCGATGATCGGGCTGATGGCCGCCACCGGCGCCTTGGTTTGCTTGAGCGCCTGTCGGATGCCCGGCACGGCCAGGATGGGTCCGATGCTGGTAATGGGATTGCTGGGCGCGATTACGACCGCCTCCGCCTGGGCGATCGCCTCCAGCACCGCCGGCGCAGGCCGCGCCCGCTCTGCGCCCTCGAACCGCACCCCGCGAACAGCCACCTGGTAGCGCTCGCGCACAAAGTACTCCTGAAAGCTCAGCTCGCCATCAGCGGTTATTACACGCGTTTCGACGCGATCATCGGACATCGGCAGGACGCGCGTTTCGACGCCGAGCGAGCGCGTGATCTCGGCGGTCGCTTCGCTGAGCGTCTTGTCCCTGGAAAGCAGTTCGGTCCGGCGGAGATGTGTCGCAAGGTCGCGATCGCCGAGCTGGAACCACGCGGGCGCGCCCATCCGCCGCATGGCTTGCAGACACTGAAAGGTGTCACCCTCGACGCCCCATCCGCGCTCCCGGCTCAACATTCTGGCCAGCGCGTAGGTGATCGAGTCGAGGTCGGGGGAAACGTGCAGTCCCCACCAGGTGAGGTCGTCGCCGGTGTTGACGATCACCGTCAGCTCGCGTGCGGGCAGCACTGCCGCCAGCCCAGCGACAAACTTCGCGCCGCCCGTTCCGCCAGTGAGCACGACGATCATGCCGCCCTCGCCAGCCCCTGCTCGTCGGCGGCCGAGCGCAATCTGTCGGGCATCAAACCGCGCCGTGCCGCTACCGCAGGAACAAACTCCGGATACACACACAGCCGATGTCGCAACCGCTGGCCCGCGGCCTCGGTGCGGCGCTCGAGTTCGGCCAGGTGCGGCCACGGCGCTTCCGGATTGATGAAATCAGGCGTGAGCGGCGAAACCCCGCCCCAATCGTTGATGCCGGCGGAGAGCAGCGCGCCGTAGCCGGGCGACGACAAGTTCGGCGGCGCCTGGATGTTCATCTCCCGCAGCACCAGCCGCGCCACCGCAACCGTCCGCAGCATTTCGCCGCGCGAGGGCTCGAGCCACGACGCCATGGGGATCGCCGGCTTCACCCGGAAGTTCTGCACGATCACCTCCTGGATGTGGCCGTAGCGGCGATGCAACTCGCGGATGGCCAGCAGCGTATCCACACGGTCGTCCGGCGTCTCGCCGATGCCGATCAGCAACCCGGTGGTGAAGGGCACGCCCTGCTTGCCCGCGTCTTCGATGGTTCGCAATCTCCGCGCCGGAACCTTGTCCGGTGCGCGGTCGTGGGCCGCTCCCGGACGCAGCAGGGCGCGGCTGGTCGTCTCCAGCATCAGGCCCAGGCTCGGGCACACCGCGCCCAGCCGCCGCACCCATTCCGCGCTCATCAGGCCGGGATTGGCGTGGGGCAGGAGCGAGGTCTGGCGCAACACCAACTCGCACATCGCTTCGAGGTAGTGCAGCGTGGACTTATATCCCAGCTTGCGCAGCGTGGCGCGCATCTCGTGGAATGCCAGCTCGGGCTTGTCACCCAGACTGAACAGAGCCTCGCGGCAACCCAGCTTCTCGCCCGCCTTGGCCACCGCCAGCACTTCCTCGGGCGTCATGGTGCGCGCGCCCGCGTCCGAGGGATCGCGGCGGAAGATGCAATAGCCGCAGTAATCGCGGCACAGGTTGGTCAGCGGCAGAAAGACTTTGCGCGAGTAAGTGATGACGCCAGGGTGGAAACGCTCTTTGACAGCAACTGCGGCCGCCAGCAGCGCCGGCAGCTCTTCATCGGCCGCGCGGATGAGACGGCAGGCCAGTTCGCGTTCGACGGGCAGGCCGTCGCGCAGTTCGTTCCACAACCCCCGATTGAGCCATTGGGTCATTGATTCAATCCCGCAAGGATATATGAGACAGCGGCCGCGTGGGCTGGGCTGATTTTTTTCTCGTTATCGAGGAGTAGAATGCTTTCCCGTCCCTCGGCTGACCCATGTATCCGTGCTCGTTCCACTACCACCGCGCGACATCGCTCGAGGAGGCCAGCTCCCTGATCTCCGAGCTCGGACCGGAGGCCAAGCTGCTCGCGGGAGGCCAAAGCCTCATCCCGCTGATGAAGCTGCGCTTCGCCAATCCCGCGCATTTGGTGGACTTGAATTTCATTCCCGCGACCTCCTACATCAAGCAGGAAGGCGACACGTTGCGCTTCGGGCCGCTCACCCGCCACGCCGAGATCGAGCACTCCGACATCGCCGCGAAGATCCCCATCGTGCACGACTGCGCCACCGGCATCGCCGACGTGCAGGTCCGCAATCGCGGGACCATGGCGGGTTCTCTGGCCGAAGCCGATCCCTCCGGTGACTGGGCGCCGGCGCTGCTTACGCTCGATACCATGGTCCACTGCCTGGGTCCGAAGGGCCGGCGCGAGGTCGCGCTCGCCGACTTCATCCAGGATGCTTACACCACGATGCTCGAGCACGATGAGTTGATCAGCGAGATCTCGGTGCGAGTCCCGCCCGCAAACAGCGGCGGCGCTTACTTGGCGTTCAAGCGCTGCGCGCCGGTGTACGCCTCCGCCGCCGTGGCGGTGCAGCTCACGCTGGATGACGGTGATTGCGGCGATGCGCGCATTTATCTGGCTGCCGTCGGGCTCACGCCCATTCGTGCCGTTGAAGCCGAAGCTGTGCTCCGCGGCAAGTCCATTAATCCTGAGACCATCGCCGCCGCCGCCGAGGCTGCTCGTGCCGCTGCTGATCCCCAGCCCGACATGCGCGGTTCGGCGGAGTTCAAACGCCAGCTCGTGTTCGCACTCAGCAAGCGCGCCATCGGCCTCGCCGCGCGCCGCGCCCGTGGAGAGCGCATGGAGGCCAGCCACATCTATGCCTGAGCCGCAGCAGGTCCGCATCAAGCTCAAGGTCAACGGCAAGCCGTGCGAGCTGGCGGTCGAGCCGCGAATGCTGCTGGTCGAGATGATCCGCGAGGCGCTCGACCTGACCGGCACGCACGTGGGTTGCGATACCACCTACTGCGGCGCTTGCACGGTCCTGCTGAACGGGCTGCCGGTGAAGTCGTGCACAGTGCTGGCGGTGCAGGCCGACCAGGGCGAGGTGCTCACGGTCGAAGGTTTGGCGGCGAACGGCGAGCTCCATCCCATCCAGAAGGCCTTCATAGACCAGCACGGTCTGCAGTGCGGCTATTGCACGCCGGGCATGCAGCTCGCGGCGTATCACCTGCTCGCGCACAACCCGCACCCGAGCGAGCGTGACATCCGCAAGGCCATCGCCGGCAACACCTGCCGCTGCACCGGGTACCAGAACATCTTTCGCGCGATCGAATCCGCCGCCGAGCTGATGGGGAGATGAGCCGATGGCCATGAAATTCACCGGCGACTTCGTGGTGAAGAAGAGCCGGGAAGAGGTGTATGCCTTCCTGACTGATCCCAGCCGGTTCGGGCCGCTGCTCCCCGAGTATCAGGGGATGACCGTCGAGGACCCGCGCAACTTCACGGTGAAGGTGAACGTGGGTGTCTCTTACATAAAAGGGACGGCGGAAGTGAAGCTGAGTCTCGACCAGGCGAACCCTTCCAGCTTCGCGCTCTATAAAGGGCAGGGAAAACTCCCCGGAGGCGGCGCGAGCGTCAGTGCCAGCTTCGATCTTGCCGAGGCCCCGGAGGGAACGAAAGTTTCGTGGACAGGGGAAGCGCAGGTCTTCGGCAAGCTCACCTCATTGGCCGGCGGCCTGCTGGAGCCGCTCGCCAAGAAGAATATCCAGAAGCTGATCGACGGCCTGAAGGCCGCGCTGAGCTGACGGGAGGGCACGGCTTCAGCCGTGCCGTTATCGGCTCTTTATTACATTGTCATTCCGAGCGGGCTTGAGCCCGCGAGGAATCTTGGTTTTGTTCGCAGGAGCACCTGATGTCCGACCACAGCACTGGCAAGCGCCCCTGGGTGGGCCAGCCTCTTCGCCGCAAGGAGGAGCGACGGCTGGTCACTGGGCGCGGCAAGTTTGTGGACGACTTCAAACCCGACCGCGGCCTCCACATGGGTCTGGTACGCTCGCCCTACGCCCACGCGCGCATCGACCGCGTCGATGTTTCTGCCGCTCAGGCACTGCCCGGCGTCGTCGCCACGCTGACCGGAGATGAACTCGCGAAGCTCTGCCAGCCATTCTTCCCCATCGGCCCCGACCCGTGCACGAAGATCATCGACCTCCCCATGGCACACCACAAGGCGCGCTACCAGGGCGAGCCGGTGGTTGCCATCGCCGCCGAGTCTGCCCGCATCGCCGAAGATGCTGCCGAGCTCGTCGAGGTGGACTACACGCCGCTCGAGCCGGTGCTGGAGGCCGAGTCCGGCGCCGCCAGCCAGAACCTCGTCCACGAAGGCTGCGGCACCAACCGCATCTGGCAGGGCATCTGGGAATTCGGCGACGTGGAGAATGCCTTCCGCGAAGCCGCGCACGTAGTCCACATCGACCGCCTGCACTTTCATCGCTTCTCCTCGACTCCGCTCGAGAACAACGCCATCATCGCCTCGTGGGACCTGAAGGACGACCACATCGATTTCATCTGCAACAATTCTTTTCCCACCATCGGCCTGCAGATGCTGGCGCCCGCCATCGGTGTGCGCATGGACCAGATCCGCTGCCAGACCCACGACATCGGCGGCAGTTTCGGCATAAAGATCAACAATTACGTGTACATGGCCGTCGTGGCCCTGCTCTCGCGCAAGGCTGGCGGCCGTCCCGTGAAGTGGGTGGAGACGCGCTCCGACCACATGACCGCCAGCGCTCACGGCAACGAACGCACCTTCCGCGAGACGCGCGTGGCGCTCGACGCCGAGGGCGTAATCACCGCCATCGCCTCCCGCCACATCGACGACTGCGGCGCTTACCCCCGCTATGAGCCACTGGGCTGCGTGATCTGGTCGCAGGTCTTTCCCGGCGTGTACCGCTTCAAGAACGCGCGCATCGACTTCTCGCAGGTCGTGACCAACAAGTGTCCGGTCGGACCCAACCGCGGATACTCGCGCATGCAGCACCTCTGGTTCCTGGAACGCGTGATCGACATCTGCGCGCACGAACTCGGCATCCCTGCCGATGAGATGCGCCTGCGCAACTACATCCGCCCGGAGGAGTTCCCCTACACCACGCCTAACGGCTGCGTGTACGACTCCGGCAACTACCCGGCGATGCTGGCGCTGGCGAAGAAGCTGGTCGGTTACGACGGCTGGCGCGGCAAGCAGGCCATCGCGCGCGGGGATGGCCGCACCATCGGCATTGGCATCGGAACCACGCTCGATTCCGGCACGAACAACTTCGGGCAGTCGCGCATCGTCAATCCCAACGCGCCGTTCTCCGGCAACTCGCAGGCCGCGAACGCCAAGCTCGATATGTACGGCGAGATCGTCATCGCCGTCGGCTCGGTGCCGCAGGGCCAGGGACACGAGACTGTGGTCTCGCAGGTGGTGGCCGACATCCTGGGCGTTCATCCCGACATGGTCAGCGTGCGCGTCGGCTTCGATACCGACCGCAACGTGCACACCGGTTTCACCGGCACCTACGCCAGCCAGTTCGCGGTGTCGGGCTTGTCGGCAGTCCATGGCGCAACCCAGAAGCTGAAGGCGGAGATCCTGCGCCTGGCGGCCTTCGCGCTCGAGGCCAAGCAGGAAGACCTGGAACTCGGCGTCGGCCAGCAGGGGCCGGAGGTGCGCGTCCGCGGCACGGCGAAGGCGATCGCGTTCATGGGTCTCGCGAACATCGCCAACGTGAACAGCGCCATCCTGCCCGAGGAGCTCTACGACATCACCCTGAACTGCCGCTACACCTGGCGCGCACCCTTCAAGCTGCCCGATGTCCAGCGCAAGTTCGGCAACCTCACGCTCACCTACTCGGCGCAACTGCACATTGCTGTGATCGAGATCGACCGCGAGACGTTCGATCCCGTGATCCTCGACTATGTCGCCGTCGACGACTGCGGCCGCGTGATCAATCCGCTGATCGTCGAAGGCCAGGTGCACGGTGCGACTGCGCACGGCATTGGTGCGGCGCTGATGGAGACTTGCAAGTACGACGACGCCGGCAACCTGCTCACCGGCACCTTCAGCGATTACACGCCCATCACCGCCGTCAATATGCCGCGCATCAAGTACGGCCACATCGAGACGCCGTCGCCGCACAGCTACAGTGGCGCCAAAGGCATGGGCGAAGGCGGCGCCGCGCCGGTGCACGCCATCTCGGCCGCGCTGCAGGACGCGCTGTTTGACAAGGGCATCATCATCGACGATTCGCACAATAATGCGGACAGCATCTTCCGCGCTTTGCAGCAGACCAGCGGCAAACGAGCCAATGTGACGGTCGAGCGCCGCGCGAATGCGGCCAGGTGAGAACGTCTTGCCAACGACCCGCATCTGCATCATCGGCTGTGGCGCCATCGGCAGCCTCTATGCCGCGCACCTGGCACGCGTCGCCGAAGTGTGGGCGTTCGTCCGCCGCGAGGATCATGCCCGCGCCCTGAACGAGCAAGGTCTGCGGGTCAGCGGCACCCACAGGTTCACTGCGCAGCTTCATGCGGAAACTGATCCCAAACGCTTGCCCGACTTCGATCTGGGCATCGTCTGTACCAAGGCCACGCAGACCGCCGAGGCCTTTGCGCCCGTGGCACGCCATTTCGATGGCGGCGCGGTAATCTCGGCACAGAATGGCCTGGGCAGCGAGGAAATCCTCGCCCAGCACACCCGCGGATACGTCATTCGTGCCACCACGTTTATGAGCGGCACGCGCCACAGCGATACGCACGTGCAGTACGAACTCGACACTGCTACCTGGCTCGGCCCGTTCGAGCCCACGCAGACGCCCATGGACGTGGTGCGCCGCGCCGCCGATCTCATCGTCGCCGGCGGCCTCAGGGCGGAAGCGCTCGCCGACGCGCGCCCCGCGCAGTGGTCCAAGCTCATCTTCAATGCTTCGGTGAACGCCGTAGCCGCTCTCACCGAGTTACCACACTGCCGCGAATTCGCCGAGCAGAACAGTGCCTTCGATCTCGGCCATCTGATGCGGGCTTTGATCGACGAGGGCAAGCGCGTGGCCGCGGCCGCCGGGGTCGAACTGCACGAAGACCCGTGGGAGATGAACCGCATCGGCTGCCAGACCGACCATCCGCCCTCGATGCTGTACGATATTCGTCACCGGCTCCCCACGGAGATAGATTTTCTGTGCGGCGCGATCGCCCGCGAGGCCGAGCGCACCGGCGTTCCGGCGCCGCTGCACACGGCGCTGTACCGCTTGATCAAGGGCAAGGAATTTTCCTGGAAAGCGTACCGCGCTGGCGACTGACTACTGGTAACTAAAATGCCGTACCCCATCGACACCGCCAAGCTCACTCGCGTCCGCGCCATGATGAAGGACCAGGGTCTCACCGCTCTGGTCTGCCGCGCGCCCGATAACATCGTCTATCTCTCGAACTACTGGTGCATGAAGGGCTACGACGCGGTCGTCTTTCCGGCCGAGGGCGAGCCTACGCTGTGCGTGATCGAGCCGCAACGGGCGGATGCTGAACGCAACGCGTGGACGAAGGAGATCCGCCTGTTCAAGGGCTACGACGAGCGTGATCCGCGCCCGCCGCAGATGCGCTGCCTCGATCTCGCGCTCGGCGTGCTCCGAGAGCGCGGCCTCACCGACAAGGTTGGCATCGAGCTCGGCATGGGAACGCAATCCTGCGATCGCATGGTCGGCGAGCCCACCACCTACACGCAGGGCTATTTCGACGCCTTCAAGCCCGTCGCCGGTCAGGTGGTGGATGCGACGCCGCTGCTGGTCGAAGCCCGCGCCATCAAGACCGCGCAGGAAATCGAGCGCATGCGTCTGGCCAACGAACTGGCTGCGCTGGCGCTGGAATTCATCAGCTACCGCATCCGGCCTTGCATGAGGGAGAGCGAATTGGCAGCGATGTTCGAGGGCTTTGTGCACGCCCGCGGCATCGGCTACGAAGGCAAGGTGGAGATGGCGCGCGCCTTCACCCTGGTTTGGTCGGGCAAGAGCATCGCGACGTTCACCTCCACTGGCGACCGCCCCATCCAGGAGCACGAGCCCACGCTCTTCGAGATCTGGGTCTGCGTGGACGGCTACTGGAACGATCTGACCAAGAACATCTGTCCGGGCGAGCTCACGAAGGAGTACCACCTTCTTCTCGACCTGCTGCTGAAAGTTTTCAACGAGGCGGCGAGCTTCGCCCGCGACGGCGCGCCGCTTCCGGAACTCGACCGCCTCATCCGGCAGCGCATTGCCGAAGGTGGATACCCCGGACAGCCGTCGCATCCCGTCTGTCACGGCGTAGGTGCGCGCGCCCACGAGCCGCCCTACGCGCACCAGGCGGGCACCGGCACGATCCGCAAGAATATGGTGCTCGCCATCGAGCCGGGAATTTACTGGCCGGGCGGCGGCGGTCTGCGCCTGGAGGACAACTTCCTCATCACCGAAACCGGCAACGAGAAGCTGTGCTCCTTCCCCGACGACTTCCGCCTGGTCACGGCGAGCGCGCGAGGGCGCGCCTGATGGCGGTTCCGGCGCACGGGATCCGTCCTGAGCTAGCCGACCGCATTCTCTCCGAGGTGCGCGAGGACGAAATCGTCTCCATGGGCTGCGATGTCGTCAACATCCCCAGCGCTACCGGCGAAGAGCTGCGCATGGCCGAGTACCTGCGCGCGGCCTTCGAGCAGATGGGGCTGGCCGTTACGTGGCAGGTTGTGGAGGAAGGCCGGCCCAACGTGATCGCGTGCTGGACGGGCGCGGGCAGCGGTCCCACGCTGATGTTCAACGGCCACATGGACACGTCGAACAGCGGCCGTGAGCCGTTCCTAACCGGCATTGGCTACAAGCCGCACGCAGTGGTGAAAGACGGCTTCATCTACGGGCTCGGGATCTACAACATGAAAGGCGCTCTCGTCTGTTACACGCAAGCGGTGAAGGCGCTGCAGCGAGCGGGCGTGCGGCTTGAGGGCAGCATCATGATCGCCGCCGTTGTCGGCGAGATCGAGAAGACCGAATGGGGCGAGTACACCGGACGGCAGTATCGCGGATATGGCGTCGGCACACGCCACCTGGTTACCCAGGGCGGGCTGCCCGACATGTGCATCCTCGGTGAGCCTACGGACATGAAGCTGGTGCTGGCGCACGCCGGGTCGCTCTGGGCACGGATCTCAACTAAAGGCATCTACGTCCATACGGCGTTCGCCGAGGGACGCGAGCGGCAGAACGCGTTGCATCGCATGCACGACGTCATGCAGGAAGTGCTGCGCTGGTCCGCGGAGTGGAGCAAGAAGGCAGCCTGGGCCGGACATGAGGGCGTGGTGAATCTCGGATGCCTGCGCGCCGGCGATCCCTGGCGCGCCAGCCGCACGCCACCCACTGCGGACTTATTTCTCGATGTTCGCGTGCCGCCGACGATGGAGATGGCCGATGCGCGCGTAGGGATCGAGGCGCTGGTACAGCGTCTCCAGCAGCAGTTTCCCGATTACGGCATCGATTTCGAGACCATGGTTTCTGTCCCGGGCGCGACCATCCGCGAGGATCACGAGATGGTGCGGGCCATCGAGGCTAACCACGCGCGCGTGATGGGAGCGCCGCCCCAGCGCGACACCGTGCTGTGGTGCTCGGATGCGTCAACGCTTTCGCGCCACGGTGTGCCCACGGTGAACTATGGTCCATCGAGCGGCCCCCGCGACGAACAGGGCGAGAAGGTCGCGATCAAGACGCTGGTGCACATCACCAGGATTTACGCTCTGACCGCGGCTGAGGTGTGCGGAGCCAAGGGAGATTGACATGCTATCTCATAAATTGGTTTCTTGGAGGAATGGGTTTCGGAGGGGCGCGGCTTCAGCCGCGCCGAAATGGCGCATTTATAGAATTGTTATCCCGAGCAAGCGCGAACCGAGCTTGCGAGGCGAGCGCGACGCGAGGGATCTGCAGTCCTCACTTGCGCTCCTTCACTCCGTTCGGTCGCGCTTCGTTCGGGATGACAATCTTTGGGGCGATTTCGGCGCGGCTGAAGCCGCGCCCCTCCGAAAGCCATTTATGAGATGGCTTCTGAGTAATTGAGATTTGGAATTGGGGCGATGCCCTTGATCGCGGGCCGTCAATTGCCCAATCCTGCCTGCGCACGTGGATTTGAAATGATTCCAAGCCAGCCCGAGATCCAGCGCCGCTACCGCAACCTGCGCGCCGCCATGGCCGCCGCGAGCGTTGACGCGCTCCTGGTGTGCGGCAATCAGTACGCTGGCTTCGAAGGCGCGGTGCGCTACGTCTCCGGCTTCGAGATCGTCCACCGCTACGCCTATGTGCTGCTGCCGATGGATGACGAGCCTACGCTGCTGTTCCCGCGCGAAGCGCGCTGGATCGGCGACAAGAAGAAGCCCTGGGTGCGCGAGCACGTCTGGGCCGAGGTCCCCGGCAGTTGGCTGCGCGAGCAGGCACGCGCGCGGCGCTGGAAGCGGCTCGCCGTCTATGGCCTGGACTTCATCATGGCGGTGCGCGACTTCCGCGAGCTCGATGGCGCGGTCGAACTCGTCCCGTTCGATTTCGAGTTCGACATGGCTCGCGCGGTGAAGAGCGAGGAAGAGCTGGCGGAGATCCGCGACAGCATGGATATCATCCTCGACGGCTTCTGGGCGATGGTCGAGAGCTACCGCCCGGGGCGCACTGAGGCGGAGATCATGGCGCCCGCGGTCGAGCGCTTTTTCGCGCGCGGCGCCGGCCCGCGCATGATGAACATCGTGCTCTCCGGAACGCACGGCGAGGCCGAGGCGCACTTCAAGGTTCCCGGCCGTCGTGTGGTTGCCCCCGACGACCTCATGCTCTACTCGCTGGAGGTCACCGGCACGGAAGGCTACTGGGTGGAGTTCTCGCGGGCGCTGATCCAGGGCAGGCCGAGCCCGCGGACAGAAGCGATGAAGCAGGCCTATCCTGAGGCGCTCGAAGCCGCGCGCAAGCTGATGCGCGATGGCGAGCTAGCCTCGGCTGTGCACCGGGCCGTCGCCGAAACGTTCACGCGACATGGCTTCGCGCTCGGCCACCTGTCGGGCCACTCGATCGGCTTGACCATGCTCGAGCACCCCGCAATCGGCGCCAACACCGATGTCGTTCTGCGCGAGAACATGGTGCTGTCGCTGCACCCGCAGGTGGTGGATCGCGACGGCCAGGTGTGCCTCTACGCGCAGGACACCTACCGCGTCGGCAAGACCGAGGGCGAGAACCTGTGCGATGTTCCGTGGCGATTTTTTGATGGCAGCGAGAGGAGAGCAGCCAGCACTCAGCAATCAGCTAATGCGATTTCACCATAGGATGTACGCGGGTTCTTTGAAAGGGCACGCCTTCAGGCGTGCCGTACAGGGCAGGTAAGAACTCGGCTTTAGCCGCTGAGGGACGTCCCCCAGGGCCTAAAGGCCCGCTCATCCGTGGGCATTGGCGGCACGGCTGAAGCCGTGCCCTTTCAAAGCCTGGGTATCCATGATGAAACACTCTAACGCTTGGTGCTTTCTATTGTCGTCTGGATTGCTGAGTGCTCTATGAGAATCTGCATCATCGGCTGCGGCGCGGTAGGCAGCATCTTCGCGGCGCACCTGGCACGGCTGGAGGGCGTCGAGGTCTGGGCCTACGACGTGAACCGCGAGCACGTGGACGCCATCAACCGCGACGGCCTGCGGATTTCGGGCGCTGCCGAGTTTACCGCGCGCCTCAATGCTGCGAGCGATCCCGCGCAGATTCCGCGCTGCGATTACGGCATTGTCGCCACCAAGGCCATCCACACGCGCGCGGCCATCGTGCAGACGGCACGCATCTTCGACGACCGTAGCGCCGTCTGCTCGGTGCAGAACGGCGTCGGCAACGAGGAGATCATCGCCGAGCACGTGAGGTGCGTGATCCGCGGCACCACATTTCCTGCCGGACATCTCATCTCTCCCGGTCACGTCGGCTACGACATCCAAGGCGACACCTGGATCGGTCCGTTCGAGCCAACCCACACACCCATGGAGATGGTCGAAGAGCTGGCAGGCACACTTACCCGTTCCGGTGTGCATACCATTGCGTTGCCCGACGCACGCGGCGCACAGTGGACCAAGCTCATCTTCAACGCCGCCACCAATCCCGTGGGCGCGCTCACCCGCCTCGATCACGGCGCGGCCACTCGTTTCGAGCCCACGGGCGAGCTGTTCAAGGCACTGATCGAAGAGGGCAAGAGCGTGGCGCGGGCGCTCGGCATCGAACTGCACGGCGATCCGTGGGATCTGGTGATGAAGGGCGCGAGCGCTCCGGGCAGGCATAAATCGAGCATGCTCCAGGACGTGGAGGTCGGCCGCACGACGGAAGTGGACTTCATGAACGGCGCTATCGTCCACTGGGGCGAGAAGACCGGCGTTCCCACGCCGCTCAACCGCGTGATGTGGGCGCTGGTCAAGGGACTCGAGCATTCGTGGACAAAACCTTGAGCGCACCCGTCCCCTTCCGCATTGGCGTGCTGCAGCTCTCGATGGAGCCGCTGGAGCAGACTGTCCGCATGGCGCGGGCCTGCGACGCCGCTGGGTTTGACATCTTCTGGCTCGCCGAACCCTATCCCTGGTGGCGCAAGCACGCGATGGAAGCGCGCTCGTCCACGGCCATCACTGCCATCCTCGCGCGCGAGACCCGGCGCATCGCCATCGGCTGGGGAATCATCTCGCCGTACACGCGTCATCCGGTGCAGATTGCCATGGAAGCGCGCGTGCTGCAGGAGGCCGCCGGCGACGGTCGCTTCATCCTCGGCCTGGGCGCGTCCAAGATCTTCATGAAGGAGATTGGCGAGGGCGAGAAGGGCAAGGAAGTCGGCCCGGCGGTGGTGATGCGCGAGGCGATGGAGATCGTGAAAGCCATGCTCGCGGGCGGTGCGGTCGAGTATCGCGGCCGCGCCTTCGAGGCGCACGCTCCCACGCTCAGCGCCGAAGCTCACGTCCCCCGCACGGTGGTGCCCATGTACATCGCCGCCACCGGGCCTGTGCTTCAGAAGATGGCGGGCGAGATCTCCGACGGCCTGCTCACCGCCTCCATCACTACGCCCGAGTTCGTGAAGTATTCCCGAAAGAACATGGAGGAAGGCGCGCGCAAGGCGGGGCGCGATCCGTCTTCGCGCGACCTCGGGTCGGTGATTGTCGGCTCCATTCACCGTGATTCGCGCAAGGGCAAAGACGGCGCGCGCGAGATGGCTGCCATGTACCTGGCGAACAAAGTGCAGAATATTCGCGGCTCAGCCGACGTGCTGCTCCAGTGCGCCGGCCTGACCTTCGAGGAGCTTCAGCCCATCGCCGACGCCATGGAGCGCGGCGGCCGCAAAGCCGCAGCCCGCGCGGTGACGGACGAGATCCTCGAAAAAGTCCACGCTATCGCCGGCACGCCGGACGAGTGCATCGCGCGGATCGAGGAATACCGTGCCGCCGGCTGCACCAACATCATGCTGGAGATCTGGGGCGATGATCGCGAGGAGCAGGCGCGGCTGTTCGGGGAGGCCGTGCTGCCGAAATTCAAGTGATAAGTGGGAAGTGGGAAGTGGTAAGTAGGAAAAAGCTGGGTAGTAGAAAAGCATAGATTCCTCGCCGCGCTCGGAATGACACTTCTCACTTATTACTTTCGACTTATCACTTTCCACTTTCCACTTTCCCATACGCCTCTTCCCACGAGATGACCGGATTCCGCAGCACGCCGATCTTCTCGATCTCGCACTCCATCACATCACCCGGCTTGAGATACAAGGCTTTGGGATCGCCGCTGAACGCGGCCACGCCCGAGATGGTGCCGGTCGAGAGCACATCGCCCGCGCTGTATCCCATCGGCGAGTAGTGAGCGAGAATCTCCGGGATGGTCACCGACATCTTGCTGGAGTGCGAACGCTGCCGCGGCTCGCCATTGACGCGCAGCTCCATGGCCAGGTTATGCGGGTCAGGAATCTCGTCGGCAGTCACGATCCATGGCCCCAGCGGGCAGAAGGTGTCGATGCCCTTGCAGAAGCTGAACACGCCTGACTTCATCTCCTGGCGCTGGATGTCGCGCGCGGTGATGTCGTTGAAAATCACGTACCCGCCGATGTAATCCCCGGCTTCCTCGGCGCTGAAGTGCTTCCCTGGCTTCTTGATCACGACGGCCAGTTCCAGCTCGTAGTCGAGCTCCTGGGTCAGGTGGCTGGGATAGATGACGGGTTCGCCGTCGCCGATGATGGCGTCCACGTTCTGGAAGAAGACGATCCACGGCAGCACAGGATGGGAGAAGCCAGACTTCTGGGCCTCTTCGTGATGTTCGCGGAAGTTGCCGGCCGTGTGGAAGAACTTCTTGGGGATGATCGGCGCCTTGAGCGTAACCGCCTCACGTGCGAAGAAGACGGGTTCGCCCGCCGGCCCCGTGACCGGCGGCGGCTCCTCCATTACATAGCGCAATGCGGCTCGTGCTGTGCCCAGGCTGCGATCGCCGCCGGCGAAGAAGGCCCGCATGTCGGCAGGCGCCAGCGCGCCGGCTAGCTGGCGGTACGCCGACTCGTTTTCCACCTCGTGCAAGTAGAGGGCGCAAGCGGCAGTGAGATCGACGATCTTCTCGTCGCTGGCCAGCGCTCCCACGCGCAGGCGCTGGCTGTCATCTTCGAAGGTGACCAGTCGCATGGATCGGCCCCGTTTCGTTCGCGGCAGGATGTTAGCCGGAAGGCGCGGCCGTGTCCAACGGCATACTCGGGGTTGTGGGGCAAAGGAACGCCGCCGCCGGAACAGCTGCGGCGCTAATGCAGGCTAGAAGTAAAGCGGATCACTTTCAGGCGCAAAATCGTATTGGTCGATTACCGCCGCCACGCCCGTCTTGCCGCCATTGATGGTGCCCACTACCCGCACCACCTTACCCTTACATCGCACTCGAATGCTGTCCGTGAGGGTGATCTCGGCGGGCAGCGTGAGGATCAGTTCGACCGGTGTGCCCTCCGCCAGCTTGCCGTCCAGATAGAAGAAGGCGCCGCGTGCGCTGACGTCCCGGGTGAGCGAAGATTCTTCCTGGACTCCATCGTGCATTGACTTCACTACAACAGGTAAGCGCAGCGGAAAACGCTGCTCTCCCCGGCGCTCTGCTTGAGCTTGTGCCATGACCTCTCCACTAGGCTTAGTGTGTGCCGGAAAGCTGCCTGCAGTTGTCCCGTTGAAGAGAGCCTCCAGGGTTTACAGTCCGGACAGTGCAACCAGAGTGCCAACCAAGGGGACGGGGTGAACCGGGCTCGCGCGGCTGTAACTGCTTAAAGCATCGATACTTAAGCCAGCGGCGCGGATGTGCTCTCCGGGCGGACGAGCGAAAAACTTTGCTGTTTTTGTGAAGGATGCCCAACCGCTTGCGGGGGAAGAGCGAGAGCTAACTGGTCGGGGGTCGTATCGCTCCCACCACTCTGGGGAGAAAATTTGGTGGGGGAGATCGCCGCACTCAGGACCCCAGGTGGACGGCCTAAACCAGCGATTCGGAAAGACGGGCCGCACCCGCGAACCCAAGAATCCCAAGTGTCCGCTGCCCCGCTTTTTCCCGCATGAGCTTGCGCGGTCTCCGAAGCGTAGGCGCGGACTGAAGGGCTGGCCTTAGCCGGGTTGATTCGGCGCCGTCCACCCTGGGAACCCAAGTCTCGGCTGATGGTGCTGTTCAGCAATTGCGGTGCCAGCCTGCCATGCTGGGCCGGCATACGGATGACCCAGCATTTTCAATCGCTTTGCTGGATCCATAGCACCGTCAGCGGCGCGCCCGCCGGCGGCTGGTGCAAGCGGTTGCAGAACCGTTGCACGATTAGTGCGACCGAACCCAGGTGAAGCTGCGGTCCAGAAGGTAGTTGCAGAGCGTCCGGCGAATCGGCCGTGCCATGCTTGGTTCTTGACCAAGCAAGGGTTCCAGAGCACAATGCTCGGTTTTCAATAGATAACAGCACGTAATACGGAGAAACGATCATGAAATACGGAAGCGCTCTGATCGCCGTGGTGGCCTTGGTGGGTGCGTCGTATGCCCAGACCTTTCGCGGTGGCGTCGAAGGAACCGTCACCGACAGCAGCGGGGCGGCGATCGCGCAGGCACAGGTGACCGCCAAGAGCTCCGACACCGGGCTGGCCCGCGGCACCCAAACCGATGACCAGGGGTTCTACTTCATCACCGAGCTGCCCCTGGGCGACTACACGGTTACGGCGAGCAAAGGTGGCTTCCGCACTGCGACCGTGCAGGGCGTCCGGGTTGGGGTTTCGGCCCGCGAGCGTGTAAACGTGCAACTCCGCCCGGGTGACGTGAAAGAAACCGTGGTTGTGAACGAAGAGGTGCCGCTCGTCGAAACCACCGTGGACAACCTGGGCGGCACATTGGACGCCAAGCAGGTGGAACAGTTGCCGGTGAACGGGCGCGACTTCTCCAAGATTCTGACCATGGTGCCTGGCTCGACTGCCGATCCCGGAGCGGTGTCGGAATCACCGGGTTCGTTCGGACTGTTCTCGATGAACGGCAACCGCGGCCGCTCCAACAACTACCTGCTCGATGGTACCGACATGAATGACGGCTATCGCAACGACCCCGCCGTCAATGAAGGCGGGGTGTTCGGCGTGCCCGCGACCATCCTCCCGCTGGATTCGGTGGCCGAGTTCGGAATCCTTTCTGGAACGGAAGCCGAATATGGCCGGAACTCGGGCGCGATCGTCAACATTGTCACCAAGTCGGGCACCAACCACATCCATGGTTCCGGCTTCGAGTACTTCCGCAATAATCACCTCGACGGACGCAATTACTTCAACACTGCCGACCAGCCCCAGGACTTGTTCCTTAATAACCAGTTTGGTGGTTCCGTTGGCGGGCCGATCGTCAAGGACCGTACATTCTTCTTTGCATCCTATGAAGGGCAGCGCGAGCGTGTCGGCATTCCAAACCAGATCACCGTTCCCACCCAGGCGCTGATCAATGCCCAGGAGGTTACGATCAATCCGGTCATTGCCAAGCTGCTCGCCCGTAACCCGTGGGGTGTGCCGCTGCCGGCGGGCGATCCAGAAAATCCTGCTGTCGCCACCGTTCAGGCCACCAATAATGCCTTCAACAGCCTGGACAGCGTCATTGGGAAGATCGACCACCACGTCGGAGAAAAAGACTTACTTACGGGGCGCTACTTCTTCGGCGACAGCGCCCAGAACTTTCCGCTCGGGTTGCAGCAGGGAGCTGTCGGTCCTGGTTTCAATACCATTGTCCCCACTCGAGTGCAGGTGGTGTCACTTTCGTACACGCACGTGATCTCCAGCAATTTGCTAATGGAATTCCGCGGCGGCTGGAACCGCTTTTTTGAGACCTTCACACCGCAGGACGCCTCCTTCAGTCCTGCCAGCATCGGACTCGTCAGCGTCAACAGCAGCGGTCCGCTTTTCGGCGGGCTGCCGCAGATGAGTATTAGCGGGGCATACCCGAACCAGCAGGGCGTACTCACCTCAATCAGCAGCCTCGGCAACGGGGGAAGCCAGCCGCGCGGCCGCGTGGATACGAACTGGCAATATTTCACCAACCTCTCCTACACCAAGGGCAAGCACAATTTCAAAACCGGCGTCGAGTTCCGCCGCACCTCGATCAACGGCTTCCAGGACACGCATTTCCGCGGCGTTTTAAAATTCAATAACCCCGTCGACCCCAACCTGAGCCTGGCTGATTTCCTGACTGGCGCCGTGTCTGGTGGTGGCAATGAATCGGCGGGCGATACCCACCGCGTCACTCATCAGAACAACTATGGCCTCTACTTCCAGGACAACTTTCGGCTGACTCGCCGGCTCACCGTTAACTACGGGCTGCGCTGGGACTATTTCGGGGTGATCCACGAAGAGCACAACCGCTTCAGTATCTTCGACCCGGCGACGCAAAGCCTCGTGCAGGTGGGCAGCCCCGGGCTGCCTGGGCTCTATCCCAAGGACTTGAACAACTTCTCGCCGCGCGCAAGTTTTGCCTACGACCTAACGGGCAACGGCAAGACCGTGGTGCGAGCTGGCGCCGGAATCTACTATGATGCCTTCTCACAGGATTTCTTCCTCGGGCAGGCGCCGTATAACTGCACGTTCTGTCCGGGAGCTGCCTATAACGCCATCGGCCCGTCCCAGATTGTCATTAATAGCTCGCCGGCGGCAACAATACAGGCAGGTGTGCCGGTGTTTGCGCCGGGTGGCTTCGCCACCGATAACGAGGTCTTCAGTGTGGACCAGCGCCTGCGCACGCCCTACGTTTACGAGTACAACCTGAACGTGCAACGGCAACTGACCGGGCCCATGGCGCTGCAGGTAGGATATGTCGGCTCAGCCGGGCGCAAGCTGTTCCGCTATCTCGACATTAACCAGGTGAATCCCGCGACCGGCGTCGTCCCCTATCCCGTAATCACCGCTGGATCTGGAGCCGTCTCCGGCAGCTACATCAACCAGTTCCAGTCATCCGCATCTTCCAGCTACAACTCGCTGCAAGCAGTCCTGACGATGAAGAGCTGGCACGGCCTGACCTCAAACGTGAACTACACCTGGTCGCACTCCATCGACAACGCCAGCGATGGGCTGGATTTCGTGCCGCAGGCATCGCAGCCGGACAACAGCTATCGTCCCGACCTCGAACGCGGCAATTCCAATTTCGACGTGCGCAACCGCTTGAGCTGGAATTACCACTACGAGATCCCCGGCAGTGCCTGGATGCCCAAGCTCACCAAGGGCTGGTCGCTGGATGGAGTGCTCACTCTGGCCAGCGGCGCGCCCTACGATCCGACTTATTATTTTGAGGGAGACTTCAACGGCAGTGGCGAGTTTTTTGGCCGGCTGGACCTGGTCGGGAATCCTTACGCGGGCACCTCGATGCCGGGGAACATCCTCAACCTGAAGGCGTTCCAAGTGCCTTGTAACTGGGACAACGTAGCAGGCGCCTGCGTTCCCGGCACCCAGCACTTCGGCAACGTCGGCCGCAACGCGTTCACGGGGCCGCATTACCGCAATTTCGATTTCTCGCTGGCCAAGAACACGCCGCTGGGTGAACGTGTCACCATGCAGGTGCGGGCGGATTTCTTCAACATCTTCAACCACCCGAACTTCTCCAACCCGGAGTTGCCTTGTTACTGTGTGGACGCGCTGAACGGGTTGAACCCCGACGCCAACGGCCATCCTCAAGGCAACCTGGCGATCACCGCCACGCCGGATGTGGGCTCGGGTAATCCCTTCCTGGGCGGCGGCGGACCGCGCGACATCCAGCTCGGGTTGCGCTTCTCGTTCTGACGGATTGCTACGCGCCCTCGGGCTCCGAGGCCAGCGCAGCGGCGACCGGTTCTTCGTAGGGCCGGGCGAACAGCGCCGCCAGCAATCCGCACGCCGCGGCGAACGACAACCACAGTCCCGGGACCGCGCGATTTCCGGTCGCGTGGATCAGGTAGGTGCAAATCGCCGGCGTGAAGCCGCCGAAGACGGCGGTGGCCAGACTGTAGGCGAGTGAAAACCCTGTGGTGCGCACTTTCGCCGGCATGATTTCCGTCAGAAAAACCACCATCGCGCCGTTGTAGCTGCCGTACACGAACGACAGCCAGAGTTCGACCGTCAGCAGCCGCGAGAACGACGGCGCGCCCACCAGCCACGACATCGCCGGATACGCCGAGGCCAGCGCCAGCACGGTGCACGCCAGCAGCAGCGGGCGCCGCCCAATGCGGTCCGAGAGCGCTCCCATCACTGGCAGCCACAACAGGTTCGAAGCCCCCACGCAGAGGGTCACGATGAGATTGTGCATGCTGGCCAGATGCAGCACCGTGCTGCCGAAGGTCGGGGTGTAGGCCGTGATCAGATAGAACGAGACCGTGGTCATCGTGGTCAGCATGGTTCCAATGGCTACCACGCGCCAGTTTTCTGCCAGTGAGCGCAGGACCTCGCCGGTGCTGGGACGCACCTTGCGCGCCAGGAATGCACCAGTCTCCTGCAGCGAACCGCGCAGCACGAACAGCACCGGGATGATGAAGCAGCCAATCAGCAGCGGCACTCGCCATCCCCACGCCGCCATCTGCGCCGTCGAAAGCCTGGAATTGAGTACTACTCCCAACAGCGCCGCGAACATCACCGCTACCTGCTGGCTCCCCGACTGCCAGCTCACGTAGAAGCCCTTGTGTCCCGGGGTGGCAATCTCCGACAGGTACACTGACACGCTGCCCAGTTCGGCGCCGGCGGAGAATCCCTGCAGCAGGCGTCCGCACACCACCAGCAGCGGCGCGACAATGCCGATGGTCTTGTATCCGGGCACGCACGCGATGGAGAGGATGCCCACCGCCATCAATGCCAGCGTCAGCAACAGGCCGGCGCGGCGGCCGTGATGGTCGGTGTAGGCGCCAAGCACGATCGCGCCCAGCGGACGCATCAGGAACCCGGCCCCGAAGGTCATCAGCGACAGCATCAGCGAGGCGAACTCGCTGGCTGCCGGGAAGAAGGTGCGGGCAATCGCCGAGGCGTAGTAGCCGAACACCATGAAGTCGTACATCTCCAGGAAATTGCCGCTGGAGACGCGCACGACCGACCAGATTCTTGATTTTCGTTCTGAGCGCGGAAGCACGCCCCACCCCCGAGAGATTGTACGCCTGGGGGTGTTGATGCCAGCCAGCAGCGACGGCTAGAGGATTAGCTTTATCCCGGCGGCGGTAGCGGCGGTTCGCAGATCGTCGTCCAGCGTAGCCAACGGTACGCCTCTTCTGAGAGCTAGCTCCAGATAGGCAGCGTCGTAGGCGGTTAGGTTCCGCTGCCGTGCCGCTGAAAGGATCTGGTCGAAAACCTGCGTAATTCTTGGCGGTTCAACGGCGATGGGAAACGCGGCAATACGCGTGAGCATGCTCGTGGTTTGTGCGAGCGTGATGCGCTTTCTGCGCTCCGCGGTGAGGAGGGCGTTGGAGAGTTCGAAAGGCCATATGGCTGGCACCAGAACTTCTGCCGCTTTCGCGACCAGATCCAGCACCCGCTCGGTGAACGGTGTGGTTTCGTCTTCGAAGCACCAGGCCACCGCAACCGAAGCATCGAGAACCAGGCGTTTAATGACGGCGTCCCTCGTTGATCAATTGCCGAAGCTTGATTCCACCGAGTGTCATCGATTTTCGCAGCGCACGAATCTCCTTCGCCGCTTGCCGAGGGTGTCGAGGCTGGAGCGCGTCGGGAGGAACCAGTCTCGCAACGGGAACGCCTCGTCGGGTGATTTGGATGGTTTCGCCCTGCGAAGCTCTCTCCAACAATTCATTCAAGTGAGTCTTGGCATCGAATGCGCCCACCGAGTCCATACACCTATCCCTTTTTTAGCCAACTAGCCTATCAACTAGTTGGACAGGCTGCAAGAAAGAGACGCAGCCGGCTGCGTCTCTACCGATGTCGAAAGCGACGTTCAGGCGGAGGTAACGACCCGCGAGGCTTGCCGGCCCGGCCCTTCAATGCCGTACTGCCGAGTCTTGTACAGCAGGGCCTTGTAGCTGATGTTCAGGATGCGGGCGGCTTCCTTGCGGTTCCAATTCGTCTGTTCCAGGGTACGGGCGATGGCTTCGGCTTCGGCCTCATCCTTGAGGCCACGCACCAGCGACTTCAATCCGCCCGGGTGCGCATCCTGCGCTTTGGGGGCGCTGTCGGCCGGCGCGGCCTCGGGTTGGAGTTCGCGGGTGACTTGCGCCTCATCGCCCAGGATGAGATAGCGCTTCACAAAGTTCTCCAGCTCGCGCACGTTGCCTGGCCAGTTGTGCTTCAGGCAGGACTCCAGCAGTGAGGGGGAGAAGGGGAGGGGTGGGCGCCCGTAGCGCTCGGCGACGCGGGTCATGAAGTGCTTGAGCAACAGGGGCACTTCCTCCTTGCGCTCGCGCAGCGGGGGAATCTGCAGCGTGAAGGCGTTGAGCCGGTAATAGAGATCCTCGCGCAGCTTGCGGTTGGCCAGCGCCGCCTGCACGTCGATGTTGGTGGCGGCCAGGATGCGGACATCGACGCTGATGGTGGAGCGTCCGCCCAGGCGCGAGAAGGTCTGGTCCTGCAGCACGTGCAGCAGCTTGGCCTGGAGCAGCGGCGGCATCTCGCCGATCTCATCCAGCAAAATCGTGCCCTTGTTGCAGAGTTCGAACTTGCCGGGTTTGGCGCGGTTGGCCCCGGTGAAGGCTCCGGGCTCGTATCCGAACAGCTCGCTTTCCAGCAGGTCAGCGGGAACGGCGGCGCAATTGACCTTGAGGAAGGTGCGGTGGGCGCGCGCCGACATTTTGTGGATCAGGCGGGCCACCACTTCCTTGCCGGTGCCGCTTTCGCCCAGCATCAGCACCGGCACATCCACCTTGGCCACCTGGGCTACCTGGGTGCGGATGCGGCGCATGGCCGGGCTGGCGGCCACGAAGTAAAGGTCATCTCCCAGCGGTTCGGCTTCGGCGCAGGCATCCTCCAGCGTCTGCTGGTTCTGGAAACAATGGCGCAGCACCCCGTCGAGTTCCGCCTTGTTGAAAGGCTTGGTCAGGTAATCCTGGGCGCCCAGACGGATGGCCTGCACCACTTTGCGCGTGTCGCTCACGCAGGAGAGCATTACCACCTTGAGGTTGGGCCGGACCTCGCGCATCTTTTCCAGCGTCTCCAGGCCGTCCCATCCGGGCATCAACAGGTCGAGAAGCACGACATTCGGCTGGGGATCACGGCGCACCCGCTGCAGCGCGTCCTCACCGCTGGAAGCGGTCTCGACGCGGTGCGAATCCAGTTCCAGCAGGGTGCGCATGTAGCCCAACATGCTGGGCTCGTCATCCACCACCAAAATGCTTGACGCGTTGCTCGCTGCCACGGTGTACCTCTCTTAAAACGGGTTGAGGGGGATGAGAAACGAAAACTTGGTCCCCGACCCCGGCTGACTTTCCATCCAGATCCTTCCCCCGTGCGCCTGCACCAGCCGGCGCGCGATGGAAAGGCCTAAGCCCATGCCCTGAGAATTCTTGTCGTGCGAGGCCTTGTCGTTCGAGGCCTTGGTGAAATCTTCGAAGATCTCCTGCTGGAACTCGGGAGCAATGCCCACGCCGGTGTCGGAAACCGAGATGCGCACCGAATTGGGCACCGACCCGGACTGCCGGCGCCGGTCACCGGCGACGCGCTCCGACTTTCCCACCCGCCGCTCCCACACGTGCGGCTCAGCGTTGAGCCACACCGTGCCGCCGCTGGGCGTGAACTTCAAGGCGTTGTCCAGCAGGTTCGACACGATGTGCTGCACCTTGAAGTTATCGAAGGGGAAGGGCTTTAGCTTTTCGTTGGCCAGGAAGTACAGCGCCACGCCTTGCTGGTGGAAGCGGTGCAGCCAGAAGCTGCAGACTTCCGAAAGACAGGCATTCAGGTCGGCCAGCTCGAAGCGCATGCTGACGTTGCCGGTCTCGAGCGCGCTGTAGGTGAGGAAGTCGTGGATGAACTGCTGCAGGCGCGAAGCGTTGGCGCGCATGTCGTCCAGGATGCGGCGCTGCCGGTCGCTGAGCGCACCCAGCTTGTCGGTCAACAGCAGATCGAGATATCCGGCCATGATGGCCAGCGGCGTCTTCAGTTCGTGCGCGGCATGAGCCAAAGCGGTAGTCCGGCGGCGGCTTTCGCCCTGCAACTTCTCGTACGATCGCAGCAGGTCTTCAAATTCCTGCCGCTGGGCTTCGCCGTCCTTGTCGGACCAGGAAAACGCAACCGTGCTCTTGAACAGTTCGGCGGGTGAGGCTTTTCCCTCGACTGCCTCCCCATTCTTGTCGGACGTAGGCCTGCCTGCGCTCATAATTGAGAACGGACGCCAAGTACAGCTTGGTTCCGGGGGATTGACCGCAGCCCCGGCCCAGATGCATTCCGGGAAACGCGGTCCTTGCAGAGCCCAACAGCTCATGCGCGGGGGAGGTGCGCACACACTTAGCACACGTTGCGCTTATCCGTTGTCACAGACTCTGAGGGGAGGATGTTTATGTTACGGCCATAGAATTAGGTTGTCAAGAAGGAAAATGCAAACAATTTGTCCCCGCGATGGCAATGGGTTGCGCACGCGTCCCGGTGCCTCCATTTTGCAGTTGTCGGAACGCGATGCAAACGCTAGACTTACTGAGAACTCGGGCAGAATCCAATCGAAGGTTCTAGTACCTTCGTTTTGGCAATCCGAGTGCGGGCCCTCCGTTAACGTCCACTCCCAGGAGCGCAAGTGGCCCCACGAAGAGCGTCCGTCGAGCGTAGGAAAAACGAACGCGTACCGCTTGCAGTTCCGGTGTTTGTTCGCGGCAAAGACTCCGAGGGCAAGGAGTTCCTGGAATTCGCTACTGCCTTGAATATCAGCGGGGGCGGAGCCTTGCTGGCCACCCGCCGCCTGCTGCCGCGCTTCACCACCATTGCTCTCGAGGTACCCTCCGCACCTATGCCCAGGACCCGGGTACTGCCACGCGCCGTCCGCCGGCTGCGGGCTCGCCTGCTGCGGGTAACGGTCGTGGATGGTTACCAGTTGTGGGGACTTAAGTTCAGCAGCTCCTTGGTTCCCAAAGCCAGTAGACGGAAAGTGCATTCCCTACAGTGAAAGAGTTTTCCTACGCCGTTCGGCCTCGGTCGTAACCCCCCTCCCGGCCCTAGTGGTTCTCGGCCCTGATGGCGACTTGAATTTTTCCCCTAACCAAAAGAAAACAGGGTATTTCCTAATGAGACTTTAGTGCTGGTCTTGGCGGCTCCGTTTGGTGCCCCGAGTGCAGGGTAACAGGGCAGTAATCGAGAAGTTCGAAGTATGTTCTCAAACTGAGATTGCAGTGGCCGTGTCGTAGATGGAGGCACACGTGACCAATGGCTTACCACCCGAAGAGGTGATCTTCGGGCAATCGGAGGCGATGCGGGCGATCCGGCAACGCGTAGAGAAGCTTGCCGGGGCCAACATCCCTGTCTTGATTCAGGGTGAAAGTGGGACAGGGAAGGAATTGATTGCGCGCATGATCCACCTGCACTCGCCGTGGGCCTCGGGGCCGCTGGTGAAGGTGAACTGCCCCGCGA
>Ga0181530_10001133_pt1 | contig 33855 bp, 20 predicted proteins | sample PEATcosm2014_Bin_42_FD_119769 | JGI IMG/M metagenome (GOLD analysis project Ga0181530, IMG submission 119769) | Peatland microbial communities from MTU Mesocosm Facility, Houghton, MI, USA - PEATcosm2014_Bin10_60_metaG | ecosystem: Environmental > Terrestrial > Soil > Wetlands > Peat | place...
AGCCGGTACACCGTGGAAACCGTGGTGGTCTCGGGGGATGGATGGAGCACCAGTCCGGCGGTGGATCGCGACCACAAGATCAGTTCCGGGCTGCGCAAGGAGATTGCCGCACTGGTAGGGGAAAAGCTCAATCCGGCGAGGCTCGACGATCTGGCCAAGCGTCTTCGCCAGGAACTTCGCGCGCGCACGGTGGAACACCATGTGTTGCGCGGCAAGAGTCCGGAGTACGTGCAGGTGATTTTTGAGGTGCAGGTGCCGCCGACGCGGTTCGACGCCTCGGTGCCCAAGTTTCTTTACCAGGGCGAGCAAGGCTGGAGCGGCGCCGTGGAGGGAACCGCCACCGTGCGCAATAACGGGTTCACGGCGGGGCTGGTGAGCGATGGCGACGAACTGGTGGAGCGCTACACCGGCGAGGTGGCCCGCTATGAGAGCGAGCCGCTGGTGGACGGGCGGGCGCGGCTCCGCTTCGAATTCGCCAGCTACCACGAGTTGTGGAACCGTTCCGCCGTCACGGCAGCCGACGCATCCGAGCTCTACCGCACGCGAGAGGAATTTCAGCCGGTGCTGTCGGTGCAGGTGGCGCGGCCGCTCGAAGTAAGCTTCGGCACCAGCTTCGAAAGCCTCGGCCAGCAGGCGCCGGGCGCGCCGCCACAGGCTGCCGATGCCTTTGTCGCCGGTGCGCGGTATCGCCAGTTGACGGAGGGTTCGGCGGATCAGGCGGTGGAGGCCGACTACGACTTGCGCGCCGGCAGCCACGCGCTGGGGAGCGACTACGCTTACAGCCGCCACCGCTGGGGATTGCGCTACCGGGTCACCCACGGCAAGCACGAATTGGTGGATGATGGTTGGGGTGGCGTGATTCTGGGTACTGCGCCGCTGTTCGAGCGTTTTGTGCTCGGCAACAGCACCAGCCTGCGGGGATGGAATAAATTCGACCTGGACCCGCTGGGCGGAAACCGCGTGGTCCACAATACCGTCGAATATCATTACGGCGTCTTCCAGGTCTTCTGCGACTCGGGCGCGATCTGGGACAGCGGTCAGGCCGCGGTGGTCAGGAGCTCGGTCGGAGCCGGTCTGCGGCAGGGGGTGTTTTCGCTGGCCCTGGCGTTCCCCTTGCGCAACGGGAAGATGGACCCGGTCTTCATGGTGGGCATGAATTATTGATGGCGCAGTCGCGCTTAGCGAGAATGGGCCGAAGAAGCTGGCTTGCCGCCGGCCTGGCTCTTCCTTTGCTCATCGCGCACGCCGGCTCATTAGACGTGGCGTTTGACGGCGACACGCTTCGTCCGGTCCTGCCCGATTTGCACTTTATCTCCGGACGCGCGCTCGAAAGGCTCAAGGACGCGCGCACGGTGGTGTTCCTGTCGCAGATCACCTTGCTGCGGGACGATCACGTGACGCCCTTCCGCCACGCGCCGCAGCGATTCTACGTGAGCTACGACATCTGGGAGGGGCGATTCAAAGTCACCATTCCGGGCGCCACGCCGGAATCGCGGTTGGGACTCACGGCGGAGCAGGCTGAAGCGTGGTGCGTCGACAACATGATGGTGAGCGCGCTGGGCGTGGCGCCGGACCAGGATATCTGGATGCGGTTCGATCTGCGCACGGCCGATCCCAAGGACGCGGCGAACATCGTGAGCGAATCCGGCATCAGCATCAGCGGGCTGATCGAATTCTTCAGCCGCAAGCCGGACGGAGAACCGCACTGGATGATGGAGAGGCGGTTGCGGCTGGCGGACCTGCGCCGTACGCCGAGCCGGCGCGACTGGTGAACCGGCTTCGCAACAAGCTCATCCTGATTTTTCTCGCGGCCACCTTGCTCCCCCTGCTGGCCACCTTGTGGATCACCTCGGCCGGCTCCAAGTACCTGCTGGACTTTTCCACCACCCGGGAACTGGACGCGCTCAGTCAATCGCTCGAACAAACCGGCCGCCAGTTTTACCAGCGCGCGATGGAGGACTTGCAGCAGCGCGCCGTGCGCGGCGAGGGGCTTTCGGCGGAATATCGCGCCGCCGAACGGCTGCAATGGCCGGAGACGATCCAGAATTTCGCCGGCGGTAAGGAGAACCAGCGCTGGGTGCGCACCGGCGCGCAGGGCGACCGGCTGGATTACCTGGTGCGGCACGGCGGCGACGTCCGCGTGTACTCGGAGGATCTGGGTGTCCCGATGGACCGGCTCAGCCGGCAGATCGGCGACGCGCGCCGCCTGGTGGAAGACGCGCGGGAACGCGATCTGCGGCGCGGGTTCCGCGTGACGTACATCCTGCTGGCGGCTTCGTTCTGGCTGGTGTCTCTTGCGCTGCTGGTGTTTCTGGCGCACCACGTCAGCCGGCCGATTCGGCAGTTGACCGAAGGCCTTTCGCGATTCGCCGCGGGCGATCTGAACGCGCGCGTTCCCACCGATCGCGACGACGAAGTCGGGCGCGCCATTCAGGCGTTCAATCACATGGCCACGCGCCTGAAACAGAGCACCGACCGGCTGGTTTACCTGGGGCAGATGGCGAGCTGGCAGACCCTGGCGCGCAAGATGGCGCACGAAGTGAAGAACTCGTTGACGCCCATCCGGCTGACGGTGGAAGAGATGCTGGCGCGCTACCAGGAGGCCGACCGCGGATTCATGGCGCAGGCCACCGACATCGTGGTGGACGAGATCGAAACGCTGGAGCGGCGGGTGCGCGCGTTCTCCGAATTCGCCGCCGAGCCGCCGGTGCTGCCGTGCGAGGTGGATATTAATTCGCTGGTCGAAGAGCGCGTGGCGCTGCTCAAAACCGCGCATCCGGAAGTGGCCTACGACTGCCGGCTGGCGGCGGACATTCCGCCTGTGACGGCGGACCAGGATCTGCTGAAGGGCATCCTCACCAACCTGCTCGAGAATGCGGCGGAGGCTGCCGGCGAGGGCGGCCACATCCTGGGCGTGACGGCGACGGAGAACGGCCGGGTGGCGATTGAGGTGCACGATTCGGGGCCGGGCCTGAGCGATCAGGCGCGCGCTTCGCTGTTCCAGCCGACCATTTCGTTCAAGAAACACGGCATGGGACTGGGGCTGTCGATCGCGCGCAAAGGCGCGCTGCTTTCCGGCGGGGACATTGTCGCAGTGAAAGGAGAACTCGGCGGCGCGGGCTTCCGCGTGCTGCTGCCAATCGAGACGAATGGCGTCCAAACGCTTGTTGATCGTGGATGACGAAGAGAATATCGGCCGCTCGCTGCGCATGATTCTGGAGCGCGAGGGCTACGCCGTAAACGTGTGCCGGTCGGCGGCGGAGTTCCGCCGGCATCCGGATGCGGATCGGGCGGATGCCTATCTGTTCGATATTAAGCTGCCCGATGGCAACGGCATCGAGCTGCTGAAGGCGGTGCGGCAGAACGCCGCCGCCGCGCCGGCCATCATGATTTCCGGGCACGGCACCATCGCCGACGCGGTGGAAGCCACCCGCGCCGGCGCGTTCGATTTTCTGGAGAAGCCGCTCAGCCGCGACCGCGTGCTGGTAGCCGTCAAGAACGCGCTGGAGCACTCCAGCCTGCGCCGCGAAAACGAGCGCCTGCGCGAACTGGTGGGCGGCAGCCCGAAGATGATCGGCTCCAGCCCGTCGTGGCAGCGCGCCGTGGAGCAGGCCACGCTCGCCGCCCGTTCCGACGCACGCGTGCTGTTGATCGGCGAATCGGGCACCGGCAAGGAACTGCTGGCGGCCCACATCCACGCCTTGAGCCCATTTGCAAGCGGCCCGTTCATCAAGGTGAACTGCGCGGCGATTCCCACCGAGCTGCTCGAGACCGAGCTGTTCGGGCACGAGAAAGGCTCCTTCACTGGCGCCACCGGGGCGCGCCGCGGCAAGTTCGAGCTGGCCGACGGCGGCAGCATATTCCTTGACGAAGTGGGCGATTTGCACGGCGCTTCGCAGGCCAAGCTGCTGCGCGTTTTACAGGAAGGCGAGTTCCACCGCGTGGGCGGCGAGCAGATTATTCGCGTCGCCGTGCGCGTGATCTCGGCCACCAATCGCGACCTGGCGGGCCTGGTGGCGCAGGAAAAGTTTCGCGACGACCTGTACTACCGCCTCAACGGCGTGCCCATCCGCGTGCCGTCGCTGCGCGAGCGCCCTCACGACATACGCCTGCTGGCCGAGTATTTCTTAGAAGAATTCTGCGCGCGCAACAATTTCCGGCCGAAGAAAATGGACGATGCCGTGTTTCCCGTGCTGGAGGCCTACGCCTGGCCGGGCAACGCGCGCGAACTGCGCAACGTGGTCGAGCGTATGGCCATTCTCACGGCGGGCGAACGGCTGCCGCGGGAATCCATCCCGGTCGAAGTGCGCGTACAGCGCGAGACATCGGCCAAGTCCACCATTCAGGAAGCGCGCGAATCCGCCGAGCGCGAGCACATCATGCGCGCGCTCGAAGAAACCAACTGGAACGTCTCCGGCGCCGCGAGGGCCCTCGGCATGGAGCGCACCAACCTGCACAAACGCATCCGCGCGCTGGGATTGAGCAGGGGAAGATAGACGCGGCGCGCGCCACACTCCCGGTATACCCGGTGCAGGCTCCCCGATTCCATGTAGACTACGCTTCCAGGCCCATCTGGGTGAGGCGGTAGCGCAGGGCGTTGCGGGTGAGGCCGAGCAGTCTGGCGGCCTGGCTCTTGTTGCCATCGGCGCGGCGCAGGGCTTCGCGGATGATTTCCTGCTCGTAGGCATCGAGCGTCAACCCCTCGGGCAGGAAATGCGTGTCGGCCTGCGGGCGCGGCCGGCGGTCGGCTTCGAGCTTGATATCGGCGGCATCGAGAGCGGTGCCGGAGCACATCACCAGGCTGCGCTCGATCACGTTTTCGAGCTCGCGCACATTGCCGGGCCAGTAGTACGCGATCAGCTTTTCCATGCCGGCATCGGTGATGCGCTCCACCTGGCAGCCGTTTTCCGGCGCCAGCTTGTGGACGAAGTGGTTGGCCAGAAACGGAATGTCCTGCTTGCGCTCGCGCAGCGGAGGGATATTGAGCGGCACCACGTTGAGGCGGTAATACAGGTCCTCGCGAAAGGTGCCCTGCTCGAGCGCGGCGCGCAGGTCCTGGTTGGTGGCGGCCACCACGCGCACATCGATGCGGCGGGTCACATTGCTGCCCAGCCGTTCGAATTCGCGCTCCTGGAGGATGCGCAGCAGCTTCACCTGTACGGCGGCCGGCACGTCGCCGATCTCATCCAGAAAAACGGTGCCCGTATCGGCCTGCTCGAACTTGCCGGGCTTGGAGGTTTGCGCGCCGGTGAAGGCGCCTTTCTCGTAGCCGAACAATTCGCTTTCCATCAGGTTTTCGGGCAGCGCGCTGCAGTTGATTTTGACCAGCGGGCGGTCGCGCCGCGGCGAGTGGAAATGGATGGCGCGGGCAATCAGGTCCTTGCCGACGCCGCTTTCGCCGGCCAGCAGAACGGTGGCGCGGGTGGGCGCCACGCGCTCGATGGAGGCGAAGATTTCCTGCATGGCCGGGCTGCGGCCGATGATATTGTCGAACTCATAGCGGCGGCCGAGCTCCGCCTTAAGCTCGCGGTTCTCCTCGCGCAGCGCGCGCACCTCGAGCGCCTTCGAAACCACCTGCATCAGGTGATCGAGGCCGAACGGCTTGAGCAGAAAATCCGTGGCGCCGGTTTTCATGGCTTCCACGGCGGTCTCGACGCTGCCGTACGCGGTCATCATGATCACCGGGACGTGCGCGTTCTGCCGGCGGATGAGGCCGAGAAAAGCCAGGCCGTCCATGGAAGGCAGCTTGAGGTCGGTGAGCACCAGGTCGGCGCGGTCGACCACTTTGAGCGCTTCTTCGGCGGTGGCGGCCTTATCGACGTCGAACCCGCCGGAGAGAAGTTGCAGCTCGATCACGCGGCGGAGTTTGTCTTCGTCTTCCACCACCAGAATGCGTTTCTTCATAGATGTGCGGCAAGCTGCCTCACTAAACCTCCATCGGTAAAATCACGCGGAAAACGCTGCCCTTTCCCGGCTCGGTCTCCACCGTTATGTTACCGCCGTGTTCGTCGACGATTTTGGAAACGATGGCCAGCCCGAGGCCGACGCCCTGCGGCTTGGTGGTGAAGAATGGATTGAAAATGTTGTCGCGCTGGGCGGGATCGATGCCGCAGCCGCGGTCGATCACCGAGACTTCCGCTTTGGCTCCGCCGATTCGGGTCTTCAAGGTGACGGCGCCACCGGGCGGGCTGGCCTGGGCGGCATTGATCAGCAGGTTGTAAAAAGCGTGTTCCAGCAGCTCGGCATCGAAAGCAAACGGCGGGATGTTGGGATCGTAATTGCGATAGAAGGCGATGCCGGGCGACTCGCGCTCGGCCAGCGCCACGGCGCGATCGAGCGTCTGCGCCAGGTCGGCTGGGGCGACCCGCAGTTGGAGCGGGCGGGCAAATTCGAGGAAGCGGGTGATCAGCGAATTGCACCGATCCACTTCGGAGGCGATGAAGCCGGCCACCTCGCGCGATACTTCGTTTTCCGCCGACAGGCTGCGGGCCAGCACTTCCGAAGAAGCGCGGATGGTGCCGAGCGGGTTGCGCAGCTCGTGAGCGAGGCCGGCGGAAAGTTGACCGAGGGCAGCCAGGCGGTCGGCGCGGCGCTTCTCTTCTTCGGCCTGCTGGAGCTGGAGATTGGCCGCGGCGAGCTGCTCGGCCGCGGCACGGGACTTGCGGGTCTGGCTCCGCAAGTCCTCGGCCACCGAGTTGGCCAGGTTACCGATCATCGCCAGCAGCACCAGGCGCGGAACCGGGTCGACGATGACCTCGGACGGATCCCGCACCCAGAACAGAAACACCAGGTACGCCGCGCCGGCTACCGCTGCGCACAGGGTGGTTCCGATTACGCCGAACATGGTGGCTGCCGAGACCACCGGCAACAGCAGCAACGGCCAATACACGCTGTTGATGGAGTCGGTGTACCCAATCAGGATGAACGCCAGCGCCAGCTTGACGGCGATCCACAGCAAGCGGCTGCGGTTGGTCGGCTCGGCCGGGATTTTCGGCTCCAGCACCTGGGCCACGCACAGCGCCACGAGCGGAACGATTTCCGGCGCGTCGCCGATCTGCGGCCACGCGATCAGCACGCCGAACAGCGCCAGCCACACGAAATCCCGCGGCTGGACCAGGCGATAGCAGCGGGCGAGGAATTGTGGGGAGCGCAACATAAGGCTAAGGAAGCGGCGGCCCAAGGCGACGGTGGCAAGACTGCGTCGAAACGAAAACCGGCCAAGACTGTCGCCGCTACATTATGCCACAATGAGGTAGAAACGTCTCATGCCCAAATCGAGTATGTTGGATCAGGACCCGTCTGCCGGTCCGGAATCCCAAATCAATAGCGAGCCCAGCGAATCGTTTGCCGACATTCTTTCGCAGTATGAGCAGACGAGCTCCCACGCCGGTGAGGAACGCCGCGGATTCAAGGGCACGGTGGTGGCCGTGACCGTGGAGTCGGTCCTGGTCGATATCGGCTTCAAAACCGAAGGAATCCTGCCGCTCGCGGATTTCACCAAGGCCGGCGAAACCGTCAAGCGGGGCGACACGATCCCGGTTTCCATCAAGGGTCGCGATCCGGAAGGCTACTACGAACTATCGCGGATGAAGGTGGAGCGGCCGCGCGACTGGTCGGCGCTCGAAAAGGCATTTGCCGATAAAGCGCCCATCGCCGGGGTGGTGACGGCGGTCGTCAAAGGCGGTTTGAGCGTGGACGTAGGCGTACGCGCGTTCATGCCTGCATCGCGCTCGGGCGCGCGGGAAGCGGCCGACGTGGAGAAACTGGTGGGGCAGGAAATCCGCTGCCGCATCATCAAACTGGACATCGCCGACGAAGACCTGGTGGTGGACCGCCGCGCCGTGCTGGAGGACGAGGAGCGCGAGGCCAAGGAAAAGCGCTACAGCCAGGTCAAAGAAGGCGAGACCGTGACCGGCACCGTGCGCAGCCTGACCGATTTCGGAGCGTTCGTCGATATCGGCGGAGTGGATGCGCTGCTGCATGTGGCCGATATTTCCTGGGGCCGCGTCAACAAGCCGGCCGACGTGCTGAAACCGGGCCAGGAAGTGGAGGCCAGGGTGTTGAAGGTGGATGTCGCCAAGCGGCGCATCGCGATTGGCCTGAAGCAGCTTCAGCCGCACCCGTGGGACCTGGCCGGCGAGAAATACAAAGTCGGCGACCGGGTGACCGGCACGGTGACGCGTCTGGCCGATTTCGGCGCGTTCGTCGAACTCGAAAAAGGCGTGGAAGGGCTGATCCACCTTTCCGAAATGTCGTGGTCGAAGAAGGTGCGCAAACCGGCCGATGCCGTCAAGGCGGGCGAGCAGGTGGAAGTGGCCGTGCTGGGCGTCAACCAGGCCGAGCGCCGCATTTCGCTGGGCCTCAAGCAGGTGCTGGGCGACCCGTGGGCCGAAGTGCCGAAGAAGTTTCCGGTGGATTCGCAGGTGGAAGGAAAGGTCACCAGCCTGCAAAAATTCGGCGCCTTCGTCGAGCTCGCCGAAGGCGTGGAAGGCATGATCCACGTGGGCGACATCAGCGCGGAAAAGCGGATCAACCATCCGCAGGAAGTGCTGAAGGTGGGGCAGACCGTGAAAGCGCTGGTGCTGGAGGCCGACGTCGCCAAGCGCCGGCTGCGCCTGGGCATGAAGCAACTGGTTCCCACCGGCCTGGACGAATACATCGCCGAACACAAGGCGGGCGACATGGTGACGGGGCGGATGACCGATGTTTCCGGAGGCCGCGCGCGCGTCGAACTGGGCGAAGGGGTGCCAGCCACCTGCCGCATCCAGAGCGACTCCGCGGGCGGCGGCGAATCGCAGCCGGCCGCCGGCAAGGGGGACCTGTCTTCATTGACTTCCATGCTGGAGGCCAAGTGGAAAAAAGGTGGGGCCTCCAGCAGCGCAACCAGGGACGAAGCTCCCCGCTCGGGCCAGATCCGCAGCTTCCGCATCGTGAAGCTGGACGCCGCGCAAAAGCGAATCGAAGTGGAGCTGATCTAGGCGTTGTCCTTGCACTTTAATTCCGTAGGGCAGGTTGATGGCCTGGGGCACTGCGCAAGACTGACTTCGCGGCCGCCGTCAGTCCGCCGGCGTGCCGGAATTCATGGCGGCATCTTGTTCCGCAACGGGTGCAGTTGTTTCGGGCCGAACGGCGGCCGGCAGATAGCGCGGGAAACGGGCGAGCAGCGCGCCATAGAGCAGGTGTCCCAACACGGCAGCCGGCCCTCCCTGGAACAGGGCGGCCAGCGGCGGCACGGCCCGCCACAGCCAGCGGAAGGTTATCCAATACCAGCCCAAACCAAACGCCGCGGCGATCAGCGCCAGGCGGAAACGGGTAATGGGGCGGCTGGCGGCCAGCGCGAACAGGGTGCCCAGCAGGCCGTAGAGCAGGACATAGAGCGACACGCCGCACACGGTGTTCCACTCGAGACCGGTGCGAAAAGCGGCCCGCGGATAGATCGCACCCGCCAGGAGGTTGGGGCTGGTCCAAAAATCGTCGCCCCGCCAGACCGAGCACACACCCAACCAGAGCAGCATATTGAGCACACCTACCGTGCCCGCCTGGAGTCCGGCCAAGGCGCGATCCAAGCGTCCGGCGACCTGCTGGTGGTGCGCGGTCATGTATCTCAGCCTATACTGAGCAAACGAGGAAAGGCAAAGTCATAAAATGCGTCGCGTGGCGATAACGGGAATTGGCGCGGTGAGCCCCAATGGAATCGGTCGGGAATCCTTTTGGCAGGCCAGCCGTAACGGTGTCAGCGGAGTAAGGCGCATCACGCGCTTCGACCCAACGCCGTTTCAGGTGCAAGTCGCCGGGCAGATACCGGACGAGTTCGATGAAACCCGCTACGTGGAGGTGAAAGATCGGCCCCACGTATCGCGCGCCGTGCCGCTGGCGGTTGCGAGCGTGGGCGAAGCGCTCGAAGACGCCGGCCTGGAGCCGCAGCACATGACGCGCGACGAGTTGCGCGGCATCGGCGTGATGGTGGGCTCCGGCGGCGGCAGCCAGGATTTCAGCGAGGAGCAGTACCGGCTGTTTTACACCGGCCACCAGAAGCAGTGCAGCGTCTATACCATTCCCACCGGCACCATCGGCACGCTGGCCAGCGAGGTATCCATGCGGTTCGGTTTCCGCGGCCTCAGCCACATCGTCTCGACCGGCTGCACCTCCTCGACCGACGCCATGGGCTACGCCTTCCGCCACATCCGCGGCGGGATTCTGAATACCATCGTCGCCGGCGGCGTGGATTCGCCGATCGCGCCGCTGATCCTGCGCGGGTTTCAGTTGATGCGCATCATGTCGACCCGCTGGAACCAGCAGCCGGAGCGCGCTTCGCGGCCTTTTTCGCGCGACCGCGACGGGTTCGTGATCGCCGAAGGGGCGTGGTTTTTCGTGTTCGAGGAAATGGAACAGGCGCGCGCCCGCGGCGCCAAAATTTACGGCGAAGTGGTCGGGTACGGGTCCACCTGCGAGGCCTTCCATCGCGTGCGGCTGGAAGAGTGCGGCGAAGAGCCGGCGCGCGCCATCGGGCTGGCTCTGGAAGAAGCCGGCATCGCCCCCTCCGACGTGCAGTACATCAACTATCACGGCACCTCCACCGAGCTGAACGACCGTATTGAAACGCGCGCCGTGAAGCTGGCCTTCGACGGGCATGCTTACAAGCTTCCCGGGTCGTCGCTGAAGAGTCTCATTGGGCATCCACAAGGAGCCTGCGGGGCGGCCGGCGTGGCAGCCACCCTGCTCGCCATGCGCGACGGCGTGGCGCCGCCCACGATTAACGTCGACGAACCCGACCCCGATTGCGACCTCGATTACATCACCACCGCCGGTCGTAAAATCGCCATCGAGCACGCGGTGGTCAACTGCATCGCTTTCGGCAGTAAGAATTCCGCCATGGTGCTTCGCAAAGTGGAATAAGCGCACCGAGGCATCCCGGCGCGCCGGCTGCCAACTGGACAACCCGCGCCCCGCCACCCGGCACAAGGCGGAAAAGTTCCTCAAGAAGCGGGTGGAGGCAGAAAAAAAACGGCGGGCGCTCGGAGGATGTACGCCCGCCGTAGGGGGTCAGCGGGAATTCTGAAAATTCCCAGACCAACCCACAACCATTGACGCTTGTTTTTGAACCACGGTTACAGGGTCGTCAATGTCGCGGCGAGCGCGTTGGGCGCGTGAGTACGTTCGCCGGCGGAGGCTCGGGCTGCACGGTGCGGAATCGAAGCCTATAATCTTAAGCGAGGCCCTCATGAAAATCGCCGCCGTCCTCGCCTTCGTCCTTTCAGCCTCCGCCCAATCCTATTCCGCCCACAGCGGCTGGAGCTTCAGCGACACGCTGCAAACCGCCAGCGACGTCCTGGTGGCGGACATCACCGGCGGCTCGGCGGTTGACAGCGGTTCGCAGGTCACGGTCAAAGCCACGCTGCACACCGTCCGCGTCCTCAGCGGCGATATCAACGCCGGGGCGGACCTCGCGCTTCAGTGGCACTATAAGCCTGGCCCGGGGGAAGGCCCGGCCGTCACCACCAAAGTTCCCCAAACGCGCGGTCTCTGGTTCCTTCGCAAGAATTCCGATGGCGCGCTTGAACCATTGCAGGCCGGCACGATAATGACTCCCATGGGCGGATCCTTCCTGCCGCTCGGCATCGGCGCGCCCTCCTATTCCGACGACGAGCGCCTGCAAACCAAAGTCGCGCGCGAAATCGGCACGGCTCTCGAAGATCTGGTGGCGGAGCACGCCGCCGACCTTGGCCCGTATCGCCCGGAACCGGGCGGGCATTGGGTCTCCCCTTCGTGGACGCAATCGCGCTCGCAGTATCAATCGCTGACCATGGCGCTCCAGTCGCTGGACCGGCCGGCGGCCACCGAAGTCTACCAGTCCTTGTCGATGTTGCCGGACGCGAATCTGAAAGTGCTCGGCATTTTCGGCCGGCTCGGGGGCGGCGATATCTCGGCCGTCTTCGACCTGGAAAAGAACCTGGCGACCGTGTTATCCGCGTCCGCTGCGGTGCATCCTTTTCCGTTTCCGCCCTTCCTTGGCAGCCTCGACCTGAAAGCGAACCTCGCGGCCGCCCACGCGCTGGCACGAATTGCATTGAGCGATACGACCGTCCAGGGCCTGGATGGCCAACTGGCGTTCGCGCTGGGCCGCACCGGCAGTCCGGAGATGTTGCCCTACATGATGGTCATGCTGGGCAGCCACCATCCCTCCATTCGCGGTGGCGCGCTGATGGGCATCTGCCCTCTGCTTCGCACCGGTTCAACGCCCTCCCCGTTCTGGAGCGAAGAAATGGCCGGCTACTGCCCGAACGCCGCGCCCGTCAACGACCGCGAGCTCGAACAGAAGGACATTCAGTTCTGGACGCAATGGTGGGAATCGCACCGCGCGGAGATGGCCAAGACGGTGGCCCTGCCGAACGTGGCGGCGCCCTCCCGCTACGGCGCGGCACCGCCCCAAGTGGCCGAGATTCCGATCGAAATACGCTTCGAGTTCCTGCTGCACATGGCCACGAACAAGCCGCCCGACCACTACCATGCCGCGGATGGCACGCTTGTCGAAGGTCCGCCGCCCGGCTCGGACGCGCCGCACGATCCGGTCAGCGGCCAACTCGAGGCGGCCGACCGCGAGATTTTCCACCAGGCGATCGACTCGGTGAACGCCAAGCTGGCCGACGTGCAAGCGCGATCCCAGCAGATGATGAACGCGGCGCGGATCGCCGGAACCATGCCCGACCGCCAGCAATCGAAAGCTCTGAGCGCGGACCGGCAGGCCGCGTTAAGAACCGGCCTCGCAGACCTGCAATCCAAGCTCTCGCCCGATGGCTGGCAGACGGTGGAGCGGTATCTCAACACGTTCGGCGGTGGCGGCATCGCCGGCAGCGTGATCAGCAGCCCGCTCGGCACGCCCCAACAGTAGGCGTTCCGGCTGATCCCGAAGCAGCCGTCTACTGCGCCAGCAGGCTCTGGCAGCGGGCGAGACCGGCCTTCAAGTCCGCCATCGCGGCCAGTGTTTGCGAGGGCAAATCGGCAGAGGCATTTTGGCCGGGCGTGACTCCCAGCAGGACCGAGAGCAGCACTTCGAGGTGCCGCGAAGCGCGGAAGGTGTCTTCAGCGGCCTTCTGCCATTGGGCATCGGCGGCAGGCGCGGACGCGGCTTTGACGGCTTTGCCGCCCAGGCCGGCCAACACCGGAGCCAGCGCGCTTTCCATCACGCGCACTTGCGTTTCCAGCGCGGCCACGTGATCGCGGGCAAGCTGATGGAGTTGCACGCGATCCGGCGCGGCCAAGGATTCTTCGTTTCCGGCCGGAAAGCGCTCCGCCACGCTGCGCAGCGCGTACGCGTGCGACATGGCGGCCTCGTTGCCATCGAGCACGTGGGTGCTGAAGCGCTCGAAGGCCGCGCGCCCGCCGAGTTGTTTCTCGAGACGGGTCTGAATTCCCACGTTGGCCGTATCGCCCCCGGTGGCCGGCGCCGGCGCGGAAGGCATGATCAGGGCCGCTTCCGGCTCGGAGAATCGCACCTCCACGTTGGCCGCGCCATCGAGCAATTCATGGACCTGCCGCTGGCGCTCGGGCGAAACTCCGGCGCCGGACACCAGCACTTCGCCATCGGTCAAACTAACTTCCACAGGATCGCCCAGGTCGGCCCCGATCCGGTGCAGGAGAGTAACCACCTGCAGTTCATCCGAAATCGAGGCCGAAGACCTGGGCGTAAGTGCAGCCGGCCGGCTTGGTACGACTGGCCGCAAGGGAGCCTCGTGAGTGGTCGCAACGGCGAAACCGTCGGGTTGAGGTGGAGGCTCCATAACCTGGGTGAATTCAATCCAATTCCGATCGCGAAACTCGAACTTGCTTTCCACCGGCGCCAGGTCCGCGACGCGCAGCAGCAGGGTGACGGAGGCCAATTCGCCTTCCGCCGCTTGGGTGCGGATCTGGTAGCACGGCTCATGCGGATTTTCCGGGGCTGACTCGGTCTCGACTTCGTCCGTCTTCTGCGGCAGGCTGTCGCGCCACGATTGGAAGGCGCGCGCGCCGAGCGGGTCCGCACTGTCATAGTGGGCGGCCTGGAACGCCGTCTCGATGTCGGGCGGCAGGGGCAGCCAATTCCCGGCGGCGCCGCCCACGGTGTGCCGCATCGTCAGGCCCGAGCGCAGGCGGATGCCGATGGTACGAACCGGCGCCGGGTGCGCGCTGGCCGCGGCCACGGCTTTTTCGAGCAGCGAAGCCGCCTGCACGCTGGGCGTCCGGCCTAATTGCACGATGGCCGCCACTAGCAGCGCGGCCGCAGCCAGCACCGCCACTCCCCACTGCCAAGCCGGGGCCAGGCGCGGCAAGCGTTTCCAAAGAGGCGCCGCGGCGAGTTCCGCATCCACCCGGTCGAAACCTCGGTCCAGCGGCTGCCACGGGTTGGGCGCTTCCGGCAGGAAACCAGCCAGCACCTGCTTGCGGTAGCGCACGCATTCCGCCACCGTGGCTTCGAGCGATTCCAGTTCCGCGCGGCACTGCCAGCAGGCTTCCAGGTGCCGGCGAACCTGCCGCGCTTTGCGGGCCGCCAACTCGCCATCCAGCAAGCGCAGCAGGAGGCCTTCCCCGGGATGTGCGGACTGCCAGTTACTCATCCCGCACCTTCTTCAGTCGCGCCATGGCGCGGCGCAGGAATTCGCCGACGGCCGAAGCGCTGATTCCCAGCGTAGCCGCGATTTCCGGATACCGCAGGCCTTCCATGCGCAGGAACAGGCACCGTTTCTGTTGCTCCGACAGAGCTTCCACCGCGCGATGAAAGTGCAGCATGCGCTCGCGTTCCAACAGGTCGTATTCCGCGTCGTGCGCCGGCGTGGCCAGCGTGGCTTCCAGGTCCGCGTCGAACGGGTTTTCCGAGGCGTGGCGGGCGCGCACTTTCAACCCCCAGTTGTGCGCCACTCGAAATACCCAGCCCCGCGGGTTCTCGATCTCTTCGCCATGTTTGAGCGCCGCATAGAGGCGGAGAAAAACTTCCTGGGTGGCGTCCTGCGCCCGCGATGGCGTCAAACCGAGCGTCATAAGGTACCGGTAAACATCCTCGCGCGACTCCTCAAACAATTGAGCCACTTGAGTTTGCAGTGCTGATGCGGCGCCTTCCTGACGCAAGATACCCACCAATTCCTCACTCATGTAGAACGCGGCCATACACGCAACTCACCACTAAGACCCCAAAGCAGGCCTTTCCACTACAGCTCAAACAAATATATTTTTCAATATATTTCTTGGAACTAGGGCGGTTGGGTGTAGTTGGAATGGCGGGGTGGCGGGTCTTTGTAAGCAGACCCCAAAACTTCATGCCCGACGCAACCGTTTGTGCAGCCATTGTCACGTATAACAGCGCGCGGTACATCCGGCGCTGTCTGGAGGCGGTAATCCGCCAGGAGGGCGTACCGATTGAAATCGTGGTGGTGGACAACGGATCCACCGACGGGACGGCGGCCGCGCTGCGCGAGTTCGAGGGGCGGGTGCGGGTGATCCGGTCCGGCCGGAACCTGGGCTTCGCCGAAGCGCAGAACCGCGCCATCCGGGCCACTGCGACCGAATGGGTATTGACGCTGAACCCGGACGTGCTGCTGCGCCCCGGCTTCGTCCGCGCCCTGGTGGAAGCCGGCCAAGCCGACCCGGAAGCGGGAACCGTGTGCGGCAAGCTGCTGTCCATCGGGCCGGGCTTTAGACCGCTGGCCGAGGCGCGCATCGATTCGACCGGGATCTGCTTCACGCCCGCCCTGCGGCATTTCGATCGGGGCTGGCGCGAGCCGGATCGCGGCGGCTACCGGAACCTGGAATACGTCTTCGGCGCCTCCGCGGCGGCGGCGCTGTACCGGCGCAGCATGATCGACGACGTGGCCATTGACGGCGATTTCTTCGATCCCGATTTCTTTGTATACCGCGAAGACGCCGACGTAGCGTGGCGGGCGCAGTTGTACGGCTGGCGGACGCTCTATACGCCGGCGGCGGAGGCTTTCCACGTGCGCACCGTCACGCCGGTCAACCGGCGCTCGGTGCCGGCCCTCATCAACATGCACTCGGTGAAGAACCGATTCCTGATGCGCATCAAGAACGTTACCGTCGGCGTCTATGGCCGTTGCTGGCTTCGCGCCACGCTGCGCGACCTGGTGGTGGTGGGCGGATCGATTCTTTGGGAACCGACCTCTGCCGCCGCCTTCTGGCACGTGGCGCGCTGCCTGCCCCGGGCGCTGGCCCGCCGCCGCGTGATCATGGCCCACCGGCGCACCGGCGACGAGGAACTGGCGCAATGGTTCAACTTCCAGCCAACCGCGCAACCGGCGGAGATGGGGGAAGCGGCCACGGCGACTCCGGCGTTTGCCCGGTCCGCCTCGCCGATTCTGTTACCGGCCGATCCGCGCAGCTAGGAGCGCAAACACCGTGGCGGCACGCACGAGTGCGAGCGCCACGTTAAACGCGGCTTTGTGCTTTTCGGCGGCGGGCTATTTCGCCGGCGCTTTCGGCTGGATGGAGAAGTCCCAGATCTGAATGTTCAGCGCGTTCGGGGTGTACTCGATCACGGCGTATTCGCCCTCCGGCAGCGGATCTTTGGGCCAGATCTTGTATAGCCCGGACGGGTCCATCTCCCGCTGCAAGGTCTCCACGAGCGCGGGCGATTCCTCGACTTCCTTGTCGACCGGCAGGTAGGTGATGTTCTCCACGATGCGCACCAGCCCCTTGCTGGTGAGTCTGGCGACGCCGAAGCGTTCCGGCTCGGAGAGCTGGATGTAGAATTCCTGTTCCGGGTTGGTGAAGACGTTGGCCGAATGCGCGCCGTCTATTTCGAGCGTGCCCTTGCCGCTCAGCGCCTGGCCGATGGGCGCCAGCACTTTCAGCACCTGCCGCTTCTTATTGATGTGGACCGTCGCCTCGGCGACCTGCATGGTCTTGGTCTGGTCGCCGTCCAGCCAATAGACACCGGGAGCTTGCGGGATGCGCGAGGTTTCCTTTTCGATGGAGCGCTGAGCCGCCGCCTCTTCGGCGAGAGCCCTGGAATCATTGGCCAACTCGGCCTGGCGATCGGCGGCCTCGCTTTCGGTGCGCTTCAGATCCACCATGGCGAGCGGGATCTCTTCCCAGTCGCCGCGCTCCACGCTGTAATAGCGCACGCGATCGTCCAGCACCTGATATTCGCGCACCAGGTGGTAGCCGCCATCCTTCAGATAGAGCCGGACGTTGGCCGCCCAGACCACCACCGCGAACAACAAGCAGACGATCACGCTCCGCCGCATATCCTCTAACCACTACTTTAACCGCAAACCCGCACGTGGAGCAGGATGGCATCCTGCGCGGCGGTTGTTAACCGCCGCGTGGACCGATTGTCAATCGGTCCGCAGGTTAGCAACGTGCCCCACGAATACAAGTGCGGCAATCTACAATAAAAGTATGCGCATCCTTCTGTTCAGCGGCAAGGGTGGCGTGGGGAAGACCAGCCTGGCGGCGGCCACCGGGCTGGAACTTTCGCGTCTGGGCTATCGCACGCTGGTGATGAGCGTGGACCCGGCGCACAGTCTGGCCGACGCTTTCGACCTCGGGACCAGCCTGTTCCACGGCGAGACCGGCGACCCTTATCCCATTAGCGACCGCCTGGCGATTCACGAGGTGAACATCCAGAAGGAGATCAAGCGCCACTGGAAAGAGATTTCCTCATACGTGGTTTCGGTGCTGCGCACGACCGGCATCAGCGACGTGGAGGCGGAAGAGCTGGCCATCCTGCCGGGCATGGAAGAACTGAGCGCGATGATGTGGGTGAACCAGTTTCGCCGCGAGCAACTGTATGACGTGATCGTGCTCGACTGCGCGCCCACGGCGGAATCGATGCGTTTCGTCAGCATGCCCACCACGCTCGAATGGTACATGAAGCACATTTTCCCGTTCCAGCGCGGCATCATCCGGGCGGTGCGGCCGATCGCCAACCGGGTCTCGCCGGTGGAGTTGCCGACGGAGGGCTACTTCTCCAACATCCAGCAACTATTCGGCAAGCTGGATGGCGTGGCCGAGCTGCTGGAGGATCCGGCCACGACCAGCGTGCGCCTGGTGACCAACCCGGAACGGATGGTGCTGCGCGAGACCCAGCGCGCGTTCGTGTACTTTTCGCTGCACGGCCTGACGGTGGATAGCGTGATCGTCAATCGCGTGTTGCCCGACGCGGTGACCGACGCGTGGTTTCAGGAATGGCGCGCCTCGCAGGCGCGGGTGTTGGAGGAAATCGACGCCTATTTCGCGCCCGTCGCGGTCAAGCGCGTCCCGCTGTTCACGCATGAAGTGCTGGGGCGGGAGCGCCTCGAAGAGCTGGCGCGCGCTCTCTACGCGGAAGGCGAAGACCCGGCGCGCGTGGAACGCACCGAAGCGCCCTACACGTTCACCAAGCAGGACGGCCACTACGAGGTGAAACTGCGGCTGCCTTTCGCGGCCAAGGGAGAAGTGGGATTATTTAAGAAGGGCGACGAGCTGGTGGTGGAGATCGGCACGCTGCGGCGGCACATCGGTCTGCCGACTTCCATGTCCGGCCTGGCGCCCACCCGGGCCAGGCTGGAGAATCGTATTCTGACGGTGGAAATGAAGGAGAGCTAAAGATGGCCGAAAGCAACAACCAAACCGCCGGCGAGGGCGCACAGGCCGCCGCTCACGGCTGCTTCGTGTGCAACGTGGCGATGCCGTTTCTGGAGCAACTGTGGCCGAAGGACGCGAGCGAGCACTTCCGCGCCTCGCGGGTCGAATTCCTGAAGGGAATCCGCACCCTGATCGACGACCGGATCGCGCACCTGTCCAAGGAAGAGGAACACAAAGGCACCCACGTCGCCGTCGAGTGAGCCAGGTGTAGCACAGACGATCGATTCTTGTCGTCACGGTGTCGCGCGTTAGCCCGAAGCGGGAGCTTCGGATTAGCGAAGCAGGACAGACCACGCAAGGCGATGGTCCGTCCTACCTCAAGCGCGGGCCGCGGTTGTCAGGCCGCGAGCCCGCTTCGGCTTCTGTTGGGCCGGCCCGCTCTTACTGCACCCAGACCGTCACGCCGCTTTGGCTGATCTGGTTGCCGATTTGCACCGTGACTGGGATGGCGCCGTCGCCGACCGTGGCCGGAACTACGGCGTTGACCTGCAAGACGCCAGCCACGAAATACGGCGCCTCGCCGTTGAATGCCACATACGCGGGCTGGTTGCCGATCATCACCGATACCGCGAGCTGCGGCGCCGGTGTAAGCGGACCGACGCCGGTGAAGTTCACCGGGGTCACTGCGCCGGTAGCCTGGGCGGGAGTCGTCAACCCTTCGCCGGTCATGAAGAGCACAATCGTGCTGCCCTTGGCGGCCGGGTTCTGTTGAGTGTTGACCGAGGCATCGAAGTTGAGAATGGCCCCCGGACCGGTGCCGTTGCCGACCGTGAAGATCCCCGGCGCGGAGGGCGCCAGTTGCAGGCTGGGCTCGTTCGATGTCGCGCCGGCGAATTTCACCTCTACGAACGGCTCCTTGTTCCCCGCCAGCTCATACGGCACGATGGCGTTGATCTGGATCGCGCTGACATAAGTCAGAGGCGCCAGATAGCCGCTGAAGCTAACCTCGACCCCGCCGATCGAAGTCGAAACCTTGCCGGTCGAATCGAGTGTCAGGGTGGCGGGGAGGGTCGGGCCGATCTGGGATCCGTAAATCGACACGATCTCGCCTGGCGAAACCGGCCCGATAAGCCCGCTGGCTGCGTTCTCCACCGCCGTGATGGAGGGCAGCGGATTGGTTACGGTCAGCGACACATCCACCACTATCGAGCCTTGCGTGCCGCTCACCCCGGCGATGGTGATGGTGCCCGTATAAGGCGTCGCATTGGCCGTCAGGCCGGCCGGAGTCACCTGCACGGTCAGGATGGTGGAGGTGGAGGTGGAGGTGGTTCCGGATGCCGGCGTTACCGAAAGCCAACTGCCCACGCTACTGGCGGTGGCCTGGAAGGTGGCCGTGCCGCCGCTCGCATAGACCGTCAATTGCCCCGGCGAGACGGTGCCGCCGCTACCGGCCTGGAAACTGAACGCGAGCACTTCGGGGTCCACCGCGATAGTCGACTGGCCGATCACGTTGACGGTCACAGGCACTACTACGGCGCTGCCGCTAGCCGGCGTAATGGTGATATGGCCGGTTTGGTTGCCGAGGGCCAGATTCGCCTGGTTCACCGAAACGGTGAGGATATCCTGGGTTGTCCCCGCAGCCGGGCTGACCGACAGCCAATTGCCGGTGCTGGAGGCTGCCGCCGTGAATGACACGCCGGCGGACCCGGCCGCGCTCGACACGGTCAGCTCTTGCGGCTTCGGCGCGGCGCCCCCGGACGACGCGGTGAAACTCAGCGAGGAAGCGCTCACCGTGATGCCGCCAGGCGTGGTGGTGCCGACCACCAGGTTTACCGGCACGCTCACGGTTATGCCGCTGGCGGTCGCGGTCAGCGCGATGTTGCCAGCGTACGTGCCCTGCGCCAGGCCGGCCGGAATCGCCGACACCGTCAGGGTCTGGTTGGTGGTCAGGTTGGTGGTGGGCGAAATCGAAAGCCACGCGCCGCCAGCCGGCGAAGTCACCGTAACCTTAGCCGAAAACGCAGTGCCAGAGGGATTGGAGCTGACAGTCAACGGCTGAGTGGCTGGCGCGCCGCCTCCCACCTGCGCGGCAAAGGTCAACGATGGGGAGCCTACGGTCAGGCCGCCCGAATTGGCTGCCCCGTTCAACACCAGGACCACCGGCACATAGAGCGGGCTGGCTCCGCCGGTCACGATGACGTTGCCCGAGTATAGACCGTTGGAGAGCCCGGCGGCGTTGGCCTTTACCGAGATGGTGGCAGGCGTGGTGGCGCCGCTTGCGACCGTCGCGCTGAGCCAGGAGGGCTGGTCGGTGGTCACGGTGACGGGCAGCGCGGGGGTAGCCGCGACCGAAATGGTGGCGGTCTGCGTCGTCCCGCTGCCATTGAGAATTACCGCGCCTGTGCTCGGACTGGCGACCGAAATCACCTCGCCCGAAGTGACGACGAAAGTCACTTGTAGCGTAGGAGCGGGGCTCACGGCTTCGCCGTCGGCTATGACGTTCATCCCCACACTCGCAGTGTACGTTCCGGGCGCCAGTTTGCTGGGATCGGCCCAGATCGTGACCGGCTGGCCCAGCGCGCTCAAGTTGCCTTCGTCCAGCGCTATGCTCAGCCAAGCCACGCTCTTGCTGTTGGTGCTGTAAGTCGTCTTACCCGAGATCGAGAAGGTTCCATCACCCGCAAACACGATCTGCTGAATTACATGGGAGCCTCCCGATGGGGCCACGAAATTCAGCGAGGTTGGCGCCACGTAGGTGGTGGTGGTCCCGGAACCGCCGGCGGCCGTGAGGTTCACGCTCACCGCCTGGCTGACGGACCCCACCTGGACGGTGATAGTGCCGGTGAAGGTTCCCACGCCGCTCAGGGTGGTGTTAGCCGACACGGTCAGAAAGGCCTGCTCGCCAGGCGCGAGACTGGTCTCGCTCGCGGTTACGCCCAGCCAACCGGTGGTACTGGCAGCCGTCGCGCTGAGGGCGCCTCCAATGGTGCTGGTCACGGTCACCAACTGCTCGTAATTGTTGGTGGAACTCAAGCTGATCGGACTGGGCGAAATCGTCAAACCGCCCGAAGTCGCGCCCGACACCGTGAGGGTGACGGTGAAAGCGCCCGAGATGTTAAAGTTGCCGCTGTCGGTCACCGTTATCATTCCGGTGTAAGTGCCGCTGGCCAGACTGGCGTAGTTAACCACCCCGACCGTAAGCGTACTGCCGTTGCCGAGACCGGTTGCGCTGCCGGCGCCGTTCACGTGCAGCCAACTGACGGTCGGCGCGCCGTTGGGGTAGGAGACCACGGCGGTGTAGCTGTCGCTGTTCGGCGTGACCAGGCTTACATTTTGGGTGGAGGTGCTGGGGGAGAGGGCGCCGCTCGAATACGTCCAGGCCAGCACACCGGGAGTGAAGGTGAGCCCGCTTGCGGTCACGATGAACGCTACGTTAATGATCACCGATTGGCCGCCGCTGCCGTTCACCGTCACAGCGGTGTTATAGGTCCCTGGCGAAAGGCCCGCCGCGCTGGCGGTAAAGGTCAGCGTCGCAGGCGCCGCGTTGGTCACCTGGTTCGTGCTCGCCTGCACTGTCAGCCAGCTAGGCGGCGTCGAGATGTTGAAGGTGACGGTCGAAGAGCTGGCTGTAGACAACGTCACGAAGTTCTGCTGCTGGCCGCCCACTGGGGCGGTCAACTGGTTGGCGCCGGTCAGATTGGCCGGGAACGTCGCCAGCGCCGCGTTGCCGCCGCCACTGGTGTTGTAGGTGACCTGGAACGTCACCGGCGACACTCCCGCGGGCGCTGTCGCGTTCAGCGTCACGGTTGCCGTGTGGCTGCCCGACGACAGTCCACCAGCCACGCAGCCGAGCCCCATCAGCAAGGTGTACGGCGTCGTATATGTATAAGCTCCGCCGTTGCAGCCGCCGGTGACGCTGCTGTCGCTGCCCACCGAAAGCCAGTGCGGATCGCCGGCGGTGTAGGAAACCGACACGCTAAAGGTGATCGGCGTCGTCGAATCCACCGATCCGGTCACGCTCACCGAACCCGAGTTGTTCACCAGCGTGACAACGGTGGTGCCGGTAGGGCTGGTGAAAGCCTGCGCCGCCAGCGGCATGGCCGCCAGCAGAGCGAGGGAGAGAACGATTGCGGTCTTCTTGAAAACGGCGAAAGCGGCGTCCATGATGTCTCCTGCGAACCTCATCCAAAGATATAGTACACGTTGTCCCGAAACAAATGGTTTGCAACTCTCATTATCCAAAACTATGGGGGAGAGACGGACGCGGCATCCACTATTGTACGTCTATTTGAGGATTTGGAAAAGGTTGCTGTAGTCGTCCGTCCATAATCGCACGCCCGGCGCGCGGAAAACGGGGTTGGAGTCGGCGCGCATCTGGTTGTCGAAATCGCCGGGCGGGGCGGCGATGAGCACCCAGGTGGCCGCGAACACTCCCGCGCCATCGTCATCCTCGGTGTCCACCAGACGCGCGCGCCGCCCGCTCGCGCGCGCTTCGCCGGCCAGCACCGGCTCCAGGTCCAGGTGGCGGTTGGAAATGTGCACGGCCAGGATACCGTCCGGGCGCAAGTGCCGGAAATAAAGATCCATCGCCTCGCGCGTGAGCAGGTGCACCGGAATGGCGTCGCCGGTAAACGCGTCCACCGCCAGCACGTCGAAATTCTCCGGCTGCTCGCGCTCGAGGGACAACCGAGCATCGCCCATCGCTATGTCCAGTTTGCCGTGGCAGTCCGCCAGAAAGGTGAATTCGCTGCGCGCCACCCGCACCACCAGAGGGTTGATCTCATAGTAGCGGTAATAATCGCCCGGCCGGGCATAGGCGGCCAGGGTGCCTGTGCCGAGGCCGATCACACCGATTCGCACCGCCCGCCCCTTTCCCCGGTCGCGAATGGCCAGCCCCACGCCGGTGGCGGGACCGTAGTAGGTGGTGGGCAGATCGCGCTTGGCCAGGTTTAGGAATTGGTTGCCGTGGGTAATGGTGCCGTGCGACAGGGTGCGCGTGGCGAAGATCGAGGTCGGCGGATCGCTGTCTCTTACCGTCAATTCGCCGTAAAAATTGCGCACCCGCAAACGGACGCCGCTCATCGACTGCTGCAGTTCGACGGCGACGTACCCCGCCAGCGCCAGCGTCAGCGCCACCGCGGCGATGGGCGCCGGCTGGGTCCAGCGCCGGAACCACTCGAGCGCCGGATCGGTCTTCAACGCCGCCAGGATCAACGCCGCGCAGCCCACCAGCCCGAGCGGCATCTCATAGTAACCGTTGAACACGTGCGGCGCCACCAAACCGACTGCCAGACCGCCCAGCGCGCCGCCGGCGGCAATCATCAGGTAGAAATGGGTCAGCAGCCGCGGCTGCGGCTTCAAGAGGGCCAGTTCGCCGTGGCACGCCATCGAGCAGGTGAACAGCCCGAACGAAAACAGAACCAACACCGGGATGATGGGCAGATTGCCCGCGCCGGCCGCATACGCCATCGACCCCAGCGCCACCGCCAGCAACTGCAGAAAAGGATTGCGGCGGTACCACCCGTCGCCCGAGAAACAGAGGATGAAACTCAGCAGATAGAGGCTGAGCGGAACGATCCAGAGGAACGGCACGGCGGCCACATTCTGCGATATGTGGTTGGTCACCGCCAGCAGCAGCGCCGACGCGCAGGCCGGCAGCGCCAGCCACAGCGCATACTGGCGCCGGCTGGGTTTGTCCGCTGCGGCTTCCTCGGGCGCCGCTTCCCGAAACGCCAGAGAGCCCGCCGCCGCGGCGCACACCACGGCGAACGCCACGTATCCCCACGACCACATGTGCGCCTGTTCATGGGTGGTGAAGACCGGCTCGAACAGAAACGGATAGCTGAGCAGGGCGAACAGGGAACCGGCGTTCGAAAGCGCATACAGCCAGTACGGCATCGACCCCGCGAAGCGGCGCGCATACCATGCCTGCACCAGCGGCCCGGTGGTGGAGAGCAGGAAGTAGGGCAGCCCGATGGTGCGCCCCAGCAGCAGCAGGATGCTCCACGTCGGATCGCCTGTGCCGTAAGATTGCAGACTGGCGCTCGGGTACACCGCCAGCGTCAGCGCGCTCACGGCGAGCAGCCCCACGTGCAGCGCCGCCTGCGCGCGAGGCTTCAGGTAACGGACCAGGGCGTGCGCATACGCGTACCCGGCCAGCAGCGTCACCTGAAAGAACAGCAGGCAGGCCGTCCACACTGCCGCCGAGCCGCCGAACCAGGGCAGGATGATTTTGCCGATCACCGGTTCCACCTGGAACAGCAGAAAGGCGCTCACCAGGATCGTCAACGCATAAATCAGCATCTACACCGTTACCTTCTCGGATGGTGGGGCATGCTTTAAGCTTGCCTGGAAACGCCAAAACACGGCTCCAAAATCCTTTTTCGGATCCAGCCCCGCGACGCGATTGCTACGATAACACGGTTAGCCGCGGTGCAAACGCGTGGAACTATTCGTGTGGCTCGCGGGGTCAAAGCGACACACCAAATGCGGGGAAGTTATTGAATTCAAGCCAGGTTTCCCTACGGCCCGCCTCTCGCGGTTCGATTCCGCACTTCGACGCCTCATTTTCGGTTGCCGCGTCACCAGACCTGCTAGAATCGGAAGCAGCACTAACGGGGGGGGACCATGTCCGATTTCACGGCCGCCGGCGCCAGCCGGCGCAAGGATCCAATCACTCTATTGCACGAAAGCGAAAAGCTGGTGATGGCGCTGCTCGAGTCGGCGTCGCAAGCGATCCTGAGCGTCGACCGGAACGGCCGCATCGTTCTGGCTAACCCCAAGACCGAGGAGATGTTCGGCTACAGCCGCGAGGAGTTGCTCGGCGCGCGGATTGAGATTCTGCTACCCGAGTCCCATCGCCGGGCGCACGGACACGACCGCGAGGAGTATTTCATGCGGCCGCGGGTCCGGCCGATGGGGATTGGAATGGATCTCGCCGGCCGGCGCAAGAACGGAACCGAGTTTCCGGTCGAGATCAGCCTCAGCTACGTCGAGTCCACCGAGGGCCTGTTTGCGATTGCTTTCGTCAATGACATTAGCGAGCGCAAGGAGCTCGAGGACCGGCTGCTGCAGGCTCAGAAAATGGAAGCGGTGGGCAGGCTCGCGGGCGGCGTGGCGCACGATTTCAACAATATGCTGACCGTGATTGCCGGCTACAATCGCATGATCCTGGATGAGCTTTCGCCGATCGATCCATTGCGCGGCTGCGCCGAAGAGGTGCTCAAGGCGGCGGACCGCGCCGGCGCGCTGACCAAACAGCTATTGGCTTTCAGCCGCCGGCAAATCATGCAGCCCTGCGTGATGAATGTGAATGCGGCGGTTGAGCACACGGAGAAGATGCTGCGCAGATTGATCGGCGAAGACGTCGAGCTGGTGCTCAGCCTGCGGGAGGACGTGGGCAACATCAAAGCGGACCCGAGCCATGTCGAGCAGGCGATCGTCAATCTGGCGCTGAACGCCCGCGATGCCATGCCGAAGGGCGGCCGCATCACCATCGAAACCGCCAACGCACACCTGGATGAAACGTACGCACGGACGCACATGGGCGTGAATCCCGGCGAATTCGTCATGGTGGCCGTCAGCGACACCGGCCACGGCATGGATGCCGAAACGCGCCGGCGCCTCTTCGAGCCGTTTTTCACCACCAAGGAAAAAGGCAAGGGCACGGGCTTGGGACTGGCCACGGTGTACGGCGCGGTCAAGCAGCTCGGCGGCGATATCTGGGTATACAGCGAGCCCGGCCAGGGCACCACCTTCAAACTCTATTTCCCGCGGGTCGCGGAGACTGCCACTCTGCCTCTGGCCAGTCCCGTGGAGGCGGATCGAGCGCCGTCGACCGAAACCATTCTGGTGGTGGAAGACGAACAGGCGGTGCGCGATCTCACGGTGAAGATATTGAGGAAACTCGGCCACACCATTCTGGCCGCGGCCGACGGTGGCGAGGCCATCGAAATCGCCAAGTCCTATCGGGGCCCGATCGCTCTCCTGCTGACTGACGTAGTGATGCCGAACATGAGCGGCCGCCAGGTAGCGGATGAACTGGTCAAACTCAGGCCTGAATTGAAAGTGCTTTACCTGTCCGGCTACACCGACAACACCGTGGTTCACCACGGCGTGCTGGAGGACGGCGTCGAATTCCTTCCCAAGCCTTTTAGCCGCGAAGCGCTGGCGAGGAAGATTCGCGACGTGCTGGAATCGTCCCCGCCGGTGAAGGATGGACCGCAGGTCTGATCCCGTGCTCCGAGCCGCGGTCACCTTGAGGTCGGGGCCAGCGGTAACAGATGTTTCGGCTGATAGAGGCCTACTTCGCATCCGCCAGGAAGCAGCGCGAAGATCAGCCATCCATGGCCAGGCGTCCAAGCATTGTAATAGTAGTAATAGCACCCGCATTAGGCTGCCGTACTCGGCGCAGATTGGGTGATTTGACGCACATTCAACTTCCGCCCGGTATCTCGGAGCAGCCGCCGATTAAGAGTGGACAACTGTGAGGTGCTAACTTGCGAAAGGGGCAAAAACTACACTAACGGATGCAAATATCTGCATCCGCAGAACCCCTTTGCACACCTGTAGAATCCGGCCCAAAAACGGGCATATTCTTGAATTCACAGTGGTGCTCCAAACGAGAGTTGCCACGAAAACCGCTCAGAACAGGGCTTGTCTCCAGCCTGCGACGCCGCGTGCGTCTTATGCGGCCCCATTTCCTCCTGGCCGAACGAGCGTGTTGGCCAAGCGCGTGCTGATTGCTTATCCAGGACCGTCTAAAGATGAAAAAATTTTATGTAGGCAATTCTGTGCGCCTGGTGTTGTTAACAACTGTGTCGCTTGCCTGGTGGGCGGCTCCGGACAGCCTGGCGGCTGCGCTGCCTATCACTTATATACAGGGCAATTTCGCCACGCCGCAAACGCCTCAGACCACCGTGAAGGTCACCTACACAGCGACGCAGGTGTCTGGCGACATCAACGTCGTAGTGGTGGGATGGAACGATAGCGCGGCCGTGGTCAGTGCAGTTACGGATTCACGGGTTAACACATATATACGTGCCGTGGGCCCGACGGTCCAAAGTGGGTACGCGTCGCAGTCCATCTACTATGCGAAAAACATCGTATCGGCGGCTGCCGGGGCAAACACCGTCACCGTGACTTTTGCGAGTGCCGCGACAAGCCCGGACATTCGCATCCTGGAGTACAGCGGAGTGGATCCTAGCAACCCGCTGGACGTAACAAGTGCAAACTCCGGCAATAGCCCAATCAGCAGCAGTTCGGCGAAGACGACCAACGCTACCGATCTGATCTTCGGCGCCAACCTGATTCAGACCACTACGACCGGTCCGTGCAGCGGCTTCACGAAGCGACTGCTGACAACACCGGATGGCGACATCGCCGAGGACGAGATGGTCACGGCAACGGGCAACTATAGCGCAAGCGCGCCGGTAAGTCCGTCCGGGCCGTGGATCATGCAGATGGTCGCATTCCGTCACGGGCCAGGAGTTACAGCGCCGACGGTGAGCGGCGTGTCTCCGAATAGCGGGCCGACGGCGGGCGGGACAGCAGTCACGATCACCGGGACGAACTTTGCCGCCGGAGCGACGGTGACATTTGGCGGGACCGCAGCTACCAACGTGGTGGTGGTCAGCGGGACGCAGATCACGGCCACGGCCCCAGCGGGAAGCGCGGGTGCGGTGACAGTGACGGTGACGGTCAGCGGGCAGAGCGGAAGCCTGGCCAGTGGATTCACTTATGTAGGTGGCCCCACGGTGAACAGCGTGTCTCCGAATAGCGGGCCGACGGCGGGCGGGACGGCAGTCACGATCACCGGGACGAACTTTGCCGCCGGAGCGACGGTGACGTTTGGCGGGACGGCGGCCACCAACGTAGTGGTGGTCAGCGGGACGCAGATCACGGCCACGACGCCGGCGGGAAGCGCGGGTGCAGTGACGGTGACGGTGACGGTCAGCGGGCAGAGCGGAAGCCTGGCCAGTGGATTCACTTATGCAGGTGGCCCCACGGTGAGCGGCGTGTCTCCGAATATTGGGCCGACGGCGGGCGGGACAGCAGTCACGATCACCGGGACGAACTTTGCCGCCGGCGCGACGGTGACGTTTGGCGGGACGGCGGCGACCAACGTAGTGGTGGTCAGCGGGACGCAGATCACGGCCACGACGCCGGCGGGAATCGCGGGTGCGGTGACGGTGATGGTAACGGTGAACGGGCAGAGCGGAAGCCTAGCCAATGGGTTCACTTATGCAGGTAGCCCGACGGTAAGCGGTGTGTCTCCGAATACCGGGTCGACGGCGGGCGGGACGGCAGTCACGATCACCGGGACGAGCTTTGGCACCGGGGCGACGGTGACGTTTGGCGGGACGGCGGCCACCAACGTAGCGCTGATGAACAGTACCACCATCACGGCCACAACTCCGGCGGGAAGCGTGGGTACCGTGGCGGTGACGGTGACGGTAAACGGGCAGAGCGGAAGCTTGGCGAACGGGTTTACCTATGCGGTGCCCACGACCACAGCCATCACCTACGTGCAGGGCAATTTTGCCACGCCGCAAACAGCGCAGAGCACGGTGCAAATCCAGTACACCGCCGCGCAGGTGGCGGGCGACCTCAACGTCGTAGTGGCGGGGTGGAACGATAGCACGGCCGCGATCAGCGCAGTCACGGACTTGAGAGGTAACACGTATGCGCTCGCCGTGGGCCCCACGGCCCAGAGTGGGTACGCGTCGCAGTCCATTTACTATGCGAAGAACATCGCATCGGCGGCTGCCGGGGCAAACACCGTCACCGTGACTTTTGCGAGTGCCGCGACAAACCCCGACATCCGCATACTCGAGTACAGCGGAGCGGATCCTAACAACCCGGTGGATGTGACGGCCACGAACTCCGGCAACAGCGCCACCAGCAGCAGCGTCGCGGCGACAACGACAAACGCAACCGATCTCATCTTCGGCGCCAACCTGGTTCAAACCACGACCACCGGTCCGGGCAGCGGATTCACCCGACGGCTTCTGACGACGCCGGACGGCGACATTGCAGAAGACCAAATGGTCACGGCCACCGGGAGCTACAGCGCAACCGCACCGGTCACTCCATCCGCACCGTGGATCATGCAGATGGTCGCATTCCGCACTGCGTCGGGAGTCACGGCTCCGCCGACGGTGAGTAAGGTAACGCCGAATAGCGGTTCAACGGCGGGCGGGACTGCAGTCACGGTCACCGGGACGAACTTTGCCGCGGGAGCGACGGTGACTCTTGGCGGGACGGCGGCAACCAACGTGGTGGTGATAAGCGGGACCGAGATCACGGCCACGACGGCGGCGGGAAGTGCGGGAGCGGTTACGGTGACAGTTACCCTCAGCGGGCAAAGCGGAAGCTTAGCCAACGGGTTCACCTACACTGTTTCCGCACCTCCCAGCCTGACGTCGATTTCGGTGACGCCCGCAAATCCGACGATTACCAACGGGGCATCGCAGCAATTCACGGCGACGGGATACTACAGCGACAGCAGCACGCAAAACCTCACAGCTTCGGTTGTCTGGTCATCCTTGAACGAGAGCGTCGCCACGATCACGACGGGTGGTTTGGCGACGGCCGTGGCTGCGGGAACCTCGACAGTTGAGGCTGCCTCCGGTTCCGTTAGCGGCTCCACGACTCTCACCGTTACGTCGTCGTCGGCGGGTGTGCCGGAACTGGTGCAGCACGTCAGCGGCTCGAACACGCGGGACAACAGCTTTTCAAGTCCATACTGCTACTACTTGTGGCTTCCCGGATTCACGACCGCCGGAAACGCGGTAGTGGTGGGATTCACTTTCAATAGCGCTCTGGCGGCGACGGTCACGGACGACAAGAACGACGCCTTTCAGATTGTGGCCAATTACTACGACAGCGCGGACTCGCAGTCCATCGCCATCGCCGCAGCATTTAACGTCGCGGCGGGGGCGAGGGAGATTTCCGTGTGTTTTGCGGGCAATCCAGGCGGCTACGTCCAGCCGATGGCGACCGAATTCGACAACGTGATCGGCGTGGACGTTGCATCCGCCGGAAATCTGGGCACCGGCACGTCGCTGACCGCGGGAAGCATCACGCCCTCCGCGAGCGGCGACCTGGCGTATCAGATCGGGTTTGATTTGACGATGAGTCAGTATCAATCGAGCTTTGCGGCCGGCTCGCAGGCCAACACGGCCTGGGGCCTGCTGAGCGCGGATTTGATGGACGGCTTTGCGGCACAATATGGCGTCTACAATTCGACTAATGCGATTGATCCGACGATGACTATGGGAACGAGCGCCCCGTGGATCTCGGCGGCGGTCCTGCTCAAGACCGGAAGCGCGGGCGGTGTTCCGTCCGGAATGAGGATCGTCCACCTGGACCATGAAAATATCCCTACGCATACGTCCTCCGGCGGCACGGGGAATCCCTTCCCTAACCCAACGATTCTGCAATTACCCTGCTCCGGTAATTTGGAGGTTGCACAAGTGGGCGGCGGGAACCCGACCAACCTGATCACCGGCATGACCGATTCGAACGGCAATAGCTGGGAGCAGGCCGGCTCCAACGTCACGTATGGCGATACGGACCTCCAAACGTTCTACGCGGCCAACGCCAGTTGCTCGAGCGCCCTCAAGGTGACCGTCCAATGGAATGCGACCGATGGCGACCAGTCGATCCTATTCTATGACGTGGCAGGAGCCGCGGCATCGCCGCTAGACAAGACAGTGAGCGCCACGGGGAGTCAGGGCACGGCGGGAAATCTCACGGTGTTTTCGATCACTCCCAGCACGTCCTCGACCGAGATCATCTTCGCCATGATGCCCGTGGACTTCAATACCGTTACGGGTCTCGTCAATGGTCTCAACGACGCCAATATGTTCAGCGGTGAAGCCCTCTCAGGGCCCGAGCCGGTGGATGAGAACAATGGATGGGGACACTTCGTCGTCTCCACCACAAACCCTGTCCCGGTTACCTGGACCTTTATAACGAACTCTCTGGCAGCGGGGGCGTGGTCCTCCATGGCCTCGGCCTTCAAGTAGGATTGCGCAGCAGCAGCAGCGCCCAATCGCTGCCATCCGGGGCCTTGGGTGAAGTCCAGGAAGCAGTGGCTGCGATCTGGCCGATGGGCAGAATTGCGCCGGTTGATGGGTTGAACCATTCGGCGCGGTATCGGCCCTGCTCCAGCTTGATGGCGACCGTGCCGCCGTTGGGAAGATATGCGGCGTAGGTTCTGCCGGGCTCAGCGACGCAGTAGGCGCCGGTGTTTACCATCTCATCGTGCGGCTCGGTTTTCCACCACTCGAAACTGGTGAAGAAATCGACCAGGTGGGCGTACCCGACCAGCATGGTCATGGTGTCGTCGCCGCGGCCATTCACCCAGCCGCCGCCGGCATCCGGCCAGACGCCGGTGCCACGGCGCGCGGATTCTCCGGCGGTGCCATAAGCTCCGGCCATAGCAACCTCCCAGGCCGTCCGGCGCAGCGTTTCGGAGGAATCTCCGGGAGGAGGCGGCGCCCATCGCGGATAGTGGTCTTCGTAGCCGTACTCTTCGTTGGTCTGCGGAATGATGCGTCCGGCCTTGATCTGTATGCGGCGCTGCTTCAACATCAGAGCGTGCTGGGTGCGCGACCAGTCCTGGATGGAGGTGAACCCGAACCAGTCCGCAGCCCGGTCCTGGTGTTCGGGGTGGACGGGATGGCTGGTGGCCAAGTGGCGATAGGGGTCCCAGCTTTCCAGCAGCGTTCCCATCTGGCGGGCCCACAGGTCGTCGCGAAAAGCGTCCAGGTCATCGCCGAGGTCCCAGGTGATGTTGGAGAAAGCCGACAGGCGCGCTGCGGCGTAACGAAAGTAGCGGCGTTCGTCGTCGCTGCCGGCACCAGGGTGGATCTTGCCATCGCCGATGTCGAAAATCACGCTGATGACTACGTCCCGGTCGCGCGCGACGCGCAGCATACGCTCATATCTCTGCCAGTGAGTCAGGTTGAAGCGCGAGTAATCGAAGCCGGGGTGCCAGAAGTCGTCGAACTTGGCCGCGGGCCACGGGGCGAGGTAGGTGGTGAACTCCTCGGTGTTCATGACCGGTTCGCCATACATGGTGAAGCTGCGGCCGGCAAGCAGTGTTCGAATCCGGTTGACCTTGAGCCGGTCCAGGCGCTCGATACTGGCGGCGATGATGCGCTCGTCGCGCCAGCCCATCAGCCAGAAAGCGGTGGTGCCGTTGAAGAAGAAGTGCTCGCCGGTACCTTCCCATAGGAAGTGCCAGGGATAGCGAGGGTCGACGCGAACGGGGCCGCGGCGATGACCGTCGACGGCTCGAAACGTCCCGTGGTAACTCCTTTCGGCGCCTCCTTCGTGGTAGTTGACCGAGTAGGCGTACTGACCCGGCGCGGACGGCATGAAGCGGATGCGGAAGATGCTGCCGTCGGCTGAATCGCAGAAGCCGTCGACACGGAGCCGTTGGCTGGAACCGGCCTTTCCGAAGGAACCGGCGACCGAGGCTTCTGTGAATGGATTCCGCGCGCGCGGGGAGTCGATGTGGATGGAAACTTCGACGAAGTCGTAAGCCGACACTGCCGCGGCCGACTGCGAGAACACGATCTTAGACGGGATTTGCCCTCGGTTCACCCGGTGGGGCACCCCGACAAAAGCGATCAGTCCGCAAGCCAGCGCTACCGCCGCAATAACAACCCAGTCGCGCGACGAAAGAGTGGCCGGACGCATTCTCAGTTGGAGTTAGCCATGACTGCCAACGGCGGTTGCCGTTCTCATTCCGGTTGCTTGCAGCCGTCCTTTTGGCGGGTCATCGACGCCTTCTCCCCTATCCAAGAATAAACAATCCGGCGACGAACGGCGAAAGCCAAATTGGGAATTCCGGTTTATACTTATGTCCGTTTGGCGAATACTGTGGGTTTTCTTACAGAGCTTGCTGGCAGACTTTTCGGGGGCAGACCTCGCGTCGTGCCATTTCGGTAAGGCTGCGCATCCGTGTCCAGAGTCCCTTTGTTGCGGGCTCCTGACAGGCAATCTCTACGCGCCTCCTGTTTGAAGATTGCGCAACTGGACCACGTTGTACCCGGCAAGCTGGGAGGGGAGGTTGTTTCGTGGTAATGTTAGACAGCGCGAAGAAAGAGCTAACGGAAAACTAATTTTGAGTGTCGTGCTGCAGGCTCAAATCGTAGTCGACCCGGAGCTAGGTCTTTGACCGCTTAGAAACGTTCTTCTTGTAGCCGAACTTGCGACGGGCAGCCTTGCGGTCGAATTTCCAGTTGATCTTGGTGCGGGCGCGATTCATCCGGCGATTCCAGGCTCGGC
>Ga0181530_10001134_pt1 | contig 33854 bp, 25 predicted proteins | sample PEATcosm2014_Bin_42_FD_119769 | JGI IMG/M metagenome (GOLD analysis project Ga0181530, IMG submission 119769) | Peatland microbial communities from MTU Mesocosm Facility, Houghton, MI, USA - PEATcosm2014_Bin10_60_metaG | ecosystem: Environmental > Terrestrial > Soil > Wetlands > Peat | place...
CTAGGAAGTACAGGCTCTCGAGATCCATCTCCTGCGTCCGGTAGGCCACCAATCCCTGCGCCGTCGCGCTGGTTGCCGCAGTGGTATTGATCGCCACGTCGTCCATGTGGAAGCCCGGTGTATCCACGGCATACGTCGGATCGCCCACCACCACCATCGCACCCGCGCCGGAGTAGGCAAACACCGTTCCGCCCTGACTCCCGCTCGCCTGCGTTCCGCCGCGCAGTGCGCATCCCCGCAGCGACACGTTGCGCGTCCCCGCCGTCACCACAACCTGGTTCGCCGTCGCAATCGTTGCGCAAGGCAGCAGCACCGCGGTGTTCGGCGCGGCAATTATCAGGTTCGATGCCATCGATAAGTTACCCGCAAAATTCCGCGCGTCGCACGTGCCGCCATAATTTGCATTTAACGAGTTCACGCACGCCTGGATCTTCGCCCCAATGTCCGCACCAGGAAACTGATCCACCTGATACGCAGCTCCCACGCTGCTTTTCCCGACCAACGCGGCATAAGTGCCGCCGCCCGGCAGCGTGCCGCCTCCGCCATCCACTTGCGTTCCGTAGCTCGCCGAGCTTCCCGCATTCCACACCGTGTATCCGCCGCTGCCCTTCAGCAGATTGCCGGCAAAGAACGTCATGTCCTGCCTGCCGATCAAGTTCACCGCTGCCGCCGTGTCCGACGTTCCCGGCTCGTTGATGCTCGCTGCTGTTGTCGACGAGCAGCCCACTCCGCCCTGTGTCACCGTCACGCCGGCAATCGATCCGTTCGCATTCACCGCTGCCGTCGCCTGCGCCGTGCAACTCCCACTGAACGCGACCGGCACGCTCGTCCCATATGGATCCCATCCCAGTCCGTGTTCGCTGCCCATTGCCACCGCAGTCACTGCGCCGCCCACGGCCGTCACCGCCAGCGCCGGCTGTATCGCGTTCCACGTCGGCATCACCACCGCGTTGCGCACCGTCCATCCCTGCGCGTTACCGCTCAGGTCCAGCACCAGTCCCGTCGGCGGTTCGCCTGTCGCCGCGGAATTCCCCGCCAGCGCCACTACGTTATCCAGCACGTTGTTCGATCCTGCCGCCGCCGTGAACGCGTGCGTTGCCTGAATCGTCATGTTCTGCCAGCGATTCGAGTCGGCATTCAATCCCGCCGGCGCCGTCACCGGAAGCGCAGGAATCGCCACGCCCGTGTTCACTCCTCGAATATCGATGTTCCGAAAATCGCTCCACTGCGGCCATTGAGCCAGGTACAATCCGCAGGTATGTGTCGAATGCGCTCCCGGATACTGCGCCGCCATCGGGTCCACGCCGGTGGTCGCAATTTCTACGTTCTCCATCTCCGCCACGCGCAGCCCGTTTCCGCCCGCGCCTGTCGTCGCCTGCATCGCAATCGCGCAATTGCCCACCCACCAGGCTGCGCCCGTGCCCGCGGTTCCTGTCAGTCCATTGCCGCCCGGCGAAAAAATAGAGTTCCCTTCGATCGCCCGGCTCAGTTGGCAGTTTCCCGCCGCCTTGCGGCCCTCCGAAGGCGAACACGACTCGTCCACGCTCTGGTCGACATAAATCGTCAAGTCGTGGAGCCGGGTGTAACTCAGCATATTCAGTGCGTCCGGTCCGCTCACCAGCACGTCCTCGCCCGGAAATCCCAGCAGCGCCGAAACCTGCTTTCCCAATCCCCCAATCGACTCCCCGTGCCAGCTCAGCGTCCGCGTCTTGCACGTGCCATCGGGAAGCAGCAGCGCCACGCCGTGAGCGTTGCTATAATTCAGCGCGGCCTGCAGTGCGCTGGTATCGTCCGTCACGCCGTCGCATACTGCGCCGAACTCCTTCACGCTGCGCTCCGTCTGCTGCGACCCGCTCGTCCGCCAATCCACCACCTTCACGCCATTGGCGTTCGCAAACGTGTCCGTCCCCGCGTAGTTCGGCGGAATCTCCATGGCTCCGTTCGTTCCCGCCGCATTCATCGCGGTCTGCAGTGTCGTTTGCCCGCTTGCCGCCGTGGGCGCCTCCACGCCGTTCACAGCCGGTGTCGTCAGTGTGCCCGTCATGTTGCCGCCCGCCAGTGGAACCGCCGTCGCCACCTGCGTGTCCACGTAGTGCTTGGTCGCCGCCTGCAGCGGTTGCGTCGGGTCGGCGTTCAGGTAGAGCGGCCCACTCAGCGTTCCGCCCGACGCCGTCAACTCGCTCTGTGACAACTCGGTGATCGCCTCGTCCACGTACGCCTTGCTCACCGCCTGTATCGCCTGCGCCGCCGGCATCACCTGCGCCTGCACCTGCGCCAGCGTTGCACTTGCCGTCGCTGGAACCACCCAGTACTGCGTGCTCACCGTGCCGTCGCTCATGTAGTAAACGGCTGTGTAGTACTCTCCTGCGGGCGTCGCGCCCAGATTCGGCGCAAGGTTCACGCTCACAAAGCCGTCCGGCGCGATCGTCACCGTCATCGAGTCTGCGGCCACTGCCTGGCCCGCTGCGGTCGTGAAGCCCGGCCAGCTGATCACCAGCGTTCCCGCGCCCGGCTGCCCGTTCGCCAGATACACCGTCCCCTGCACCGTTGTCGTGCTCACGCCCTGCGCCCACGCCATCGCCGCCAACCCCAAGGCCAGCAGTCCCAGTGCAACTCGTTGCCCCATCCACACCAGCGACCGTTGTCCAATCCAAATTAGCGATCGATGCCCCATCCTTTTCGCGCTTTTTGCGAAAAGGGTGGGAACGTGACTAACTTGGTCTCCCGCTGACGTGCAGACTCGCCAGCCCGGCGTCCGCAACCCTTCGTTCTTCATGAGCTTCATTCCCATCGCGTCCTTCTTCCTGCCGCATCTCCCCGCATCGCGCGAGGCTTCCGAATCCCTGGTCCTTCAGTCCCATCAACAACACTCGCAATTCCGCTAACTCGCCAACTAACTCACTCGCCAGTCAGATAACTCCGTACTAACTCAACTAACAAGCTAACTCGCTGACTCGTCCCTTAGTCCCTCAGTCCCTGTCTTTCATTACTGCCCACTCCCCACGGTCAGCTTCCTTCCCGCTGTTCTCCGTCCTTGTCTATCTCTCCAGTTCGCGATCCGCGCGTCCGCGCTCCTTCCGCAGAAAAGGAAAAGGGGCAACTCTCTCCAAGTTGCCCCTGCGGTTTCTGTTTCCGTCCTGACGCCGTTGCCCCACCCTGAACGCGGTTTCGCGTTCAGGACGGGTCCCATCTCGCGGCCGCAGACTCAGGAAGATCGGGAAAGCCCCTTCCGCTGTACGGCCCGTAAGTGTCATTTCGGTATGAATACCCTTAGCTTACTCAATTTTGCAAGAATGATCTGCAAATGATTTTTTCTTCGCATTAATCTGACTTTTCAGCAACTTAAGCCTCATCCCGCCCGCGCCAACCTTTGACAAGCTCCGCCCACCTTGGCCGCCACAGACGGCATGCCGTCACATTTCGGGATGCGTCAGCCGCAGCAACACCACGCCATGCCCTGGCACCGTCCATGTCGACTCATCCTTCAGCTCGCCGGCATCCTCGTGACGCCACAAATCCCGCGCCGCCGCTCGTCCCTGCCATCCCGCGTCCTTCAGACGCAGCGTCATGCGGGCCGTGCCCGTCGTCCGGTTGAATAACGCGACCGCCATCGCCCCGCCCTCAAGAGGCTTGGCCCACACCTCCAGCGGACCCTCCGCGTACGCACGATCTCCCTCGCGGCCCAGCGCATCCTGATCCACCGCAATCACCTCCCGGTTCATCAGAATGCTTTTTGTCTCCTCCGTCATCGCCGTCAGGTCGTTACCCGCGATCAGTGGCGCGGCCAGCATTGCCCATAGGCTGAAGTGCGTCTTCTGCTCGTCCCCCGTCATGCCGCTATTGCCCACCTCCAGAAAATCTGGATCGTTCCAGTGTCCCGGCCCGGCATATTTTGCCAACCCCGCCTCGCCAAATCCGTCCAGCGCCGTGCGGTCGTAAGTATCGTTGATGTCTCCGCTGGTCCGCCACATGCTTGCACCCACCTCCGGACCCCACGTCCACACCGCGTCCCATCCGTACTGACACAGGCTGAACAAAATCGGCCGCCCCGTGGCCATCAAATCCCGGTGCATCTTCTGGTAGGCGGCCTGCATCAGCGCATTCGACTTCTCCACGTCGCCGCCTGACTCCTGCTTCATGATGTCGCGAAACGTGCACAAGTCGTACTTCAGAAAATCCACGCCCCACGAGGCAAACATCTGCGCATCCTGCGCCTCGTAGCCATAGCTTGCTACCGCCCCACCACATGTCTTTGGTCCCGGCCCGGTGTACAACCCGAATTTCAACCCCTTCGCGTGGATGTAATCGCCGAGCGCCTTCATGTCAGGGAAATTGCTGTTCGCATGCAGCACGCCCGCGGCATCGCGGGATCCCTCCCAGCCGCCGTCGATATTCACATACACATACCCCGCATCGCGCATGCCGCTCGATACCAGCGCATCTGCCTGTGCCCGCACCAGCGCATCGGAAATGTCGTGGTGAAAATGGTTCCACGTGCTCCAACCCATGGGCGGAGTCGCCGCCATAATCTGCGCCTGCGCACTCGCGCACAACGCGCCCAGAACCGCAATCCCCGCCATCGTCCGAGCCCATCCCCATCTGTTCATCTCGTTCCCTCGCAACTGCGGCTAAGCCGGGGTCCGGCTGGCGGCGCCGTCTTCAAAGATCTTCACGAACTCTTGATAGCGATCGGAAATCTCTCGCACCGCGGTCTCACGGGAAGCTTTGTGATCGCGCCAGTCAACCAGCGGCTGCCAAAAGTCTGTACGCCCCACCGCGAATCCAATGAACCCCGGCACGCTGGCCGCCACTGTCAACCACTCTCTCACTTTTTGGTCGTCCTCTCCGCGGCCCAGGATGATGCATCCCACTTTGTCCCGCCCATTGCGCCGCGCCGTGGCTACGATCGTCTCGCAGTCCTCGCGACGATCGAGCCCTTCGATCTTCCAGATATCCGGCTCGACCTGGGCGTCCTGGAGTTCGCGGATGGTTTCAGTCATCAGCCGTGGGCGTATTTCCAGATCGTACGCCCGCTTGTCGCCCTTCACCTTGTCGAGCTGAGCCTGCTCCGCGGGTACCAGGAGCTCAAACATGAAAAGGCTCCGATTCGCACTTTGCAGATAGTCGGATAAACGCCGCAAGCGCGCAGACTGCCGGAGGTTCAATGCCTTGTCGCCTTCGGGGTTGTAGCGCACCAACACCTTGCAAAAGGTTGGACGCATGGCTTCGATGTGCGCTTCGAAGTCCTCTCCGTATTCGAAGTCGAATTCTTCCTGCCCACTCTTTTCGGCCGGGCACGCGGTGTTGAAGCCCTGCATGTGCGCGTCCTGAAGGATTGCCGCGCCAAATTGCTCGTCCACGAGGATGGCGGCTTTGCGCTTATCCACTCCGCCCGCGAGCGCAGACTTGAATCCGTCATAAATCACATGTTTCGCGGTACTAATCTGTGCGGTTTGATCTGGCGTGAGCGCGCCTTTCCATCCGAACATTCCTGTTTCAAACGATCCGCGGTGGTCAAATGGAAGCACATAGAGGGCATCAGTATATCCACGAGGTGTCATGTTCTCTCCTGAGTTTTGGCAAATTCAAAGCGACGGGAAGCCTTGGCGCGCAGGCGGCCGATCGGCCGCGGTTCTCTACATAGACGATTGTCCCCCTATTTACAGTTAGCACTCCAGCATTTATTGCAAATCCGTTGCTGCCGCATGAATCTTTCAGCCGCGCTTCAGGCACAAGCGCGCCCGGCGTAGCCTTGTTTTCATCGCCATTTCAGAAACATCAAGTAGGTTTGCAGTTGCCCTAAGGAGCACAAACTCCGCGCTCGCTCGAACCTCTCAGCATCCGCCAACCCCGTGGTCCCGTATTCCCGTTTTCCCTGTTAGCATCTCTGCTATGTATTTCTTGTCTCGTAGCTTCCGCCGGGTGCCTCAGCTTCGGCGCAGTTTCATCGCGCCTAACCTGGGACTGCGTCGCTGCGCTGTGCTGGCGCTCCTCCTCTGCGCAACCTCCCTCCTGCCCATTTGCGCGCAGACCTCCGCACCCGTGCCCGCCTCCGCCAGCCTTGGCCCAACGCCTTCCAGCCAGCGGCGCGCCATCATCATCGGCCAGATCTCCGTTTCGCCTGACGGCAAGCGCCTCGCTTGGGTTGATGGTGGCGTCATTCTCTTCACCTCTTTCGGCAACCTGGGCCAGATCCAGCGCATCTCCGCCGCCCCTTCGCTCGACAACTCCTGCACCGAATCCGACCTCGCCTGGTCGCCCGACTCCGCCGCCCTCGCCTTTCTCTCCGATTGCGCCGATCTCGGCGGCCAATCCGACCTCTATCTCTCGCATCTCGACGGCAACTCGCCCCGGCGTCTCTCCAATCTCCACGGCGATGTCAATGCGCCCGCTTTCTCGCCCGACGGCAAGCGCATCGCCTTCCTCTATGTCGAAGGAGCCACCCGTCCTGCCGGGGCCCTCGCCGCCATGGACGCACCCTCCGGCGTCATCGGCGAAGACGGCATTAAGGTCCAGCGCGTCGCCGCCGTTGCTGCCTCAGTTCCTATCTCCGCGCCCCAGCCCGCCGCGCCTGTCTTCCTCACACCCGCCGACCTTCACGTCTATGAATTCGACTGGTCTCCCGACTCCACCACCCTCGCCTACGTCGCTGCCGACCCGCCCGGTGAGAACAACTGGTGGGTCGCGAAACTCTATACGCAACCAGCCGCAGCCGATTCCAAACCCTCCGTAGTGCTCGCCCCGTCCGATGTCTCCGGACCCCTCCACGGCCTGCAAATCGCCCTTCCCCGCTGGTCGCCCGACGGCAAGGCCATCGCCTTTATCGGCGGCCTCATGAGCGATCAGGGCGTCACAGGCGGTGACGTCTGGGTCATTGACGCAATGGGGGACGCGAAGGGAGACGCCACCGGCAGCCAACCCCGCAATCTCACTCCCAACCGCCCCGCCTCATCGCAGTGGATCGTCTGGGGCGATGACGAGCACATCTTCACCTGCGAGCTCGCAGACGGCGTCAACCGTCTCGTCAGTTTCCGTCTGCAGGGCGACCGCACCAGCGCAAGCGTCGCCACGAGCTTTGCCGCGCCAATCTTCTCCTACCCTGGCACGGTTGGCACCAGCAATTTCGAACACAACCTCTCCGTAAATGAGGATCGCTCCCTCTTCGTCTTTCAGGCCAGTTCCTTCAATCAACCCCCTGAAATCTATGCCGCCGGCCCCGCCGCGGCCGCGTTCTCTTTGCAAACTGTGGGGACCGGAGACGCGGGTGCCCCCGGTCCCTCGCATTTGGGGACAGGGGATGCCTCGGACGCATCCGCTGCCCCCTCCGGCCTCACCCAGCTCTCTCATCTCAATAACGGTCTCCAACCCACCTGGGGAGATTCCGCCTCGCTCACTTGGACCAACGACAATTTCCACATTCAGGGCTGGCTCCTCCTGCCCGCGCATTACGATCCGAGCAAAAAATACCCCCTCATTGTCGAAGTCCACGGCGGTCCCGCTGCCGATGTCCAATCCCGCTGGAATGGCGGTGGCGGCGGCTTCAGCGCCACCGGCTATTCCGCCCTCGGCTACTTCGTCCTCATGCCCAACCCGCGCGGCAGTTACGGCCAGGGCGAGGCCTTTACCCAGGCCAATCGCAAGGACTTCGGCTACGGCGACCTCCGCGACATCTTGGCCGGGGTCGACACGGTTCTGGCCAAATATCCCGTCGACCCCAACCGCGTGGGCATCACCGGCTGGAGCTACGGCGGTTTCATGACCATGTTCGCCGTCACCCAGACCCATCGCTTCAGGGCCGCCGTGGCCGGAGCCGGGATCTCAGACTGGCTTTCGTACTACGGCGAAAACTCCATCGACCAGTGGATGATTCCCTACTTCGGCGCCTCGGTGTACGACGACCCCGAGGTCTACGCCAAAAGCTCTGCTATCACCTACATTAAAAACGTCACCACCCCCACGCTCGCGGTCGTCGGCGACCGCGACGGCGAGTGTCCCGCGCCCCAATCCTTTGAATTCTGGCACGCTCTGCGCGACCTTCACGTTCCCGCGCAACTGGTCGTTTACCCCAACGAGGGCCACGGTTTTTCCGATCCCGCCCACCGCCAGGACGTCCAACAACGCGCTGTCGAGTGGCTTGCCCGGTACATGCCCCCCACCCCCTGACGCGGCAGGTCTGTTTTTTCCGCAGTCTCGCAGGCCCGCAACCTTGCAGTCCCTTAGTCCCTTAGTCCCGAAGTCCCCGTCTTCTCGCTCCCCATCCGGCTTCGCGCCAGTCTATTGATCAGATGATCAGAATGATCAGAACCGGGGAGGGCAGGCTGGTTCAATGCCAGACGTAGGCCCGTCCTGATACACTTTTTTCTTGGAGTATTCAGTGTGCGTCTCGCCTCTTCGGCCGCGTGCGGCCGTGTGCCGCCGGGGATCTCGAGCTTGGGTGCGATCCACCTGTTGCCGGCCGACCCGAAGCTCGAAATGGGAAGGCAATAACTCACTTTTCTTTACGTGTTCTTAGCGACCGTTCCGCGGTTCGACGGCGCGGAGCGGGGAGGATTCATGCGGCGGTTCTTGACGCTTGTTTGTTTGCTTGGCCTGGCCCTTCCGGCTGGAATTTCCATCTCCGGTTGCACGCGCAACCCGCAGGGCAACTACTGCAACGGCCTCGGCTATGGCCCGAAGGACACCGACATCTATTCCATCATCCTGCAGCCGCAGATCGCCGGCATCTCGCTGGCCTACGGGCAGACCACCCAGATCCAATCTCCCTCTGCCTTTACCTGCAAGGGCAATGCAGCTTCGGTGGGTTCCAACTCGATTAGCTACGGCACCACCAACAATCAGCTCGCCGACCTCTCTCCCAGCGGCCAACTCTGTGCCGGCACGTGGAACCGCAATACCGGCGGCGGCATCGCCGACTACACCTACTGCTACTACCCCAATCCCTTGCCATCCACGGGCGGCTTACCTTACGCCGTTGCCTATGTCACGGCCACTGCCTATTCCGTGACCTCGAACCCTGTCGCGGTATACATTCACGCGCCAGTCACCGCCATCAGTCTGGTCACCACGTCGCTTTCCAGCTCTTCGCCGCAGCAATGCTTCTCGCAGAACCAGCAGGCCGCGCTCGACTCCCAGGCCTGCTACGTGAGCAACGGCACCCAATACGAGTTTTGCGCACCGCCCTCCGTGTCCCCGGCGAATTATGCTTGCGCAGGCAAGCTGCAGAACGGCGTTACCTCGGTCCCGCTTTGCTCAACGTCCATCGGCACGCTCAATTACTCGGTCAGCAACTCCAATGTCGCCACCTTCAACTCCACCACCAACGTCCTTACGGCGCAGCAGCCCGGCACCACTTCCATCACGGCCACCATCGCGCAATCGGCATCGTCGGCCGGCTACTTCTCCACCTGCCCTGCCGCGTCCATCAACGTCACGCTGGCCGGCGGAGGCACCAAGGGCGTCGTCACCCAGGGCGTCTCGCAAAACCTCACCACCACGGTCGTCGATACGCTGGGCAACCCCATCAATGGCTTGAACCTCTCTTACGAGTCCACCAATCCCGTTGACATCTCGGCCTCGGGTGGAGGCGCCATCACTGCCGCCTTCCCCGGTGTCGCGTCGATCTATGCCGTGTGCGAGCCCTCCAGCTGCAATCCGGCCCCCATCAATGAGTTCGGTCTCAATGGCAACGGCCTGTCCCTCTCATCCAATCCGGTCGCCATCACCGTCCCCGGCACCACCAGCGACTTCGTCTGGTACGGGGCGCCCGGCCAGTCTCAATATTTCGCTTCCATGGAGCTGCTCACCGGCAACCCCGGTTCCACCGTGCGCCTGCCCTACGTGCCCAACTCCATGGTCATGGACCAGAGCGGCAACAACCTCTACTTCGGTTCGGCCCGCGAACTGATGATCTACTCCACGGCAAGCAACTCTCTCACCTCGCAGAACACGTCGTCGCCCGGCGTCGTGCTCGCCGTATCGCCCAACAACACTGAGTTGGTCATCAACGATCAGATCCGCGGGCTGTTCTATCTCTACAACGCCTCATCCGGCCCCACGTCTTCCTTCGGCGGAATGGGAGTCGCCGCCGCCTGGACGCCCGATTCCAATACGCTCTACATCGTCGATAACGCACAGGCGAACTCCCCGGCCTCGTGCTCTAATCCGCTCATCACAGGCCACACGGATACGCTCTACGTTTACAACGTGAATGTGGGCTGGTCCACCTATCCGCTGCCGCCCAATCCGCTCCCTCCCGCTGCATTGCCGACCTGCACCACGCAGCCGGATGCGCCCATCTCGATGGGCGTGCAAACCCTGGCCGTCACCGTCCCCGGCATTGGCGCCTATCTGGCCGGCAATCCTACCGTCGCCCACACCTGGTGCCCCTCCGGAACGGTCGGCAACAACGCCAGCATTCAGTTCTATCCCCAGAGCGATTCCGTCAACGTGGTCACCAACGTTCTGGGCGCGACCTCCGATGGCGCGCACATTCTCGGCGCTTCGCTCAGCGGCAGCAGCATTACGCTCGACGACGTAGGACTGAGCATTCCGCCGAATTCGACTTATCCGTCGGCCCTGTGCCCTGAAACCACCACCGGCACGCCCCCGAGCCAGGTGGAGATCATGAAGCCACTCTCCACCAACCCCACGATCAATGGCACGGTGAATCTTACCAGCGTCACCAACGCCACCGCTGTCAATCAGGTAGTCACCGGCACGGCGCCCACCACGGCCTCCACCGCTACGGCCGCGCCCATCGCCTTCGTTACCTATGCGGCGCCCAGCACGTCCACCACGGCAGCCCAGCTACCCTACTACCTGCCTCAGGCCAGCGGCATCGGCCCCGTAGCGTACGTGAAATTCGCCGACAATTCCTCGGCCACGCCCCCAACGGCTCCGCTCACTGGCGTGTTTTCGCCCGATAACTCCATCTTCTTCGTCTCCACCGCAGGCGACAACGAGATCCACTTCATCAGCATTCCCACCAACGTCAGCACCTCTGCGCCGCCCACCGATTCGCAGCAGTACAGTCCCGCTCTGCCGGCCTGCACGCCAGTTGCCGAGGGTGGCAACGATGCCGGCTGTCTCTATCCGACGACCTTGCCGGCGCCAACTCCCACCACCGTGGTGCCCACAACCGTCATCACCGTCAAGCCGCGCTCCGTCACATAGACCGCCGCCTCTAAAGTTCGCAGCATAAACATCGCTGTCATCCTGAGCGAAGTTTGGCGTGCAATCGGTACGATTGCACGCCAAACGAGTCGAAGGACCCTCGGTTGCCTTTGCATTTGCCTTTCGCAACCCCACACAGCGTGCGCCACTGTTTTAGGGCCGAACCAATAACTCAGCCAGTCCCGCTAACCCCGCTGGCTCCGCTAAAATCAACTCATGATCAAGGGCATCTCGATTCTGCGTCCGGCCGGCAACGCGGCAGCTTACGAACGATTGAGCGGCTTTTTCTCGGCTCTCGGCTTTGCCCCCGGCAAAGGATGGCAGGAAGAGAGCTCGCGCGGTGCTTCGTTCATGGCCCCGCTCGGCAATCTGGAATTTGTCGATGGCCGCTTTCCCTCGACAGCCGATCTCCTCATCGAAGTCACATCGCTCGACTCCATCCATCAGGTGGCTGAATCGTGGTTGCGCGCCCATGCAGTTTCGGACCAATCCGGCGACGCTGCGGTCAGCCGCCTCTCGCCCATCTCTGAGACCCACTGGAAATCGCGCATCTTCCATGTCGAGCCCGAACCCGGCTTCCGCTTCAGTTTCTGGGCGTGGTCCGACCCGGTAAAAGGCAAGCCCGTCGCGCTCGAAGGCGATCTTTCTGCCGCGGGAATGAAGTTCGCCATCATCGTCTCGCGCTGGAACGCCGTGGTCACCGATCGGCTGCTCGAAGGCGCGCTCGACGCGCTCCTGCGCAGCGGCGCCGACCGCAGCAATATTCAGGTGATTCGCGTTCCCGGCGCGTGGGAGATTCCCGCCGCGGCGCGCGTCTCGGCCAACACCGGCCGCGTCGACGCCGTTGTAACGCTGGGCTGCCTGTTGCGCGGCGAAACCGCCCACTACGAGGCCATCTACAACGAAGTGGCCCGCGGCATCGGCCAGTCGCAGCAGGAGACGGGCATTCCCCACAGCTTTGGCGTGCTCACTTGCGAAACTCTGGAGCAGGCGCTGAACCGCGCGGGCATCAAGGCCGGCAACAAGGGCTTTGAGGCCGCAGCGGCCGCGATTGAAATGGTGAGCCTGCGCCGCAAGATCGAGCAAGGCGGTCCCGCTTGACCAGCCGCCATCGCCGCAAGTCCCGCGAACTTGCCATGCAGATGCTCTTTCAGGCCGATGTGGGCCACCAGACCGGCGACCAGGTGCGCGCCACTTTCTGGATGGCCGGCGATCCTGTCGAGCCCGAAGTCCAGGGATTCGCCGAGGACCTGTTCCGCGTTGCCCAGGAACGCCAGGAGGAAATTGACGCGCTCATTTCCAGCCACTCCACGCACTGGCGCCTGGATCGCATGCCCGCCGTCGACCGCAACCTGCTGCGCATGGCCGTCGCGGAGCTGGTCGGCGTCAAGTCCACGCCCTTTCCGGTGGTCATCAACGAGGCGCTCGAGATCGGCCGCCGCTATTGCGCGCCCGAGTCCAGCAACTTCCTCAACGGCGTGCTCGACTCGATCGCCCGCAGTTTGATCGGGAAATAGATTCACTCCTCGCTGTTCTTCCGCATTCAATGCTCGCATCAAAAACACGCTGTCATCCTGAGCGGAGTTTGCCGCGTTCCGTGCGGCAAACGAAGTCGAAGGACCTGCGGTTGCTTTTAAACGAGCTTCGGATTTAATACGCCAAAGGTCTCCCACAGAAGCCCTACGCCAGCATCGCGCCCATCCTCCGCGCGCGTTGGAGCGTCCGGTCGCTCAATGTGTAGTCCGGTTTTCCCGCCGTCAGACCGATCCACAACTTCCCCACCGGTTTCGCGCCCATCATTCCCGCCGCCAGCCGCAGCGCACGCGGCGCTCCCGTCGCCAGTGGAATCAGAAATCCCGGCATCCCCGCCGCAGCCAGTAGTACTGCTTTGCGCGGTTGCGCTTTGCTGCGCAGCGCGGGCCCGTTTTGCCCCCACGGCCAATAGGCAAATCCCAGCAAGCGCTCGAGAAACCGGCGGAAGATCGCCGTCACGTTGTAGTAATTCACAGGCGAGGCCAGCACCACGGCGTCCGCCGCTTCAATTTCTCTCAGCATCGGCTCCAGATCGTCTTCCTGCCCGCATCGGACCCGCTCCGTGCCCGGCGCCTGCGTGCAGGCTCGGCAGTTCTTGCAGAACTCAATATGCTGATCCCGCAGATGGAAGGTTCGTGTCTCCGCGCCCTTCGCCCGCGCGCCTTCCAGAACCGCTTCCACGGCGCTCTCCGTTGCTCCGCCCACGCGGTAGCTGCCCACCACGGCCACAACGAGCTTGCCCATATCGTCCTCCATCCCTCTTCGCCCGCAGACTAATTGTTTCTTCATGACCCGCGCCGTGATGCGCCTCACGCCGTCCCACACTCCAGGCGCTCGATCCCGCAGCGCACGCATCCACCCTGCTATTCTTAATCTTGTGATTCTTCGCCGCTCCCTCAAGAAAATCTTCGTGATGACCGCGCTGCTGGCCTTTGTGCTGGCTGCCTGCCACAGGGAAGAGCAGGCCGTCAAAGTCGTCGCCCACAAAGCAGAATCGGTCGAGAAGAAGGTTCAGGCGAACGAAACCGAGCTCGACCAGGAGCGCGCCGAACTGGAGCAGATTCCTCTGCCCACCAAAAGCCTTTACATCGATATTCACGACCCGGCCGCGTGGGACAATCCGTTTCTTTCGGTCGGTCCCGACACCATCTCGCTCCGCATTCTGCTGCCCGATGCCAATCCCACCCCGGCAGGGCAGGGAAATATGCTTCGCCCCGAGGCCGCCCGGCGCCAGCAACTCGAGCTGCGACCCTCCGATCTCGATAAGGCGATTGCCGCCATCCCTGCCGGCGCGTGGCCCTACGGCCGCGTAATTGCGGTTGCAGAATCGCCTTCCGCCCCGCCCAAAGACCGTCCCGGGGTTCGCCGTAATGTTGAAGCCGCCATCAAGCAGCTCAACGATCTCGGCGTGGTTGTGGAAGAATGGCCTTCCCGCTGAAAAGAAACATCGGGCGAACTCGCGAACTAGCGATGTCGCAAAGCGACACCAACCCGCGAAGAAACGGACGACTCGTTCCATCCACCAGGCCTGCCGTCCAGGCGCGGGACTGACTCAAAACCTCTAGCGCCCGAACGCGCTACCATTCCAGCGTGAGCACTTCTTCATTCTCCATCCTCTCTAATCCCGCTCCGCTCGACCATGAGCGTTTCTCGGCGCATCGCGAGCTGGAAAGCCTCCTTAAAAAATCCCTGCGCGGCCCGGATGCCTCCGATCTTTTCCGCTTCGATCTCGGCTCGCGCGCGCTCTACGCCGCCGATGCCTCGAACTACCGCCAGTTGCCCATCGGCGTAGTTTTCCCGCGCGACGCCGCCGACGTGGAGGCCGCGCTGGCAGCCTGCCGCGCCACGGGCGCTGCCGTTCTGCCCCGCGGCGCCGGCACCAGCCTGGCCGGCCAGTGCGTGAACGTGGCCGTGGTCTTCGACTACTCGCGCTACATGAACGCGCTCGACGCCATCGATCCCGAAGCAAAATTGGCGCGCGTCCAGCCCGGCATCGTGCTTGACCGCCTGCGCGACGCCGCTGAGGTTCATCACCTGACCTACGCGCCCGACCCCGCGACGCATTCGCGCTGCACCCTCGGCGGCATCATCGGCAACAACAGTTGTGGCGTCCACGGCCTGCTCGGCGGCAAAGCCGTCGACAACGTGCAATCGCTCGATATCGTTCTCTACGACGGCACGAAAATGACGGTGGGCGCCACGCCGCCTGCCGAACTTGATGTGCTGATTCGCTCCGGTGGCCGTGTGGGCCGAATCTACTCAGGTCTGGCGCAAATCCGCGACCGCTACGCCGGTCTGGTGCGCGAAAAATTTCCGCGCATTCCCCGCCGCGTCTCCGGTTATAACCTCGATGAGTTGCTGCCCGAAAACAACTTCCACGTCGCCCGCGCGCTAGTCGGTTCTGAAGGCACCTGCGCCAATATCGTCTCCGCCACGCTGAACCTCACCGCCAGTCCGCCCTTCCGCGTGCTCACCGTGCTCGGCTTCAGCGATGCGTTCATTGCCGCCGACGCCGTTCCCCTTGCTCTCGAACACAAGCCTATCGGTCTCGAGGGTTTCGACTTCATGCTCGTCGATTTCATGCGCCGCAAAGGTCTCGCGCTCCGCGATCTCGATCGGCTGCCGGACGGAGTTGGTTTTCTGCTTGTCGAGATGGGCGCGTGGTCCGAAGCGGAGGCCCGCGCCAAGGCCGAAACCGTCGCTGGCGCCTCGCAATCCTGGCCCTCCCCGCCGGTGGCGCATATATGCACGCCGGAAGAAGCCGCATCCGTATGGCACGTCCGTGAATCCGCTCTCGGCGCCATGGTTTTTGTGCCCGGTGAGCCTGATCGCTTCGAAGGTTGGGAAGATGCCGCCGTTCCGCCTGCCCAGCTCGGCAACTATTTGCGCGCCATCACCAAGCTCATGGCGGAGTACGGATTCCGCAGCCCGCTCTACGGCCATTACGGCCAGGGCTGCGTGCACACCCGCATCAACTTCGACTTCGCAACTCCAAAGGGAATAAGAATTTTCCGCGAGTTCATCGATCGCGCCGCCGACGTGGTGATTTCCTTCGGCGGTTCGCTCTCCGGCGAGCACGGCGACGGCCAATCGCGCGCCGCGCTGCTGCCCAAGATGTTCGGTCCCGAACTCATCGAGGCCTTCCGCGAGTTCAAAAGGCTCTGGGATCCGGACAACCGCATGAATCCCGGCAAACTCTCTGACGCGGTGCGCGTCTACGATCCCACAGAGAATCTCCGCCACACTCCAGTAGCCAGCGCGGGCGCCCCATCCTCTTTCACTGACGAAGGTGCCCCGGGTCCCTCGCACTTGGGGACCCGGGAAACTCATTTCGCCTTCGCAAAAGACAGCGGCTCACTCGCGCGCGCCACCGAGCGCTGTGTCGGTGTCGGCTCATGCCGCAACACCGTGGGCGGAGTCATGTGCCCCAGCTACCGCGCCACCGGCGAGGAGCAGCACTCCACCCGCGGCCGTGCGCACCTGCTCTGGGAAATGCTCTCCGGCGCCCTGCGCGAGGAAGGCTTCCAGAGCCGTGCTGTCCACGAGGCTCTCGATCTCTGCCTCAGTTGCAAGGCCTGCAAATCGGAGTGCCCGGTGCAGGTAGACATGGCCGCCTACAAGTCCGAGTTTCTCGCTCAGCGCTACAAGGGCCGCCCGCACCCCCTCCGCCACTACATCTTTGGCTTTGCCGATCAACTTGCCCGCTACGGTTCGCTCGCGCCGGCGCTGACCAACGCCGTCCTCACTGGCCCTTTGACCAGCCCACTCATCAAGCGCATCGCCGGAGTCGCCCGCGAGCGGCAATTGCCACGTCTCGCGCCGAAAACATTCCAGCAATCGCGCAACGCATCCACAACTCTCAACCAAAACTCCACGGGTGCCCCCGGTCCCACGCACTTAGGGACCGGGGAAAGGAGGACTGACGGCGTACCGCAATCGGTTCTCCTGTGGCCCGACACCTGGAATAACTACTACCACCCGCAATCCCTGCAGGCCGCGGAAACTATTCTCACTCTTGCCGGCTTCCGCGTGGAAACGCCCCGCGGGCACATCTGTTGCGGCCGGCCGCTCTACGATTTCGGCCTGCTTTCGGCCGCCCGCTCCTATCTCGCGCAGATTCTCCGGCGCATGGCTCCGCAGATCGATGCCGGCCTGCCCTTTGTTTTTCTCGAGCCCAGTTGCGCCAGCGTCTTCAAGGACGAGCTCCTCGAACTTTTCCCCAGCGATCCCCGCGCCAAACGTCTGAGCGAGCAGGTCTGGCTGTTTGCCGACTTTCTCGCCGCGCGCGCCCCCGGCTTCGTTTCCGGACGCCTGGACGGCGCGCATATTCTCCTCCACGGCCACTGCCATCACAAGGCGGTCTTTGGCGGTCCGGGCAACGAAATCGCGCTTCTGCGTCAGGCCGGCGCCACCGTCGAACCCATCCAGGCCGGTTGCTGCGGCATGGCCGGCCCCTTCGGCTTCGAAGCCGATAAATTCGAGGTGTCGAAAGCCATCGCCAACCAGGGCCTGCTCCCGGCAGTTCAATCCGCGGGGCCAACCACGATTGTGGTTGCAGACGGCTTCAGTTGCCGCGAGCAGCTCGACCAGTTGGCTCACGTCAAAGCGCTGCACTTTGCAGAGGTTCTGGCGCACACCTGCCGCTGCGGCGAGTGATCGTGTTGCTCCGATCTTTGCGGGGAAGTCCGCCTCGTATCCCCCAACCCCACGCCCCGTCCGCGCATCCTATGTCAAGAAGTCGCGAACGCGAGCGTTCTGCACCGGTCCGCGAAGGCTGGCCGGCATCGCCCCGGTGACTTGCGGTAAACTTGGACTGTTTGGTACCCTCAGGCATCCTTTGTACGGCGGTTCTCCAATTTCTGAGGTGTCGCCAAGGGGCGTACGCGTGACGTTTTCCTTTTAGTTGACGAAAACGTCGCTCAGGGGGCAACGGGTCTGCTCTGCGATAATTGGAGAACGGCTTTAAAGCAGCGAAAGGAGAAATTCCGTCATGTCAGAGGAAAACAAATCCTACGGATTAGCGTGGTTCCTGGCTGGATTAGGCGTTGGCGCTTTGGTGGGCATTCTTTACGCTCCCAAGAGCGGCCGTGAAACCCGCGAGGACATCGCGCAGGGCGCCCGTGAGGGCAAAGAGTATTTACGCGCGCGTACTCGCGAGGCCGCGGAGAATGTCAACGCATTGGTCGACAAGGGCAGGGAACATGTGAGCGCGTTTGTCGACAAAGGCAAAGAGCAGGTGGGCGAATATGTCGATCGCGGTCGTGACGCCATCGATCGCGGACGCGCCCAGTGGGAAGAGTTTGTGGAGCGGGGCAAGAACCTGGTCGCCGATCAGACCACGCGGGTAAGCGCCGCCGTTGATGCGGGCCGCCAGGCGTATCAGGAGGCATCCAGCAACGAGCCCGAGAGTCACGAGGTCTGAGAGCGAGCGGTTCCGGGTCCTTTCGGGCCTCGTGCGGTTGCATCGTCTCTTCTGGCGCCGTGCGAGAGCAAGTTTGACAAGCTCCCATTCCGGCTCCGGGCACTACGCCGCTTCTTCCCCAAGAAGCGTGCGTGATCGGTTTTGACTTTCAGGCCAGCAGAACTCCTGCGCGAGGGCAACGTCATGCCAAATCTCGATAACCAGACCATTCAGCTCGCCCTGATCGCCGTGATGGTGCTGGTCGTGTTGATCCAGGCCATCGTTCTCATTGGCGCACTCATCGCTCTGCTCAAACTGGCCAAGTCCATCCGCCAAGAGATCGAAGATCTCCGCTCTTCGGTCATGCCGCTCATCGAAAACACTCGCAACCTCATCGCGCGCGTCGCACCGAAGATTGAACAGACCACCTCTGACCTCGCCTTGCTCACACGCGCCTTGCGCAATCAGACCGCCGACGTGCAAGCGGCGGCCGATGAAATCATTGGGCGCGCACAGCTTCAGGCCCGCCGCGTCGATACCATGCTGTCGAGCGTGCTCGACGCCGTCGACCGTGCCGGCTCCTTTATGGCCGACACCATAACCAAGCCCATGCGTCAGCTATCCGCGTTCCTCGCTTCCGCAAAGGCTGTCATCGAGTCGCTGCGCAGTACGCAAGGCGCGTCGCGCGCGGAGGCAAATCGCGCATCCGGAGATAACGATCTGTTCGTGTAGCCCGGCGCCGGACCGGCACGCGATAGAAACTCAGCATGCGCACCCTCGATCCCGCCCAAATCGCGCCCAACGACATCTACAAGCTCATGATCGGCATGATCGTGCCGCGCCCCATTGCCTTTGTCTCCACCATCGATGCTGCCGGCGTCCGGAACCTCGCCCCCTTCAGCTACTTCACTGCGTGCAGCTCCAACCCTCCGGTGGTCTGCTTCTGCACCTCCGTCCGCACCGGCCCGCGCCCTTACAAGGACTCGTTGTTGAACATCGAAGCCACCGGGGAGTTCGTCGTCAACATCGTTTCCGAGGAGTTTGCCGAGCAGATGAACCTGTGCTCTGCCGACGTGCCACCCGAAGTCGACGAATTCGAGATCTCGGGGCTGACGCCGATGGCGAGCGACCTTGTGAAGCCGCCGCGCGTGGCCGAAAGCAAGGTGCAGATGGAGTGCCGCCTGCATCAGATCATCCGCGTAAGCGACCAGCCCGGCGGCGGCATCCTGGTGCTGGGCGAGGTCCTGCGCTTCCACGTGCTGGACTCCCTTTTCGATGACCAAAAGGGAGGCTACAAAATCGATCCCGACAAGCTTAATGCCATAGGCCGCATGGGCGGCCCAACGTACACCCGCACGCGCGACCGCTTCGAAATACAGCGGCCCCGGTAAGTTGACCGTCCGGGGAAGCAATTCCCAAGCGCGGGAGAAAAGTGCCAGCCCTCGGGCCCCACGCTCTAAACTGGATCGCGTGCCGCAGAGGAGCCGGCAGACCATGAAGAATCTTCTATGCCGCAACCGCGTGTCGGACTTTTCCCAATGGAAGGCGGTCTTTACCTCTCACGCTCACCGGGACGCGGGACTTCAGCTTCGCAGCCTCTGGAGAGCCATGGGAGACCCGGACAATGTGTTTTTCCTCTTTGAAGTTACAGATGAAGGCTTGGCGCGCGCCTTTATCTCGAACCCCGCCGCAGCTGAGGCTGCTGCTGCTTCCGGCGTGCTTGAAGGCGAATATCACTTTCTCGAGAGCGTCGCGGCCTACACAATCCAGCCGCCGCCCACCACCTCGTCGCCGTCATAGAACACGGCCGATTGTCCAGGCGTCACCGCCCGTTGCGCCTCGTCGAAAGTCGCCACAACCTCGCCTGGTCCCGCAGGCTCCAGCGTGGCCCACGCCGGCTCGTGCCGGTGCCGTATCTTGGCTCGCACCCGCATCGGCCCCGTCAGTTCTGCAATGCTGATCCAGTTCAGCCGCTTCGCGCGCAAAGTCCGCGTCGCAAGCTCGGCATCCGCGCCCACCGTCACGCGATGGCTCGCCGAGTCGATGTTCAGCACATAAAGCGGCGAAGGCGACGCCACGCCCAGTCCCTTGCGTTGGCCCACGGTGAAGTTCGAGATTCCCTCGTGCCGCCCGATCACGTCGCCGTTTGAAGCTACCAACTCGCCCGCCGCCTCCGGCATTCGCTCGCCCTGCTCCTCGAGATACGCCGTCAGGAACTGCTTGTAATCTCCGCCGGGAATGAAGCAGATCTCCTGCGAGTCCGGCTTTTCGGCCAGCCGCAATCCACGCTGCCGCGCCGCCTCGCGCACCTCCGGCTTAGTCATATGGCCCAGCGGAAACAGCGTCCGCGACAACTGCTCCTGCGTAAGCCCGAAGAGAAAGTACGTCTGATCCTTGGCCAGGTCCGCCGGCCGCTTCAGAATCCAGCGCCCGCGCTTCTCGTCGTATTCGTTCACCGCGTAATGACCGGTGGCAATGCGCTCTGCGCCAATGCTCCGCGCCGTTTTCAGCAGCTGATCGAACTTCAAATGGTTATTGCAGAGAGAGCAGGGAATCGGCGTACGCCCGGCGAGATACTCGTCCACAAACGGCCGCACCACGTCGCGCTCGAACCGCTCCTCTTGATTCACCACGTAATAGGGAATCCCCAGGTCCTCGGCCACGCGTCGCGCATCGTACACATCGTCAATCGAACAGCAGCGCCCCGCCTTCGGCGCGTCGGGAATCCCATTCTTGCCGGCCAACCGCGTCTGATCCCAAAGATGCAGCGTGAGGCCGACGACATTCACCCCCGAATGCGCGAGGATCGCCGCCGCCGCAGAGGAGTCAACTCCTCCGGACATGGCCACCGCGATAGATATTTGCTCTGTCATAAAAATGCGCAAGTCTCAAACTGAAAGTGTCTCGTCTCGAAAGTTCACATCAAAAATACTCTGTCATCCTGAGCGGAGATTGCCGCGTTCTTTGCGGCAAACGGAGTCGAAGGATCTGCGGTTGTCTTTCAACGAATTTCGGGATCACCGCACTTGCCGATCTTTGCAAACCGCAAAGTTCGTCGACGACGAACCAGCTAGAAGCTAGGAGTTAGAAGCTAGTAGCTGTTTCCACCGGCGCCAACACCCGCAAATGTTCCACGGCCTGCGGAACCACGTGCAACACAGCTTCCACATCCTCTTCCGTCGCCGTTCTCAGCAAACTGAACCGCAAACTCGCTCGCGCCGCATGCTTATCCAGTCCCATCGCCATCAGCACGTGGCTGGGCTCGGTCGAGCCCGAATGGCACGCCGATCCTCCGCTCACTGCCACGCCCTTCAGATCGAGCGCAATCACCAGTGCCTCGCCTTCAACCTGCTCAAAGCGAATGTTCGTGGTATTGGCCACGCGCGGTGCGCCGGCGCCATTCACGCCCGTGCCCGCAATCCGCAAAACGCCTTCTTCAAGCCGGTCGCGCAATCCGGCAATGCGTTCCACGGTTCCATCCGCCGCGCTCTCCATCGCCAGTTCCGCGGCCTTGCCCAGTCCCACGATACCGGGCACATTCTCCGTGCCTGCGCGCTGCCGGCGCTCGTGGCTTCCACCCACAATCAGCGGCTCCAGCGGCGTCCCGCGCCGTACATACATCGCGCCCACGCCCTTCGGCCCATGCATCTTGTGCGCGCTGATAGAGCACAGATGGCATCCAAACCGCCGCACGTCGAACTCGACCTTCCCCGCGCCCTGTACGGCATCGATGTGGAAGAACGCGCCCGCCTCCGCGGCAATCTTGCCGATCTCCTCCACCGGTTGCAGCACGCCCGTCTCGTTGTTCGCGAGCATCACGCTGATCAGCCGCGTTGTAGCTCTCACCGCCCGGCGAATCTCCTCGGGACCGATCAATCCATTGGCACGCGGCGCAATAAACGTCACCTCCGCGCCGCGCTCCGCCGCACGCTCTGCCGCGCGCAGCACCGCCGAGTGCTCAATCGCTGTCGTAATCAGGTGGTCGCCCGCGCGCACCAGCCCAAAGATCGCCGTGTTGTCCCCCTCCGTCCCGCCGGAGTTGAACACCACCTCCGCCTCGCGGCAATGAAAAAACGCGGCCAGCGTCTCGCGCGCCCCGTCCACCGCCTTCCGCGCCCGCTGCCCCTGCAAATGGATCGACGACGCGTTCCCAAAATCCTCCATCAAATACGGACGCATCGCCTCCATCACCTCTGGCAGCAGAGGCGTGGTAGCATTGGCATCGCAATACACGCGGCGCATCGGGGAAGCACTCCTCTTTAAATTGTACGGTGAATCGCGATTCCAGGCGAACCGGCCTCTCCGCAGCAGCCATTTAGAATGCCTGCAGCACACTTCAACGATCCACGGAGCTCGCCCGCATGAGCGAAACGCCAACCTCGCAAGCCAATCCCCGCATCCTCATCGTCGGCAACGCCGGCCAGCTGGGCCGCGAGCTCGAAAAAATCTTTACCGGATTCGGTTCCATCGTCGGTGTCGATCGCGAATCTGTAGATCTCGCCGATGCCGCGCAAACCCGTGAGTTGGTTCTTCGCGCAGCGCCCGATATCATTCTCAACGCCGCCGCTTACACCGCCGTCGACCGCGCCGAAAGCGAGCGCGATCTTGCTTACGCCATCAACGAGCAGGCCCCGCGCGTTCTTGCCGAACAAGCCCTCCGGCGCAACGCCTTCTTTGTCCACTACTCCACAGATTACGTTTTCGACGGCGCGAAATCCTCGCCCTGGCTTGAGTCTGACACGCCGAATCCGCTCAATGTGTACGGCTCGAGCAAGCTCGCAGGCGAACGGGCTGTCGAAGGCGTCGGCGGCAAATTCCTCATCTTTCGCACCAGCTGGGTCTACGGCCCTCACGGAAACAATTTCTTGCTCACCATGCTGCGGTTGGGGCGCGAGCGCGACCGTCTCTCAATAGTCGACGACCAGATCGGCGGGCCCACGACTTCCATCGAGCTCGCCCGCTCCACACACTCGATCGTCACCGGCATCTTTGCCGGCCGCTTCGGCATTCCCGAGGACTGGACTGGCCTCTACCACATGACCTGCGGCGGTTTCGTCTCCTGGTTCGGCTTTGCCCAGGCCATCTTCGCCCGTGCCGCCGAACTCCTCGACCTCAATCCGCCCGCCCTCACCCCCATCGCCACCGAAGACTATCCCACCCCCGCAGCACGCCCCCGCAATTCCGTGCTCTCCAACGCCAAACTGCACGCCCGCTTCGGCATCGAGCTTTTGCCGTGGGAATCGGCCCTCGAAGAAGCCCTCCAAGCCCTCCGCATGGCAAATCTAGCTGCCAGCGACGGCCCCTGAACTGACACCTGGTGCCTGGACCCTGCTTTGTGACGCCCGTCCTATGCACCTGCCTGAGGCGCTTTCTACACTATGGGCGCTCTAGAGAGCCGAGGTGTCTTCATGCCTTCCAAGACCTCCCGCCGCGATTTCCTCGCCGCCAGTGTTTCCGCCGGGCTGCTCGCTCCGCTGGCCAGCGCAACGCCCGCCATCGGCGCCCTCACGCCGCAGTCCGGCGATGCGCCCTCCGGCTCCGCAGTCAAGCTCAGCTACAAGACGCTCGGCCGCACCGGCCTCCGCGTCACCTCCGTCGGCTTCGGCTGCATGATCACCTCCGACCCCAGCGTGATCGAGCGCGCCGCCGACCTCGGCATCAACTACTTCGACACGGCGCGCAGCTATTCGCACGGCAACAACGAGCGCATGATCGCCGCGGCGCTCGGCGCCAAACGCAAGCAGATCGTCCTCTCCACCAAGACTCACGCGCCCGACAAAGCCGGCATGATGCAGCATCTCGATCAGAGCCTGCGCGAGCTCAACACGGATTACATCGACATCTGGTATCTGCACGGCCGCAGCGATCCCGCCGACATTCACGACGATCACATCGAAGCCCAGCAACTCGCCAAACAGCAGGGCAAGGTCCGCTTCATCGGCGTCAGCACCCACAGCGGCCAGCCGCAGCTCATTCCCTGGATGATCCAGAAAAAGGCTTTCGATGTGGTTCTTGCGGCCTACAACTTCACCATGGATCCCGCCATGGACCAGGCCGTGGAAACCGCGGCCAAAGCCGGTCTCGGCGTCGTCGCCATGAAGGTCATGGCCGGCGGATCGCGCAGCCATCGGCCCGGCGATCCCATCTCCGGCAGGCTTGCGCAACCCGGCGCGATGCTCTCCGCGCTCAAATGGGTGGTCAAGAATCCCAACGTCGCCACCACCGTTCCCAGCATCACCGACATGGACCAGCTCGACGAAAACCTCAAGGCCATGGATCGCGCGTACTCATCCACCGACGCCAGCATTCTCTCCGCGCACCTGGAGCGGATTCGTCCGTTCTATTGCCGCATGTGCGGCGCGTGCCAGGGCGCCTGCGGCCAAGGGCTGCCCGTTGCCGACGTGCTACGCTGCCTCACTTATGCTGAGGGCTATGGCCAGTTCGCGCTGGGCCGCGAGCGTTATCTCGAGCTCGCCCAGGCGACCCCCGGCAAAATCGTCGCCCGCTGCGCCGATTGCGCCCGCTGCACCGTCGATTGCCCGCACGGCGTCGATGTCGCCAATCGCATGCGCCGCGCGCAGGAGCTTTTTGCATGAGGCTTCCCGCGTTGCTGCTCTCGGTCTTGCTGGCCTCCGGCTCCGCCGCCTCACAAAGCGTTCTCGACTGCCACATCCTCCCCGGATGGGAACAGTCCGGCGCCATCCGCCAGTACGACTCCGGCAATCTCTTCGAATACAAAGACGGCGGCGCGGAGGGCTATCTCATCTTCGGCTTCGTGCGCATGAGCACGATTGACTGCAAATCTGGCGCTAATAGTCTTACCATCGATCTCTCTGAAATGACCGATGCCGACGCGGCTTATGGACTCTTCGCCGCCAACCTCGATCCCACGTCGCCCGTCTCGCAGATCGGCATGGGCGGCCAGGTCGAGGCGCAAAGCGCAACCTTCGCCAAGGGTAACTTCTATGTTGAAATCGTCGAAGTTGCCGCCGATGCCAGCGCCGACGACTCCTCCACGCTGCGCAGCATAGCCTCCACGCTTGAAGTGCGTCTTCCCGGCCGCGTGACGCCGCCCGCGCAATTGCGCTGGTTCCCACCTGACAACGTTGCGCCTGTTCGCATGGTCCCCCAGAGCGTCCTCGGCCTACGCGAGCTCAAGCGCGGCTACGTGGCCAGGTACCAGGCCGGTCAGGCCTTCATCGTTCTTGAAGCCACGCCCGATTCCGCGTCCCTCGTGCTCAAGGCTCTTCACGAACACTTTCCCGGCGCGGCCCCGGCGCTGGTGGGTGATGAGGCGTGGATCTCCAACGCGCCATATCTCGGAGGCATCTGCATCTTCCGCAAGGGCCGCGTTCTGGCTGGCTTCGTCAATCTGCCCACGCCGCAGCAGGCCGCAACGCTGGCCGCAGCGCTCGCCGGCCGCATTCCATAATCTTTGATCTGGAGAGGTCCTGCGACTGCTTTGCCATAGACCCCTGTGCCCCATCCTTGCGACTTTTTTCTGTCGCAAGGGTGGGAAACCACTATTGCTGCGTGCAGCATCTCTGGTTCCGACCCAAAATCAATCGCGTTGGGGCATCACGATCCGCGCGTATACACATCCAGGAGCATGCGCGCCGCGCGAAACGACGTGGTTCGGCCTTCCGCCACGTCCCGCTCCAGCGCCGCCACGCGGCTGCGCACCGCAGCATGCGCGTCGAACTGCTGCCGCAGCGCCTGATCGATCATTTCGTGCATCCATCGCCGCTGCTGTTCGCGCCGCGCTCTGCTGAACCACCCATTCGCCCGCGTCAGTGCCGTATACTCCAGCACGCACTCCCACAGTTCGCAAACTCCCGCACCCGTCTGTGCCGAGCACGTCACAGCACGCGGCGTCCAACCCGATCCTGCCGCCGGGAAAAAGTGCAGCGCATTTTGCGCCTCCGCCCGCGCCCGCTCTGCTGCCGCCACATTCGCACCATCGGCCTTGTTCACGGCCACCAGGTCCGCCAGCTCCATCACGCCGCGCTTGATCCCCTGCAACTCATCGCCCGCTCCGGCCAGCGTGATCAGCAGAAAAAAGTCCACCATCTCATGCACTGCAGTCTCCGACTGCCCCACGCCGATGGTTTCCACCAGAATGTTCCCGTATCCCGCCGCTTCGCACAGCAGCATTGCCTCGCGCGTCCGCTGTGCCACGCCGCCCGCCATGCCACGCGAGGGCGATGGCCTCACGAAGGCCATCTCGCTCGCGGCCAGTGTCGTCATGCGCGTCTTGTCGCCCAGAATGCTGCCACCGGAGATTTGGCTGCTGGGGTCAATCGCCAGCACCGCCACCTTTTGCTTCTGCTCCGCGATCAGATACCTGCCCAGCGCTTCAATCAGGCTGCTTTTGCCCGCGCCCGGCACGCCGGTAATGCCTACGCGGATCGAGTTGCCGCTGTGCGGCAGGCAATCCTCGACAATCTGCTCGGCCACTTCGCGATCTGCCTCTCGTGCGCTCTCGATGAGCGTAACCGCGCGCGCCAGCACCGTCCGGTCGCCGCGCAAAATGCCTGCAACATACTCCTCACGCGAGAGCGGCCTGCGCTTTTGCGCGACGCGCGGCGCCGGCGACGCTCCGCACCCGGCAATTTCACGCATCGCGCTCTTCATGGCAATCGCCCGCCCGTTTCGCTAAGTGGTAACGCTGGCGCATAGCATCTCCACGATCTTCTGCGCCGCCAAAGGAATCACTGTTCCCGGCCCGTAAATCCCCGCCACTCCAGCCTTGTAAAGAAAATCGTAATCCTGCGGCGGAATCACGCCACCCACCACCACCAGAATGTCGTCCCTGCTCAGCGCCCGCAGCTCGGAGATGAGTTGCGGCACCAGCGTCCTGTGTCCGGCCGCCAGGCTCGACACGCCCACCACGTGCACGTCGCTGTCGAGAGCGAACCGCGCCACTTCGCGCGGGGTCTGGAACAGCGGCCCGATGTCCACATCGAATCCGATGTCGGCAAATGCCGTTGCAATCACCTTGGCGCCGCGATCGTGCCCGTCCTGGCCCATCTTTGCCACCAGAATCCGCGGCCGCCGCCCCTCCTCGCGCTCAAACTCCTCCACCATCCGCCGCGCCTTCAGGAACTCCTCTCCGCCCGCGCTGGCCGCCGAATATATTCCGGCGATGGTCCGCGTGGTCGCTTCGTACCGTCCCCACACGTTTTCCAGCGCCTGCGAAATCTCGCCCAGCGTGGCGCGCTTCCGCGCGGCTTCCACCGCGCACTCCAGCAGATTCCCCTCGCCTGCTGCCGCGCACCTCTCCAGCTTTGCAAGCGCCTCGCGTACCGCGCCGGCATCGCGTTCGCGCTTCAACTTCTCCAGCCGCTCTACCTGCGCCTGGCGCACCGCGTCGTTATCAATATCGAGCACGGGAATCTCCGGCTCCTCGGGCGCGGGGTAGGCATTCACACCCACAATCACGTCGCTCCCCGCATCGATCCCCGCCTGCCTCCGCGCCGCCGCCTCTTCAATCCGCATCTTGGGCAAGCCCGTCTCGATCGCTTTGGCCATGCCGCCCAGTCTTTCAATCTCCTCGATCAGCTCCCACGCCGCGTGCATCAACTCGTATGTCAGTCGCTCCACGTAATACGATCCCGCCCAGGGATCGACCAGGCGCGTGATGCCCGTCTCCTCCTGGAGATAAATCTGCGTATTGCGTGCTATGCGCGCCGAAAAATCCGTAGGCAGTGCCAGCGCTTCGTCCAGTGCATTGGTGTGCAGCGACTGCGTACCGCCGAAGGCCGCGGCCAGAGCCTCCACGCACGTGCGCACCACGTTGTTGTATGGGTCCTGCGCCGTCAGGCTCCATCCTGATGTCTGCGAATGCGCGCGTAGCGCCAGCGATTTGGGATTTTTAGCGCCGAAACCTTTCACGATCTTGGCCCACAGCATGCGCGCCGCGCGCATTTTGGCAATCTCCATAAAATGGTTCATGCCCACGCCCCAGAAGAACGAAATCCGCGGCGCAAAATCGTCCACATCGAGGCCCGCCTTCACGCCCGTGCGCAGATACTCGAGACCGTCAGCCAGCGTGTAAGCCAATTCCAGATCCGCCGTCGCGCCCGCCTCCTGCATGTGGTATCCGCTCACGCTGATGCAGTTGAACTTCGGCATCTTCTCCGCGCAGTAGCGAAAGATGTCGCCGACGATGCGCATCGATCCCTCGGGCGGATAAATGTATGTGTTGCGGACCATGAACTCTTTCAGAATGTCGTTCTGGATGGTCCCGCTCAACTGTTCCGGCGGCACGCCCTGCTCCTCGGCAGCCACGATATAGAACGCCATGATGGGCAGCACCGCGCCATTCATCGTCATCGACACCGACATCTGCTCCAGCGGAATGCGATGGAAGAGAATCTTCATGTCGAGAATCGAATCGATCGCCACACCCGCCTTGCCCACGTCGCCCGTCACGCGTTCGTGGTCGGAGTCGTAACCGCGGTGCGTCGCCAGGTCGAACGCCACCGAAAGCCCCCGCTGCCCCGCCGCCAGGTTGCGGCGGTAAAACGCATTCGACTCTTCCGCCGTCGAAAACCCCGCATACTGCCGGATCGTCCACGGCCGCGTGGCATACATGGTCGTGTACGGCCCGCGCAGATACGGCGGAATGCCTGCCGCGTATTCCAGATGTTCGAGCCCCTCCAGATCCGCACTCGCATAAAAGCTCTTGAGTGCGATGTGCTCAGGCGAAAGCCACTCATCGGCGTCATGCGCAGTCGTCTCCGACGCAGCAGGCTTCCAATCGATCTTTGTGAAATCCGGACGCATTTGTCTTCTCAACTCACCGAAGCCCTGGGTGCCCCACGTCCCGTCTTTGGAGCGTGGGATACCACGAACCTCATTCTTCCGCTTTCAAACCAGCAGTCTCTCCTGCCACTTCCTCAAATACTCCAGTGGTTGACTGCGCACATGCACAAACTCCGCAATCCCTGCGGCCCTCAACTCTGCTGCGCTCTCAGGATTCCCGGCCACAATCACCGGCGTCTCGCGGCCCAACTTCTTCAGCTTCGGCAGCAACGCGGACGCCAGCGCTGCATATTCCGCATCCGCACTGCACAGCACAATCAAATCCGCATCTGTCGCGGCAATCTCTTCGGCTTTTTTGAAGCGCCGCGAAACGATCTCAAATCCCGCGCAAGCAAAGAAATTCGCCGCAAAGTTCGCACGCGCTGCGCGCATCTTCACATCGCCGATCTCCGCCAGCAGTACACGCGGCGTCTTGCCCCCTGCAGCTACATGGCGCTCCGTGCGCAGCCGCAACTCTTCGTACGCGCGCGCTCCGCGCAAATCAGCACTCATGCGCTGTTCGTCAACGCGATTCAGCGCTCGCTCCGCCGGATTTGCAAACTGATTCGTACTCACCAGCACGCGCCTTCGCGATGCAACCGCCTGTTCGCGCACCGCCAAGCTCCGCTCCAGCGTCTGCGCAATCGTTCCTTCGGCTTGCGCCTTGCGGAATCCGCCGTCCGCCTCAACGTCCTGCATCACCCTCCAGCCTTCGCGCGCCAGGAAATCCGTGATCGTCTCCAGGGCATACGAGCCTCCGCCGGCGTCAGCCACACGTCCCAGCCACGCCTCATGTTTCAGCAGCAGTTGCGTGTTCCGCGCCAGCCGCCAGCTCGCTTCGTCGGGCGCTTTGTAGCACGCATCGAACGGCGACACCGTCACTGCGTCCGCTCCACCCAGCACCGCGGCCATGGCCTCGGTGGTCGCACGCAAAATATTGATGTAGGGATCGTAGACAGTTTTATTCCATTTCGACGTGCGCACCACAATTCGCGCTCGCGCCGCCTCATGCGTGCCGCCGAAGCTCTCTACCGCGCGCGCCCACAGCATGCGGAACGCACGAAACTTGGCGATCTCAAAGAAATAATTGGAGCCTACGGCGAAGCTGAACTCAAGCGCAGCCGCCACGCGGTTTACATTCACTCCGCGTTCCGCGAGCGCTGCCAGAAAATCCACTCCTGCAGCCACCGCAAATCCAATTTCCTCAACGGCCGTCGCTCCCGCCTCGGCAAACGCTGCGCCGTGAATGGTGAATGGCACGAAGCCAGCCGGTGCGGCCGCAATCGTCTCCGCGGCAAACTTCGCGCTGGCCAGCGCATCGTACCCGGTTGAAATCTGCGCGGCGCGCGGCGTTCCATTCAGCCGCTCGATCAGCATTTGGATCAATGGCTCGCCGGCACACGCAAAATGTACTGGAATCGCGTCGAGCCCCCTGAGCAGACCCTCCAGTTCACACGCACTCTCCACCAGGAGACGGCTGAATGCAATTTGCTCCGCGCCCGCCGCCACCGCGGCGCGCGCCATGCGATTCGCGTCTTCCGTATCCGCGGCATCAATCTCCTCGCGAATCTGCCAGTCGCCGGTGGTGCGCACTCCGCGCCGGTACGGAAAATCCCCAGGCGTCGTATTCACGCACGCCAGCCCAGCTAAGTTCTCGGCGCGATAAAAGGGTTTGACCCCCAGCCCATCATCCGTCCGCCAAACAAGTCTCTTCTCGGGATCGGCGCCCTTCAGGTCCCGCGCAATTGCCGCCTGCCACTCCGCGGTACTGACCGGCGGAAACTCTTCAAGCAGACGCTCAGTGGTTGTGGTTTTCATTTGCCCGCCGGGTCTTCCACCATCTCGATCAAAATTCCGAACGCGCTCTCGGCCTTCGACTTGGGATGCACAAAAAACACCGTCGTTCCCCGCGAGCCCTGGCGCGGAGCCTCGTCGATGAGTTGAAATCCTTGAGCGCGCATCGCCTGGAACGCGTGCTGCGCATTCTCCACGCGGAACGCCACATGCGCCAATCCGCCGCGGCCGCCGTTCTTATCGATCAGCTTTTGCACCGGCGAATCCGCTGTCAGCGGCTCCAGCAACTGGATCAGGTTCGGACCGTTCCCGATCTGCAACAGTGCCTCACGCACCTGATCCTTGCCGCGCACCTCTTCGCGATGAATCTCCCTGAATCCCAAAGCCTCGTACGCCCTCACCTGGCCATCAAGCTCGCCCTGTTTGACCGCTATCGCTACGTGATCCACAAATTGAATCCCGGGAACATTCTTCAGCTCTTCCTGCACGTCGTTTCTCTCAACCCCGCAGGCCGTTCTCCAGCCGCGTTACTCAAACTCCACCAGCAATTGGTTCACTTTGACTGGATCGCCAGGCTTCACATGCACGCTCTTCACTCTTCCCGCGCGCGGCGCAGTCACATTGGTCTCCATCTTCATCGCTTCCAGAACCACCATCAGTGCGTCCGCCTCTACAGCCTGTCCCGGCGCGACGTTGACCTTGATCACCAGCCCCATCACCGGGCTGTGGCACACCTTTTCATCCGCATCCCACACGCCGCCGGCGCTCTGTGCGTGTCCACCGCCTGCGCCATGCTCCGCGTGATGGGGCGAGTAGCTCGGCGTCTGCTGGCCTTCGTCGTCCTCCAAAATCTCTACGTCAACCTCGTACGCCCTGCCATCAACCGTAATCTGAAGCTTCAACGTGCTGGTCCCTTTCTCTTGAACATCTCTCCCGGCGCTCATCCTCTTTGCCGCGGATTGTGCGAGGTCTGCACAATCATCCGTCCCTGCTGCGCCCACGCGCCTGCGCTGTCCTGCTGCGTGTTGGGCAGCAGCTGCGCCGACCGCACGCGCGCCTTCTTGCCCAGGAATGCCGTTGCCGCGGCAGTCAGCGCGGCCACAATCTCCGGCTTGGTCTGTGCCTGTTTCGTGTGGCCCGCGGTTTCCGCCGGCGTTGCGATCACGGCCACCTCAGCCTCCTGCGCTCGCGCTGCCTGCAGCCTGCTCAGTTCCGCTACACGCGCCTGCAATGCCTTCACCGTGGTCGCCATCGCATTCAGCTGCCGTTCCATGTCGCGCTGTCGTTCCCGCACCGCACGCCGTAGGACGCGCTCCAGCCCGGCATAGATCGCCACGCATCCCGCGCCGGCAATCACCGTCATCACCGCCCAATCCGTCCCATGCAGCTTCATGCGCTTCCTTTCATGTCGCGGCGCAAACCGTGCCGCCGGGCCTGCAACTTAAAGCGGAATCAATCCATGTTTCTTCTGCGGCCGCAGTTCGCGCTTGCTGTGCAACGATTCCAGCGCCCGCGCCACGACTCTCCGTGTATCCGCCGGCTCAATGATGTCGTCCACCAGCCTTCGTCCCGCTGCCACATACGGATTCGAGAAGGTGTCGCGGTATTCGTCGACCAGTTCTCTACGCCGCGCCGCCTGATCCTCGGCCGCGTCAATCTCTCTGCGAAATACGATCTCGGCCGCGCCCTCGGCTCCCATCACCGCGATCTCTGCCGTGGGCCACGCCAGCACGCGATCCGCCCCCAATCCGCGCGAGCACATGGCAATATACGCGCCGCCGTAAGCCTTGCGCAGCACCACCGTAATCTTCGGCACGGTCGCCGCCGAATACGCAAACAGCAGCTTGGCTCCGTGGCGGATAATTCCGCCGCGCTCCTGCTCCACGCCGGGCAGGAATCCCGGCACATCTACAAACGTGAGCAGGGGAATGTTGAAGGCATTGCAGAAACGCACAAAGCGCGCCGACTTGTCCGACGCGTCGATGTCCAGCGCACCTGCCAATACGCACGGCTGGTTGGCCACCACTCCTACGGGCCGCCCCTGCAGCCGTCCGAATCCGATCACAATATTGGCCGCGAACCCAGGCTGAATCTCCAGAAAATCTTCGTTGTCCACCACGCGCACAATCACGTCGCGCACATCGTAGGCCACCTTCGCGTCCACGGGAACCGTCTTGCTCATCTCGGCGTCGGCCTTGAGCCGTCCGCCAAAATTCAGCCGCGGCGGATCTTCAAGATTGTTCGAAGGCAGAAAACTCAACAGCCGCTTGCAAAGTTCGATGGCCTCCTGATCGTCGCGCGCAATCAGGTGCACTACGCCGGAGTAGTGCATCTGCGACTGCGGTCCGCCCAATTCCTCGGCGCTTACGTCTTCGCCAGTCACCTGCTTGATCACCTGCGGCCCGGTGATGAACATGCGCGCCTGCTCGGTCTGGATCACAAAGTCCGTCAGCGCCGGGCTGTAAGCCGCGCCGCCGGCGCACGGCCCGCAAATCAGCGCAATCTGCGGCACCGTTCCTGAAAGCATCACGTTCTTGTAGAACACGCGCGCGTATCCCGCCAGGCTATCGATCCCCTCCTGCACACGCGCTCCGCCGGAGTCGTTGATAAACACGAACGGGCTGCCCGTCTTCAGGCTCATGGCCATCATGTCGGCCACTTTTTTGCAATGCGTTTCGCCCGCCGCGCCGCCTGCCACCGTGAAATCCTGGCTGGCCAGGTGCACCAGCCGTCCGTCGATCGTGCCGCATCCCGTCACCACGCCGTCGGCCGGCAACTCCTTGTCCGCCATGCCAAAATATGTGGCCCGGTGCCGGCTAAACAGCCCGATCTCCTCAAAGCTGCCCTTGTCCACAAGCCGGTCCACACGCTCGCGCGCCGAGAGCTTGCCTGATTTGTGCTGCCGGTCGATGCGCACCTGGCCGCCGCCCAGCTCCAGCTCCGTGCGTCTCGCTTCCAGCTCCGCAATCTTGTCGTCCATGCTTTTCTTTTGCGTGATTTCTTCCTGAGTCAGCATCTATTCACCTGAGGAAAATTGCGCACGATCCCACTTTCTGCGCGCAAGGCGCACCTTAGCCTTCTCGTACCGCCGTCATTTTATGCCCCGGGATGAGGGCCGGGATGTGATATGGTTCACGCTCCACAAGCC
>Ga0181530_10001139_pt1 | contig 33771 bp, 21 predicted proteins | sample PEATcosm2014_Bin_42_FD_119769 | JGI IMG/M metagenome (GOLD analysis project Ga0181530, IMG submission 119769) | Peatland microbial communities from MTU Mesocosm Facility, Houghton, MI, USA - PEATcosm2014_Bin10_60_metaG | ecosystem: Environmental > Terrestrial > Soil > Wetlands > Peat | place...
GGTGACCGCCTGCGAAGTCTCCACGTTGCCGGCCGCGACGGCGGCCGGGTACTCCGGCGACAGCATCGTGCCCGGCGGGATGATCACGTTTATCGGCTTCAGGCACCCGGAGTTCAGCGGGATGTCGTCGTCCACCAGCGTGCGGAACACGTACAGCACCGCCGCCATGGCGACCGAGGACGGCGCGTTGAAGTTGTCGCTGAGCTGGGCTGAGGTCCCCGTGAAGTCGACCTCCGCTGTCCTGGCCACGCGGTCGACGCGCAGCGCAACCCGGATCACCGCGCCGTTATCCATCTCGTAGGCGTACTCGCCCTCCGGCAGTGCCGTGATGACCCGCCGGACCGCCTCGGCCGCGTTGTCCTGGACGTGCCCCATGTAGGCAAGTACCACGTCGAGCCCGAAATGCCGGACCATGCGCTGCAGTTCCTGGATGCCCTTCTCGTTGGCGGCGACCTGGGCGCGCAGGTCGGCGATGTTGGTGACCGGATCGCGGGACGGGTGCCCAGCGCTGGTGAGCAGGCGGATCGTCTCCGCCTCCCGCAGCGCCCCGTGCTCGACCAGCAGCCAGTTGTCGATCAGCACGCCCTCTTCCTCGACGCGCCGGCTGAACGCGGGCATCGATCCGGGGGAAATGCCGCCTATTTCCGCGTGGTGCCCGCGTGAGGCGACGTAGAACCATATGCCGGGGGTCTTCCCCTCCGTCGCCCTCCCGCCTTCTTCGAACACGGGAGTGACAACGGTGATGTCCGGGAGATGCGTGCCGCCATGGTAGGGGTCGTTGAGCACGTAGACATTACCGGGCTTCATGCGTCCTTTATTGCGGTTTATCACCGTCTTGATGGACTCACCCATGGAGCCGAGGTGCACCGGGATGTGCGGCGCATTGGCGATCAGACCGCCGTCGGCGTCGAAGATCGCGCAGGAGAAGTCCAGCCGCTCCTTGATGTTGACCGAATGGGCGGTGGACTGCAGCCGGACCCCCATCTGCTCGGCGACCGACATGAACAGGTTGTTGAAGATCTCCAGCATGACCGGATCGGCCCCAGCGAGGGGGGACGGGGAGGCAGTGAGGGGGGATGAGGGGGCAGCGAGGTGGGATGGGGCGGCAGTGAGGGGGGATGGGGCGGCAGTGAGGGGGGCTGGGGAGGCGGGTGGGCGTGCCGGCACCCGGGACAGCAGCAGATCCGAGCGCTCCGTAACGACCGCCCGCCAGCCAGGCTCGACGATGGTCGTGGCCAGGTCCTCCGCGATGATCGCTGGCCCGTCGACCGCCTGCCCCGGCCGCAGCGCGGCCCGCCGGAACAGTCCGGCCTGCGCCCACGCGCCCCCGGTGAACATCCGGACGCGGTTCTCCGGCCGCGCGCCCTTGCCGCCGCCGGTCCCCGCCCGGCTGGCCGGCTGCGCCCGGCTATCCGTCTGTTCCTCCGCCATTTTTCCCGGATGGGCGCTGGCATCACCTCTGCCCCCGCTCTCGTGCGTACCAATGACCTCAACGGAGACGGCTTCCGCCACGACGGTCTTGTCCGGCATAAGGAAGGAGAAGCGGCGCCGGTACGCCTGTTCGAAGGCGCTCATCATGCCGGCGAGGGGTCCGATGGGGACGGGGACGGGCGTGTCGGTGCCGTCATAGCGGAGGTGCGCGCGGCGCTCGGCGCGTATCCGGTCCGCCGGGACGCCCTCGGCGAGCAGTTCGGCGCGGGCTTCGGCCTCCAGCGGCGCAAGCACGGCGGGCAGCCCGGCGAGCAGTTCCGCGGACAGCGGTGCCTCCACCGCCGTCTCGCGCATCGCGATGATGTCCGCGAGCCCGAGCCCGTACGCGGCGAGCACCCCGGCGAGGGGATGGATGAGCACCCTGGTCATGCCGAGGGCATCGGCCACGGCGCAGGCGTGCTGGCCGGCCGCGCCCCCGAAGGTGGACAGCACGTACCGGGTGATGTCGTAGCCGCGCTGTACGGAGATCTTCTTGATCGCGTTGGCCATGTTCTGCACGGCGATCTCGAGGAACCCGGCGGCGACCTGCTCGGGGCCCCGCCGGTCGCCGGTCGCGTGCTCGATCTCCCGGCTCAGCGACGCGAATAGCGACCTGGTGATCTCGGTGTCGGGCGGCTGGTCGCCGGTCTCGCCGAACACCCGGGGGAAATGCCCGGCCTGGATGCGGCCGAGCAGCAGGTTGGCGTCGGTGACGGTAAGCGGGCCGCCGCGCCGGTAGCACGCGGGCCCGGGGTGCGCCCCGGCCGAATCCGGCCCGACCCGGTATCTGCTGCCGTCGAAATGCAGGATGGAGCCACCGCCGGCGGCCACAGTGTGGATGGACAGCATCGGTGCCCGCATCCGGACGCCGGCTACCTGTGTCTCGTACTGCCGCTCCAACTCCCCCGCGTAGTGCGACACGTCGGTAGACGTGCCGCCCATGTCGAATCCGATCACGTGGCCGAAGCCGGCCGCGGCCGCGGTGCGTGCCATCCCCACGATGCCGCCGGCCGGTCCCGACAGGATCGAGTCCTTGCCGCGGAAGCTGGCCGCGTCGGTGAGGCCACCGTTGGACTGCATGAACAGCAGCCGGATACTGCCCAGCTCATCAGCCACCTCGTGCACGTAGCGGCGCAGGATCGGTGACAGGTAGGCATCGACCACCGTAGTGTCGCCGCGCGACACCAGCTTCATCAGCGGGCTCGTCTCATGCGACTCGCTGACCTGGGTGAACCCGATCTCCCTGGCGAGCTGGCCGATTCTCGCCTCGTGTTCTGGGTACCGGTAGCCGTGCATGCACAGCACCGCGACGGAGCGGAACCCGTCCGCGTAGGCGGCGGACAGATCGCGCGCTACCGCGTCCTGCTGAAGGGGCATAAGGATCTCGCCGTGGGCGCTGACCCGCTCTGCGGCCTCGATCACCCGTTCGTACAGCAGTTCGGGCAGCACGATCTGCCGGTCGAAGATGCGTGGCCGGTTCTGGTAGGCGATCCGCAACGCGTCACCGAAACCCGCGGTGATAACCAGCACGCATCGCTCGCCGGTGCGTTCCAGCAAGGCGTTCGTCGCGACCGTCGTGCCCAGCCGGACCGCGCCGATCTGGTCCGCCGGGACCGGTTCGGACGGACCGACGCCGACCAGCTCCCGGATCCCGGCCACGGCGGCGTCCCGGTATGCGCGCGGATTCTCCGACAGTAGCTTGTGCGCGGCCAGCGTCCCGTCGGGCCGCCGCGCCACGATATCGGTGAACGTGCCGCCCCGGTCAATCCAGAACTCCCACCGGCCGTCCACCCGGTTAGGGTATCCCGGCCACCCCTCGCCGCTCAGCACACCGCCCCGCCGATCCGTCCGGATCAGCGTCGAGGTCGATCGCCGGCGACCCGCGGTTCAGACCCGGGGGTTGCTCAGTCCCCGGACTCCGGGGTGAGATCACGCAGCGCGGCGGCCAGGGCGACGCGGTCGCCGCCGGCCGCCTCGATCACGTCCATCAGGACGTGCAGCACCTCATGCCGGTCCTGGTCCGCGTCGAGCAGCCGCTGCGCGGCCTCCCAGAGGGCGGGCGGGTCGCCGCGCCACAGCCGCTCGGCCAGCTGCAGGTGCTGCTCGAGATGGCGCTCGTCGGTGTCGATGTCCTCGTGCGCGGCGGCGAGCAGAGCGCGCCGCCCGTCCGGGTCCGCGGGGTCGAGACTGGCCAGGTCGACGCCACCCACCCGGCCGTGCAGTAGCGGGAACGCGAAGGCCCGCCGGGGCAGCGCCTCCAGGTCGCTGTCCGGGAGCAGCCGCGCGACCAGAGCCGAATCGAGGCCGAACTCCGCCGGGTCCCGGTACGCCCAGCCGAACGGCCCCATCGCATTGAATACCGCGTCGAGGGTGTCGCTGACCGTCTTCTCGTCCAGGCCGCGGCGCCGTCCCGTCCAGCGGACCCAGGCGAGCAGCACGTGCGGCATCGCCTCCTGCTCCTCCGGCAGCAACATGACCTTGCGCGGCAGCCAGTTCAGCAGGAACGTCTCGACCTTGACCGGGCTCATCCGCAGCGGCCGGCCGAAGTCCTGGTCGCAGCCGTAGTCGATGATCCGGTCGGCGCAGTGGCTGGCCGAGCTGCGGTCCGACAGATCCTCGGCCTCGTCCGAGGCGAGGAATTCGGCCGCGAGCGTGGCCCGGCGGTCCTTACTCCACGGCCGGCGCTTGCCGGTACTGCCCGCGGAGGGGGGCAGCGCCCGGATCCGCGCCCGGATGAACGCGTGGTACGACGGGAACGACTCGCCGACCGGCGGGTTGGCGGCCGCGTCGGTCTCCGCGAGCGCGGCCTCGAGCATGCGCCGCGCCACCGGCGCGTCCAGCGGCTTGAAGCCGTTCCGGTCGCCCTCGCCGTCCGGAACGGCTTGGCAGCACAGCTCCAGCAGCTTGGTCACCTGTGACGTGACCCAGCCGTCCCGGATCATCCCGCCGGCGTTGTAGTCCACCACCGTGACCAGCGCGTGCGGTTCGGTGCCGCCGTAGCTGAAGATGCACACCACCTCGTCGGTGTCGCCGTAGGCGTCGCTGTTCACGTAGCAGTCCGACCCGGTGACCGCGCCCAGATGCTGCGCCCAGTTGGGGCTGCGGACCCCGCGCTCCATCAGCTCCAGCGCCGCCTGCTCGGCCTTGGACGCCTGCCGCGGCGTACCCAGGCAGGCGATGCCGGACAGCAGCGCGAGCGCGGCGGGGCTGCTGCGGCGGGCGGCGTAATCGACCAGTCCCTCGCCGACCAGCCGTTCGACGTCCGCCTCGCGCGCGTTCTCGCCGCGCTGCCCCCACCAGGTTCCGAGCAGCTCGCTCACCATCAGTTCCGCGTCCAGCGGGCTTCGTACCGCGAGGAGTTCGCGCGCGGCGCGGAGAAGCTCATCGAAGAGCGCGTTCGGGGGCGCGGCGGATGCCGCTGACCCATCCTGGCGGCTGCCCCCGCCGGGGGATGGGCTGCGTCGTCGGCTCTGCGGACTCACCTTGATAGCCTCTCAGATCTGTCCATGTGGACGCTACGCTACGGTGCAATGCCCGCTGTGGTTTCGGGCAGAATCGGCGTGTTGCGCCTGGTGCCCGGAAGGAGAGGCACAGCGGGATGCGTTTTGCCCCTTGCGCCCTGCTCGCGACTTCGCCGTCACGGGCACCAGGTATCGCCACCTGGCCGCAACGGTGCCGGGAATGTGGCACGCTTGTCTGAATAACTGCTGCGAACAGCCGCCGTGTCGGCGGCCGTCCAGGGACGATAGAGGAGACGGCCGTGGCGCGGGCGCGACTCCGCTCGCTGTGGACCGTACCGGGAACCGCTGACACCGCACCGTTTGGCCCGTAAGGGCGACGAGTTGGCCCGTAAGGGCGACGAGGGAGCAGGAAGGAGCTGCCGATGGCAGGTCGGTGCATGAGGCACCGGTGCCCGCGGTGAGCACGGATACGTCCGTGCCTCAGCCGCGCATGTCCGAGCTGGACACTGCCGACGCCGCACTGCTTGACACGCTGCTCCGCGAGGCGCCGATCGGGTTCGCCCTGATCGGGCCCGACCTTTGCTTCCGCCGCGTCAACGACACGCTGGCCCGGCTGCACGGCCATGACCCGGAAGATCATATTGGGCAATTGCCGTCGGATGTCTGGCCGGCCGGCTTCGCGGTCAAGGCCGAGTCGTCCGCTCGCCAGGTGCTGGCCGAGGACCAGCCCGTGTTCGAGGCCCACCAGTTCGTGGTCCCGGCCGCGCGCGTCCCCGGACAGGCCCCCCCGGCCCAGGCGCAAGCGCAGGTCCGGACCGCCGCCGCCCAGGCCGCCCACACCCAGGTCCAGGCGACCCCGGCCCCGGCCGAGGCCACCCAGCACGGCGAGGGCACCCGGGACGGCGAGGGCACCGGGGACGGCGAGACGACCCCGCACGGCGAGGGTGCCCGCGTACTTGCCCGCCCGGACGAGCACGCCAAGGATGCCCGCCAGACGGCCCACTGGGCCCTGTCCTGGTTCCCCTCACACGACGAGCAGGGGCACATCACGGGCGTCGTGCTGATCGCGGTCGATGTCACGAGCCGGCAGCTGTCCGAGGAGGCCATCCGGCGCAGCGAGGAGCGGTACCGATCCCTCGTCCAGGGCGGCGCGCAGGTCGTCTGGGTCGCGAACGCCGACGGCGAGATCGCCGAGGACTGCCCCGAATGGCGCTGGGTCACCGGGCAGACCGAGCGGGAGTACCAGGGCCACGGCTGGCTGGACGCGATCCACCGCGAGGACCGGGACCGGGTCGAGCGCGACTGGCAGGCCTGCGTCAAGACCGGTAAGACCTTCGATGACCGCTACCGGGTCCGGACCCGGGCCGGCTCCTACCGCCACTACGACGTCCGCGCCGTGCCGGTCGAGCGGGACGGGAAGATCGTCGAGTGGGTCGGCGCCAGTACCGACGTCACCGGCCAGCGCGAGGCCGAGGAGATGCGCGGCCGGCTGACCGAGCAGCTGTCGGCGGCCGCCCTGCGCACGGCGCGGCTGCAGCAGGCCACGTCGATGCTGGCCGAGGCGCTGACCGTGGAGCAGGTCGTCGAGGTGATCACCGAGGTGGGCCGCACCGCGATCGGCGCGCAGCGGTCCGCGGTGGCCTTGCTGGACGGCGGCCGGCTGCGGGTGATCAACCCGGCCGGAATGCCCCCCGGGCAGGCCGCCGCGACCCGCGACATCCTGCTGGACAGCCCGGGCGTGATGACCCGCGCGATTGCCACCCGCCGTCCGGTCCTGGCCGATGACCCCGGCGCGCTGCGCCAGCTGCTGGAGGACGCCCCCATCGAGATCGTCGCGGGGGAAGACGAACGGTCCTGGGTGGGGCTGCCATTGCTGGCGGCCGGGGCGCCGCTGGGCGCGCTGCGGTTCTCCTTCGGCCGCCCGCGCAAGATCACCGAGGAGGAGCGCGTCTTCCTCGAGGCGCTGGCCGGCCAGTGCGCCCTGGCGGTCGAGCGCGCCGCCATGTACGAGCGGGAGCACACCACGGCGGAAACGCTGCAGCGCAGCCTGCTCCCGGACCAGCTTCCGCTGGTGCCCGGCCTGGTCATGGAGGCCCGGTACCTCCCGGTCGCCCGGAACATGGAGATCGGCGGCGACTGGTACGACGCGTTCCGGCTCCCCGACGGGCGGCTGGCCATCGCGGTCGGCGACGTCATGGGCAAGGGGCTGACCGCCGCCGCTGGCATGGGCCGCGTGCGCAACGCGCTCCGCGCGCTCGCGCTGACCGATCCGCGGCCCGCGGCCGTGCTGACCGGCCTGGACCGCCTGTTCAGCGCCACCGAGCTGGACGAGCAGGTCACCACCGTCGCGTACCTGGTCATCGACCCGGAGACCGGCGACGGGCTGATGGGCAACGCGGGGCACCTGCCAGTGCTGCGGCTCGGCCTGGACGCCGAGCCTTTCCTCGACGAAACCGAGGCCGGGACACCCCTGGGCTGGCCCAGCCCGCGCCAGCAGCATCCGTTCCGGCTGCCGCCGGGCAGCACCGCGGTGCTGTATTCCGACGGGCTGGTCGAGAACCGGATCCGTGGTCTGGATACGGGCCTGCGCGAGCTGGTGGCCGTAGCGGCCCGCGCCCGCGGCAACGTGGTGGGCCACCCCGAACGGCTGCTCAGTTACCTGGTCGACGCGATGCTGGCCGGTCACGAGCAGGACGACGACGTGACCGTGCTCGTCCTGCACGTTCCCGCACGGGAGATCGGGCCATGACGGCGCCAGGAAATGCCGCGGCGAATGCGCCGGGGAATAGCGCGCGGCCGGTATGCGTCGCATCTGTACGGCCGCCCGGATACTGGTTTTCGTGCCTTGGCATGTACAAGTCATCCTCGGCTGCCGCCTATGGTGGTGTGAGTGGGGAGGCAGGATGGCTGCTCCCGCGCGTAGCGCGGATGTCAGCCCGGCCGATGGCTGGTCCTGTTTCCCGGCTCGGTCCAAGCATCCGGACCCTCGCGGGAGGACCTGATTCTCGCCATACGCACGCAGGAAAGGCGCCGGTACCGGCTGCCAGCCCGGCATGCTGGCCGCCTCGGGCGGCCACGCACGCTGCTATCCAGCGAAGGAAGGGGTGACCGTGGTGGTGCGCGCTGACTCCGCAGCGCGGAAGCGCTCCGGGCCGTCGTCAGGGCAGGACACGCGGGCTCCCGCGGACCGGCACGAATCGGGGCCGACGGCGGCGAACGGCCGCGGCAACGGTGACGGCGCGCAGGTTCCGGCCGCCGACCTTCCCGGTGGCGAGGTCGCCGTGGTCGATCTGGACGAGGCGGATGGCCTTTCCGACGGCCTGGACGAGGGCGTCGACGTGGAAAACTTCGACGAGCTGTCCGTGGAAGACGTCGAGATAGACGTCGAGATATCGGCCGTAGAGCTCGACGAGGCCGATGGGACGGACGAGCCCGGTGCCGACGACGATGCCGAGGGGCCCGAGGACGCTGCCGCCGACGAGGCGCAGGACGACGGACCGGATACGGTCGCCGCAGCCGTAGCCGCGTCCGTGGTGGCCGGGCCCGCCGCCCCCGCGGCCAAGCCGGCCGCCGAGGGTGGTGAAGGCGACGACGAGACCTTCGTCTTCGGTGACGACGACGACGATCTTCCGGCCGCGCAGGTCGCGGTGGCTGGTGCCACCGCAGACCCGGTCAAGGATTACCTGAAGCAGATCGGCAAGGTCCCGCTGCTCAACGCCGAGCAAGAGGTCGAGCTGGCCAAGCGGATCGAGGCGGGCTTGTTCGCCGAGGAGAAGCTGGCCGAGGACCTCCGGCTGAGCCCGGACCAGCGCATCGACCTGGAGTGGATCGCCGAGGACGGCCGCCGCGCCAAGAACCACCTGCTCGAGGCGAACCTTCGCCTGGTCGTCTCCCTGGCCAAGCGCTACACCGGCCGCGGCATGCTCTTCCTCGACCTGATCCAGGAAGGCAACCTCGGTCTCATCCGTGCGGTCGAGAAGTTCGACTACACCAAGGGATACAAGTTCTCCACCTACGCGACCTGGTGGATCCGGCAGGCGATCACCCGCGCCATGGCCGACCAGGCCCGGACGATCCGTATCCCCGTGCACATGGTCGAGGTCATTAACAAGCTCGCCCGGGTGCAACGGCAGATGCTGCAGGACCTGGGCCGGGAGCCGACTCCAGAGGAGCTGGCCGCCGAGCTCGACATGACCCCCGAGAAGGTCATCGAGGTCCAGAAGTACGGCCGGGAGCCGATCTCACTGCACACGCCGCTCGGTGAGGACGGCGACAGTGAGTTTGGTGACCTGATCGAGGACTCCGAGGCCATCCAGCCGGGCGAAGCGGTGAGCTTCACCCTGCTCCAGGAGCAGCTGCATTCGGTGCTCGACACCCTGTCCGAACGGGAGGCCGGTGTGGTCTCCATGCGCTTCGGCCTCACCGACGGTCAGCCCAAGACCCTGGACGAGATCGGCAAGGTCTACGGGGTGACCCGGGAGCGCATCCGCCAGATCGAGTCGAAGACCATGTCCAAGCTGCGGCACCCGTCGCGGTCCCAGGTCCTGCGCGACTACCTGGACTGACACGCCCCCGCGGGGACGCACGCGCCGGGCGGGGCGCACCCGCCCGGCACGCACCGGAAACGGCCAGGGCCGGGCTGAGTGACGCACTCAGCCCGGCCCCGGACTTTGTCCTTGGCTATACCCGCGGTCCTTGGCTATACCCGCGGTCCTTGCTATACCGGCGCACCCGTAACGAGCCTCCCAGCTCGGGCGGGCATGCGTTCCCGCTGCCCTGGCTCTGGACTCGCCGGGCAGGTGCGGGGTGCTGACGGCTCCGGCAGCAGCCCTTTAGGAGGGATCCGATAGCCGCTGTGTCTCATCCTGAATTTCGCTGGCCACCTTTGCGAGCGCTTCGGCGTGCTCACGGCTGTGGTGTGCGCAAAACAGCAGCTCCCGAGAACTGGGGAGCATGACGCGGACGTACGCCTGGGCGCCGCAGCGGTCGCACACGTCCGCAGCCGTGAGCGGCTGGGTGGGGGCTAGAGCTCCGGTCAACGTCGCCTTCCTCGCTGTGCCTCGTGCCTCCGGCTTCCGTATCCGGCTGGCTTCGTGATCTGCGCTGTACCTACAGCACAGCACAACACTCACCCATGCGTTAGCCTTCCCCTCCCGGCGTTAGGTACGCCGACAGCGAAAGATCCCGCCCGAAATCACACCGAAGGTCTTACGCTGGGACATGCGGCGTGGCGGGGGACAGCATCCAGCGGGGCGGGCTACCCTGCCAAGGGGCCCCGTTAACCCCCGGCTGGGCCCAGCGAAGGAGATTTGCCGCCCGTGACCCCCCTTGCCGCCGCTGCACCGGCTGATTCACCGGCCGCGGCGACTGCCGAATCCGACGCTTATACCGCCCGGCATCTTTCCGTTCTCGAGGGCCTGGACGCGGTCCGCAAACGGCCCGGAATGTACATCGGCTCCACCGATGGACGTGGGCTGCAGCACTGCCTGTGGGAGATCTTCGACAACTCGGTGGACGAGGCGCTGGCCGGGTACTGTTCCCGGATCGAGGTCATCCTGCGCGCCGACGGGTCCGCCGAGGTGCGCGACAACGGTCGCGGCGTTCCGGTCGACGTCGAGCCGAAGACCAAGCTCACCGGCGTCGAGCTGGTCATGACCCGGCTGCACGCGGGCGGCAAGTTCGGCGGCGGCTCCTACACCGCTTCCGGCGGCCTGCACGGCGTCGGGGCGTCGGTGGTCAACGCCCTGGCCTCGCGCCTGGACATCGAGGTGGACCGGGACGGTCATACCTGGGCGGCCAGCTTCCGCCGCGGCGTCACGGGCGAGTTCGCGGACCATGGCGAGCCCGGTCCCGGGGCCAGCTTCACCCGGCGGGCGGGCCTGCGACAGCTCCGCCGCGTCGCGAAGAAGGTCACCGGCACCCGCACCCGCTTCTGGCCCGACCGCCAGGTCTTCGTGCGCGACGCGCGGTTCAGCTTCACCGCGATCACCGAACGCGCCCGGCAGACCGCCTATCTCGTGCCCGGCCTCGCCATCAGCGTCCGTGATGAGCGGCCGGTCGCGCTGGCTGGCGCCGATAATCATCCCGAGCGGGCCCTGCCGGGAGCGCCCTTCACCCCAGCGGCGGGATCCGCTGGATGCCCCGCGGAGCCCCCCAGCCCCGACGCCTCCACCGGACCCGCCAGCACCGCCGACCCCACTGGCCCCAAAAGCACCGCCAGCCCTACGAGCCCCCGTGAGGTGGAATTCCGTTTCGACGGGGGCATCAGCGAGTTCTGCGAGCATCTGGCGGCCGGCGAGCCGGTCACCGACGTGCTGCGCCTGGTCGGCTCCGGGAACTTCACCGAGACCGTGCCGGTCCTCGACGACCGGGGCCACATGACGCCGACGGAGGTCGAGCGTGAGCTCGAGGTCGACGTGGCGGTGCAGTGGACCGGCGGCTACGAGACCGCCACCCGGTCGTTCGTCAACGTGATCGCCACGCCGCACGGCGGCACGCACGTGTCCGGCTTCGACCGCGCACTGGTCCGCACAATGAACGAACAGCTCCGCGCGGCCCGGCTGCTCAAGAACGGCGATGAGCCCGTCACCAAGGAAGACGTGCTCGAGGGCATGACCGCGATCGTCACCGTCCGGCTGCCCGAGCCCCAGTTCGAGGGGCAGACCAAGGAGGTGCTCGGCACCCCGGCCGCGTCCCGCATCGTGGCCCAGGTGGTGGCGTCAGGCCTGAAGGCCTTCTTCGACGCCCGCTCCCGGGCCGGCAAGCAGCAGTCGCGTTCCCTGCTGGAGAAGGTCATCTCGGCCACGAAGGCCCGGGTGGCCGCGCGCGAGCACCGCGAGAACCAGCGCCGCAAGTCCGCGCTGGCCAGCTCAACGCTTCCGGCCAAGCTGGTTGACTGCCGTACCGCCGACGACCGCAGCGAGCTGTTCATCGTCGAGGGCGATTCGGCGCTCGGCACGGCCAAGCTCGCACGGAACTCCGAGTTCCAGGCGCTGCTGCCGATCCGCGGCAAGATCCTCAACGTGCAGAAGGCGTCGCTCGCCGACATGCTCAAGAACGCCGAGTGCGCGTCCATCATCCAGGTCATCGGGGCCGGGTCGGGGTCGGCGTTCAACCTGGACGCGGCCCGGTACCAGCGGGTCATCTTCATGGCCGACGCGGACGTGGACGGCGCGCACATCCGCTGCCTGCTGCTCACCCTGTTCCATCGCTACCTGCGGCCGCTGCTGGACGCGGGCCGGGTGTTCGCCGCGGTGCCGCCGCTGCATCGCGTCGAGCTGTCCAGCCCCCGCAAGGGGCAGCAGAAGTACTCCTACACGTACTCCGACGCGGAGCTGCGGCGCATGCTGCTGGACCTGGAGCGCCGGGGCCAGCGCTGGAAGGAGCCCGTCCAGCGGTACAAGGGCCTGGGCGAGATGGACGCCGGCCAGCTCGCGGAGACCACCATGGATCCGCAGCGCCGTACGCTGCGCCGGATCAGGATCGAGGACGCCGCCATGGCAGGCGACATGTTCAGCCTGCTCATGGGGTCCGAAGTAGCCCCGCGCCGCGACTTCATCGTAGGCGGCGCCGCCGAGCTGGACCCCTCCCGCATCGACATGTAACCCCTCCGGCCAGATCTGCCCCTCGCGTCGGCCCGGTGCACCCCAGCCCCACTGAGCACACGCGCCTCATAGGCCCCACGCACTGAAGCCCGGCCCACAGTTCACACGCGCCTCATCCATCTTCCATGCCCCGTGCGTCCCATGCGCCTGGCTGGCCTCTGCTGCCTTCAATGCTGAGGGCCGCGGGCCGGCCGGGCGGGACGTGCCCGGCCAGCCCGCTTCGGGTCGGCAACCGTTCCATGCCGACGGAGCAGCGACGGCTCAGCTACCCATTCGGCTGGCCGGGCATCGCCGCGGACCCGTGCGTACCCGGGGTCCCGTGCGACTGGCCGCCCATGTTCGGGCAGTTGTGAGTCGGCTTCGTCGTCGGCTTGGACGACGGCGACGTTGACGGTGTGGCAGCCGTCGTAGACGCCGACGTCGACGGAGCGCTGCCGTGTGTGGCCGCGATGGCCACGGTGGCCGCGCCCGCCCCCATCCCTCCAGCGAGGACGGCGGTGATGACGGCACGGCGCAGCAGCACGCCCCTTTCGGACGGCATAATGCCTCCCTTCCCCAGCGGGCCGCCATTCGGCCCTCTGTGAGATGAAGAATCAGCAGCGGGCCTGGCCGTAGCCCCATGCCGCGCTCTCAAACCCCTCTCAGCCCGCCCCTGTCCCGCCCTGCCCCGCCCTCCGGGCGGGCCGATAACCGGAACGACCCAAAGCGGTCTCCTGCGGGATCAGGCGTGCTGGCGGCGGCTGCTCAGGGTGTGCGCCTCAGGCGCCGGCTGAGCAGCAGGACGACCAGGCAGAGCAGGACGATCCACGTCCAGGGGGCAAGTGACCACGCCAGAGCGTGACCGGCGATGAGCGCGACCGCGATGGCCAGCGCCAGCAGCAGGCCGCGGTGGATCTGCTGCCGAGGGCGCTGGCCGTGCGTTATCCCGGTCCCGCCGGACGCTCCGGTGGGCGGTAGGTCAGCGAACAGCCCGCTCAGATCGCGGTAGGTCCTGGCTTGCATCGCCTGCTCGAGGCGCTGGTCGAATTCGGCTCGGTCCAGTCGCCCGTCGCCGTAGTGCTGGGACAGTAGCTCCGCGACCTCGGCCCGTTCGGCGTCGGAGACCCGCAGATCGGCGTAACCGGAGCGGCGGCGGCCCGCGGCCAGGAGCCAGGCGGGGCTGCGTCCCTGCGACATGTCGGTGGTCTCCATGGTCAGCGCGAGGGTGCGGACAGGGACTGGATGAACTCGCCGGCGATGGACTGGGTAGCGCCCTCGTCAGGAATCAGCAGCCAGCCGGCCAGGTAGATGGGCACCCCGGCCCCGCCGACCAGGGCCAGCAGGGCGAGGATGATCCGGACGACGGTGACATCGGCGCCTAGGCAGCGGGCGACGCCGGCGGCGACTCCCGCCACCATGCGGTCCTGGACGGGGCGGAACAGCGGCAGCGACCGGGTAGGTGTGTGTGCTTCCTGGCCCGCGGTGCCCCGGTTGCTGTCCTGCGGGTGGGTGGTGGTGGTATCCATGCCTCCAGCTTGCTGCGGCCAAGCGTCCTTGGGTATTGGGAAGACCCGCCATCGGTCCCCCATCATGCGCCGGCTGGATGGGGGATTGCCCCCATAGCCGATGCGGGACTGACCACGCCATGATGGACACGTGGAAGGACCACCAGCTGGGCCGCCCAGCCCGTCGGGCTCAGCCCGCTCGCCGGGCTCGCCGGACCGCAGGCATGGCGCTCGGCTGGCCAGCCGCCTTGGTCCCGGCCCATGGTCGCGCAGCCCCGCGCGCGGCGGACCGTTGCGCCGCGGGCGGGAGGATCGCCTGCTCGGTGGGGTGGCCGCCGGACTGGCCACGCGAACGGGCCGGGACGTCATGGTCATCCGGCTGCTGTTCGTGCTGGCCGCTCTGCTGAGCGTCGGGGTGCCGGCCTACGTTATCGCCTGGCTGCTGGTCCCCATGGTGGGCGAGGACACCAATATCGCGACCAAGGCCCTGACCGACCGGCGCGGTCTGGCCCTGGCGGCCGGTCTCGGATCCCTCCTGGTCGTCGTGCTGATCATTGCCTCTGTGCTGGGCGCCGGATGGCTGGGTAACCTGGCCTGGCCGCTGGTTATCGGCATCGCCGGCGTAGCGCTGATCTGGAGAAACGCTTCCGTAGACGAGCAGATGACGCTGCGGCGGCTAGCGGAGCCGCTGCTCGGCTGGACCGGGAAGGGCAAGCGGTCGGCGACCGTGGTGCGCGCCTCGGCCGCGGTCGTGCTGCTGGTCAGCGGCCTGGCCATCCTGCTGGCCGGCCACTACGGGGCCCAACTGTTGCGCCCCCTCGGCGGGCTCATCTTGGTCGTTGCGGCGATCGTGCTGATCCTGGGACCCTGGTGGCTGCGAATCGCCCGGGACCTCGTCTCCGAGCGCCAGGCCCGGGTGCGGGCTGAGGAGCGGGCCGACATGGCCACCCGGGTCCACGACTCGGTGCTGCAGACGCTCGCCTTGATCCAGCGTAACGCGGACCAGCCCGCACAGGTCGTCAAGCTGGCCCGGGCCCAGGAACGCGAGCTGCGCTCGTGGCTGTTCGGCGGGAAGACGCCGGGTGCGGTGCACGATCAGGGCACCACCACCCTGGCGGCTGGCGTGCGGCTCATTCAGCAAGAGGTGGAGGCGCGGTACGGGGTGGCCGTCGAGGCCGTCACGGTAGGGGATTGCGGGCTCGATGATCAGCTGGACGCCTTGCTCGCGGCGGCGCGTGAGGCGACGGTCAACGCGGCGAAGTGGTCCGGCGCGGACGTGATCTCACTTTTCGCTGAGGCAGAGCCGACCGAGGTCTCGGTATTCGTGCGGGATCGGGGCCGCGGCTTCGACCCGGCGGCGGTGCCCGGTGACCGGAAGGGGCTGGCCGAGTCCGTCAGGGCCAGGATGGCCCGGCGGGGCGGCTCGGTGGTTGTCCGCAGCGCCCTCGGTGACGGCACCGAGGTGTCCTTGCGGATACCGCGCGTCGCCGGCCCACGTCAGCCGAGCCGGGCTTGACCGCCTCCGCACGTTCCGGCCCGGCTGGTGGCTGTCCGCGCGTCTTCATCGTGGATGACCACGGTTTGTTCCGGGCCGGGGTCCGCGCCGAGCTCGGCGACCAGGTCGAGGTCGTGGGGGAGGCGGACGATGTCGGGCCCGCGATCACCCGGATCACCGCGTCACTCCCGGATGTCGTCCTGCTCGACGTGCACCTGCCCAGTGGCGGCGGGCAAGCCGTGGTCAGCTCGGTGAAGGCCGCGCACCCCGAGGTTCGTTTCCTCGCCCTGTCCGCCTCGGATGCCCCCGAGGACGTCATCGCCGTTATCCGCGCGGGCGCGCGCGGTTACGTGACCAAGACGATCTCCACCGCTGAACTGGTGGACGCGGTGCGCCGGGTGGCGGCGGGCGATACGGTCTTCTCCCCGATGCTGGCCGGGTTCGTCCTTGATGCCTTCGCCGCGCTGCCCACCGCCGATGAAGACCCGCCGTCCTTCGACCCGGAGCTCGACCAGCTCACGCCGCGCGAGCGTGAAGTCCTCCGCCTGATCGCCCGGGGCTACACCTACAAGGAGATCGCGCGGGAGCTGTACATCTCCGCCAAGACCGTGGAGCACCACGTCTCCTCCGTCCTTCGCAAGCTCCAGCTTTCCACCCGTCACCAGCTCACGCGATGGGCCACCGACCGCCGTCTGGCCTGAGCCGCCCCCGCCGCCCGGAGCGCCTCGGCGATTCGTGGCGAGAAAACCGTGACGGGCCAATCCGGTGGCCCGGGTTGGGGAGCGTTTCCGTCGTATTCACTGGGCGGGGCTGCCCCGAATCCGAAGGTCGCGTCAGGCAGGGGGAGCGGCCGTGCCGTCGGGCGCGGCCGATGAGGCGTCTGGGGTGCCTGGTGCGTCAGGGGGACCGCCGACGGCCGCCAGCGGCTGCGCCAGCCCGACCCCGGAGCCGTCCCGGCGCCCGAAGGCCCCGGGCAGATCCACCGGCCCGCCCGCCTCGGTCGCCCCGAGCGCGGGCGAAGGTCCGGCCCAGGCCAGGATGAGCGCGTCCTCGCCCCTGAGGAACCGGTGGCACCGCACGCCGCCGGTCGCCCGGCCCTTGGACGGGAATTCGGCGTACGGGCTGACCTTTACGCTCCCGGCCGCCGTACCCGGCAAGGCACCCGCGCTCCCGGCCACGGTGACAACCACGTGGCCGGCCGACCTACCAGCACCGCCAGACCCACCAGCCCCAGTCCCAGACCCACCAGCACCGGCAGACCCACCCGAACCACCCGGGTCGACCGCCCCGAACCAGATGACCGAGGCACGCGGCGACAGCCTGATCCCGGCCATCCCCCCGGCGATGCGTCCCTGCGGCCGGACCGCGGAGGCCGGGAAGCGCAGCAGCTGGCCGTCGCTGCTGACGAAGACCAGGTCCGGCGACTCGCTGGACAGCTGAACCGCCCCGACGACCTGATCACCCTCCTTCAGCGTGATGACTTCGAACTCGTCCCGGGCCTGCGGGTAATCCGGCAGAACGCGCTTGACCACGCCAGTAGCGGTGCCGAGCGCCAGCCCTGCCGCGGCCGTGTCCAGCGGCGCCAGGGCCACCACGGTCTCGCCGGGCTCCAGTGCCGCGAACTCCCCGATCGGGGTGCCACCCGACAGCCCGGGGAACTGGGCGCTCGGCGGCAGCGCCGGGAACTCCAGCACGCTGAGCTTGATCATCCGCCCGGCCGACGTCACCACGCCGACCGTTCCGCGGACCGTGGCCGGCGCGGCGGACACGATCACGTCGTGCGCCGAGCGTCCCTGCAGGCCGCTCCCGTCAGAGGTCAAATCGCCGCCGGACCCGGGCGCGGTCCGCGCCAGCAGGCCGGCCGAGGACAGCAGCACCGTGCACGGGTCGTCCGCCACCTCCAACGGGACCGCTGCCGTCAGCGCCGCTCCATTGCCCTCCAGCAGCACGGTGCGCCGCGGCGTGCCGAACCGCTTGACGATATCGGCCAGCTCCGCGGAGACGACCGAACGCAGCCGGTCTTCGGATGAGAGGATCTCGGTCAGCTCGGCGATCTCGCGCCGCAGCGTTTCCCGTTCGCGCTCCAGTTCGAGCCGGTCGAAGCGGGTGAGCCGGCGCAGCGGCGTGTCCAGGATGTATTGCGCCTGGATGTCGGACAGGTCGAACACCGCCATCAGCCGCTGCTTGGCCGCCGCGGAATCGTCGCTGGACCGGATGACGCCGATGACCTCGTCGATGTCGAGCAGGGCGATCATCAGCCCGTCGACGAGGTGCAGCCGGTCCTCGCGCTTGCGCCGCCGGAACTCGCTGCGCCGCCGGACGACCTCGATCCGGTGATCGACGTAGATACGGAGCAGTTCCCGCAGGCCAAGCACCCGGGGCTGCCCGTCGACCAGTGCGACGTTGTTAATGCCGAACGTCTCTTCCATCGGCGTCAGCCGGTACAGCTCGGCCAGCACCGCCTCGGGGTGGAAACCGCTCCGAATCTCGATGACGAGCTGCAGGCCGCGGTGCCGGTCGGTGAGGTCCTTCACGTCGGTGATCCCGGTGAGCTTCTTGGCCTGCACCAGGTCCTTGATCCGCGCGATCACCTTCTCCGGCCCGACGCCGTAGGGCAGCTCGGTGACCACGATTCCGGTCCGCCGCGGGGTGATCTGCTCGACCCGGCAGGTGGCCCGGGTGCGGAAGATGCCGCGGCCGGACTCGTAGGCGTCCCTGACCCCTTCCAGGCCGACGATCTTCCCGCCGGTCGGCAGGTCCGGCCCGGGCACGAACCGCATCAGGGCGTCCAGCGACGCGTCCGGATGCCTGATCAGGTGCCGCGCCGCGGCGATGACCTCACCGAGGTTGTGCGGCGCCATGTTGGTCGCCATCCCGACCGCGATCCCGGACGCGCCGTTGACCAGCAGGTTGGGCAGCGCGGCGGGGAGAACTGAGGGCTCGTTCTCCTGCCCGTCGTAGTTCGGCTGGAAGTCGACGGTGTCCTCGTCGATCGAGCCGACCATCTCCATCGCCGCGGCGGTCAGCCGGGCCTCGGTGTACCGCATGGCCGCCGGCGGGTCGTCGCCGCCCTGCGAGCCGAAGTTGCCGTGCCCGTCGACCATGGGCAGCCGCATCACCCACGGCTGGGCCAGCCGGACCAGCGCGTCGTAGATGGCGCCGTCACCGTGCGGGTGCAGTCGGCCCATGACCTCGCCGACGACGCGGGCGCACTTGACGTGCCCGCGGTCGGGCCGTAGCCCCATCTCGTTCATCTGGTACAGAATCCGCCGCTGGACCGGCTTGAGCCCGTCCCGGGCGTCCGGGAGGGCACGCTGGTAGATGACCGAGTAGGCGTACTCGAGGTAACTGCCCCGCATCTCCTCGGCGACGTCGATGTCGACGATGTTCTCTTCAAAATCCGGCGGCGGGGGCGGGGATGCTGAACGTCGGGCCATGTCCGCCATTGTGCCGCCCGCCGCGACCAGAAACGTCCACTTCCCACGGCGTTTCGCCCGGAGCGGGCCGGTCCGGCGGCGGAGAACCGGAGGCTCCGGGGGTCACCCTCCCGGGCCAGTACAGCCCCCCTACAAGACGGGCCGGGCGCCGATCAGGCTCATCGCGTGGGCGGCCAGGCGGCATCCGCCGGCCAGCGCCTCACCGGGTGGCTTCTTGTCCAGCCAGGGCCCGAGGAATCCAGCGCAGAACGCGTCACCCGCGCCCGTTCCGTCGATGATCCGGTCCATGGGCGGGGCCGGGACATGCACCGGGGGCCGGCCGTTGGCGTAGAACAGCGCCCCGTCGTCGCCCATTTTCACGACGACCTGCGGGTACCAGGCGGTGAGGACGCGGGCCATCTGCTCGGGGTCGTCCCGGCCGGTGAGCACGTGCCCCTCGGCCTCGTTCACGAACAGCAGCGTGGCGCCGTTGCTCAGCTCGAGGAACGGCTCGGCACCGATCCGCTCGAGCGGCGAGCGCGAGGCCGCGTCGACGGACACCGTCATGCCGGCGTGCACGCTGTACTGGATGGCGGCCAGCGCGGCCGACCGGGCGCCCTCGCTGAGCAGCGTGTACCCGGAGACGTGGATATGGTTCCCCGGCGCGAACAGGTCACGCGGCAGATCGTCGGGGGAGAGCGCGGCGTTGGCACCGGGATCCGACAGCATCGTGTGCTCACCCTTGTGCGTGATCATGACCACACACGTGCCGGTGGCCCGTTCCGGGTCCATGACCAGCCGGGCGTCGACGCCGTAGCCCATCAGTTCCATGTCGCGGTTCCGGCCCGCGATGTCCGCTCCGCGCCGGCCGACGAACGCGACGTCGATGCCGTCCACGGCCAGCCACGCCGCGATGTTCGCGCCGGACCCGCCACCATGCATGGACACGGTCGCGGCCGTGTCGCTGCCCCGGGCCAAGGGGTAATGCGCGTGGGCGACGGCGTCCGTCATAAGATCACCGACGACAACGACGCGCGTCATGGCGTTCTCACCTCGTCCCGGAAGCACATGGTCCCGCTGCCTCCGATTCACCTGTCTGTCGTGGGGCAGCGGGCACGAACATAACGCATCTCAGCGACCGCCTTACGGGCTTCCGCTCGCCGACCGGAGACCCCGCAATTCCCATCTTTTCTTAAAGGTAACTGTCGCGCCTATAAGGTGCCAGCCGCGGCTGCGTCGGGACGCCTGTATCGTTATCGCAGCGTAAGGGGCGCCCTGGTCACCCGCAGGGCCGTTCAGTCGCCGGCCGTCATCGCCCGTCCGGCGGCGACGAGCACCAACTCGTCCGATTCGGCGGCCAGCATCTGATTCAGCCGCCCCAGTTCGTCGCGGAACATCCGCCCGGCGGGCGTCTCCGGGACGATGCCGAGGCCCGTCTCGTCGCTGACCGCGATCATGTAGGCGCCCGCCTGCCGCCACACCTGGATGAGCTCGGCGACCCGCTGGCTGAGCCGGGAGGCCGACGCCACCGCGCCATCCCAGGCGCTGCATTCATCCATCACGGCCGCCAGCCACGCGGTAACGCTGTCCACCAGGACGGCGCCGCGCGCCTGCCGTAGCGCGCCCGGGAGGTCGGTGGTCTCGAGCGTCCGCCACCACGGTGGCCGCCGGAACCGGTGTGCGGCGATCCTCGCGGCCCATTCCGCGTCCCCGCCCGGGGGAGGTGCCAGGGAAGGCGGCGGCGCGGTCGCGATGTACGTCACCACCGGCTCGGCCGCGACGCGCATCTCCGCTTCCGCGGACTTACCGCAACGCGCCCCGCCGAGCACGAGTACCCGGTACGGGACCGGCCGCCCACCCGCCGCCGGCGCCCCAGCGGGAGCCAGCGCCCCACCGGGAGCCAGCGCCCCACCGGGAGCCAGCGCCCCACCGGGAGCCGCATCGGGTGCGCGCGTCACATCAGCCCTCCGCGCCGTCGCAGGTGCCGGGGCGCGGAACGTGTCACCGTCGCGCGGGACCGCCACCCCCCAGATGTCCCCCCGCCGCCGAAGTTCCCGCTCCGAGACCACGCGATGGTCGGCGAACGCCACCGCCACCACCGTTCCGGACGCCACGACGCCCTGCCCGCGGAGCCGGCCGAGGCTAGCCGGCTCTTCGAGCAGGTCCAGGAGTGCCACGTCATATGGCCGGGCGCCCGGCGGCACGGCCGGGGCGGGGCCCTGCCCGTCGGCGCACAGCAGCCGCCCGCCGTCCGGCGCGGTCACGTCCCACCCGCCGGACAGCCGCCGGACCTGGTGCCCGGCAAGTTCCCGTGCGCCGCCCGCCGATCCTTCAGCCCAGCCGGCGAGCCGGAGGGAACCGTCGACGATGACGCTGAACGCGGCGCGGCCGGTCCCGCCCGTGCGGGCCCGCTGGCACGAGGCGCACCGGCAGCCGGGCTCGGGCCACCCGCGCATGCCGCCGCTGCCCTGGATACGGACCTGCATCCTTCCCCCTGCCGAACATTTGTCGAGTGGCAACTATGACGGAGACGTGTTTGAATGACACTACGTGCCCTTTACCGCTCCAGCTCCCGGCGGAGGCCGACGTGCTTGGAGGCCCACGTGCTTATTGAAGATCTGGCCCGGGATGCCGCCGATTTGCTGAGCGTCGGCAACTCGGGGCAGATGAGGTCGCTGAACCGGCTGGCCGAGCTGGCCGTGCGGGAGGTGGCTGGATGCTGCGGAGCCACAGCCATTCTCTGGCGGGACCGGGAACTGGTCGGGCTGACGGCGACGCATCCCGACCTGGCCGAGCTGGCCGAGTTCCAGCTCGAGGCGGGTCACGGGCCGGCCATCCAGGCGCTGCGCGACCGTCAGCCGGTGACCATCCGGGACACGCTCCGAGACACCCGGTGGCCGGACTACATGGGCGAGGCGCTGTGCCGTGGGGTGCGCTCGATCGCGGTCCTGGTGCACGAATTCCCCCCGCTGACGGTGATCCTCGTGGTGGTCAGCGTGCGTCCCAATGCGATCGACGGTGAGCAGGTCCCGTTCGCCGGGACGCTGGCCGCCTTCGGCGGCGCGGTCCTGGCCAACGCGTCGGCGTACGGCGACGCCCAGCGTGAGGCCGTTCAGCTCAGAAACGCGGTCGAAAGCCGGGCCGTGGTGGACCAGGCCAAGGGGATTCTCATGCACGCCCTGGGCTGCTCAGCCGCTGACGCCCTCGAGCGCATGCGGCGCGTGTCGCAGACCCAGCACGTCAAGGTGACCGACGTGGCCAAGCAGGTCGTGCAGAGCCACGGCGCCGTCCCGCAGGCCTGAAGACGGGTAGACGGGCCAATTTCGGGGCAGCAAGCTTCCTGTGCACGTTCGACATGCCACACGACGACGCGGGAAGGCTGCCATGAAGCGATCGGGGCCGATGCCGCCCGAACTCGCCGCCAGATTCGAGAGCGAAGCGCTGCCCTACCGTGACCAGCTGTACCCGGTAGCCGTCCGGATGACCCGGGGGCGGGAGGACGCCGAGGATCTGGTCCAGGAGACGATGGCCAAGGCATGGGCTGCCTTCCGCAACTTCGAGCCGGGCACGAACCTCAGGGCCTGGCTGTACCGCATCATGACCAATACCTTCATCAGCGGCTACCGGCGCCGTGAGCGGGCTCCCGTGCTCGTGCAGGACGACCTGGTGGACCGGATGTCGCTGCGGGTCTGGCCGTCGGGGACCGGGGTGCGCTCCGCCGAGGCGGAGGCGCTGGACCGGATGCCCACCGAGCAGGTCCGCCAGGCTCTGCGGGAACTGCCCGAAGACTTCCGCACCGCTGTGTACCTGGCCGACGTGGAGGGCTACACCTACCACGAGACCGCCGAGATGATGGGCACGCCGATCGGGACGGTGATGTCGCGGCTGCATCGCGCACGCCGCACCCTCCGCGCCAAGCTGACCGACGAGCGGGCCGCCGCCTAGCCCGGCCCACCTCGCTGGCCCGTGCTGGCCCGTACTCGTCCCGGCGCGCCTGCTGAGGCGCTTGACCCGGTAACAGGTTCCGGCCGGGTACCCGCCTGAGCGGGCACGCGGCCGGGGCACGGTGGGCGGTCAGCTCGGCGTCACGCCGCGGGCTGGTCGATGTCCTCGACGACCGCGATGCTGACGGCCGGCCGCCGGGCGTGCTCGTAGACCGCGACGGTCTCGCGGGCCACGCGGTCCAGAGAGTAGCGCACCCGGGCCCGGTCGGCGCCGGCGATCCCGCAGCCCTCCAGCAGCATCGGGCTGGCGAGCAGGCGCCGGATGCGGCGGGCCAGCACGGCCGGCTGGCCGGGCGCCACGAGCACACCGGTCGTTCCGTCCACCACGGTGTCGCGGTGGCCGCCGACCGCCGAGGCGATGACCGGCGTGCCGCAGGCCATCGCCTCGAGGCAGGCCATGCCGAACGGCTCGTACCACGAGACGTCCATCATCAGGTCGGCGGAACGCAGCAGCGCGGGCATGTCGTCCTGGCTGACCTGGCCGGCGAACTTGACCCGGTCGGAGACGCCGAGGCTGCCGGCCAGCCGGGCCAGGTCGCAGCAGGTCTCGTCGCGGCGCAGCATCGGCCGGGCCGGGCCGCCGACGATGAGCAGTTCGGCGTCGGGGATGTCGGCCAGTGCGCGCACGGCCGTCTCCAGGCCGTCCCGCCGCAGGTGCGTCGCCACGGCGATCAGCCGCGGCCGCTCGCTGCGCGGCGCGACCGGGCCGTCCGCGCAGAACCGCTCGGGGTCCACGCCGAACGGCACCACGCTGAGCGAGGTGCGCGGGACGCCCAGGCGCCTCAGGTCGTACAGCTCGTCCGAACTGGTCGCGATCACGGCGTCCGCGCTGCACGCGACGGCCCGCTCGAGCCGGTTCCGGGAACCGGTCTCGGCCTCGGGGGTGGCGCCGGCCGGCCAGGCGGCCCCGTCGCGGCCGATGTGATGCCGGCGCTCGGCGATGCGCAGCGAGTGGAACGTCTGCACCACCGGGAAACTCCGGTCGCGCGTCCCGGCCAGCGCGGCCAGGCCGCCGGTCCAGCCGATCGCGTGCACGACGTCGGGCTGATGCCGCTGCCAGGCCTCGGCCAGGCCGGCCGCGAACGCCTGGACGTGCGGGAGCACCGCCTCGTCGGACAGTGGCTCGGCCGGGCCGGCCGTCACGTACTCGACCCGTACGCCGCTGGGCAGTTTGTCCTCATCGGACAGGTCCGCAGCGTCCTTGCGGGCGTACACGATGACGTCGTGGTGCTGGTGGGCAAGTTCCTGGGCCAGGGCGGCGACGCGGGTTTCCTGGCTGGCCGGCTCGCTGCCCATGGGGTGGGAGAGGGCAGAGGCTTCTTCGGCGATTAGGGCGATCTTCATGGGTTCGGCTCCTCGCGGCAGATGTGACTCTGGGCTACGTCCGCAGTCGCAGCGACCCGCAGGAAACGTGAATGACGATGAAGTGCCGGGGAAGAAGAGAGGAATCGGCGGTGCCGACACCTGCCCCTGCACGTCGCACGCAGTGCGAGTGCGCCGGACGGCGCGTGCGTGCCTGCGTCGTAGGCACCGCTACGCACCACTATATCCCGTATTGCCGTGCGGCAAACAACCGACATGGCAGAAGCTCACTAGAGTCGAAGGTCCCGAAGTTTGGGGACCAGCGGCCAGGAACGGGAGATCACCGCACGGTGCGGTCCTGCGCCGGCGAGCACCTGGCGAGCATCAACGCCTACCTCGACCCGGGCTTCGACCGGGTGCACATCCAGCAGGCAGGCGGTGCCGCCGAAGCCGGACCACACCGCCGAGTGGCGCGAGTCCGAGCCCGTGGACGATCCGCGGGAGCGAGCGCTACCACAGCACCCGTGAGCTCCTGGAGGCCGTGGGCCTCGCCCACGTGGAGGAGGAGCCCGGCACCTAAAGCGGGAAATTCACCCCCGGGTGCGACCGGACGGGCCCCACTGGCCGTACGGCTGCTGACCGTAAGGTTGGTCGTAACCCGGCCCGGCGGGCGGAGGCGGCTGCCGCCGGCGCAGCGACCGGGCGGCGACCCCGTTGAGGAGCGAGCCGATCGCGAAGCCGATCACCAGGTCCACCGCGGCCGTGGCGATCTTCTGGGACAGCGGCGCGGACGTGCTGAACGGGAACAGCACGAACAGCAGCGTGACGAGGCCGACGATCCAGGAGAAGAACGCCAGCGGACGCGGCGTGGCCAGGAGCAGTAGATGCAACAGGCCGGTCGCCAGCAGGGCCGCCGCGGCGGCCACCAGCACCACGGTCGTGGTGTGCGCGTTCCCGTAGGTCCCCTGGCTCTTGGGTGAAAGCAGCGGGATGTTGAACAGCCACCGGCTTACCACCACGCCGACCAGCGCGATCAGCGCCGCGACGACGGCGGTCGCGGCCCCGCCCGCCCACAGCTGGCGGGCGTCCACGACCGGACGGGCCCGGGGCGCACTGTCGTCGGACATCATCGGCCTTGTCATATGACACCTGCCTAGCTCGCTAGCCGCGCTTGGCTTGATTTGTCGTTACGCCGTTAATGGCTCCGCGACCCGTTCGGTCAATAATCACCCGGAGCCCCGGCAAGCTGCTTCCTGTCCGTGTTCCTGGCCGGGGCGAACCGGCCTTTGATGCCGGTTTCCCTGACCCCGCTGAGCAGTTGTTCCTTCATTCCAGTCCTCGTTTGACGGGCCGTTAACGCCTTTCGCGCTCATTGCGCGGAGCGAGGGCCCCTGACCCTCAAGCGGTACCCGGGTCTTACCACCCGCAAACGACGGGGTCCGCCGCTGTGGTAAGGGTTTGCGGTGGGCCTGGGCCGGCCTCTGCGCTAACCCTGGGCCGGCCGCCGGGTAGGCCCCCGTCCCCGGTTCCCCCGGTGGCTAGCCGATGCCCGGTCCCGCGGGCGGCTGGCCCGGTTCCCCCGGACCGGTCACACTGGAAGAGGACCCGGTTCCCCCGGACCGGTCACACTGGAAGAGGAACAGCGACGCGCGAAGGACGCGGGAAGGAGGACACGGGATGGCGGATGGGCCGGCGCGCACCCGGTCGTCCGCGCGCCGCAACAACGCGGCCGGCCGGAGCGGACGGGCCACGGCACGGCCGGACAGCCCGCCGGAAGGCTCTGCGCCATCGGATAGCGCTGCGTCATCGGAGAGGTCTGTGCGGCCGGAAAGGTCTGTGCCGCCGGAAAGGTCCGTACCGCCCGAGTCCGGCATCGCCGAGCTCGCGGCCCGGCGGGACGCCCTGGAGCAGGCGGCCGGCCTGTCCGGTGCCCAGCTCAGGCCCCTCCTGGATGCGGCGTTCGCGGAACTCGACGGAGCGATCGACGCGCTCAGCGCGCGGCAGGCCCGCGGCGCGGCCGCCCGGCGCGCCGACACACCGGCGGAGCCGGTCCGGGCCGAGCGGCGAATGCTGCGCGCCGTGTTCCAGGAAGCGCCCGTGCCCCTGTTCCTGCTCGAGCGTGATGGCACGGTGCGGCGGGTCAACAACCGCGCCAGCGACATGATCGGATCACGTCCCGCGTACGCGGCGGGAAAGCCGTTCACGCTGTTCGTGGACCTCCCGTCGCGCGCGGCGGTGCAGACCTACCTGGCCGCCGCGGCGCGGACCGGCCGGGCCCGGCAGGCCGAATGCGCCCTGCTGAGCCAGGACGGCGTCGTGGACGTCCGCCTGACGGTCGAGCCGATCAGCCTTCCCGAGGACACCGGCGTGCTGCTGGTAGCGGCCAGCTTCGACGGCCACGCCGCTCCGCGGGCCGTTGCTCCGCAGGCGGCGAAGCCCGCGCCTCCGCGCGCCGCCACGCCGGTCCCGGTCCGTGCCCCGCCCCGGACCGGGCGTGAGCACGAGCCCGCGGCTGTTGAGGCCGTGCAGACCATGGCGCGGCGGATGGACCTGCTGACCACGGTGACCCGGCTCCTGCTGGAGAACAGCACGTTCAGCGAATCGCTGACCCTGCAACGCTGCGCGCGCCTGCTGGCCAGTGAGTTCGCCTCCTGGGTCGTCGTCGATGTCGTACGGGGCCGCCGGCTGCGCCGCCAGTTCGCGGCCGGGCCGGCCGGCGGGGAATCGGAGTCCATCGCGCGGGTGGCCCGCGACGCCGACCCCGAACCGGACTCCCTGCCGTGGCAGGTGCACCAATCCGGTAAGTCCGTGCTGCAGGCCCGTTCCGATGACACCGGGATGCTTGGCACCGCGCCGGACGGTGTGCCGCTGATGATGAAGCTCGGCGCGACATCCGTGCTGAGCGTGCCGATAGCGGATGCCGATCGCGGCTACGGGGTCATCACGCTGTGCCGGCAGGCCCGCGAGGGGCCGTTCCAGATCGCCGACCTCGCCCTGGCCGAGGAGCTGGGGACCCAGGTGGCGGTCGCCATACGCGTCGACCGGCTGTTCCGGCGGCGTTCCGAGGTGGCCGAGGCGCTGCAGGCGAGCCTGCTGCCCCGGGTGCTGCCCGACGTCCCCGGGATCGAGCTGGCTGCCGCCTACATGGGCGCCACCGAGGGACTGGACGTCGGCGGCGACTTCTACGACGTCTACCGGATCCCGGGCGGCTGGGGCCTTGCGATCGGCGACGTCGCCGGCAAGGGGCAGGAGGCCGCCGCCCTCACCGCCGCCGCACGGTACGCGATCCGGGTCATCGCGCACTGGGAACCGGATCCGGTGGCCGTTCTGACCAAGGCCAACGACGTTCTGCTCGCCGAGCAGTCCGGCGGGCGGTTCGTCACCGCGAAGACCGCCCACATGGCCTGGCACGGCAGGTCGCTGCACGTTTCGCTGGGCACCGCCGGTCACCCCGGCCCGGCGGTCATCCGGTCCGACGGCCGGGTCGAGATGCTCGGCGGCGGGGGCCTGCCGCTCGGCCTGTTCCCGGTGGCCCAGCCGGGGCTCGAAGAGATCGACCTGGCCAAGGGGGACCTGCTCTTCTTCTACACCGATGGGCTCACGGAGACGCGGAGCCCGGACATGAGCTACTACGAGGAGCGGCTGCCCGACGAGCTGGTCACAATGGTCGGCCGGTCTGCCGCCGAGGTCGTCGCCGGGGTCCAGGCCCGGGCGGAAGCCTTCTCCGCGGGCGAGATGCGCGATGACCTCACCGTGCTGGCGCTGCGGGTGACCGACCCGCCGGGATAGCTGACGCGCCGGGCTCGCCGGTCCCGCCGGTCCCGGATAGCCGGGCGCATCGGGATGGCTGATCAACATGCCCCAATGCCGAACGGGCCGCACCCGGAGTGCTCCCGGTGCGGCCCGTTCGGCGAAATCCAGCTTTGACCTACTGTCCGTGCGGCCCAGCGGCGGCTACGCCGGCGGTTCCTCGTAGACGTCCTCGATGACCTCGGTGTCGCTGGGCACCCGCTCCCTCGGCTCCGGGTTCATGTCGCTGTAGCGGTCCGCGCCGTGGCTGGTGGCCCGCTGCGTGGCCATCTCCTCGTCCGGCGTCCCGGCCGGCTCCTGCCACCGGGCCACCTCCGGGTCCGGCTCCAGGCTCGGCCGGTCCGGGATGTCGGCCTGGGCGTTGGCCGTGCCCGGGTTGCGCAGCAGGTACGGCGGGTACGCCGTCTCCTCCACCCGGCTGACGGGGCCCCGCCGGGTCCGCTTCACGTACACGCGCCGGCCCAGCCACTCGTACCCGCGCCTGGGTGTCACGAGCCCGATGATGCCGATTACCATGATCACGAAGCCGGCCACGTGCAGGTTGAAGACGGACGTATTTGCGGTCACGGCGAAGGTGAGAATGGCCCCGACGGCGATCCAGAACAGGCATATACCGCTCTTCATGGGTTTCCCCTTCCTGGAGAATGCGCTGGCCGCACTAAGGCCATGTCGACAATGTCGCCATCGTCGGTCTCATTCCGGCCCAGCAGCCGGTCGCGGAGGTAACTGAGCGCCCGCGCGAGCAGCCGGGACACGTGCATCTGCGAAATGCCCAGGCGCTCGCCGATCTCGGCCTGCGTCAGGTTGCCGTAGAACCGCATCGTGAGAATGCGCTGTTCACGGGCGGGCAGCTCCATCCAGTGGGCGCTGACCGCCTCCATGTCGAGCGTCTGCTCCACGCCCTGGTCATCCTCGCCGAGCAGGTCCGCGAGCTGGACCGGGTCCTGCCGGTCGAACATCGGCGCGTCGAGGGAGTAGGTGTGGAACACGATGTCCGCCCGGCGGGCCTCCTGCAGATCGTCTCCCGTGACGCCGAGGTGGGCGGCGAGTTCCTCGTCGCCGGGGGCCCGGCCCAGCTTGTGAGTGAGTTCCTCGGTGGCCTTCCGCACTTCCAGCAGCAGTTCCTGGGCCGACCGGCGCACGTGCACCTGCCATCGCTTGTCGCGGAAGTGCCGCTTGATTTCGCCGCTCACGCACGGCTGCGCGTACGCGGACAGGCCGGTGCCGAAATCCGGGTTGAAGTTGTTGATGGCCTTGAGCAGGCCGACGTACCCCACCTGCATCAGCTCTTCGGCCGACTCGGGGCTGCCCCGGTACTGGCGCACGCACGAGCGCACCAGCTTCTGGTAGCGGCCGATCAGGGTCTCACAGGCACTTGCGCGCAAATCGTCATCACGCGGCAGCGCACGCACCATCAGGAGCAGGTCGCGGTCGTCGAGATTGTTGAGCTCCTCGCGTTGCGCAGTCGGCGTGTTCGCCGCAAGAGCCATCGCCATAAGGTCTCCACTAGCTTGAGAAACATGCTGGACAGGGTCGGCATGCCCGGTGTGCCGGCAATAAACATCTGCGGGCAGATATTGCCCGCGGGGTGCGACCTGGCTCACATCGCGGCTGCTGGCGGCGAGTCCGGGAGGACCGATGACGGCAGGCAAGCCGGGCGCGGTGCGCCTGGTGAGCAACGCCGTACCTGGTAAACCGGACGGGGAAGTAGACACGCGGCCATAGGCCGTAGCCAGAAAGGCAGGCCAGGATGGCGAAGACGGGGCGGGGGACGCAGCCGGACTGGCTCGAGCCCGAGCTGGCGACCCTCACCCGGGACCGGTTTTCCGACCCCGGTTGGCTGTTCGAGCGCAAGCTGGACGGCGAGCGGTGCCTGTCGTTCGGCAGCGGTTCAGGCGTCCGGCTGATGACACGCAACCAGAAAAAGGTCGCGAACAATTACCCCGAGATCGCCGCGGCGCTGCTCGCTCGCGGCAGCGGGGACTTCATCGTGGACGGCGAGATCGTGGCCTTCCGCGGCGCCCAGACCAGCTTCGAGCTGCTGCAGTCGCGGATCCACGTCACCCGCCCCGAGCCGGCGCTCATCCGGCGGGTGCCCGTCTTCTACTACATCTTCGACGTGCTGTACGCCGGGGACCGGGACGTCCGGCCGCTGCCGCTGCGGGAGCGCAAGGACCTGCTCGCCGGCGTGCTGGCGTTCGGTGACCCGCTGCGCTTCACCGAGCACCGGGACACCGACGGCGAGGCCTACTACGCCGAGGCCTGCCGCCAGGGCTGGGAGGGGCTCATCGCCAAGCGCGCCGACGCGCCCTACCGTCCCGGCCGGAGCCGGGACTGGCTGAAGTTCAAGTGCGAGACGAATCAGGAGTTCGTCATCGGCGGCTTCACCGACCCGCAGCGATCGCGCGTCGGGTTCGGCGCCCTGCTGCTCGGCTACTACGACTCGTCCGGGCGGCTCGCCTACGCCGGCAAGGTGGGGACCGGTTTTGACACGAGGACCCTGCGCGGCATGCACGGCGAACTGACGGGCATCGAGCAGGACAAGCCGCCGTTCGACCTGGGTGACCTGCCCCGGTCCGGGGTGCATTGGGTCGAGCCTACCCTCGTGGCCCAGGTCGGGTTCTCCGAGTGGACCCGGGACGGGCAGCTTCGCCACCCCCGGTTCCAGGGACTGCGGCGCGACAAAGCGGCCACCGAGGTCGTCCGGGAGATACCGACGTGACCGCCATCGACCTGAGCGGCGGCCAGCTACGCGCCTCCGGAAAGCCACGGCCACGGCCACAGCAACCGGTCGGCGAGGAGCCGTTGAACCAGCCTTCAGGATTATCCGCCACCATGGGCCTAAATTGCCCCTAACGTGGTGTGCGGGGAGCCGGGTCGCGCGGTACCCGTCCCGCCATGGCGGCAAACTGGGCGGCGACGACGCGGGTACGTGGTGGCCGGGGGTTTTCCGGGGCCGGAACGGAGGCTGGCTGTGGCGCGCAAGCCCGATATCTGGGCGCGGCGGCGCAGGCTCTTCGTCCGGGTCCGCCTCCTGATCCGGGCCCAGCGACGCGGGCCGCTCGCCTGGCTGCGGCACTGCCCACTGGCCCGGGCCCGGCGTCCCGGGTCGTTCGGCTGGGCCCGGCGGGCCGTCCTGGCCGCGGCCCTGCTCGCCGTGGCGTTCGTCCCGTACCCCGTGATCGGCTCGGCGTCCGTCCCCTCGGCGGGGGCCTGCCACGGGCCGTGCCGCCACGCCGGGTCGGCCGGAAAGGTGCTCTGGGCCAGTCCGCTGCCCGGACAGTGGGCCGCCAGCAGCGGGCTCGCGGGCACGGTGCCGGTCAGCGGGCAGGCCTACGCCGCGGTCGGCGCTGGGGTGGCCGTCGTGGGTCTCGGGCGGAGCCTGCGCGCCTACGGCTCCGGTACCGGGACGACATTGTGGAACGCCGACCTGACGGGGTTCCCGGCGAACGCGTCGATCGTCTCGGTCCGGGCCTGGTCCGGCGTGGTGACGGCCGGCGTGACCTACGGGCCAGGTGCGGCCTCGCGTGCCGAGGTGGTCTTCGGCAGTTCCACCGGGCGGCAGATCCGCCGGTACAACGCCGCGCCGTTCGGCGGTGCGGCGGCTGCCTCCCGGCAGGACACGGTGATCGTGGGGCCCACCGCCGTCACCGCCTACAGCAACCGGACGGGCGCCGTGCGGTGGAGCAGGCCGACGGGCCCGGCGCTCCAGGCCTGGCAGGTGGACGGCCCGGACCTTTACGTCAGCGAGGCGGCCAGCGGCTACCTGGGCTCCGCGCCGGTGACTGCGGTGCGCAGGATCGACCTGCGCAACGGGCTGGAAAGCATTGTCCGCCCCTCGGCACCCTCGTTCCCGGGCTCGCTCGGTGGTGTGGTCGACGATGTCCTGCTGTTCTCGTCCGCCTCGGCAGTGACGGCCTACGACGGGCTTACCGGCCTGAAGCTGTGGTCGATCCAGGGCGCCGTCCCCGAGGAGACAGATCCCGCTCAGCAGCACTTCTACCTCACCGAGGGCACCACCCTGATCGGCGTGGACCCACTGACCGGGAACATCATCGCCCGCGCGTCTGGATCGGCGGTGGCGGGCTCGGCGGGCATGTTCTCGGTACGCGACGGCGTGGCCCTGGGCCTCGACCAGGGACCGAACGGCGAGGCCTGGGGGTACGACGTCCGCCTGCAGCGCGTCACGTGGACGTCGCCCGGCCTGCCGTGGCCGCACTACTTCGTTGACATCAGCGGCATCGGCGGCAGCGCCGAATCGGGCGGTTCCGCGGTCATCGTGGCGGATTGCGCAAAGCTGGCGCCGCCGACCCAGCCCAGCGCGCCAGGCTCCTCGTCGTCGTCGCCGGCGTCCTTGCCGGCGGGCGGCGCGACCTCCGCACCGCCGACCGGAACCGCGACCGGCCCGGCAGCACCCAGCGGGCCGGCCGGGACCGGCGCAGCGGCCAGCGCCCCGGCGGCACCGCCGCCATCCGGTCAGCTCTGCCAGGGCCCCCAGCTCATCGCCATCGAACGCTGAGCGCTGAAGTCGCCCAGCGGGGATGGATGCCGCCCGCCTGGGTACGCCCCTGTCACGATGAACCCAGCACAGAAGGCGGTCCAGACCGTCGACCGGTTCCAGCGGCGTTTCCCCTGGCTGGCCTTCCCGCTCGCGGTGTGGAAGAAGTTCGGTGACGACCAGGCCGGTAACCTGGCCGCCCTGGTGGCCTACTACGCGTTCGTGTCGATCTTCCCGCTGCTGCTGATCCTGTTCACCGTGCTGGAAATCGTGCTGCGGGATCATCCCGCGCTGAAGGCGAACCTGGAAAGCAGCGCGGTGAAGAACTACGGGCCCCTCGGCACGGATCTCACGCAGAACCTCGGCTCGTTCCACGGGACCGGCCCGGCGCTGGTCATCGGCATCCTGTTCACCTTCTTCGGAGCCCGTGGCGTCGCCAACGCGATGCAGAACGCGCTCAACTCCGTCTGGGAGGTGCCGAAGGCCGACCGGCCCGGGTTCGCGTGGGCCTCGCTGCGCAGCTTCGGCCTCATCCTGGTGGTCGGCCTCGGCGAGATCGCCACCTCGGTGCTGTCCAGCTTCATCAGCGGCGGTCACATCTTGCCGGGGTTCGCCATCACCATCCTGGCTACATTCGTATCGCTGCTCTTCAACATCGGGCTGTTCTGGCTCGCGTTCCGGCTGGCGGCCGCGAACGTCGTCAGCTGGCGTGAGCTGCGGCTGGGTGCGATTATGGGCGGCATCGTCTGGCAGATCCTCCAGCTCGTCGGCGGCTACTACATCGGGCACCAGCTCGCGCACAGTCAGTCGCTGTACGGCGCCACGTTCGGCATCGTGCTGGGCCTCATCGCCTGGCTGTACCTGCAGGCCGAGGCCACGCTGTACGTCGCGGAAGCCAACGTCGTCTGGGTCCGCAAGCTGTGGCCGCGCAGCCTGGCGCCGCCCCCGCACACCGAAGAAGATGTCCGCGCGTACGAGCTATACGCTGGAGCCGAGGCGCGTAACAAGGACGAGACCATCAGGGTGGCGGTTCCCGGCTCTCCCGGCGCGGAGAAAGCGCCAGCGAGCTCACCCGCTGCCGCGCAGACCGAAGCCGCGCAGACCGAAGCCACCGGGACCGAAGCCACCGGGACCGAAGCCACCGGGACCGAAGCCACCCGGACCGAAGCCACCCGGACCGAAGCCACCCGGACCGAAGCCACCCGGACCGAAGCCACCCGGACCGAA
>Ga0181530_10001140_pt1 | contig 33762 bp, 24 predicted proteins | sample PEATcosm2014_Bin_42_FD_119769 | JGI IMG/M metagenome (GOLD analysis project Ga0181530, IMG submission 119769) | Peatland microbial communities from MTU Mesocosm Facility, Houghton, MI, USA - PEATcosm2014_Bin10_60_metaG | ecosystem: Environmental > Terrestrial > Soil > Wetlands > Peat | place...
CCCGGACAATAGCCTCCCGCTGGCCCGGAGTCCGATGTTTGCGAACAGGTCTTGAGTTTTGCATCGCCGCCATTCTGCCATCGCGGCCATCACACGCCTAGACGGGGTTAGCTACACGGATACTGGCAATCCCTTCCTGGGTGGAGGCATAAGGCAAATAGCGACGCCCGCCGTGGTGGCTTGAGGTTCCAGTTTGGAACCTCAAAAAACTCTTTTACCCGCGAATTGCGCGAATTGCGCGAAAAATAGGCTCCATTCGTGTAATTCGCGTAATTCGCGGATTCCTCTATAAAGCGACGCGCCGGAGGGTTTCGGGCGATTCCAGTCCTTGCAACAACTCCACCACAGTCTTTTCCTGGCCGGGAATCACGAAGTCCGGCGCTATTTCGCGCAACGGCTCCAACACGAAACGGCGCTGGCGCGCGCGCGGATGCGGCAATATCAGGTCCGGTTCGGCCACGGTTTCTGAGCCGAAGGCGATCAAGTCCAGGTCAATCACGCGCGGTTCGTTGAGAATCTTTTTGGGCGGGCGGCCCATTTCTTTTTCCAGCGCCTGCAACCGGGCCAGCAAAGACCGCGGCGTTTCGGCGGCGCGCGGCACCAGTCCCGCAACCGCGTTGATGAAAAGCGGCGAGTCGGGCGGGCAATCCACCGGCGTGGTTTCCCAAAGCGAGGAGCGGAGCAACGGCAAAACCGAGAGCGATTGCAACAGGCTCATGGCGCGAAGGATGTTCGCGCGCGAGTCGCCCAGATTGGAGCCGAGCGACACGAAGGCCAGTGCGGATTCTTCGATTGCGGATTGCGGATTGCGGATTGCGGATTTCATGGGTAGCACAGGCGACTCGCCTGTCCCGGCGGGCCACTGGCCCGGCGGAACGTCCAATACGGCGCCTGGCAAAAGCGTTGCCTCACGACGGCGTCACTCCCGGTTCCGGTCGGCGGGTCGCCGACCGGGACAGGCGGGTCGCCTGTTCCACCCAAGTCAATGCAAACCCAAGACATCCTGCATGTCGTAAAGGCCGGGCTTTCTTCCCACCACCCATTGCGCGGCGCGCAAGGCCCCGCTGGCAAAGGTGTCGCGCGTCGAAGCCTTGTGCGTCAATTCCAGCCGTTCCCCTGTTGCCGCGAAAACCACCGTGTGATCCCCCACCACATCCCCGCCGCGCAGGGAGTGGATGCCGATTTCCGCGTGCGTCCGCTCGCCCACCAATCCCTCCCGTCCATGACGCAGCAGGCCGGCCACGGTCTGCCGGCGCGCTTCGGCGATAATCCGGGCCAGCGCCCGGGCCGTGCCGCTGGGGGCGTCCTTCTTCAAGCGATGATGCATTTCAACAATTTCAACATCGAAATCCGGGCCGAGAATTTCCGCCGCCTGCCGTGTCAGCCAAAACAAAGTGTTGACGCCGGTGGAGAAATTCGAACTCCAGACCAGCGGGATTTGCGCGGCGATCTGAATCAGCTCCTTCTGTTCGGTGTCCGTATGGCCGGTCGTGCCGATGACCATTGCCTTTTTGTGTTCGGCGCAGATTCGCGCCAGCAGGACCGTGCTCTCGTGGAACGTAAAATCCACCACCACATCGCCCTCCGCGATGAATCCGCGAAGGTCCTGCCCCAGGTCAAACTGGCCCGTGATGGCCAGGCCGGGGATGCTTTCGGCGCAACGCGCCAGGGCCTGTCCCATGCGGCCCTTGGCGCCGGCAATGATGATGCGCGTCATTTGGGGAGCAGGCCGTAACGGGCCAGGGTTGCTTTGAGCGTTTCGCGGTTCTTCTGGCTCAGGGGAACGAGCGGCGAGCGGTATTCCTCCTCGATTTGCCCCATCATCGCCAGCGCGGCCTTGACGGGAATCGGATTGGTCTCGATGAACAAATCCCGGAAAAGCGAATGGTATTGATCGTGCAACCGGCGGGCCGTGGCGAAATCGCCGGCGGCGGCGGCCCGCACCATCCGGGCCACTTGCCGGGGGATGACATTCGAGGCCACGCTGATCACTCCGTGCGCGCCCAGGGCCATAAACGGCAGCGTCATCGCGTCGTCGCCGGAGAAAATGGTGAACTGCCGGCCCAGCGCCGCGCGCAACTGCGTCACGCGGTCCGGGTTGCCGCCGGCCTCCTTGATGCCCGCGAGCCGGGGCGTCGCGGCGGCCAGGCGGCGGACGGTGTCCACCGCGATTTCCACGCCGCAGCGGGATGGGATGCTGTAAAGGATCATCGGCAGCCGGGTTGCGCGGCTGATTTCCAGGAAATGCTGGTAAAGGCCCTCCTGCGTCGGCTTGTTATAGTAAGGGGCGACCTGGAGCGTGCCGTCGGCCCCCACATTTTCCGCCCCTTTGGTCAGGTGAACCGCTTCGCTGGTGGAGTTGGAGCCGGTGCCGCCGAGGACTTTGATTTTGCCCTCCGCGAACTCCACCGCGTAGGCGATGACTTCAATATGCTCCTCGGCATCCAGCGTGGGCGATTCCCCCGTCGTTCCGACCGGCACGATCCCGTCCACGCCCGCGCTGATTTGGGCGCGGACGAGCCGGCGGAGCGCGTCGGCGTCAATTTCCCCCTTGCGGAACGGGGTGACAATGGCAGTATAAGTTCCAGTCAACATGCCGGACATAATAAGCGCGACCGCGCCGATTGACAAAACATATTTGGGCTGGCCAGCCAGGGCCGGGAGCGTCCTATTGCCGCATCGAGGCACATGATCTCCAGGAGGGGCGGTAATGGCATCCCGTGCCATCTTAACCGCCCGTCCGGGAAACTCGTGTCGGATTTCAACGCAATTCGCCATGCCGTGGCCGAAGCTGCCCTGTCTCAAGGAGCATGGCTAATTCTCAACCGGGTGTCCGTGATGAAATTCAAATGCCGCGAGAACGCGGCCGACGCGGGATTCACGCAAAACGAAACAGGTTCCCCCGCTTGGCATCTCGACCTCCGCAAGCGATGCTGTTTGAGGCAAATTACGCTCCACCTCTTGGAGCTTTTCCTCATATTCACTTTGGTTGAGCAAACCCTGGGCACGCAAAGTCACGATGTCTTCGAGTTCATTTCTCAACTGCCGGCGGCTTCCGGTGCGCACGGCAACGCTTCTTCGTTTTGCGATTTTTGCGATCATGCTTCTCAGTTTTTAATGAAAGTAACAGGCGAATGTGGCATCCAAAGCGCGATTCTGTGAACTTCGGGTTAAACTCTGTTCGCACTTGGGTCTGCGGGCGGATGCAATAACGCGCCAATGCGCGGAATGAGGGTCACAACTTAATTTCAGTTGGGCGGGTTCAGTGGGGGCGCCGAATCCCTCACGCGGGGGCGCGCGCGCAGAAGTGGCGAAAACAGAAAGCAGAAATCCGGCTTTATTTCAGCTTTCAGCTTTCCCATTTTCTGCTTTTCCACGTCAATAGGTGACGGCGGCTTGGAACATCGCGGCCAGGAGGATCAGCTCCGGATGGGCCAGGGACAGTTTGGGCAGCACAACGCGAATGCGCGAACGATACCCCGCCAGCTTTTCGCGCAACGGTTCCAGGTTGTCCACTTTGTCCCAATGAAGCTTCTTGAAGTCCAGCACCAGCTTGCTCTTGCACCGGGCCAGCGATTCCTGAATGCGGTCGCCCAGCTTTTCGGCATCGGAGGAGGAGAGGACGCCTTCCAGGCGAATCCAGACTTCCTTGGTGGAGTGGCGCAACTCGACTTGTGTGGAAAAAGCGGGGGAGGCGGATTTGCGGCGGAATTCCTCCCACATTTCAAACGCGTTCCAGCGCCGCTCCGGCACCCGGTAGGTGGTGCGAATCAAACTGGGATGTTGAAAAAGGTCCAGCTTCAAGGTCAGCCCTGTCCAGGCCGCCATCGCGACGCCGAGGATGGACTTTAGCCGTTGTCCGAGGGCGGGCGGCCCCAGTTCGGCGTGAATCCGGCGCTCCAAATCGCCAATCCACTGCCGCACGGCCTTATTGGGGCCGAGCAGGCGCCCGGCCAGGAAGACCGGGTAGGCAACTCGCAACTCGCCGGCGTAATAGTCGGCCTTGGCGCGCAGCAACGGGTTGGGCGAGTTTTTCATTTTCTGCAATCCCAGCAGGCGCGCATCCAGCACGCGGTAGATGCTCGGTCCCAGCCGCTGGAAATCCTCCTTGAAACACCATTCCTGGATCGCTTCGATCTCTTCCGCCGAGAGGGTCGGATGTTTGATCATCGTGCGGAAACCGTCCGCGCGCCGGTAGAACAGGTCCTTGTTGCCGGTATAAACATCCTGCAAAAGGTTGTCCTTGATAATGCGCTCGTGGAAGGGCGTGCCGGGGACCGGGCCGTAAATGAGGAACTGCGCCAGGGAAGGCTTAAGTTGCATCAGGCCGTCCAACTCCTGGGCCACGACTTCGCGGTTCTGGTAATCAAACCCCACGATCATGGAAGTCAGGATGGTGATGCCGTGCTCGCGGAACTCGTTGAAAATCTCCGCCACCGGCCGGCCTTGCTGCTTGGCGTAATTGGAGCGCGTCCCCTCGTAACCGATCCAGAAGCCGTCAATCCCCATTTCCAGAATTTCTTCCACGGTGAACTGGCTGATGGCCTTGATGCTGGAGAAGGCGAAGATGGAAATCTTCTTGCCGCCGGCAATGACGCAATCGCGGAACTCCATCGCGCGCTTTTTATTGAGCAGAAAATCTTCGTCCAGTATGAGGAACACCAGGTTTGGGTCCATGGCCATATAGCGTTCCACCACCGCGTAAATGTCCCTGCCCTCCGGCAGGAGCTTGATGTGTTTGCGCGCAAAGTAGTGCGACGTGCAGCAGAAATCGCAGCCGTTGGCGCAGCCCAGCCCGGCGAAAATCTTCCCCGTGCCCGACACCTTCCAGCCAAACACCTTGAGCCAGCTCACGATGAGCGGATGCTTGTAGGGCATCTGGATGGGCGGTTCGCCCAGGAGCTGGCGGAAATACGCCACGCCCTCCCCGCGGCAAATATAATCCGCGTAAGGTTTGAGCACGTCGTCCTTCAAGATGGTGCCGTAGCCGCCGAGGACGATCTTGCTCTGCGGCGCGTATTGGCGGATCAAGGCGACGATCTCCTTCATCTTGTGCATGAGGGCCATGATGAAGGAGATGCCGACATAGTCGTAGCCCTTCTTCAATTCCTTGATGAGTTCGCTCTTGGAGGGGTATTGCAACACCACCGTGGGCGCGTCGAGGTTCTCCGCGATATATTCGAGGGAAAAATGGATGTTGACGGTGCGCGGGCTGAACAGCCCCTGCGCGCGCGTCACCTGACGGTAAAGCAATTCATAGCCGACCGACGCCGCATCCCCGTATTTTGGCCCCATGGGACGGCACACACTGGTAAGAAGGATCTTCATAGAGACGATTCATGTCACCCTGGACAATGCGCCAACTTAAACCCGGTCCCTGATTGCAGCCAGATAAATAGCAAACAAAAACCAGTCCGAAATTGCGCAGACCCACGCCAAGAAATGGCTGGCCTTGATGGTGGGGCGAGACTCAGTCGAGCCGTATCCCGATTTGCCGCAGTGTGGCATCGGCGGGACGCCGCTGTGGCTCTGTGCTCAGGCCGGCAAACAGCGGCGGGACGCCGCTGCCACTTTTCATGAGTAGCTATTTCGGGGACACTGCACTGGTTGACTGCGAGCGCCTTTGGCGTTACAATGCCTGTCAAGATGGATCGGGAAGCTGCTCTGATGAACAACATGCCCTTGGGTGGCTCCAAGGACGGCAGCGCCTTCCCGCCCCATATTCAAAGTGCGGAGGTTTCACATGAAAAGCTTGTCGTCGAAGTTGTGTCTGATGGCCGGGATTTCCTGCCTGGCGCTTTTTGGCAATGCGGCCCCGGCCCGGGCGTCCGAGGACCCTCCCGCCGCGCCGGATGAACGTCTGGAGCGATTGGAGCAACGCATCAACGCGCTGGCCGACCGCCAGGAACTGGCGATGCGCCGGATCGAAGCGGCAGTGGCGGCGCGCGAGCAGATCGGGCCGCAGCCCGGCGCTCCGCCGGAACGCCAGGCCCTCGCGCCCGCGCCCGGCCCGGAAACCGTCCGCCCAGCGGTCACACCCCTGGGAGCCAATCATCCTTTGGCCATGCGGGTCCTCGAGAAAATTCGCGGCTTGGTGGGGTTGATGGTCCTCGGGTGCATCCTCTGCAATCTGCTTTTGGCCGTATGGATTTTCATGGATATTCGCAAACGCGGGGAAGGCTCCGGGATTTTTGTCGTGCTGGCGCTTGTGGCGGGAATCCCGGCGGCGATCATTTACTCCCTGGTGAGGATCGGCGACAGAATCCCCGCAGGCGGGAAGTAGGAGTGGGGGCTATGGCTGCAACAGGATCGTTCCGGCGTTGGTCGCGCCGGGGAAAAAGCCGCCGCCCAGATTGGTGTTCTGCAAGACGGTTCCGTGCGCGGTGATGTCATTCCCCCCGGTGTCGCTGAAGTCAAGGGTCAGCAGCCCGTTGACGCCGTTGATGGCGCCGCTGATAAAATTGGCCGGGCCGCCGAGTTGTTGCAATGTGTTCGAGGATGTCAATTGCACGGTGAAAACAAGATTGGAGGCCAGCGCGCCGCCGGACAGCGTCAGTTGCGCCTCGTTGGTGAACGCGGCAAGGGCGGACGCCGAATTGGTCCAGGGCGAGCCTTCCACGCCAAGCACCGCAGCAAACCCGCCGGTGTAGAGGCCGGTTTGCTGCGGCGGCTTGATCCAGATCAGGCTGCCCGCGGGCACGGCGCCCCAGGAGGCGGTGTCCAGGCTCAACTCGCCGAGCAGCAGCCCCTGGCCGCCGTAAAGGCTGGCATAGACGGGGAATTGATTCAGCTCGTTGACCGGCTCCGAGCGCGAGAACCAAGCGCCGTCGGACAGCGCGCCGCCCAGGGCGATCATGCTCCCGGTGTTGGTAATCAGAGCGTAGCCGTAACTGGCCGGAGCGTCCGCCACATTCGTGTCTTGCGGAAGGAGCGCCGTGTAGGCGGGGAAATTGTCCGTGTTGGTCGTCGCGGCGCACAGGGACAAATTGGTCGAAAGCCAGCCGCCCGAATTGGTTCCCCGCACCCAGCCGGTGATTTGCCGGGGAAGGCTCCCCCACGGGATGTTCAACTGCAAGGTCACCTTGCCGCCCTCGGCCGCGCTCCGGTCAATCGTTTCACTCGCCTGGCCCGACTTGCTGAAAGAGCCGGAGAGCGGATAATTGGTTCCCGCCAGATACAACTTGCCGCTGTAGACGCCATTGGTCTTGAGCACCAGGTTCTCGATCAGGCCGCAATTCGTCACCGTCTCCGCCTGCGGCGGGGAGGGGTAGAAGATTCCGTCATATCGCGCGGCGGCGGCGGCAAGGTTGGTGAAGTTGGCCGTCAGGACCAGATTGGGTTCCATGATGAAGGACAGTTTGGTGTTCGTGCCGGCGATGCCGCTGTTGGTCAGCCAGTTGGCCAGCCACCAGTTGGCGGCTGGATCGGCGGTCAGGGTGTAGCCTTCGCCGATGTTGAGCGCCGCGCCGTTGGTCGGCGCGTCATTGCCCTGGACGCTGACGGAGGCGGCGCCGGTTACCTTCCCCGTTCCCTCCGGGTTGACAATCAACCGGAATGGAGTGGTCACCTCGCAAAAGAAGACCGCTTTCTCGACGGGCGAAGCCAGGCCCGAATAATTGGAGCTTTGCACGGCCAGAATGTTGGTGCCGGGCAGCAGCGCCGTCCGGATGGTCCAATTGGAGGACGAGCCGGTCCCGGCCGACAGCGCCGCAAGGCCATTGCTGGTCGTGACTACGCCGGCGTTCACATTCGTCACCCAATACGCTACGTTGAGCACACGAACGTCGTCCGACGCCGTGCCGCTCAAGACCGGAGCGCTCGAGCGGCTGCCGGCCTGCGGGGAAACAATCGCCACGGACGGTTTGGTCTTCTCGACGCCCAGGGACAGTTGGACCACGCTGCTGGTGACAGACGCGGCGGAGTTGGACACGACGACCCGGTAGCTCCCCACATCGTTGGATGCGATTGTATTCACAGTCAAGGTGTTGCTGGCCGAGCCGGAGATGCTGCCGCCATCCGGCAAGGGAGCGCCGTTGAAAATCCACTGATACGCCAGGGTCGTGCCGGCGGCCTTGACCCGGAAGACCGCAATGCCGCCCGGCGGCGGCTCCTGATTGGCCGGCTGGCCGGTAATGGACGGCGGCACCACGACGGCCAGGGTCGCGCCGGCGCTGACGGCCGAACCGAGGGAATTGTTGACGGTCACCTCGTAGCTGCCGGCGCTGGCCGCCGTCACGCTCCCCAACGCCAGGCTGGAGGTTGTGGCGCCGGAAACGCGGCTGCCGTCGGCCAGTTTGGCGCCGTTCAATTTCCATTGATAAGTCAGCTTCCCGGCGCCGGTGGCGGTGACTTGAAACGCCGCGTTGCTGCCGAGCACGACGCTTTGGCTGGCCGGCTGGGAGGTGATCAACGGCGACGCCACGCCGGTCAGGACGGTGACGGCGCTGGTTGTCCCTCCGTAGTTGTTGGTTATCACGACCTGGTAACTGCCGGCGTTCGTCGTTTGAAAACCCTGGATGGCCAGCGCGGCGTTGGTCGCCCCCGGCAGGTTGCTCCCGCCCCATTGCCATTGATATTCCATCGGCAAGGTCCCGATGACGCCGAAGCTCAAGGAGAGATTGGTTCCCAGAACAACGCTCAGGCTCCGGGGTTGCGCTTGGACGAACGGCGGCGCCAGGACGGTGACTGTGGCGACATCGCTGGTGGCCCGCCCGTAGTGATTGGTTATCACGACCTGGTAACTCCCGGCGTTGGTCCATTGGAGGCGGTTGATGGCCAGTGTGGCGTCCGTGGCCGCATGGATGTTGGTCTTGCCGAATTGCCATTGATAATGCAGCGGCGCGGTCCCCGCGGCGACAACGCTCAGGCTGGCATCGGCTCCCGCCAATTCCGTCTGGCTCTGGGGTTGGGTAGCGATGGACGGCGGCGCCAGCACGGTCACGGTGGCGACGGCGCTGGTCAGGCTCGCCTGGAGGACATTTGTTATCACGACCCGGTAACTGCCCGCGTTGCTCAACTGGAGATCATGGACAGCCAGCGTGGGGTTCGTCGCTCCGGGGATGCTGCTCCCGCTGAATTGCCATTGATAACCCAGTGGCGGAGTCCCCTTGGCGGCAACGCTCAAGGAAACATTGGTTCCCTCCAGGCCGCTCAAGCTCTTCGGTTGCGTGGTGATGGACAGCGCCGCCACGACGGCGGTCTTCAGTCCATCGTATGTCGCGCCCCAGCCGGCGGCGCCGGACAAATAATAGACCATTGCATTGGCATCATCTTGGAACACCTCCGCGCCAAAGGCGGGCGGCCTGCCCTGGAAAACAACGGCGGTCAATGCGCCGCAGCCATAAAAACCTCCCTCCCCGATGTTGGCCACGCTGCCGGCAATGAAGACGCGGGCCAAACCGGAGCAATCATAGAACTCCAGATCCCCGATGCTCGTGGCGCCGTTCAGGATCGTCGCGCTGGTCAGGCGGACGCAGTGACCGAACACATCTTCCCCGGTGCCGGTCACGCTGCCGGGAATCGTCACGCTCAACAGATTGGAGCACCCATAAAAGGCATAATCCCCGATGCTCGTTACGCTGCCGGGAATTGTCACGTTGGTCAGGCTGGCCACGCCGTCAAACTCGCCGGCTGCGATGCTGGTGACGCCGTTGTCAATCGTCACGCTCTGAAGATTTGCGCAGCCCTGAAACTGGTTTCCCATGTTGGTCACACCGCCCGAAATCGCCGCGCCGGCCAGGGCGATGCACTCAGCGAACGCTCCCGATCCGATGCTGGTGACGCTTATGGGGATGACGAGGCCGGTCAGGCTCGCGCAACCATAGAATGCCTCCTGCCCAATGCCGGTGACACCGCTGGATAGCGTGACACTGGCCAGATTGGAGCACCCATAAAAGGCATAATCCCCAATGCTCGTCACGCTGCCGGGTATCGTCACGTTGGTCAGGCTGGCCACGCCGTCGAACTCGCCGGCTCCGATGCTGGCGACCCCGTTGTCAATCGTCACGCTCTGGAGATTTGCGCAGCCCTGAAACTGGTTTGCCATGTTGGTCACACCGCCCGAAATCGCCGCGCCGGCCAGGGCGATGCACTCAGCGAACGCCCCCGATCCGATGCTGGTGACACTTATGGGGATGACGAGGCTGGTCAGGCTCGCGCAGCCATAGAATGCCTCCTGCCCAATGCCGGCGACGCCGTTGGAAATCGTGACACCGGCCAGATTGGAGCACCCATAAAAGGCATAATCCCCAATGCTCGTCACGCTGCCGGGTATCGTCACGTTGGTCAGGCTGGCCACGCCGTCGAACTCGCCGGCTCCGATGCTGGTGACGCCGCTGTCAATCGTAACGCTCTTGAGATTCGCGCAGCCCTGGAACTGGTTTCCCACGTTGGTCACGCTGCCCGGAATCGCCACGCCGGCCAGGCTTGCGCAGTCACCAAACGCATACGCCCCGACACTGGTCACGCCGGCGGGAATGGCCACGCCGGCCAGATTGGAGCACCCATAAAAAGCATAATCCCCAATGCTGGTCACAGTGCCGGGTATCGTCACGCTGGTCAGGCTGGCCAGCCCGTCGAACTCGCCGGCTCCGATGCCGGTGACGCCGCTGTCAATCGTCACACTCTGGAGATTAGCGCAGCCCTGGAACTGGTTTGCCATGTTCGTCACGCCGCCGGGAATCGCCGCGCTGGCCAGGCTTGCGCAGTCAGCAAACGCATACGCCCCGACGCTGGTCACGCTGCCGGGAATGGTCACGCCGGCCAGGTTTGAGCATCCATAAAAAGCATAATCCCCAATGCTCGTCACGCTGCCGGGAATCGTCACGCTGGTCAGGCTGGCGAAGTTGTCGAACTCGCCCGCTGCAATACTGGTGACGCCGCTGTCAATCGTCACGCTCTGAAGATTCGCGCAACCCTGGAACTGGTTTCCCATGTTCGTCACGCCGCCGGGAATCGCCGCGCTGGCCAGGTTTGCGCAGTAACCAAACGCATTCGCCCCGACACTGGTCACGCTGGCGGGAATGACAAGGCTGGTCAGGCCCGCGCAGCCAAAGAACGTCTCCTGTCCGATGCTGGCGAGGCCATTGGACATGGTCACGCCGGCCAGGTTTGAGCACCCATAAAAAGCATAATCCCCAATGCCCATCACGCTGCCGGGAATCGTCACGTTGGTCAGGCTGGCCATGCCGTCGAATTCGCCGGCTCCGATACTGGTGACGCCGCTGTCAATCGTCACACTCTGGAGATTCGCGCAGCCCTGGAACTGGATTGCCATATTGGTCACGCTGCCGGGAATCGCCGCGCTGGCCAGGGCGGCGCACTCCCCGAACGCCTCCGGCCCGATGCTGGTGACGCCGACAGGAATGACAATGCTGTTCAAGCTCGCGCAACCCTGGAATGCTCCCTGCCCGAGGCTTATGACGCCGTTGGAAATCGTCACGCCGGCCAGGCTGGAGCAGCCGGAAAAGGCATACATCCCGATATTGGTCACACTGCCGGGTATCGTGACACTGGACAGGGTGACGCATCCATAGAACGCCCCCTGCCCCAGGCTGGCGACGCCTTCGGGAATCGCGGCGTTTGCCAGCGCGGCGCATCCCGCGAACGCCGCCACCCCTATGCTGGTGACACCGGCCGGAATGGTGACGCTGCTCAGCCCGGCGCAGCCTGAGAACGCATAATCCCCTATGCTGGTGACACCGCCGGGGATCGTGACGCTCACCAGGTTGGTATCGCCGAGGAACACATTGGACCCGATGCCGGTGACATTCAGGCCGCCAATGGCGGACGGTATGGCCAAATCCGTGTCACTCCCAATGTAGCCGGTCAGCGTAATGCTAATGGCGTCCGCATTTGTCGTGTAACTAAATTGGGCTTGCGCTGCCACTGCGGCCGACAACAGCAAACCAAAAAGCACCGGGCACGTTCTTCTCATAGATGCTGCCTTGTATAATAGCGCATCGGGGCGCCTTTCGCAATCATGGCGCCTTCCTGGCAGGGCAGAAGGGCGCGCGACAGCAATTCTCCGCGCCCGACTCTCTCTCCCCGCCTGCGGGGAGAGAGCCGGAGAGAGGGGTTCCCGAAATTTGTCCTGCGCCCTTTATCGGAACTTGTTCCTCAAAAGGATTGACAAACATCGCTCCCTCTCACTTGTCTTGAGGTCATGCGCCGCAATAAACCCAGCCACGGCCCGCCTCCGAAGCGGCCGGCCCGCCCGGAGGACCCGGCCAAAACGGCGTCCTGCGCGCGCGTGGAACTTCTCGCCGCCATCGCGTTGAGCCTCTGGATTCTCCTTCTGCATGGCTTGTTCCTTTTCCACGCCGGCCCGCTTTGGCGCGATGAAGTGGGGACGGTTGATTTTGCTTCCATGCCCACGCTGCCGGGCCTCTGGCGCAATCTGCGCTACGACAACTTCCCGCCGCTGTTCGCCGGCGTGGCGCGGGTGTGGACGCTGGCCGGATCGTCCGGCGATTTCCACTGGCGCCTCCTCGGTTTGCTCGTCGGCTTGGGCACGCTCGGCGTCTTCTGGTTTTGCGCGCGCCGTTGCGAAGCGGGAGCGCCGCTGCTCGTCCTGGCTCTTTACGCCGTCAATCCGCTGGCCGTTCGCGTGGGAGATTCCATGCGGCCCTACGGGCTGGGTTTTGCCCTGAACCTGCTCGCTTTGACGCTGACCTGGCGATTCGTGGAGAACCCGCGCGCGCGGTCCTGGCTTTGGGCCGCCCTGGCGTCCGTTCTGAGCGTGCAATGCCTCTATCAAAGCGCCTTTTTCCTGGCTGCATTTTGCCTGGCCGGTTGCGCGGTGACACTGGCCCGCCGGCATTGGAAAACCGCCGCGCAAACCGCGGCGATCGGCGTTGCTGCCGCGCTCTCACTTCTCCCGCATTTGGGCAATATCTTGCAAGCGCGGGATTGGGGGCGGATTGCCTGGCATTCGGTGCGTCCTGAAGAAATTGGCAAGGCGCTGATCGAGGCGCTGAACGCCTCCGGCCCCTGGCTGGCCTGGTGTTGGGCGGGCCTGGCTCTGCTGGCCGTCGCGACGGCCCTGATCTTGTCAATCCGCTCGCGGTCCTGGCGGACGCTTTACTTTGCCGCCGCCCTGCTGGCCGGCGCGCTTTTCTACTGGCTCTTTCTGGAAAAAATCGCGCTGCAACCGCGCTCGTGGTATTTCCTGATTCTCCTGGCGCCCGCCGCTCTGTCCATTGATGTCATTCTGGCCGGCCTGAGCGCGCCGAAGATGCGGCTGGGCCGGGCCGGCCTGGCCCTGCTTCTGGCGGCCTCCTCCATTCCCGCCGGCTATGCCGGCGCGCGCCTCCGCCAATCCAATGCCGATTTGGTGGCGGAGAAGCTCCGAAAGGAAGTGCGCCCCGGCGATGTCATTTTGGTTTCGCCCTGGTATTACGGAGTGGCCCTTCAACGTTATTACACCAACCACTTCGACACCCTACCGCCGATGCCGGTTGAAGAACTCCGCATCCACCGCTACGACCTGATGAAACAACAAATGATGGCGGAAAACCCCATCGGCCCGCTGCTCGGCGAAATTCCGCAAGCCTTGCGCTCCGGCCATGATCTCTGGGTGGTGGGCGCGTTCATGTTTCCGCCGCCCGGCCAGCCGCAACCCATCCGCCCGCCCTACCGCGAGGACATGGGCTTGGACATGGCCGACGCGTGCTATTTCTCCAGTTGGATGTTTCAATTATCCGGGATGATCCAGTCGCACGCCACTTCGGTTGTGGAACAGGAGCTGCCCGTCCCCGGCGGCGCGGGCGTCTACAACCTGGAGAACCTCCGCCTGCTGCGTTTCCGCGGCTGGCGGGAATGACATGCCGGATTTCAATGGGATCACACGACAGCCCGGGCAGATCCGTGTAAATTGATGGAACTTGTTTGAAGACAAGCAGGCCGATTTTTGAACAGGAGAAAACAGAGGAAACAAAGACAGAGCTTTTCTTCTTCCGATCTCTGTTCTCCGTTCCCTCCTGTTCAAAACCCCTAAGTCACGTCTGCTGTGTCGCAGGACCGAAAGTGTGCCCGCCAAGAATCAACAGCAAAAACACCACTGCGAAAACCAGCCCAACCGCGCGAGGCCAGCCGCGCGACAAGCGTACGAGACCGAGTGAAAAACCGAATCCAAACGCATAACAAATATAGGAATTCATCATCCACTTGAAGTAACCGCTGGGGCTCAAATAGTAAACAACGCCAGGCTCGAACGAGATGAGTTTGCACTGGAACAAATACCACCAGATAAGAATCCCGGGCAGGTACAAAGCAGTAATGCCTTCCCGAATGCGGCTATTGAGATGCGAAAGAGGAGAAACTAATAATGCCATAAGGGAAAACACCACCGCCAAGATCAGACTCCTATGGTCGAAAAGCGTTGGGATCCTGTAATCAATCATCGCGATCATCATGCCTCTCTGTACAATACAATCGCTTCTTCGCATGTTCAAATGAAAAGTGAATTGCCTTAGCCGAGGCTTTGGCCGTCGTGAATGCTGCGGCAAAAAGGGGGATGTCTCCGCTAAAACTTGTAGACATCTTTCCGATGCCTCACGCGCTGAATATCTATCAGTTTCAAATCAATGATGACCTCATAAACAACGCGGTAGTCCCCGAGACGAATGCGATGAGCGTGTTGGGACCCGCTCAATTTTTCCATGCCATGAGGAAATGGATTTTCGGCCAGATTTTCAACAGCCTCGACAACGCGCTCCACCATGCTTGCGGGCAGCTTGCCGAGGTCCTTTCGCGTGGACTACTTCCATTCAATGCGAAAGGGCATGGCGCTTCAGCCCTTTCTTGAACTCGGCGTGAGGAATGGTTTCTTCCCCGCGCCGTTCCGCAATGACAGCCAGATCATCCAAGTCTTCCAACAGCTTTTCGTAATCGTCAATGGGCAGAACCACGGCGGTTTTCCGCCCTTCTTCATTCGTCAAGAATTGAACTGTCGCGCTCATGCTGAAAAATTAGTTGCCGGGCGCGTCAAAATCAAACTCTTTCGACGTTGGCGTGGAACATTGGCGGTAATATGTTTTGCCCCAAAAGGCGGGATGCGGTAACAATGGGATAGATTATGAAGCCAAAAATCCTGGTTGTGGATGACGAACCGGACGCGCTGGAATTGATCGAGGTCAATTTGAAGGGCGCCGGCTTTGACGTGCTCACCGCCGCCGACGGCCGGCTGGCCCTGGAAAAGGCCCGCGCCACCCTCCCGGCCCTGATCCTCCTCGATGTCATGCTGCCGGAACTGGACGGTTTGGAAGTCTGCAAGAGCCTGCGCCGCGATCCCCAAACCGCTACCATCCCCATCATCATGCTCACCGCCCGCGCCGCGGAAATTGACCGCGTGATCGGCCTGGAACTGGGGGCCGATGATTACATCACCAAGCCATTCAGCCCCCGCGAACTGATCCTGCGCGTCCGGAACCTTCTCAAACGCCTGGTCAGCCCGCTGGAACGGGCGCAGCAAATCCGCCTCGCCGGCATGGTCATTGACCGCGCCCGCCACAGTGTCACATATAAGGACAAGCCGCTGGACCTGACCGTGACCGAGTTCAAGCTGGTCACCGTGCTGGCCGAGCGCAAGGGCCGCGTCCAGTCCCGCGAGCAATTGTTGAAAGACGTCTGGGGGTACAACACTTTTATTGACACACGCACCGTGGACACCCACATGCGCCGGCTGCGCGACAAACTGGGCGAAGCCTCCAAACTCCTCGACACCGTGCGCGGCGTCGGCTACCGGTTCCTGGAGCCATGATCCTGATCGTTGCCGCCTGCGCCGCGCTTCTCGGGTTCCAGCACTGGTGGTTGGGGCGGCGTCACCGCGAAGAAATGGCCCGGACCCGGCGCGACATTGCCGAAGCGGCCCGCGAGCAGGAGCGCCAGGTCGAGGCGCAGTCCCAGGCCCGCGAGCAAACGCTCTTCAACAGCATGCTCGAAGGCGTCCTGTTGCTCGACACCGACGGCCGCGTCCAGTGGGTCAACGATTCCCTGCGCAAAGGCTGCGGTCTGGCCGACAACATCCGGGGTCAGACCATCATGGAGGCCTTTCGCTGGCACGAACTGGCCGCTCTCTCCGAGCGCCTGCCAAAGGAGAAAACCATTTCCGGGGTGGAACTGGACCTGCAACGCGGCGTCCGCCGCACCTGGCAAATCAGCGCCGCCCTGGTCAGCGGACACCCCGGCGGACCCCAGGGCCGGCTGTTTGTTTTTCACGACGTCACCCGCCTCAAGGAACTGGAGAACATCCGCAAGGAATTTGTCGGCAACGTCAGCCACGAACTGCGCACCCCCCTTTCCCTCATCAAAGGCTTCGCCCAGACGCTTCTGGACGGCGCGCTCAACGAGCCTGAACAAGCCGTCCGCTTCCTGCAAAAAATAGACAAACACTCCGACCGCCTCCTTTTCCTCATCGAGGATTTGCTCGCCATCTCGCGCCTGGAATCCGGCCAGGTCGCCCTCAACCTTCAACAGGTCAGCCTGCGCGACATGGCCCAGCGCGTGGTGGACGACCTGGGCGCACTGGCCGCCGCGCGCCAGGCCGTCCTGGTCAACCGCATCCCCGCCTCGCTCTCCGTCTGGGCCGATGCCGACCGCCTGCCGCAGGTGTTTTTCAACTTGACAGAAAACGCCATCAAATACGGCAAGCCTCAGGGCCGCGTCCTCCTCGACGCCCGCGAAACCGCCGGCCAAAAGGCCGAGGTCTTCGTCTCCGACGACGGCCCGGGAATCCCCCCCGAATCCATCGGCCGCATATTCGAGCGGTTCTACCGGGTGGACCGCGCCCGGTCCCGCGAAAGCGGGGGCACCGGCCTGGGGCTGGCAATCGTCAAACATATTGTCCAGGCCCACGGCGGCGAAGCCTGGGTCAAGAGCGAGCCGGGCAAGGGCGCCTCCTTCCATTTCACCCTCCCGAAAGGAAGTTATGAATCAGTGAGTAAGTGAGTCAATGAGTTGATTCACTCACTGACTCACTGACTCAAAACTCATTCATGGATCAGTCGGTTGTGATGTCCATCATCGCCTTCTCCAGCTCGGCGCGCAATCGCTCGCGGGCCTCCGCCGTCGCGTCGCGCGGCGCCCGGACCGGCGCGGCCCAGCGCATTTCGCAGCGGGCAAAGGGCAGCGGGATTTGGAATTTGTCCCAGCTTCGGCAGGTGATTTTGCGCCGCGTGAAAGCGGACACCGGGATGATCGGGCGGCCGGTCAGTTGGGCCAGATGGATGATGCCCTCCTGCACTTTGTAAGCCGGGCCGCGCGGCCCGTCCGGCGTGATGGCAATGCTGTAGTTCTTCGCCATCCAGGTGGTCGCTTCCAACAGCGCCTGCGGCCCGCGCCGGCTCGTCGAACCCCGGATCGGCGCCACGCCGAACGGCTCGACCAGGCTGGCCAGAAACGCCCCGTCCCGGCTGGCGCTGATCATCGCGCACAACCCGGCGGCCGGCCATTTCTCGCGCACAAAATCCCCGTTCGCCGCCAGCGCCAGCGCCAGACGGTTGTGCCAGAAGCAAAAAATCACCGGCCCGGGCACGACGGGGCATCGCTCGGCGTCCTTCCAATGCAACCGCCAGGTTCTCATCATCGGGCGCATCACGGCCAGCGCCGCCGCCGCCGCCACCTTGCGCCGCCACGTCAATTGGCGCGGGACCACCGGGCCGCCGGACTTCTGGTTTGTTGACACCGCCATCACGCGCCTTGCTTCAACGCCGCGCGCACCAGTTCCTCCACCCCCGCCTGCGCGCCCAGCGCCGCCGCCGCGCCGCGCACGGCCTCCTGCGCCTCCGGTTGTTTGTAGCCCAGCGCCATCAGCGCCAGCGTCGCGTCGTTGATTTTTTGTTCGCCGGCGGAAAGCGCCCGCTGCGCGCTGTCCGCCTCCAGCAATCCCGCCGCGCCGATCTTGTCCTTCAACTCCACCACGATCCGCTCCGCCGTTTTTTTGCCCACGCCGGAAATTTGGGACAGCATCCTGACATCGCCGCCCGCGACCGCGCCGCGAAAGGCGGCGACATTCATGCCGCTGAGAATGCCGAGCGCGATTTTCGGCCCGATGCCGCTGACCGTATTGATGAGCAGCCGGAACAACCCCCGCTCCGCCTCGGTCATAAAGCCGTAGAGCAGATGCGCATCCTCCCGCACGACCAGATGCGTCAACAATTTGACCGGCTGGCCGGGCGCGGGCAGCTTGGGGAAGGAGGACAACGGAATGAACGCCTCATACCCCACGCCGTTGACCTCCACCGTCACCCGCGTGGGCAGCGCCTCGACAAGCTGGCCTTGCAGAAAAGTAATCACAGCGTCAGCGCCCGGCCTCAGCCCGGCGGCCAGGCCAGCGGGCGTCCGCCCAGGATGTGGCAATGCAGATGCGCCACCGTTTCGCCGCCATCCCTGCCGTTGTTGATCACGAGGCGGTAGCCGGATTTGTCCAGCCCCAATTGCCGGGCCACCGCGCCCGCCTGGAGCAGCAGGTGGCCGAGCAGCTTCTCATCCTCCGCCCCGGCCCCGGACAGCCGCGGGATGTTTTTCTTGGGGACGATCAGGACGTGCGTTGGGGCCTTGGGATTGATGTCGCGGAACGCCAGCACCGTTTCATCCTCGAACACGATGTCGGCCGGGATTTCGCGCGCGATGATTTTCTCGAATATATTCTTGCTCATAATCTGGCCGGGCGACGCTCGCCCGCCCGCCCTTCAAACTGCCCCCGCTGATGTGCCCGTGTCAATCTCCCCCGTGAAATCGCGAATGGCTTCCGGGGAGTTCTTAATCTTAATCCTAATCTTAATGTCAAATCTCAATGTGTTTCATCAAATCCATTTCGAAGGACTGGCCGCCAGAAGAGATTAAGATCAGGATTATGATTAAGATTAGGAGAGGACACCCAAGAACTTGAAATGCGCCCGCGGCGGAGATTTCCCTCTTGACCTTGCGCCGGCAACACCCTAACCACTGGCCATGAAAATTTGCCTCTTTGGCATCGCCGGCATCCCGGCGGGCAACCACAACGTCAAGGACCCGCGCCTGGACCAGGCCGATAAACTGGTCGAAGCGCAGAAAAAAGTCTATGCCCAGGTGGTCCTGGCCGACGAGAAGGAACTGGCCGTCTGCGACGCCATCCTCACCACACGCGCCGCCTTGAGCGATTTGCTGATGAAGGACCTGGATTTTGTCGAAACGCGGCTCGGACGCGACGCGGGCGAGGCGGAGAAGAAGGTGCTGCAAAAAATGGCCGAAGGGCTGGTCAGCGAGACGCCCGTCGCCAGGCTGGGATTGAGCGCGGAGGATTTGGCGGCGGTATCGGCCCATGCCTTTGTCACCAACCGCCCGGTCGTGGTAGCCTCGGAGGCGGACCTGGCGGCGCCGGACGCCCTCCTGGTGCGGGCGCTGGCGGAGAGTGGCTACATCTGTTTCCTGACAGTCGGCGGCAAGGAGAACCGCGCCTGGCCCATCCGCGCCGGCATGACGGCCTGGGAGTCGGCGGGCACCGTCCACACCGACATGCAGAAGGGCTTCATCCGCGCCGAAATCATCAGCTTCGCCGATTTTGTGGAAGCGGGCGGGGACGTGCAGGCCAAGCGCGCCGGCAAAGTCCGCCTGGAATTGAAGACTTACGTGATGCAAGACTACGACATCGTGAACTTCCGCTTCAGCAAATAAATTCGCCCTAATCCAGGATGCCCCGCGAGATAAAGAACGCCACCTGCCGCGGAGTCAGAACCTCGCGGAGATCCGTTTGCGCTTTGGTCATATCGGCCTGTTTCTGTTGGAGAACGGCCTGCACCTTCGCCACGGCGGCATTGATGTCAGCCATTGGCGCCCCGTCAGCCAGGGCCTTCTCAAGAGCGTCCTTGGCGTCATGCGGGACATCAAGAAGATCAGGCGGGACATCGAGAAGTGTGCCATGAATCACCGCGTCGTCGCGCCAGTCCTCAGGCCTGATATTGCCCCCGCCAACTCGGATGCCTCTGATGCCCGTCTGGAGGAACAGCGACCGAGCTTCGACCGTATAGGCTTCCACTTTCAACTGAACCACTCTCAAAAGCTTCGGCGAAATCGCCGCCCATTCCTCAGCGTTTGTCTGCATAAGCGCCTGTCGTTCAGCATCCAGAATCTTCTGGTACACTGGGGTGGGATCGCTCCAAAAATTTGTCGCGACGTGGCCAGCCTGCGCCATCACCGAGACGGTCCCCAATCCCAACGCAACAACACACCCGGCCAGAATCAGTCGTCTTTGCATATTCATGATACTATTCCGTGGTTTAAGTTTCTTTGCCACTCGGGCGCGAACATTCCAATCCACATTATATGACACGCCAGAACGCACTTTATTAGACGAAAAATGAAAATTCTTGCTCCAGAACCCAGTGAAGAGTGAACAGAAGCAAACAAAGGCAACGATGAATCCACAGTCGGAGACGGGACTTCGTTTCGTTCCCTTATGTTGACGGGTTTCAGCCGCCGTCGCCGGCGGCGGAAGGGGAAATGGCGGCTTTCTGCCGAAAGCCGCTACGCTGTTCCTTGGAAGCAATCCCCAATCCGCAATCCGCAATCCGCAATTGGAATCACTTCGCCATGACCATTTCGTTGGACTCGTCGCGGGACTCCGGCTTGTCCGGTTCGGGGGCGCCGGGCGCGGCGCTTTCGGGCGCGGGTTCGGAGGCTTCGAGCGGCGGCGCCGGGGCGTCGCTATCGGCGTCGTCGGTTTTGTGGAATTTGACGCTGACGATTTTGCTGACGCCGTGTTCCTGCATCGTCACTCCGTAAAGCACGTCGGCCATGGCGATGGTGCGCTTGCTGTGGGTGATAATGATGAACTGGGAGTGAACCAGGAATCGCTGCAACACCCGGATGAAGCGGTTGATGTTCGCCTCGTCCAGCGGCGCGTCCAGCTCATCCAGCACGCAAAACGGGCTGGGCTTGACCTGGTAAATGGAAAAGAGCAGCGCCACCGCCGTCATGGTTTGTTCGCCGCCGGAGAGGAGGGAGATGCTCTGCAACTGTTTGCCCGGCGGGCGCGCCACAATGTCAATGCCGCTTTCCAGAACGTCGCCTTCGTCCACCAGGATGAGGTCGGCCTTGCCGCCGCCAAAAACTTCCGTGAACATGGCGCGGAAATTGTCGCGGATTTTCTCGAAGGTCTCGATGAACATAAGGCGCGTCTGGGTGTTGATGCGGCTGATGACTTCGAGCAACTGGGTTTTGGCCTGGAGCAAATCTTCGTTTTGGGTGGTCAGGAACTGGTGCCGCTGCTCGGTTTCCTCGTATTCGTCAATGGCCACGAGGTTGACCGGCCCGATTTCCTCAATGCGCTTTTGCAGCGCGCCCACCTGTTCGGCCACCGCCGCCCAATCGGTCGCCACCCCGCTGGCGGCCATTTCCGCCGGAGTGAGCGTGTGGACTTTCGGCGGGCCTTCCTCGGCGAGCGTGATGGTGATGCACTCGCTGCGGATGTCGTCCAGGTTCAACTGGTATTTCTCGGTGACGCGCTGGCGCAAATTTTGAACGGCCATCTCTTTTTGGGCCAGTTCCACTTCCAGCGCGCTGCGTTGCTCTTGCAATTCGCTCAACGCATGCCGCTGCCCGCGCAACGCCTCGTCCACCCGCGCGATTTCCTCTTCCTCCGTCCTCTTTTGCTCCAGCAACTCGGCGATCCGCCCGTTGACCTGCCCGCGTTTCTGTCCCACCGCTTCGATCTTCAGCCGCGATTCGGCGATCTCCGCCTCGGCCTGGCCGTTGCGTTCCAGAAAGGACTGAATGTCGCGCCGCCGCTGTTCCACCAAATTCGCCAGTTCGACAAGGCGCAGTTCGAGCGGCTTTTTTTGGCTGGCGAACGACGCGCACAATTGTTCTTCCGTGGCCAGGGCCACCTTGGTCTCCGTCAACGCGGAGTTGGCCGCTTCGCGCTGCTGGCGGAGATTTTCCAGCGCGGCCGTCCATTCCGTCAAGCCAACCTGGGCCTGCTGCTCGCGGTTTTCCAATGCGGCGGCCTGGGCGGCCAGAGTCCGCCTCTTGGCGGCGCCTTCCTCCTCTTGCGCGGCGAGGCTGCCGATTTCATAGACGACAGTGTCAATTTTCTGTTCCAGGACGCGGGCGGAATTTTGCAGGGCGTTGAATTCGCCCTGGCGCGTGGCGATGGCCACCTCCTGCGTGCGCAAGTCCGTCTGGGCCTGATGCAACCCCGCCTGCAACTGCGTCTGTTCGCTCAACAGCGCCCCCTTGCGCCGGCTCGCCTGCGCCACGCTCTCCTGCAACGCCGCCGCCGCGCCGCGCAATTCGGCAATCTGATTTTTCCGCCCCAAAATCGAAGCCGGCGCCTTGCCCGAACCGTTCCCGTCGGCGCAGCCGCCGGTGAAAATTCCATGCCGGTCGAGCAATTCGCCCGAGGGCGTCACAAAATCAAACGCGCCGCCGCACTCCCGCCACGCCGCCCCGGCCGCCGCCAAATCGGGCGCGATGACCGTGCGCCCCAGCAAGTGTTCCAGCAGCGGGCGCACCGTCTCCTGCGTCTCGACGACGCTGAGGACCGGGACCATGCCGGCCGGAAGCGGCGGGACCGGGGCGCCGTTGCTGTGCTGCAAATCCAGGGCGGCGACGCTGGCCCGGCCGGAATGGCCGGCGCGGAGGCTGTCCAGAATCTGCCGGGCCGACTCCTCGCGCGAAGTCAACACTAATTGCAAATGCCGTCCCAGCGCCGCCTCGACCGCCACCACATGCGGCTCCGGCGCGCGCATGCCGTCGGCCAGCAAACCGAGGACCTGCTCCGCGTTTTTCAGCGCCGAGAGCGCCCCCGCGCCGAAGCCTTCCCGCTCGGCGTCCAGTTGTTCGAGCAGATGGAGGCGCGAGCGGTTCTCGGCCTGCTGGCGCAGCCATTCGTCCATCTCCTGGGTGGCCCGGGCCAGTTCCTCTTCAAGGGCGCGCAGACGCTGCTGCCGTTCCTCCAGTGTGCCGCGATGCGCCTGCGCGTTAAGTTTCTCCGCTTCCACGCACGCGGAAAATTGTTGCAACCGCGCCGCCAGCCCCGTCCGCTCCTCTTCCAACTGGGCTTTCTCCGCCGAAAGCTTTTCCAGCCGCGCTGCGTTGCCCTCTTTTTGGAGGTCAAGCGAAACGATTTCGTTGCGCGCCCGGCTCAAGATTTGGGCGGCGGAAAAGGACTCCGCCTGGGCCTGGCGCAGGGCCTCCTGCGCGGCGCGCAACCGGGTTTCCACCGATTGCAGCGCCTCGCCCTTGGCCTGCATGGCCTGTTGATGCGACTGGACCGCGGCGGTGGAAGCGGCCAGCCTTTGGGCCGCCTGCTCCAACTCATCCTGCGCGATGAGCCGTCGTTCCTCCGCCTGCGCGATGTCGCTGCCGGCCCGCGCGTTTTGCGCCTGCCAGTCGCGCATCCGGTCCTCGTTGAACTGGATGCGGTGCTCGTGGCGTTCCATTTCCCCCTTGAGTTCCATTCCCTGCTGCTGCGTCTGGCTGATCTCCTGTTCCTTCTCCGAAAGCGCGTCCCGCCGCCGTCCGATTTCCGTCTCCCGCCTCATCACGTCCTCCGCGACCAATTCGGCGTCGGCGCGGGATTTTTCGGCCTGGGCCTGGCGGACCTGGATTTCGACCTGCAAGAGATCGAACTGGTGGCGGGCGAGTTGGGTGTCCAAGTGCTGCAATTCGAGCATGAGTTGTTTGTAGCGGCGGGCCTTGCCGGCCTGGCGCTGGAGGGAGCCGATTTGCCGTTTGACCTCGCGAATCAAATCGGCCACCCGCACCAAATTCTGCTCCGTCGCCTCCAGTTTGCGCAGCGCCTCTTTCTTTTGCGTCTTGAATTTCGTGATGCCCGCCGCCTCCTCAAATACCAGGCGCCGCTCCTCCGGTTTGCTGGACAATATCTGCGTGATGTTCCCCTGGGCCATGATGCTGTAACTGGCCCGCCCAACGCCCGTCCCCATGAACAACTGCTGAATGTCCTTGAGCCGGCACGGCGTTTTGTTCAGAAAATACTCGCTGGAGCCATCCCGGAAAATCCGCCGGGTCAGGGTGACTTCATTGTAAGCGATCTCCACGCCCGCCGCCGACAGGTGCTCGTCATCAATCCCGCCAATCGTGAGCGACACCTCCGCCATGCTCAACGATTTCCGCAAGTCGGTTCCGTTAAATATCACATCCGCCATTTCCCCGCCGCGCAGCGCCTTGGCCGATTGTTCGCCCAGCACCCACCGGATGGAGTCGGACACATTGGACTTGCCGCAGCCGTTGGGGCCGACGATGGCCGTGACGCCCGGCTGAAAATTCAACGAAGTCCTATCGGCAAACGACTTGAACCCCAAAACGGTCAAATTCTTTAAGTACATAAAATAAATTATGGCTTGCGCGAGTGAACCATATCCGCAACCAATGTAAAGAAAAAACCACCATATAAAGTGGTTCCCTTTTCAAAATATGCAAGTAATAGGCGGTCTTATTCACAGTTCCGAGGGCTGTTTCCGAACGAGCGTTCCCTCCCGAAGGAGATTGCGTATGGCTTCCGCAAGAAGCCGCTCGGCGGCTTCCGAACGGGTATTTCCAAAATAACCTGTCGCCACTACTTTGTTCAGGTCTTCCAACAGCGTTGGAGAAGTGGAAATGGTGACTTTCACCGTCGGTTGCGCATTGGGTGATCGTGGCATGGCCTATTATTGATTTATAATTGAGGTATATTTAGACCATAATTATAGAATTGCAAGCTTTTTCTTGCACAATTTCAGACCTGGCGGATAGTGTAACCGGCACGGCGCTGGCGCCGTCTAAACGCCTAACATTAGGATTATCATGCGACAAATTACCATAACTAATAAGAGTCTCACCGCCGCGGTTCGTCTCGCCGTGTTCGCGGTCGCGGGAGTGGCGGCCACGGCCCTGGCTGTTGACCTGGCCAAGCTGCCTTCGCCCTCCACGCAAAAAGGCGTCACTTACGCCAAAGACATTCAACCCATCCTCAAGGCCGCCTGCTTCGATTGCCACGGAGCGACGCGCCCCAAGCACAACCTGCGCCTGGACAGTCTGGAAGCCGCTCTGAAGGGGGGCCAGGACGGCGCGGTGATTGTCGCCGGCAAAAGCGAGAAGAGCGATCTGGTCATCAACATCTGTTGGGAGGCAGGCCCCGAGCACCCGATGCCGCCCAATCCCCCTGCCCGCAGTGGCGGCCCGGGCGCAACCAGTGCGCCGGGCGCGGCAAACCAACCCCCGGCCGGCCCCGTCCGCAAAGAATTGACGCCCGAACAAATCGGCCTGGTTCGCGCCTGGATTGATCAGGGCGCGAAATAGTGCCGTCAGAACTTATTGCGGATAGACGCTGTAGAAGCGGCCGGCCCAGTACACGTTCGTCTTTCCAAGTTCGCTGAAGTACCCCGTGCCGTTGGTGGCGGTCGGAGCGTTGGTGAGCAAGTTGGTCGAAATTGGAGTCCAAACCTGGGTGTGCAGATTGGTGCAGACTTGCACCACGGCGTTGAAATTGGTTGGTCCGGTAATAGTGAACCCAATCCAGTTGGTTTGCGTGGGAAACTTGAGGGCGTTGAGTTTTAGCGTCATGTTCCACGGCAGGGCAACTTGACCGTCCCACGGGTTGCTCCAGCCGGAGGCGTTCGTCATATAATAGACCGTCAGGCTGTCACCGGTGAATATGCTCCCATCGTTGACGGGGGCATTCCCCATGAAGTTGGCCTTGAGCAGGCTGGTGCAATTGTCGAAGGCAATATTCTGGATGTTGGTGACGCTGTTGGGAATTGTGATGTTGGTCACGACGAAGTTTTGGCCGAAGGCCTCACTCGCGATAGTGGTGACGGTGCTCGGGATCCTGTAAGTGCCGCCCAGACCGCATGGAAACTCAATGAGGGTGGTCAGGTTGCTGTTAAATACCACTCCGTTGGAGCTGGTAAAATACGGATTTCCCGCAGCCACATTGATCGCTGTCAGGTCGGCGCATCCATCGAACGCGTTTTCATTCGAGGCCCCGAGGCTGGCAAGTGTGCTGGGCAGCGTGACGGTGGTCAGGCTGCTGCAATTCTCGAACGCATACCCCCCGATGTTGGTCACGGCGGTCAGCGTGAGGGATGTCAGGGCGCTGTCGTTATAAAACGCCTGTAGTCCGATGTTGGCGCTGCCGGCAATCGAGGCGCTGGTCAGGCCGGTGCAGCCAGAGAACGCATACGATCCGATGTTGGTGACGCTGCTGGGAAGCGTGATGCCGGTCACGTAGGTGGCGCTCAAGAACGCATCGCTTGCGATGGCGTCAACGAAGTTGGAAACGGTCACCGCCCCGGCCCCGACATGGTTGGTGTACTTGTAGAGAGTGACGACACTGCCATTGGTCGTGTATTTGCAATAGACTTGGGCCTGCACGGCTGCCGGCGCGGCCAAAAAAATCGAAACTAGAAGGAGGGGCCATGTTTTTTGTATTTTCATATCTCAATGCGGTAGTGGTTTGGTTTGACTTCTCGAACCCGTGTTCTTGCAGCAGATCAGGTTAGCTTTCCGGGGTCCGTTCTGTTTGCGGACCGAAAATTTTGCAACGGCTATAAATGCCTTGTTGAATTGGCTGGCAGGCATATTAAATGGTGAATGGATTAAATGGAATAGGGCGGTTGCTTCGCCCAATGGCTCACCGCGGTTTGGCAATTCCACGCCTTGAATTGCGCAAGGCTCTCCCCTCCGGCAAAGCGTTCAATGAGGCCTTGATTTTTTGGAATGCTCACTTTGGTCATTTTTCATCAAGGCTAAGGCAAAGCCATCCCGCCGTCAACTTAAATCGAAAAAAAAGCCTCTTTGGGGGTAAGGTGTTTTCCCCAACCAATGCTCATGGGCCGGTGCCGGCGGGCAATGGCAGGGCGAGAAACGCAATACCCCGTGTCGCATTTTCCCGTGTCGCATTTTCCCGTTGACAAAACCCGCCTCTATGCTAATTTTAGATAGTGAGGATGGCTCTGACAAAAAGAGCGGCCGGGCTTGGGCCGCGCGAACCAAAAGCGGAAAACAGAACGCAGAAATGGGAACACTCGTATATGAGCCATTTTGTCTCATTTTGCTCTCCTCCACGCCTCTTGAAATGGGACAAAATGTCCCACCAGAATCCGGCAATTTCGCTGTTTTCGCTGTTCATTATGCAAAACTCACCATTCTCAGCCCCCTTAATCCAAGCCATGAAATTAAGGCTAATTAAGGCTAATTAAGGCTAATTAAGGTTAATTAAGGTTAATTGTCTCCCCTATGTTGAACGACAGCCCCCCTCCTTCCCCGGATCGCGCCGCCGCGCTCCTGCAACTCTTGCGCAAGCGCATCGTCATTATTGACGGCGCGATGGGGACGATGATCCAGAGCTGGCATTTGGATGAAGCGGGCGTTCGCGGACAGCGTTTCAAGGACTGGCCAAAAGATGTCAAAAACCTGAATGACCTCCTCAACCTGACCCAGCCCGCCATCGTCCAGTCCATTCACCGCCAATATCTCGAAGCGGGCGCGGACATCATCGAGACGAACACGTTCAATTCCCAGGCCATTTCGCTGGCGGACTATGAAATGGCGCCGCTGGCCCGCGAGCTGGCCAAAGCGGGGGCCTTGTGCGCGCGCCAGGCCGCCGATGATTGCATGGCCGCGCAACCGGGCCGGCTCTGCTTTGTCGCGGGGGCCATTGGGCCAACCACAAAAATGTCCTCCCTTTCCACCGATGCCAACGATCCCGCCGCAAGGGCCGTAACTTATGATGAACTGGTCCGCGCTTACGGCGAACAGGCGCGCGGCCTGCTCGACGGCGGCGCGGACATCCTGCTGGTCGAGACCATTTTCGACACCCTCAACGCCAAAGCCGCCTTTTTTGCCATCCTCGCCGTCCTGGAGGAGCGCGGCCTGGAACCGCTCCGCTACAACCCGGCCACCGGCCTGCCCGTTGGCGGCAACGGCCGCCCGGCGGTCCCCATTATGGCTTCCGTTACCTACATTCAGCGCGGCGCGGCAAAAGGCGCCGCCGGCGGCGTCACCGGGCAGACCGTCGAGGCGTTTTGGAATTCCATTTCGCATGTCCCGCTCCTGAGTGTCGGGATGAACTGCGCGCTCGGTCCCACGGAGATGAGGCCGTTGATCGAAGAGCTTTCCGGCCTGGCGCCCATTTACTTGAGCGCCTATCCCAACGCCGGCCTGCCCGATCCGCTCTCGCCGACCGGCTATCCCGAAACGCCCGAATCCCTCGCGCCCCAGTTGGCCGGCTGGGCCAAAGCCGGCTGGCTCAACATCGTCGGCGGCTGCTGCGGCACCACCCCGCCCCACATCAAGGCCATCGCACAAGCCGTCAAAGAATTCAAGCCGCGCGTGCCGCCCGAAATCAAACCGTATCTGCGCCTGAGCGGCACCGAGGCGCTGACCATCCGCCCGGAGACCAACTTCGTCAACATCGGCGAGCGCACCAACGTCACCGGCTCGCCCCGCTTTTCCAAACTCATCCTGGGCGGCAAATTCGAGGAGGCGCTGGCCGTGGCGCGGCAACAGGTGGAAAACGGGGCGCAAATCATTGACGTCAACCTTGACGAGGGAATGCTCGACGGCGTCCAGGCCATGACGCATTTCCTGAATCTCATCGGCTCCGAGCCGGATATTTGCCGCGTGCCGATTATGATTGACAGCTCGAAATGGGCCGTCCTCGAAGCCGGCTTGAAGTGCGCCCAGGGCAAGGCCGTCGTCAATTCCATCAGCCTCAAGGAAGGCGAAGCGAAGTTCCTTCAGCAGGCCCGCCTCGTCCGCCGCTACGGCGCGGCCGTGGTCGTGATGGCCTTCGATGAGCGCGGCCAGGCCGACACCCTCGAACGCCGCAAGGAAATTTGCGCCCGCGCCTTCCAGCTCCTGACCGGACAGGCCGGTTTTCCGCCGCAGGACATTATATTTGACCCGAATGTCCTCACCGTCGCCACCGGAATGGACGAGCACAACAATTACGCGGTGGATTTCATCGAAGCCGCCCGCTGGATCAAACAAAACCTGCCCGGCGCGAAAGTCAGCGGCGGCATCAGCAACGTTTCCTTTTCCTTCCGCGGCAACGACGCCGTGCGCGAAGCCATGCATACCGCCTTTTTGTTCCATGCCGTCAAGGCCGGGCTGGACATGGGCATCGTCAACGCCGGCATGCTCGGCATCTACGGGGAAATTCCACCCCCCCTCCTCGAACGGGTCGAGGATGTCCTCCTCAACCGCCGCCCCGACGCCACCGAGCGCCTCCTCAAATTCGCCGAATCCGTCAAGAAAAAGGAATCCGGCGAAACGGCGGAGGACCCATGGCGGCAGGGAACCGTCGAGGAGCGTCTCGCCCACGCCCTGGTCAAAGGCATCGTGGATTTCATCGAAACGGACACCGAGGAGGCGCGGCTGAAACTGGGCCGCCCGCTCGCCGTCATCGAAGGCCCGCTCATGGCCGGCATGGGCATTGTCGGCGAGCTTTTCGGCTCCGGCAAAATGTTCCTGCCCCAAGTCGTCAAGAGCGCGCGCGTGATGAAGAAAGCCGTCGCCTGGCTCCTGCCGTTCATGGAGGCGGAAAAGCAAACCGGCGGCGCTTCCCCTCAAGCGCGCGGAAAAATCCTCCTGGCCACCGTCAAAGGCGACGTGCATGACATCGGCAAAACCATTGTCGGCGTCGTCCTCGGCTGCAACAATTACGAAATCCTCGACCTCGGCGTCATGGTCCCTTGCGAAAGAATTCTCCAGACCGCCCGCGAGCAGAAGGCGGACCTCATCGGCCTCAGCGGCTTGATCACCCCTTCGCTGGACGAGATGGCGCATGTGGCCCGGGAGATGCAGCGGGAGGGCTTTGCCGTGCCCCTGTTGATCGGCGGCGCGACCACCAGCAAGGCCCACACCTCCGTCAAGATCGCCCCGCACTACGCGGAGCCGGTCGTCCATGTGCTCGACGCCTCGCGCGCGGCGGGCGTGGCCGGGCAACTGTTGAGCCGCGCGCTCAAGCCGCAATTCGCGCGCCAGAACCGCGAGGACCAGGAGAAAATCCGCCGCCAGCACGCCGCCCAGGCCGTCCCGCTTCTCCCCCTGGAAGAAGCCCGGCGGCGCGGCGCCAAAATCCAATGGAAAGCGGAGGACATGGCGCAGCCGGAATTCACTGGCGCGCGGGTTCTCGCGTCCGTTCCGCTGGAGGATTTGGTGCCGTGCATTGATTGGTCGCCCTTCTTCCACACTTGGGAACTGCGCGGACGCTACCCGGCCATTTTGGACCACCCGAAATACGGCGCGGAAGCCCGCGCGCTGTTCGACGACGGCCGGCGGCTGCTGGACCGGATCGTCCAAGAAAAGTTGTTGACAGCACGCGGCGTCTATGGATTTTTCCCCGCCAATTCCGCCGGCGACGACGTGGCCGTGTACGCCGGCGCATCGCGGGCGAATGTGCCCGCCACATTTCACTTTTTGCGCCAGCAAATCGAGAAGCCCGACGGCCAGCCCAATCTTTGCCTAGCCGATTTCATTGCTCCGCCCGCCGCCGGACCCGATTACCTCGGCGCTTTCGCCGTCACCGCCGGTCTCGGCGCGGACGAATTGGTGAAACGATTCAAGGCAGGACACGACGATTACAACGCCATCCTGGCCGAGGCGCTGGCCGACCGCCTGGCGGAGGCCTTTGCCGAGTTCCTTCACCGGCGCGCGCGGGCCGAATGGGGTTATGGCAAAAATGAAAACCTCACCGTCGAGGAATTAATCTCTGAACAATACCGCGGCATCCGCCCAGCCGCCGGCTATCCGGCCTGTCCCGACCACACGGAAAAGTGGACGCTCTGGAAATTGCTGGACGTGGAAAGGAACACGGGCATAAAGCTGACGGAAAGCGGCGCGATGTGGCCGGCCAGCAGCGTCAGCGGGCTTTACTTTGCCCATCCGCAGGCCAAGTATTTCGCGGTGGGCAAACTGGGCCGCGACCAGGTGCTGGACTACCATCGGCGCAAAGGCATGGACCTGCGCGCCGTGGAAAAATGGCTCGGCCCGTGGTTGAATTACGAACCGGCCGCCGGATAATGATCGTATCTCATCGTGACAAACTTTTTCAAAAACCGCTGGGTGCGCCGCGGCGCTTTCCTGCTCTTCGCGTTGTTCTGGGGGTTCCTCATGCTGCGATGGCTTGAACATGATTTGGTTTTCCAGCCCTCGTCCGCAATGGCCGCCGAAGCGGGCGCCTTGGGGCGCGCGTCGGAGGATGTTTTTATTCCTGTTGACAAGAGCGGCAAGATTGAGGCCTGGTATTTTCCGGCCGGTCCGCCAAACGCGCCGCCGGCCGGGCGGGTGATCCTCGTCTGCCACGGCAACGCCGGCAACATCAGCCACCGCCTCGAACTCTGCCGTCTCCTGCTCGAAACCGGCGCCAGCGTGCTGGTCTTTGATTATCGCGGCTACGGCCGCAGTCCGGGCCGGCCCGGCGAGGAAAACACCTGTCGCGACGCCCAGGCGGCTTACAGTTGGCTCCGGCAAAAAGGCTTCGCCGCCGCCAACATCATCGTCTATGGCGAATCCCTCGGCGGCGGCGTGGCGGCCGAACTCGCGCTGCGGGAGCGGTTGGGGGGCCTCATCCTGCAAAGCGCCTTCACCAGCGTGCCGGACCTGGGCGCAAATTTATATCCCTGGCTCCCGGTTCGCCTCGTCTGCAAAATCCAATACGACACCCTCCACAAACTGCCACTGATGAAAACACCTGTGCTCATCATGCACAGCCGCCAGGACAACATCGTCCCTTTTGCGCATGGCGAAAAGAACTTCGCCGCCGCCCGCGAGCCAAAGGTCTTCCGCGAAATCCACGGCGGCCACAACGACGCGATTTTCACCGATCACGCGGGGATTCTCTCCGCTGTCAAACAGTTTCTTGGGACGCTCTAATTTTCTGATTCAAACCCAGCCATTGACTCGATTGATCGTCAGGATGATCTGTCTTCTGCGCTCGGCGCTGACTGCCCCGCGCCGATTCCCCAGATTGGCTTTTGGGATTGTGTAAAGCAGGTCACACTTGCAAAGGGTCGGCCAATCAAGGCCGTCGCTCTCATCGAGAATCACCTCGTTGGGTTCCGGTTGCCGGGTGGCCCTTCGCGAAGTGCAGACTATCACCGTCACCTCCGGTTTGTTGGCAACCCGGTCGGGGTGCGAGACAATGACCGCCGGATGCGGCTCCGGCCAGCCAGGAGCCTGCCAACTGAAGATCTCCCAGGCTTTCATTCCGCGCCCGGGGGTGGTGAGGGCAGGCTGGCGAGGTGATGTTCCAGCGCGTCGAATTCGCGGTTCGGTTGCTGGTAGCAGCGGCGGGACTCCGCTTTCGACAAAGGCTTCAAGTTCTTTAGAGGGTCGGGGGACAACTGATCGCGCAGTTTTGGCAAACCCAGCTTCATGCTCTGCCGCATCGTGTCCGCCATTGATAAACCCAAATCGTGCGACGCCTTCCGCACCTCACCGAGCAGATCGGGCGGGACGGCCAGTGGATAGGTATCGGTCTTCATGGATGAATCCTACATCATTCCGCCCCCCTGTCAATGCGCCTCTGGCTTTCCAACATTTTCCACTTTCCGCATTTCCTTTCGTGCCAAACGCGGCCGGGGGTGCTACGTTTGGTTCCATGAATCTGGATGAGACACAAAGAAAACAAGTGGCCGCCTGGATCGCGGAGGGACTGAAAATCGGCGATCTTCAAAAACGAATGGAAGCGCAATGGGGTTTGCGCCTGACCTATCTCGAGGTGCGGCTGCTGGTGGACGATCTCAAATTGACTCCCAAAGACCCGCCCGCGCCGCCGCCGCCGCATCAAACCGCCGCAAAGGCCGGGGAATCTCTCCCGCCGCCCGATCTGCCGGCCGGCAACGTCCGCCTCACGCTGGACCAAATCACCCGCGCCGGCGCGATGATCAGCGGCAAGGTCAAATTCAGCGATGGCAAAAGCGCCGACTGGTATCTCGACCAGATGGGCCGGCTGGGCATGGCCCCGGCGGAAAAAGGTTACAAACCCTCCGCCGCCGACCTGCAGGACTTTCAAGCCGCGCTGCAAAGCGAACTGGAGCGGATGGGTTGACGGCGTCATGATGCAGGTCGCGCCTGTGGCTCGAAATCGGCGCGCAGCACCGGCACTACGACCACTGAATCCAGGCGCGGCCAGAATTCAAGAGTCGCATCCGCCCGGCAAGTGGAGCGCTGGTTTTCAGGCGCTTCCGAATCAGCGCTTCCGAATCAACTTGTCTTTCACCCTGAATCTGGCAAAATAAACGCCAGATGGAATGTGGACAAGATCTGCAAACTGTGTTTTCTGCCAAAGGCTCTCCTTTGGCGGCGTTGGTTCGTCGTTCAGGCGGGCGGCATCGGAACGCGGCATCAGGTTTTCAAGTCCCGATGCGTTCCATCAACGCAAGCGCCTGATCCTCAAAGGCCGCACCCATAGCTCAATTGGATAGAGCATCTGACTACGGATCAGAAGGTTGATGGTTCAACTCCATCTGGGTGCACCACTTCCGCGGAAATATACACATCCTAACCAATTGCAAACAGGGTGTTTATGTAACAGACCTGAAGCAAAGCTGGAACCCTGCCGAACATAAAGCATTGACGAAAAGCTCAAATACCCGTATAATACCCGTCCATAAGACACGACGCATGAAAAAACTCATCAAGGTCTCCGGGGAGCGGATGCTTTACCAGCACACTGGCTCCAAAATGTTTTACATCCGGATTTGCACCGACGGCAGAGATACGTATCAATCGTTGGAGACCACGCGGAAGGCGATCGCCACTGACCTCCGAAACGCC
>Ga0181530_10001144_pt1 | contig 33719 bp, 25 predicted proteins | sample PEATcosm2014_Bin_42_FD_119769 | JGI IMG/M metagenome (GOLD analysis project Ga0181530, IMG submission 119769) | Peatland microbial communities from MTU Mesocosm Facility, Houghton, MI, USA - PEATcosm2014_Bin10_60_metaG | ecosystem: Environmental > Terrestrial > Soil > Wetlands > Peat | place...
ACTTCCGGACGTAACCACCACCGTGGCCGTGCCCGGCGCGGTTTCGTAAGGCACCTGAAAGATCGCTTGGCTGGGCGAGACATACACCAGCGGCGCTGTCACCCCGTTGACGGTGACCTGCGTTCCGCCGAGCGTAGGCGCCAGCTCGGTTGCGCCCGCAGGGAGCGACCGGGCGGCGGCGGCCAGGTTCGATCCGTAAATATCGGCGAGCGACCCGGGAGAGACCGTGCTGGAAACGCCGGCGTGGATTACGATGCCACCGTAGAAGATGCGCGGCTTCGCCACCGCCGCCGTGATCGCCGAAGCCACCCCGTAATACGCCGGCTTGGGCTGGTATTGGTCGTCGAACAACAAGGCTGCCCCGAAACCGGGGTAAGCGCCGGGAATCCACGAATCGGGATCGCCCACGCCCCAGGTGAGGAACGCCGTGCAATTGGGGGCTGCCATGCAGGTCGCCGCGATGCCGCTATATACGCCGCTTTGGGCCTGCAGGTCGCTGGCGCTGGCCGGAACCGGCAGGCGGACGTCCATCTCCGTAATCTGCACTTCGAGACCAAGCTGTGCGTAGCGCGCCATGTTGGCGGCGACGGCGGCCGGCGAGGGCGCGCTGCTCAAGGTCACGTGCATTTGCAGCCCGACGCCATTGATCGGCACGCCGCGGCTCACCATGCCCGAGACCAGGTTGTAAACCGCGTCTGATTTGGCGCCCAGCCCTTCGCCGCCCGTGTCGTTGTAATACAGCTTGACGTTCGGATCCGCCTCGTGCGCCCAACGAAAGGCCTGGTCGACATAGCTGGTGAGGCTGCCGAACTGGTTCAGCCAGTAGGAAGGCTGCGGTCCGTAGGGCGCACCGTAAGCGATGGCTTCGTTGACCACGTCCCAAAGAATCAACTGGCCCTTGAAGTGGCTCACCACCGTCTGGATGTGGTCTTGGAGAATGTTGGCTGCGTCGGCGGCGGAGTAATTGCCCGTGGTGAGCCAGGAGGGCAGATCCTGATGCCACACCAGGTTGTGGCCGCGGATCTTCATGCCGTTGGCCTGCGCGAAGGCGACCACCTCGTCGGCGGCACAGAAATTATACTGGCCGGGGCCGGGTTCGGTTTCCGCGAACTTCATGGCGTTGGCCGCCACCACCAGGTTGAACTCGCGCCCCAGATCCTGGCTGTAAGGGCTCTGCGAAAAAAGCGACGGATCGACGGCAGTCCCCACCAGGAATCCGCCTTGGTCGGCGAGATCGCGCAGTCCGGAACCCGAGCGCGCGATCGTTTGGAGCCACGGCGCGAACAACGACGCGTTGGCCGGGGCGCCGGAAGGCACCGCGGCGGCGAGCCCGCTCACGGCCAGTGTGCCGCCGGGGGCGACGTTGAAGCCCAGATACACCGTGCCGGAGGCGAAAATCCCGGGATCGGCGAAGCTGCCCGCCTGGGTTCCGTTGACGAAGATCACGAACTGCGTGCCGATGCGGGCCACCTCGAACGTAACCGGATCGCCCGCCGGCAAGGTGCCCAGCGACGTAAGGGTTGCGGTGGAAGAACTGCCGGTCCAGTAATTGCTTTGAATGGCGCTGCCCGTGAAACCAACGTCGAGGCGCTTGAGCCCCTGCCACCAGGCGCCGTTGTTGAGCGCGCCCACCAGGGTGAGAAACGCACCCGGACTGTTGGGCGCGGAGAGCCTGGCCAGAACGCTGAAATCGCCGTTCACCATGAGCACCGGACCGGTGGTGTTGATCGCCGTGTTGTAACCGCCGCTGCCGGCGGAAACCGTGACCAATCCCGGCGCGGCCGTCACCCCCGCGACGCATCCCCAGGCGCCGGCCTGGATGAGGTCCTGTGCCCCGGCTGCCAGGCTCCATCCGGCCCGCGGCGTGACCTGGCCGGCTGCGCCGGGAACCAATGTCAGCACCCAGCCGGCAGCCAGCACCAGGCGGAATCGAGTCATCTTAGGCATCCCTTTATATTTTACTTTCCTCCGGAACGTTCGGGGAAAGCTTTTGGGTCGATTTAGCCGGGCTCCGCCGCCGCGCCGAAGCACTGCTTTGCCAGCTTCCGCATGTCGGAGAAGAAAGCTGCGCCCCAGATCGCTGTCTGGTTGTAGTAGTGGGTGCGGCCCGTGCTCCGATCGACGACCACGGGAAACTCGAACAGGGACCAGTGCTTGGGCGGGCGGCTCTCGGCGTGCTCGATGAGTGCCCTGTCGGCGGTTTCGACCACCAGACACGGGACGACCATATAGCCGAACTGCATCCCACGCACGAGCGGAACGCGATTCACCTTTTTCGCCTGCCGGAAGCTCGCATCGAACAGCGCCTTCGCATCCGCCGGGGACGCGGCCGCACCCGCATAATCGCGCACTGCAACGTGCTGGGAAAGGATGACCAGCCCCTTCCACGAGAAGTAGGTCCGCGAGCCGAACAAGTCCGCGACCGGGCCGTCGGGCAGTTGGACTTGACTCGAGACACGCAAACCAAAGTCTCGCATCCTGCTGCTCACCGACGATAGGTAATTTGGAACTCCTGTCATGAACGCTCCCTTTATGAACCCCGTGCGCCATTCTCCATCAGTTTATCGTTGAGGATCAAAAAATCCGCCTCTACCAATATTCTCAACCACTTCGCCGGTTTGACGGACGCGCCAGTTCTGGAGGGCGGACGCCCTCGTCCGCGCGCGACCCCCTGGTCGCGCTCTTCCCGGCGCCACGCCGAAACCCCACCTCGTCCGTATTGGGTAACCGCAACGCAGTTACTCGCGCCGCGCGCCGCGCCCAATGATAAAATCCTCATCGGTATGAGAACCCGAATCCTGTGTGCTTTCACGGCCGCGCTGGCCGCCTGCGTTGTCTTTGCGGCCGTCGTCATTCCGGTCATTCCGTATGCTCCAGGCGATCGCACCCAGCCATTGCCTCGCCAGATCACGCCTGGCGGCGGCGGGACGGAGTATCAACCCGGCGCGCCGCCATCCGACGCGGTGGTCCTCTTCAACGGCAAGGACCTGTCGGGCTGGCAGCACCCCGGCGGCAAGCCCGCCGACTGGCTGGTAACCGGCGGAACCCTTCAGGTCAAGCCCAAAAGCGGCGACCTCCAGACCACCCAGGCCTTCGGCGATTGCCAGGTGCACGTGGAATGGGCCACGCCCGCTCCGACCGAGGGCGAAGACCAGGTGCCTGGTAACAGCGGCGTCTTTCTGATGACCCTGTACGAAATCCAGGTGCTGGATTCGTTCCGCAACAAAACCTATCCCGACGGGCAGGCCGGCGCGGTCTATTGCCAGTATCCGCCGCTGGTCAATGCCAGCCTCGCTCCAGGCGTCTGGCAGACCTACGACATCGTCTTTCACGGACCGCGCTTCACCCTCGAGGGCGATCTCACGCGCCTGGCGACGGCCACGGTCTTCTACAACGGCGTCCTGGTGCAGGACCACGTCACGCTCACCGGCCCGACGGATTGGGTGAAGCGTCCGCCGTACCACGCGCACGCCGCGAAGATGCCGCTACGCCTGCAGGACCACGGACAGCCGGTGCGTTTCCGCAACATCTGGATTCGCGAGATTCCCGACGCGACGCATTGACGCGCGCGGCCGCTGTCGCAAGAGGGGTCAGACGCATTTTCCTCCGCAAAACGGGACGAAGCTGGACCGATTGTCTACAAAGGTCGCCGATTTGCCTTCAGTTCAACCTTTTTCCCCCTCAAGCTCAATCACTTCCCGGAAATTGCTTGCTCCAGATGCCTGCTACCTTTAAAACAGGTGCGAGTCGCGCGGGCTTGCCAGCCGTCGGTTTCCTCCAAAACCAACCTGCGTTCTCTTCTAACCCAGTAATAGATCGCTCGAATTGAAACGCTGTTTTTTCGAGTACGTCTATTGTGTTTAATGAGCTCCTGAGATTCCGGCTTCAATCGACGCCGAAAAGGAGCGCAATCTGCCATGGCAACTCCCGAGTCCAACCCTCCCTTGCTGCCCAGGCGCGAAATACCAAACGAACCCAATTGTCCGTACCAACCCAAAGGAATCAAAGCAGATGCCGCTTTCGGAATGAACCGAAACGAGCCCAATTCCGATCCCCTCGCGACGCCCCTTCGTGTTCTTCCGCGGTGAACCCATTGCCCCAATCGAGATATACTAAACGAAATCCCATGGATCCCAAGCAAGACGGGAAAGCACTCGACCGCAGGGACTTCCTCATCGGCTCTTCGCTCGCCGCCGGAGCCGGTCTCGTATTTGGCGCCACGCCGATCTCCGCGGCCAAGCTCTCCTCCAACGAAGTGCGCGTTGCGCTGCTGGGCGCCGGCGCGCAGGGGCAGGTGCTTCTGGACGCCTGCCTGCAAATTCCCAACGTGCGCTTTCGGGCGGTGTGCGACATCTGGACCGAGTACAATCAGCACCGCGTTTCGCGATTGTTGAAAGACAGCGGACACCCCAACAACACGTACGTGGACTACCGCGAAATGCTCGACAAGGAAAAGGGCAACCTCGACGCGGTACTGATCGCCACTCCGGATTTCTGGCACGCGGAGCACGCCATCGCGTGCATGAATGCCGGCCTGGAGGTTTACTGCGAAAAGGAAATGTCCAACAGCCTGGCCGACGCGCGCCGCATGGTCGAGACTTGCCGCCAGACCGGCAGGCTGTTGCAGATCGGGCACCAGCGCCGCAGCAATCCGCGGTACCTGTTCTGCTATGAGAAGTTGATCCACGAAGCCAAACTGCTGGGCCGGATGACGGCCATCAACGGGCAATGGAATCGCTCCAAACGCGACTTTGCCACCATACCCGAGCGGTACGCCATCAAGCCGGAGATTCTCGAAAAGTACGGATTCCGTTCCATGCAGCAGTTCCTCAACTGGCGCTGGTATCGCGGCCTGGGCGGTGGACCCATCGTGGACCTGGGCTCCCACCAGATCGATATTTTCAACTGGTTCCTGGATTCGCGCCCGAAAGGCATCACCGCCAGCGGCGGCACCGATTACTTCAGCAAGGCCACCCACGAATGGTACGACACGGTAATGGCGGTCTATGATTACGCCACGCCCACCGGCACCGTGCGGGCCTTCTACCAGACGATCACCACCAACGGTTTCGGCGGCTACTTCGAAGTCTTCATGGGCGATCAAGGCACGCTGGAGATTTCGGAATCGGCGGGCCGCGGCAAGGTATATCGCGACGTCGCCAACGCGCCCGATTGGAAGTCGTTTGTCAAAGACGGGCTGTTGCTGGAGCCCAAGGAAGCAGCTCAGCCTGCTCCGCCGGCTGGCGCGGTGCTGGACGTGCGCGAGACCGCGCCGCCGCCCAGCTACGGCTTGCCAGTGGAGATGCGCAAGAAATATCACCAGCCGCACCTGGAGAATTTCTTCGGGGCGGTGCGGGGAAGGAACAAGCTCAACTGCCCGGCCGAAATTGGCTATGAGACTGCCGTGACGGTGCTCAAAGTGAACGAGGCGGTGGAAGCCCGCGCTCGGCTGGAGTTCAAGCCCGAAGACTTCGAGGTCTGAGGATGAGAGCGCGCTCGCACACATCGGCGGCAGCGGCCGCCCTGATCCTGGCAGCCGCGTGGCCGGGACTCGCGCAATCCCGGCCCACGGCCTCGCCTCCCAAGGTGATGCTGGGCGACAATAGCGCGGGAAGCCGGGGACAGCCGGCCCATATCATCGCCTTGCGCGACCCCGAGGGAGACACCATCCAGCCCGAGGACCGGCGGCCCTTGCCCTTTTCCACCCGCCAGACCTGTGGCGCAAGCTGCCACGACGTCGCCATCATCAGCCGCGGATGGCATTTCAACGCGGCCCTGGCCGGCGTGCCTCCGGGCAGGAAAGGGCAGCCGTGGTTTTTCGTGGATCGCGAGACCGCTACCGAGTTACCTCTGTCTTACCGCGCTTGGCCGGGCACTTACAGGCCGTCACAACTGGGGCTGAGCGACCGCGCTATGGCTCTCCGCTTCGGCGGGCGTATGCCGGGCGGGTCACCCCAGGATGATGCCGGCAGCCGCGATCACGCGCGCTGGACGGTATCCGGCGACCTGGAAGTGAACTGCCTGGCCTGTCACGATGCCTCGCCGGCTTACGATCAGGCGGAATATGCCCGGCAGGTTGCGCAGGAAAATTTCCGCTATGCGCCCACCGCCGCGAGCTCGCTTGCCGTAGTCACCGGCTCCGTCAAAGAATTGCCCGATTTCTTCGACTATCTTCTGCCTAACTCGGTGGAAGACTCCCTGCAGAGTAAGATCCCCAGGGTGGATTATGCGCCTCAGCGCTTTCTTCCCAACGGCAAAGTGGCGTTTGACATAGTCAGGGAGGTCAAAGTCACCCGCTGTTACTACTGCCATACCAATGTAGACGTGGCGCAGACCGGCGCGGCGCGTTGGAAAGCCAGCGAAGATGTTCACCTGGCGCGCGGAATCACCTGTGTGCAGTGCCATAGGAACAACCTCGACCATATGATTACGCGTGGCTACGAAGGCGAGCCCGCGGCCGCCGGCGATCCCTTTGCGACCTTGCTTTCCTGTCGCGGATGCCACATGGGTGAGGATGCCGGCCCGAATCAGCCCGGCAGGATGGGCGCTCCTTATCCGGAGCACGCCGGCATCCCTCCCATCCATTTTGAGAAATTGACCTGCACCGCCTGCCACTCCGGGCCTTGGCCGGCGGATGACACCCGGCGGTTGAAAAACGGGCTCTCGCACGGCTTGGGGGAGTTCAACGTCAATAAGTCGCCCGACGTTCTGCCGCACATCGAGTACCCGGTGTTCGCTCCTCAGCAGGATGGGAAGATCGGCCCGCACCGCATGATCTGGCCCGCGTTCTGGGGCCGGTTGCGGGCTGGATCGGTCGAGCCGCTGAATTCCGACGAGGTTCGGAAAACTTTGCAAAAGGGAAAACTGCTGAAGGCGTTGGCGCCCGACGGCAGTTGGCCGCCCATCGACGCGGAGTGGGTCGGGCAGGTGCTGCGGCTGCTGGATGAAGAAGCGGGAGCGGCCGGCCCGGCGGTGTATATCGCAGGTGGCAAACTGCACCGGCGGGGCAGCACGGGCAAGCTGGTGGCCGAAAACCATCCGCAGGCGCAGCCCTATTTGTGGCCGCTGGCGCATGATGTGCGTCCGGCTTCGCAGTCTCTGGGAGCGAAGGGTTGCCAGGACTGCCACTCCCCCGAGGCGCCCTTTTTCCAGGGAAATGTGGCCGTGGATTCGCCGCTGGCATCGGACCGTGCCGCGCCCTGGAAGATGGCCCGGTTTGAAAAGAACCTGGACATCGCGTACAACACCCGCCTCGCGCGGCTGTGGGTTTTCCGTCCCTGGCTCAAAGCGGGAGGGATGCTGGCGGCGGGCCTGCTGCTCTTGCTCCTGGCCGCCTACACATTGCCGGCTTTGACGCGGGTGTCGGCCGGCGCGGCGGGAGAGTCCCGTTTCTTCCCGTGGTCGCCGGTTGTCGTCAACGTCGCGGGCCTGGTCTCGTTCGCCGCCATCGCAGTCACCGGGTTCTACTCATATTTCACGAAAGGCGCGGCGATGACCGGTTACCGCCTGATGGTGCACGTCGCCGCCGCTCCGGTCTTTATGGTGGCCGCGCTGGCGGTGGCATTGTTCTGGGCGCACCGCAACCGCTTCACTGCGGCATCCGCGGACACTTTCATCCTGCTGCTGCGTAAGTTCTTTTTCTGGGCCGCCGCCGCGTTATTGGTGCCCGCCGTAGTCTCCATCCTGCTCGCCATGTATCCCTTGGTTGGTCCCGGCCGGCAGCAGTACCTTTTCCTGATGCACCGCTGGTGCGCGATGGCGTTTACCGCCGCCGCCGCGCTCTTCGGCTTCTTCGCGCTGCTGGCATGGAGGAAGAGGAACGCGCGGTGAGGAAACTCCGCACCGCGGCGGTGTTCCTCTGCCTGATGGTCGCGGCCGCTCTGTTTCGCTTCCCGCTTCTCGCTGTCCGCCCCATGCACTGCGATGAAGCGGTGAACGCGGATAAGTTCGGAATCCTCCTGGAGCAAGGCCGCTATGAATACTCCAAGCAGGACTTCCACGGCCCGACTCTCTATTACTTAAGCCTCATCCCGGCTAAGATACAAGGCATCCGGAGTTACATCGATCTTAGCGAAGTAACCTTGCGCGTAGTCCCTGCGTTTCTGGGGGTGTTGCTGGTGGGCGCCCACATACTCCTGATTCCCTATTTCGGCCTGCGCGCGGCGGCAGCGGCGGGACTGCTCACCGCGGTTTCGCCCGCCATGGTGTATTACAGCCGTTACTACATTCATGAAATCCTGCTGGTCCTGCTGAGCTTTTGCGCTCTGCTGTGTCTGTTCGGATATTGCCGCCGGCGGCGCGCTGTCTGGGCCGTAAGCGCGGGCGCGTTCTTGGGGTTGATGTACGCGACCAAGGAGACCGCAATCCTGCCGGTTGGCTGCATGCTGCTGGCGGGTATGGCCACGCTGCTGTTTGAAAAGCGGCGAGCCGATCCCCCGCCGGGACGCCATCTGGCCCTGGCGGCTGCCGCGGCGCTGGTGGTTTCCGGGCTTTTGATGTCCTCCTTTCTGAGCCATCCAAGCGGCATTCTGGATTCACTCCTGGCTTATCGAACCTATTTCGCGCGGGGCGCCGGCATCAACACCTTTCACGTGCACCCCTGGAATTATTACCTGTCTCTTCAGCTCTATTTCCATTTCCCCGGGAAGCCCGTCTGGTCCGAGGCGCTGATCGCCGCGCTGGCCCTGGCCGGATTGTGGGCCGCATTCAGCCGGGCCGGTGTGGACGGCATTCATCCCGTGGCGCTGCGCTTCATCGCCTTTTACACGGTGTCCCTGTTGGCCGTCTACTCCCTGATCCCGTACAAGGTGCCGTGGAACGAGTTGGGATTTCTGCATGGCGAGATTCTGCTGGCTGGCGCCGGGGTAGCCTGGCTCGCCGGCCGCTGCCGCACGCGCGGAGCCGCCATCGTCCTGGCCGGCCTGGTTGGCGCCGGCGTGGCTCATCTCGGCTGGCTGGCCTGGCAGAGCAGCACGCGGTATGCAGCCGATCCCTGCAACCCGTGGGTCTACGCGCATACCGGGACGGACGTCTTTCGCATTGCCGCGCGCATGGAATCGCTCGCCGCGGTCTATCCTGGCGGCTATGCGCTGCCGGTTCAGGTCATCAGCCGGGAAAATCTGTGGCCGCTGCCGTGGTACCTGCGGCGCTTCACCGGGATCACTTGGTGGAATGGCGTCTCCGCCACAGCGCCCGACGCGCCGGTGATCCTGGCCACTCCCGATATGGAACCGGCGATCGAGAGCAAGCTCTATGAGCAGCCTCCTCCGGGCCGGCGGGAAATGTACATGAACCTGTTCGAGCGGTATGCCGAGTTGCGGCCGCGCGTCGAGATCCGGGGCTATATCGCCAAACCGTTGTGGGACGACTGGCGGCAGCGAGGGGATGGGCGATGAGCACTTCCGGCGTTGCCGTGACCGAAGTCAGCGGCGCGCTGCGCTTCTCCCACCAGGCGATGAATGCGGTGTTCGAGATCGTCTGCGCGCACGCCGACCCGGCATACGCGCGGCAGGCGGCCTGGGCTGCGTTCGACGTGGCCGGGCGCCTGGAACAGGAACTGAGCCGCTTCATCGAGAACAGCGATATCTCCCGCATCAACAGCCTGGCAGCCGGCGAAAGCCTGCGCGTGAACCGCTGGACCATGGAATGCCTGGAACTGGCGCGCCTGGCATGGGCGGAGACCGCGGGAGCTTTCGATATCTCGCTCGGGTCGGGTCTCGACACGCTCTCGCTCGATCCGCTGCGCCTGGTGGTGCGCGCCAATGCCGCCGGCGTACGCCTGGACCTGGGAGGAATCGGAAAAGGCTACGCAGTGGATCGCATGGCCGAAGTGCTGGCCGAGTGGGGCGTGGAACGGGCGGTGATTCACGGCGGGTTCAGTTCGGTGCTGGCGCTGGAAGCCCCCGCGGATCGCGAAGGCTGGCCGTTGACCATGAGCGCGCCCGGCGCCGCCGCCGCGCCGTTCGTCCTGATCCAGGCCAGGCGGAGGGCCTTCAGCGCTTCGGGCACGCAAAAAGGGGATCACATCGTGGAACCGCGAACCGGCAGGCCGGGCCGTTTTCGCCGCGCGGCATGGGCGTCGGCCCCGGTGAGCGCCCTCGCGGAATTCTGCCGGCAAGCGCGCAGCGTGCCCGGCGCCGGCGCCATCGGCGAATCGCCGGCTGCCGTGGTGGAGGCGTTCTCCACGGCTTTTCTGATCCTCGACGCCAGGGAAATTCAGGATTGTTGCCGGAGGCATCCCGGCCTCGAATCCTGGACCCTGGAGAACGAGGTCGTGCATTTTCCGGATTGACGATCGTCCTATGATGAGAATTGACATGAAACATTACTGGCTGCTCCCCATGACTTTACTCTGCGCCTGGCCGGCTGGCTTGCTGGCGCAAACCAAGCTGGCGCCCGTTCCGATCGTGCTGCCCAAACCCGGGTATGAGGGCACTCCGCCCAATTTCCTGAACATCCCCAACATGGAGAAACCCTCCGGCAAAGAGCGTGGCCCGTTTCTCGCGCCCGCGGGGGTGACCAATGTCGCCAAGGGAAAGAAGGTCACCAGCAGCGAGAAGGACCCGGTGGTGGGCGAACTCGACATGGTGACCGACGGCGACGATACGCAGATTGAGGGCAATAACGTCGAGTTGGGGCGTGGAGTGCAGTGGATTACCATCGACCTGGCGGCCCCGCAGGAGATTTACGGCGTCCTGTTCTGGCACTACTATCAGCCGAGGGTATACTTCAGCGTCATCGTGCAGACGGCCGACGACGAAGGCTTTACCAAGAACGTACAGACCTGGTTCAACAACGACACCAACAACAAGGCCGGACAGGGCGCGGGCAAGAACCTGAATTACGTGGAAACCTATGAGGGAAAGCTGGTGGACTGCAAAGGCGTTCAGGCGCGCTACGTGCGCCTTTACAGCGCCGGAAACAACGCCAACACCCTGAACGACTACATCGAAGTGGAAGTCTTCGGCAGGCCGGCGAAGTAAGGGCCCGTGGGACAGTCGATCGGGTTTGGTCGTCTGTCAGGCGGCTGCTGGAGCGGGGCCGTCAGACCACGAAAAAGGATGGTCCGTCCTACCGCTCTCACGCCAGCGACCAGCCCTTGCGGAAGGCGGGCTTGAGATACTTGTTGGCGTCCGCGTTGTTGGTGATCTTCATCTTGGCGGCATCGTATTCGATCTTGCCCTCCACCCGTAGCGCGATCACGCCCAGCAACATCCATTCCACAAACGGCGCGGCAATATTGAAATTGGAGCAGGCCGGATCGCCGCCCTTGGCGGCGCGAATCCAGTCTTGATGGTGCCCGGGCGAGCGGGTCAGCAGCCGCGCCGGGAACTGGTAGTCTTTCATCTTGTCGACGGGGATGAGCCGCGTGTTCTCGCCATAAGTGCCGGTGGTCAGTATGCCCTTGTCGCCGATGAAGACACTGCCGTCGGGTTTGGGAACGTTTGGGTTGGGATCCTGGCGGACCAGTTCGAAGTCGGCAAAATTGAAAACCCGTCCTACAAATCCCGTGGGCGCCGGCGGGGCGCCCCGGCCGGCAGCCTGCCCGGCGCCCCGGCCGCCGCGGCGCGCGCCGCTGGTGGGAAGGTCGCCGAGATACTCGCCCTTGGGGACGCCAGGGATTTCGGGATTCGCGGTCAATCCGTCGTACCAGAACAGTTTCAGCGGAGGCATGTTGCCGCGGGCGGGGAAGTCGAAGCGAATGGTCGACTTCTTGGGGAACATGAAGTCGCTGGCGCCTTCCTTGTGGATGCATTCCACACTGGTGGGAGTGCCGAGCTTCAAAGCCAGGTTAGGAGCGCCCAGGATGTGGCACGCCATATCGCCCAAAGCGCCGCAGCCGAAATCGTAAAAGCCGCGCCAATTGAATGGCTGGTAGAAATACCCGTTCTCGGTGGGATAGCCGGGGCCGCCGTCGGTCCACGGCCGCGCCGGAGCGCTGCCCAGCCAGAGGTCCCAGTCGAGAGTATCGGGCGGCTTCGCGGGCGGGGGAATCTGGGTGAGCCCCTGCGGCCAGATGGGCCGGTCGGTCCAGGCGTGCACCTCGGTGACGTTGCCGATTTCTCCGGACCAGATGATCTCGGCCACCTGGCGCGTGCCTTCGTTGGAATAACCCTGGTTGCCCATCTGGGTGGCGACCTTATATTTGTTGGCGGCTTCCATCAGTTTGCGAGCTTCCCAAATGGTACGGGTGAGGGGCTTCTGCACATATACGTGCTTGCCGCGCTCCATGCACCAGGTGGCCGCCGTGGCATGCATGAAGTCGGGGATGGTCACGATCACCGCGTCGATGCTTTTCTCCTGGTCGAGCATCTTGCGGAAGTCTTTGTACTTGGGCGCCTTGTCGTACTGGCTGAACTTGCGCGCGGCCTGCTTTTCATCCACATCGCACAGCGCCACGATGTTTTCCGACGCACAGTTGGTCAGATCGCTGGCGGCCTGGCCGCCGGCGCCGATCGAGGCGATGTTTAGTTTCTCGTTGGGAGACTTGTATCCCAGCCTGAGGAGCGACGCGGTGCTGCCGTACCCGCCGCTTGGGATGGCTCCGGCGAGCAGCGAGCCAAAGAAGAAATGACGTCGAGTGAAGTCGTATGCCATAACAGCCCTCGCGGATATCGTACCTCACGGCGAGCGTCAGCGCTTGGGCAGCGAAACCTGGATATTACGGAATCGCAGGCCGCCGGTGTGATCGCCCTGGAGGAAGATCGGGCCGGGCTCGGCTTCATTGGCGTCGAGCGCGCCGCCGGTGATCCCCGGGATTTCCTTGTGATCGATGGTCACCACTCCGTTGCGGATCACCGTGACCGTTCGGCCCACCAGGGTGATGTCGAAGCTCTCCCACTCGCCCGGCTTGCGCGGCAGATCCACCGCCGGCGTCAGAAAGCCGTAGATCGAACCGATGCGGCGTTCCGGGGGATTCTTGCTGAGGGGTTCATATTCCACCTGGACCTCGTACCGGCCGCGCAGGTAGACGCCGCTGTTGCCGTCGTCGGGGCAGTTGAACTCGATGTGCAGCTTGAAGTCGTCGAATTTGCGGGTGGTCTTAAGATTAGCCCCGTGCGAGTCGTTGACCAGTTCGCCCGAGCGTGCGCTCCAGTGATTGTGGGCGGGGTCGAGCGGCTCCCAGCCGGTCAGGTCCCGGCCGTTGAAGAGCGGCTCGGGGGTGGTCCAGGCAGCCGGTTCCGCGCGTTTGAGTTCGGGTGCGCGGACGCCCGTCAACTGGATCTGGGTGTCGCCGCGTTTCTGGATCCCGGTGAGTTTGTCGCCGGCGGCATCGAGTTCCCAGATCAAGGCCGGGTTCTTGGCGCCGGCGCGTTGCAGGTTGAGCGTCAGGTGCGAGCCTGCCGGTTTGAAGTCCTTCACCTGGTAAACATTGCCGCCGGTCGGCTGGAACCAGATTTCCAGCCCGCCGTCTTTGGCGGTGACGCCCAACCAGTTGGCGCGCTCGGGAGCGATGGTGAAATCCCAGCGTCCGAGGAATGGGTTCGGCGCTTCCCGGGGTTGGGCCGGAAGCAGGCAGGCGGTGCCCGCCAGTAGAAATGCCGCGAGTAGCTTCATGATGCCTAGTGTGACATGACCAGGGGCCGCGCAGAAGGGGGAGGGTGACCGGACGACGGTTGAGTCGACGACTGCGCATCGGCTGAAGGGCGTGGCGCACGCTTCAGCGTGCCGCGTCTCCACTCCCGGGGACGCCGGTTTCCCAGCGCGTGCGCCATGCGGAACGGGGAAGTTATTGGGATGCTATACGGGCGCGCCAAAGCCGGCGCTCTCGGCTATTATCTATTCATGGACCTGAAACAGCCCATTCCCCGGCGCGACGTTCTGACGGCGGCCGGCACGGTGTTTACTACCTCTCTCTTCACCGGGCGCGTGAAGGGAGCCAACGATCGCATCGCCGTCGGCTTCATCGGTATAGGGGCCATGGGATCCGAGAACCTCTCCTACGCCATGCGGGTGCCCGAAGCGCAGCCGGTCGCGGTGTGCGACGTGTATCGGCCGCATCTCGACCGCGCCGTGGAGGCTGCCCAAAAAGGCGGCTTCCAGGTGAAGGCCGTGAAGGACTTTCGCGAGGTGATCGCGGACCGCTCCATCGACGCGGTTTGCGTCTCTACGCCCGACCACTGGCACGCCTACATGACGGTGGAAGCCTGCAAGGCCGGCAAGGATGTGTACGTGGAGAAGCCCGCCAGCAAGGGCGTCGATGAAGGCCTGAAAATGGTCCAGGCGGCGCGCAAGTACAATCGCGTGGTGCAGGCGGGCACCATGCAGAGGTCCGGCGGCAATTTCCAGAAGGCCGCGGAACTGGTAGCCGCGGGCGCCCTGGGCGACATCACGTTCTGTCACGCGTTTCAGAGCGGGTCGACGGCCCGCGAGGGCTACGGCGATCTGCCGGATGCCGCCCCGCCGGCAGGCCTCGATTGGGACATGTGGCTCGGCCCGGCGCCCGCGGTTCCCTTCAACCCGAACCGCTGGGGCGAGCGCATCCATTTTCCAACTTTCCGCTATTTCTGGGACTACGCCGGCGGCGCCATGACCGATTGGGGCGTACACCTCATCGACCCTCTCCACCAGTGCTTTGGCGAAGTGATGCCCAAGTCCGTAGTGGCGCTGGGTGAAAAGTTCTATGTGCAGGACAACACCGATACGCCCGATACCATGCACGCGACGTTCGAATACCCGAAGTTCCTGGTGACTTACGAGAGCCGCACGTGCAACCCCATGCCGCTGCTCGGGCTGAAACAGGGGGCCGGGACGTCCATACACGGCACCGAAGGATCCATCCTGGTGAATCGCAGCGGGGTCTGGTTGATTCCCAACCAGGGTTCCAAACTGACGGCCTCCACCTGGCAGAACATCCCCGACATGACGCCCATGAACGTGCCGCACTGGAGAAATTTCATCGAGTGCATCAAGACGCGGCAGAGGCCCATCAGCGATATCGAAACGTGCGTGCGGTCGTCGTCGGTGTGCCTGCTGGCGAATGTTTCGATGCGGGCCAAAACGCGGGTGGATTGGGACGAGAAGAATTGGACGGCGCAGCAGGAAGCCGCCGGGCCATACTTGAAGACAGCTTACCGCAGCCCCTGGAAACTGGAGGTGTAACCAGGCGCTTCGCCCTGGAAATCCCGCGGGATCTGGAAGTCAGGAGTGAGAAGTCGGAAGTCAGGAGTTAGAATTGCAGCGGCGGTGGAGTCTTCACATGGCAAGAGGGGAAGGAGCGTGGGTATGAAGAAGTGGAAGACGGCGGTTTTCGGAAGCGGGTTCATGGGACGCGTTCACGTCGAGGCCCTGCGCCGCCTGGGATCGGTGGATCTCTATGAAATCGCCGATCAGGACTTGGGCGCGGCGCGGCGGCTGGCTGCGCAGTTTCCGGTCAAGCGGGTGGATATCGACTATCACCGCATCCTCGAAGACCCCGCGCTCGACGCGGTGCACATCTGCACGCCAAACGCGCTGCACTTCGCCATGGCCAAGGCCGCTTTGGATGCCGGCAAACACGTCCTGTGCGAAAAGCCCCTGGCCACTTCGGTCGAGGAGGCCCGCAAACTGGTGGCCGCGGCGGCGCGCGCCGGACGCCGCAACTGCCTCAACCACAACCTGCGTTATTACCCCATGGTGCAGCAGATGCGGCGCTTGTGCGAAGCCGGAGAATTGGGCGAGATCCTGGTGGTGCAGGGGACTTATTCGCAGGACTGGCTGCTGTACGACACCGATTGGAACTGGCGCGTGGACTCGTCGGCTGGCGGGCCGTCGCGCTGCATGGCGGATATCGGCACGCACTTTTTCGACATGGCGGAACACGTCACCGGCCTGCGCGTTCGCTCGTTATGCGCCGACCTGCAGACCTTTCACAAGACGCGCAAACGGCCCAAAGGCGCCGTCGAGACGTTTGCCGGCAAACTGTTGCAGCCGGAAGATTATGACCAGGTTGCGGTTTCCACGGAGGATTTCGGCGCGGTGATCTTCCGCATGGGCGAACAGACGCGCGGGGCCATGACGGTCAGCCAGGTTTCGGCCGGGCGCAAGAACCGGCTGAGCATCGAGATTTACGGCTCCAAGAGCTCGGCCGCGTGGGACCAGGAACGCCCGGACGAGCTGTGGATGGGCTGCCGGAACCAGCCCAACCGGGTGCTGCTGAAGGACCCGAGCCTGCTGCTGCCGGGCGCGCAGTCCTACGCCGATCTGCCGGGCGGCCACAGCGAAGGATATGACGACACCTTCAAGCAGGTCTTCCGGCGCTTCTACGCATCCATCGGGAACCCGGAGGCTGCGGCGGAGTACGCGCAGTTCCGCGACGGCCTGCGCCAGTTGATCATTCTGCAGGCGGCGCTCGAAAGCCATGCGGCGCGCGCCTGGGTCGACGTTCCGGCGATGGAAAAGGAGAAAAGTTGATGTTGATCCTGGCTGCGGTTCTGGCGATTTTCGTATACGGGGTGATCGCGGCGATGCTGGGCACCATCCTGCCCGGCCTGTCGGAGCGGTTTCACCTGACGCCCAATCAAAACGGGGTGATCGCATTCGCGCAGGCGCTGGGCTTGATGATCGCTTCGGTTGGCGTCGGGCCGCTGATCGACAACGAAGGCAAGAAGATCGGACTGATCATCGGGCTGGCGCTGATCGCCGTGGCGCTGGTCTCGCTGCCCAAGGCGCGCGGCTACGGCAGCATCATCGCGCTGTTTTTCCTGCTGGGGCTGGGCGGCGGCGTGGTGGTGACGGGGGCCAACGCCCTGGTCAGCGACGTCGCCGAGGCGCACCGCGGGACGGCGCTCAACCTCGTCAACCTGTTCTTCGGACTGGGCGGGATGGCGACACCGTTTATTGCCGCCAACCTGCTCAAACGCGACTTGGTGAAACTCTGCTATACCGCGGGTGTGTTCGCGGTCATTGCCCTGGCGGTGCAGTGGGCGGCGCCCATTCCGGGGCCCACGGGTGTGCGGAGCTTCGTGCTGGCCGATGCCGGCGCGGTGCTGGGCAAGCCTATCCTGCTGTTGTGCGGGCTGCTTCTGTTTCTGTATGTGAGCTGCGAGGTGGGCATGTGGAACTGGCTGTCGCAACACCTCATCGCGCAGGGCATTTCGGAATCGCGCGCGCTGAACGTGCTCTCGTTAGGTTTTGCGCTGGGCCTGCTGGTGGGCCGAATGGCGGCTTCCGCCATCCTGATCGCCGTGCCGCCGGCCACCGTCACGCTGGTCGCGGCGGTGGCGATGGCGGTGACCAGCTACCTGGCGCTCCAGGCGCGTACTGCCAAGGCCGCCGGGATCCTGGTGTTCATGGCGGGCTTGGCGATGGCTCCGGTCTTTCCCACCACCTTGGCCATCGTGGGCGACGCCTTCCCCAGGATGACCGGAACGGCTATCGGCTTCGCCATCACCTGCGGCTGGCTGGGCCTGGCGGTGAGCTCGCGCATCATCGGAGCGATTGCGGGCGGAGATCCCAGGAGACTGAAGAAGGCCTTGCTGGTGATTCCGGCATTTTCCGTGGTGATGATCGCGATCAACCTGGCGATCCTATCGGAGCTGCATAAATGAAAACGAGGTGATCCATGAGAATCGGAGTATTCACACCGCTGCTGTCGCAGCTTTCACTCGACGACGTACTGAAGAAGCTGAAATCCAAGGGCATCGATACCGTGGAACTCGGTACCGGCAACTACCCCGGAGACGCGCACTGCAAGCTCTCCATGCTCGACGACGCCTCCGCGCTGGAGGACTTCCGCATGAAGCTCGCGGATCAAGGCTTTTCCATCAGCGCGCTGAGTTGTCACGGCAACCCGCTGCATCCCAATCCGAGACGCGCCCGGCACGACCGCGCGACGAGCCGCAAAACCATCGAGTTGGCCTCGCGCCTGGGCGTGCCCGTGGTGGTGGATTTCTCGGGCTGTCCCGGCGACTCTCCCACCGCCAAGCAGCCGAACTGGGTGACGTGTCCGTGGCCGCCCGACTACCTCAAAGTCCTTAAATGGCAGTGGGATGAGGTGGTGGCGCCGTATTGGACGAAGCACGCGGCGTTCGCCCGCGAGCGGGGGGTGAAGATCGCCATCGAAATGCATCCCGGCTTCGTGGTCTACAGCCCCGAGACCATGTTGCGGCTGCGCTCCATCGCCGGGCCCACCGTGGGGTGCAACTACGACCCCAGCCATATGTTCTGGCAAGCGATCGATCCCATCGCCGCCATCCGGCTGCTGGGCGACGCCATCTTCCACGTGCACGCCAAGGACACCCAGATCTACGAACGGAACCTGCCCCTCACCGGCGTGCTCGATACCAAGCCGTACACCGACGAGCGCAACCGCGCCTGGATTTTCCGCACCTGCGGATACGGCCATGGCGCCGAATGGTGGAATGAATTTGCTTCCACGCTGCGGATGTACGGCTACGATTACGTGCTGTCGATCGAGCACGAAGACAGCCTGCTTTCGCCGGAAGAGGGACTGACGAAAGCCGCGGACTTCCTGAGTCGCATCATTCTCCGTGAGCCCCCGGCGGCGCCGTGGTGGGTGTGAGCAAACCGGAGCTGGGCAACCGTGGGCAGAAGGGAGTAGAATAAGCACAGAAACTGAGGATATCCGAGTATGGCGAGAATCCAGCCTGTTTTGACACCGACCGAGCTTGCACTGGTTGACCAGATGGCTGAGTTGACGGGATCAAAGCGAACTGAGGTGATTAAGAGCGCGCTGGCGGTCTATCACTGGTTCATGCAGCAGGCTCTCGTCGGCAGCCGGGTGGTGGCGCACAAGTCTACCGGCGAAGAGGTGGCCCTCGAGACCGCGGAGCTTGCAGTCCTGGCAGGCAAGGGTAATCGCCTTGGCCCCGAAGAATTGGGCTTGCTGGCGAAGCGTCTGGCGGCCGCTTCGACTCCGGTGGAGGCGGCTCGAACCAGAGAGCGTCTCACACGCGGCTTCTACGGGATCTAAGGCTGGGAATTAGGGATCAAGGTGCCGAGAGTCCGCCGCCAAAACGTTCCGCCCGCTTTGTTTCAGCATCTGCTCGATCGCGTGCAGAGCCGGAAGATTCCCGCATCTCAGTTAGAACTGCTGGCGAAGTGGCTCGACGGCGAGCCCGAGGTGCCCGAGGGCCAGTGGTACAAGCGATTCTCCGGTATGACAGTATGCGGCGAGCGGGAGCTAATCAAGACGTTTCTGCTCCCAGGTCAGGCGCCGAAGGGCCGACATCTTCCGTGAAATCCGCTCAGGCGAGCGGGGTGGCAACTGTCTGAAGCGGCGGGCTTCCCGAATCGCATGTGGTGCTGAGGTGGCGCACGCACTCGTGCGTGCCGCGCCGGCACACATGCCGACGCCCGGTCCCGATAGGCTGTCCGTACCCAGTGGGTGTCGAGACGAGTCTCGACACGGCACGCACGAGTGCGTGCGCCACTTCATTGGGCCACATGTGAGAAATGCCGCTTCACCCTAATCCCTCTCTTTCCTCATGTAACCAGCAGCCCCAAAGCCGCCGCGCTCATCATCGCCGCGCAGATCCATCCCAGTGCCCTGGCTCCCCGCGAGTTCGTGCGCGCGCCCATTACTTTCCTGTCGCTGGTCAGCAGCACCACCAAAACCACCAGCGGTGGCGCGAGCACACCATTCACCACGGCCGACCAGAACAGCATCTTCACCGCATTCAACCCCGCAAAATCGAGAGCCAGCCCCACCAGCATGGCTCCCGCAATCACCAGGTAAAATGGCGCCGCGCGGAGCGGCTTCCTGCTCAGCGAGTCTCCCTTCCACGACGCCGCTTCCGCAATGCCATAGGCGCAGGATCCCGCCAGTACCGGGACGCCCAACATGCCGGTCCCGATCAATCCCAGCGTGAACAGCCAATAGGCGCCGGCGCCCGCCAGCGGCCGCAATGCTTCGGATGCCTGTCTGGCGGTTTCGATGTTCACGACGCCATGCGCGTGCAGAGTCGCCGCGGTGGTGAGAATGATGAAGTACATGACCAGGTTGGAAAAGAACATTCCCGTGAACACGTCGGCCCTGGCCACGCTCAATTCCAGATTTGTGGAACCCTGCCGCTGGGCCACGGTGGCCTTCCCGTGCTTCCGGTCTTCCTCCACTTCCTGCGACGCCTGCCAGAAAAACAGGTACGGAGAAATAGTGGTTCCCAGAATGCCCACCAGCACGGCCATGTAAGATCGCGTCCAGGCCACGTGCGGCAGAAAAGTCCCGCGCAAGACGGCGCCCCAGTCCGGCCGCGCCAGGAACGCCGTTATGACGTAAGCGAACAGCACCAGAGTCAGCCACTTGAAGACACGCGCAATGAGACTGTATGAAGTCCAGATCAGCAGGGCGGCGATCAGCAAAGCAAGGAAGGGGGTCCAGCAATAGGACGGGATTCCCGTCACCATGCGCAGCGCATCGGCCATGCCGCCCAGATCCGCGCCGATATTGAACACGTTCGCGACAATCAGCAGCAGGCAGGCCGGCCACAGTACCCACCGTGAATACCGCAACCGGATGGCGCCTCCGAGCCCGCGGCCCGTCACCATTCCGAGCCGCGCGCACATCAGTTGCACCGCGGCCATCAGCGGGAAAGAAACCAGGGCCGTCCACAGGAAGGAATATCCGAAAACCGCGCCTGCTACCGAGTAGGTTGAAATCCCCGAAGGATCGTCGTCCGCCGCGCCGGTAATCAGCCCCGGCCCCAGATTGGCAAAGAACCGCAGCACCATTCCGCGCTGTTTCGGCTGCGCCATTTCGCCCTTCCTGCCGTCTACTGGACTGGCGCTTCTTTCTTGGAGTTGAAGCTGGAATCGATCAGCCGCAGCGTGATGGGCAGGCCGCCGACGGAATCCGCCACGGAACGGACGAATGCCTGCAGCCCCAATACGGCGCCCGCGTCATCCCACGTGCCGGGGTGGACCACCATGGCAATCTCTTTCCGGCCCTGATTCACCGAAAACAGAACGGTCATCTTTTTGCCGGGCACTCCCTTGTGGAAGGCCTCGGCCAGCGCCTTGGCCTGCGCCTCAGTGGCGCTGCCGGAGTATCGCATCTCGATGCCGCCCGCCTGGACGTTGGCGTGGACCTCCATCTCGCGCTTCACCTTCACATCATCATCCACCAGCCGCACCTTGAGGGGAAGGCCACCGACGGTCGAGGCCATATCGCGCCCGATCTGCTCGAAGGCTGCAACCTTGCCCCACTCGGTCCAGCCGGCCGGCTGGACCACGAAAGAGATAATCGCGCCGGAGGCGCCCTTGTCGAGGAGCACCGTCACCCCCCGGTTGGAGAAATAACCGGCGGTCTTGAAGGCTTGTCCCAGCGCCAGGGCCTGTTCCTTGGTGGCGGTTCCGGAGTAGCGGACCTCGTCCTTGGTGCCGATGATCACCTTGGACACCGACAGCTTCTCGTAGATCGCGGTTGCGATCAAGACCAGCGAAACGAGCAGGAGGAAGACGGAGATCCAGGAGCGGGCCGAGCTTCGCTGTCGGGGGCGCCGCTCCACGGTTTGGCCTGGAAGCGCCTGGGCGAGCGCAGGCGCGGCATGGGGCGTGCCCTGTGGATACAACAATGGGTCGGGCGACGGCGAGGGTGTGATGTCCATGGGTTTTCCGTTGATGAGGGCCCTCAGATTGTTCCACAAACGAACGCCACTGTAAAGCGCGCCGGTCTCATGTGGGATCGGTCTGAAAGCCTGACCCCACAGGCCCGCTTGCCGGCTTCGCGGTACGCTGTGACTTGTGCCGCTTTCCGCCAGAACCATCCGAACCTATCTCTTGCTCCTGATCTTTCTCGCGCTGCGGGCGTTCGGAAACTTATGCCTGGCGTGGGGCACCAAGCACCTGCCGGAAACGCTGGCGGCCGACCCGCTGGTGTATCTCCGCTCCATGCTGGATCCCGCCATCGCGCTCGGCATCGTGATGCTGATCCTGGCGTTGCTGGTGCGGCTGGCCCTGTTGAGCGTGGCCGACCTCAGTTTCGTTTTGCCCATGACGGCTGTCGGGTACGTGCTGGCGGCACTGCTGGGAAGATTCTTTCTTCATGAAGTGGTGAGCCCTCAGCGATGGCTGGCGGTCGCCTTGATTTTCGCCGGCACGGCGCTGGTGAGCTCCACACCGCAAAGCACCACACCGCCAAACGCGGGCCGCAAGGTCGAGGGTGCCCGATGACCTGGGTTCTGGTGACCGTCATGGTGGTGGCAACCGCGCTGAGCGACCTGCTGCAGAGCTACGAAATGAAGCGGGCGGGCGCGCAATCCGTGGGGGCGCGCGGCGTGGGCCGCCTGCTGCGGCTGATTGTGGAACGCCGCTACCTGCTGCTCTCGATTGTGTGCCTGGCGTTCTCGTTTTTCGCGTTTATGGCGCTGGTGCAAGCGGCGCCGCTCAGCTTTGCGGTGCCCGCGTCGGCGGCCAGTTTCATTCTGGAAACCGTGCTGGCGAAGATTCTGCTGAAGGAACAGATCGGCGCGCGCCGCGCGGCCGGCGCCCTCCTGGTGCTCTGCGGCCTGCTGGCGCTGGCACGATAAGAAGCTGCCTTACTTTTCTCCGACGGGCACCAGCGTGCCGCCGCGAATGTAATAATCGCTGCCGCGCCAGCGGATGCTGCGCCGCAGGAAACTGGCCACCCAGACCGCAAAAGCCACTGCGTCCCACAGTGGGATGAGGCCCATTCTGCGCCAATAGGAGCTCTGCTTCAGGCCCCAGGTGGCGATCGTCGCGGTGATCGCGCAGCGCATCGCGAACCAGCCTCCCAGGTAGAGGGCCGCGGTGGCCAGCGTTGGGTTCGCCGCCACGGCAGCCAGCGCCCAGGGCAGCCCGAAGGTGAACACCAGGCCCAAATGACCCCAGGGCCGCATGTGCCGCATCACCACGATCCAGCGCAGCCGCTTGGCAATCAACTCCCGAATGGATTGGTAATCGGCCACCGTCTCCACCGGGTACCGGGACAGTTCCACCTCATAGCCCTGGTCCGCGATCATTCGGCCCACCAGCAGATCGTCGCCCGGCTGGTTCTCGATGGATTGATAGCCGCCGAAGGCCGCCAGCCGCTCGCGGGTGGTCGCAATGGTCGGTCCCAGCGCGAATTTGACGCCATCCAGTTGCCACGCCACCACGATGCCGGCGTAAAAATCGGACATCATGCCGACCGATTGCAGGCGATCCACGAAGGTCCGCTCTTCAATCGGAAGATAGAAGCAGGTGACGGCGCCGATTTTGGGATCTCGCAGCGGCTCGATGACGGTCCGCAAATAGTCCGGCCGCACCCGCACGTCGCTATCGCTGATCACGACGTGTTCGTGCGCCGCCTCGCGCACCAGGCGGGCCAATTTCGCGACTTTGTCGTTGGTTGCGTCGCGGCCCGAACCGAAGAGCACGCGGATTCGCCGCGCCGGGAATTCCCGCATCAACCGATCGATCAGCGGGAGCGCCGGGTCTTCGCGGTCGCCCAGGCAAAAGAGCAGTTCATAATCCGGATAATCCTGCCGGCAGAAGCTGGCGAAGTTTTCATAGGCTTCCGGATCGAGGCCGCGGATGGGTTTCAAGATGCTGACCGGCGGGGTGAACCCGCCAGCGACTTTACGCCGCGGGCGCCCGAAAAACCGCCAGCAGCTAAACAGCGCGATCCCATAATAAATGAACGGGATAGCCGCCAATCCCAAGAACAGGATGGTGCCGATTTTTAGCGACATGGCCGGCCTCCGAGCGGCGATCAAATGTTGGACGCGGCTTTGCTCCAGAAGGGTACAAAAACTTCGTTAGCCCTTATTGACTAGACGGCGGGTGAGAAACCGTTTGATAATGTGGAGTCTGCTCGGGCCCATTCGCCGCGCGCTGCGCCATTTCGTCGGGCACCCAGGGGTAGTAGATGTGTGGAATCGCTGGCTTTACACATGATAACTTTCGCCCCGGCCCCGAACGAATCCGGGAGGCAGCGGCCACCATTCTGCACCGCGGGCCGGACCAGCAAGGCGTGTTTGAATCCGATACGGTATCGCTGGCAGCCACGCGCCTGAAGATCATCGACCTGGAATCCGGCGACCAGCCCCTGGCTTCCGAAGACGGCGATACCGTGGTCGTCTTCAACGGCGAGATTTACAACCACGCGGAATTGCGGCGCGAGTTGGAACAGCGCGGCCACCGCTTTCGCTCGCATAGCGACACCGAAGTGGTTCTGGCGGCGTTTCTCGAATGGGACGTGGATTCGTTCGCGCGCCTGCGCGGCATGTTCGCCATCGCCTTGTGGACGGAATCGCGCGGCCGCCTGGTTCTGGCGCGCGACCGCATGGGCATCAAGCCGCTGTACGTGGCGCGGCGGGGCCGCGATCTCTACTTCGCATCCGAACTCAAGGCCATCTTCGTGCATCCCGAGGTGGAACGGAATTTGAATCCGGCCGCGCTCGATTGCTATCTTGCCCTGAACTACGTGCCGGCTCCGTACACCATGGTGGAGGGCATCGAGAAGCTGCGCCCGGGCTGTTGGCTGGAGTGGCTGGGAGGCCGGGCGCGGTCGGAGCCGTTCTGGCGGATACCGCGCCATACGGAATCGCACTGGACGCTCGAATCGGCCACCAGCGAGCTCGATTTGCTGTTCCAGCAATCCATCCGCGAGCACCTGCTGTCGGATGTGCCGCTGGGAATCTGGCTCAGCGGCGGCCTGGATTCCTCCGCCTTGCTGCACTACGCCGCGGCGGCATCCTCTTCGCGGCTGAAGACCCTGTCGATTTCCTTCGCCGGCCGGAGCTTCGACGAAACGGCGCACATCCGCCACCTGTCGGCGCGGTACGGAACCGAGCACCAAGAGTTCGACGTGAACCCCGGCTGCGGGCTGGCCGATGCCATCGAGGAATTTGCGTACTATTTCGACGAGCCCAATGCGGACGGAGGCGCGTTGCCGGTGTGGTTCCTTTCGCGCATGACCCGCCGCAGCGTGACGGTGGCGCTGAGCGGGGAAGGGGCCGACGAATTATTTGGAGGATACCTGACCTATCGCGCCAACCAGCTTGCGCGGCGCGTGCGCCGGCTGCCCGCCTGGCTCTTGCGGGCAGGGCGCGGAGCGGTGCGGCGGTGGCCGGTGTCCGACGAGAAGATCGGTTTCGAGTACATGCTCAAACGCTTTGCGGAGGGCTGCCTGATGCCCGCCGGCCGGGCGCATGTCTACTGGAACGGCGCTTTCTCCGATGAAGAAAAAGCCGCGCTGGTGAACATGCCGTTGCCCGGGGCGCTGGCCGAAATGCTGCGGGAGCTTTCCCCGCAAGGCGATGACCTGGAAACCTACCTGCGGTTCGACCAGCGCTGGTATCTGCCCGACGACATCCTGGCCAAGGTGGATCGCATGAGCATGGCGCACTCCATTGAAGTCCGGCCGCCATACCTCGACCACCGCATTGTGGAATTCGCCGCTTCGCTGCCGGAGCACCTGAAGGTCCGCGGCAAAACGCAGAAAGTCGTGCTGCGGGAGCTCATGCGGCAAAAGCTGCCCGCATCCACGTTGCGGCGCACGAAGGTGGGGTTCGATTTTCCGGCCCACGACTGGCTGCGCGGCCCCTTGCGGAGCCTGCTGCTGGACACGCTTTCGGCCGATGGCGGACCCACCGGGATATTCCGGCGGGATGTCCTGGAAAGCTGCGTCCGGCAGCACCTGGAGCGGCGCAGAAATCTCGGGTATCATCTTTGGGGGCTGATGCTGCTGCTATTGTGGATGAAACGATGGAGAATCCAGACGTCCCAGGTTTTCGACACGGACCGGCAAGCCGCCAGCGTCTTTATTTCTACATAGCCGTCGTGCTGTTTGCTGCGGCGGTTTATCTGGCCACGATCCTTTCTCCCCCTTCGTTGATGGACGATGTGGACGCCGTGCAGGCGCAGATCGCGCGCAACATGCTGACTTCGGGCGACTGGGTCACGGCGCGCATCGATGGGGTCGTCTATCTCGAAAAATCGCCGCTGATCTATTGGCTGATCGCCATCTCTTACAAGATCTTCGGCGCCTTCGACTGGGCCGCCCGCATTCCCGTGGCGCTCGCCTCGATCGGGCTGGCGTGGCTGACCGCGGCCTTCGGCATGTGGGCGTTTGGCAGGCGCGCCGGCTTTTATGCGGGCCTTTGCATATCCACGTGCATCGGACTGTTCCTGTTCACGCGCATTCTGATCCCCGACGTGATGCTGACCTTGACCATTGCGCTCGCCCTGTGGGCTTTCCTGCGGCTGCTGGACGAACAGGAACCGCATCCGCGCTTCTGGGCGCTGGTACTGGCGGCCAGTTTCGGAGCGGGCCTGCTGCTCAAGAGCGCGGTCGCGGTGCTTTTCCCCGCCGGCGCGATGGTGGTTTATCTGGCGCTCACGCGGCAGTTGTTTTCCGCGCAGGTGTGGAGACGGCTGCGGCCCTGGAGCGGCCTCGCCATCGTGTTGCTGATCGCCGCGCCCTGGCACGTGCTGGCCACTTTGCGCAATCCTCCGTATCTCGACCTGACGTTCCGCAGCGTCCCCGGCGAATACCACGGCTTTCTCTGGTTCTACTTCATCAACGAGCAGGTGCTGCGGTTTTTGAACCTGCGCTATCCGCGCGACTATAACACGGTCCCGCGGCTGTACTTCTGGCTATTCCACCTCATCTGGCTGTTTCCGTGGAGCGTCTACTTCCCGGCGGTGGCCCGGCTGTCTTTCAAGCCGCTGGACCGCGCCGGCCGTACGCGCCTGCTGGCGCTGTGCTGGAGCGGCTTCCTGCTGGTCTTCTTCACCTTGTCCACCACCCAGGAGTATTACTCGATGCCCTGTTACCCCGCGCTGGCCTTGCTGCTGGGATCGGCCATGGCGGCGGGCGGCGATTGGGTGCGGCGCGGCACGCGCGTGCTGGCGGCCATCACCGCTTGCGCGGCCGTGGCGGCGGTGCTGATTCTGGTGGCCGTGCGTGACGTTCCTTCTCCGGGCGATATTGCGCAGGCTCTCTCCCGGCATCCCAGCGCCTACACGCTGTCGCTCGGCCACATGGAAGACCTGACGCTCGAATCCTTCGCCTACCTGCGCCTTCCTCTCGGCATGGCGGCCGCAGCTTTTCTGATCGGCGCGCTCGGCAGCCTGCGGGCCGTGGGGCAGCGCGCCTTCCTGGCCGGCGCCCTGATGATGGTGCTGTTTTTTCACGCCGCCCGGCTGGCCATGGTGGTATTCGATCCCTATCTATCGTCGCGTCCGTTGGCGGAAGCGTTGCTGCGATCGCCGCGCGGAGAACTGGTCGTGGATCATCACTACTACACGTTTTCCTCGATCTTCTTCTATACCAACCGCACGGCCTGGCTGCTCAACGGGCGATTCAACAACCTGGTGTACGGCTCGTACGCGCCGGGCGCGCCGGACGTCTTTCTCAACGATGCGCAGTGGAAAGACCTGTGGCTAGGCCCGCAGCGGTATTACGTGGTCGCCAAGACCGAAGAGGAGCCGCGGTTTGAAAAGCTGGTTGGGAAAAGCGCGCTGTTCGTGGTGGCCGAAAGCGGCGGAAAGATGGTGGTCACGAATCAGCCTGCGCCTTCCGGGCCGCGACTGTGAGGGAGCGATTTCCGGGTTGCTAATCGCCCTGTTCGAAACGCCCGTTGCCCGTGGCGGAAGCGGCGGTGGCTTCAAACGGCGCGTCATAGGAGGAGGGACCGGGGGAGGAACTTCCGGCGGCCTGCGCCGCCGCCTTCGGCCGGCGCTCGTTGCGGGCGTTGCGCCAGTTGACCTTGGGCAGGAAAAGGGAACGGTCGATGCGGTCCTGATACCGGATGGCGATGTTCAGCAGCGAATCCAGCAGCGACTCGGAGAGCAGGTGAGGCTTCAGCCCAAGCTCCACCAGCTTGGAATGGCGCGCGTTGTAGTAGTGCTCTTCGGCTTCCACGCGCGGATCGGGCAAGTGATCGATTTCGACATGCAGGCGCAGGTTCTTGCCCGCCGCTTGCACCATGCGGGCCAATTCCAGCACGGAATACTGCTCCGTGAACTGGTTGAACACCCGGCATTCTCCCGGCCGCGCGGGCTTCAAACACGCGAGTTCAATGCAGCGCACGGTGTCCCGAATGTCCAGATACCCGCGGGTCTGGCCGCCTTTGCCGTATACCGTTAGCGGATGCCCCACGGCGGCCTGCGCGCAGAAGCGGTTGAGCACCGTGCCGAAGATTTCATCGTAATCGAACCGGTTGATGAGGGCTTCCGCCAGGGCCACTTCATCGGTCATGGTGCCGTACACCACGCCCTGGTTGAGGTCGGTGGCACGGAGGCCCCAGATCTTGCACGCGAACATGATGTTGTGGCTGTCATGCACCTTGGAGAGGTGGTAGAAGGAGCCGGGCTGTTTGGGGAACGGCAGCACGTCCTTGCGGCCGTTGTGGTTGATGGTGATGTAGCCTTCTTCGATATCGATATTGGGAGTGCCGTATTCTCCCATGGTCCCGAGCTTCACCAGGTGGCAGTCGGGCCGGAACTCCCGCAGTGCGAACAGCAGGTTGAGGGTTCCCACCACGTTGTTGACCTGGGTGAATACCGCGTGTTTGCGGTCGATCATCGAGTACGGGGCGGCCCGCTGCTCGGCAAAGTGCACCACCGCTTCCGGCGCAAACGACTGCACCACCGAGGAAATGAACTCATAGTCGGTAATATCGCCGGACAGGAATTCGATGGTTTCCCCGGTGAGTTGTTTCCAGGCGCGGAGCCTTTCGGGCATCGGCTGTATGGGCGTCAGCGTCTGAACACCCAATTCGTAATCCCACTGGCGCCGCGCAAAGTTGTCGGCGATCGCCACCTGATGGCCCCTGCTCGAAAGATATAGGGCCGTAGCCCAGCCGCAGTATCCGTCTCCTCCCAGCACGCAGACTTTCATAAGTTAATGGACCGTCCTTCTCCCGCCTACACAGGAGCTAACCCGCTAATCCATCCATTCTACTCGATGCGGTTCAAACTATATTCCCACCCATATTTCCGGTGGGCCGGCTTCCCGGCTCTATAGTAACAAGCCCGGAACGCGGCGCCGCTAGCCCTTACGGGCTATGTCAAAAATGGAACTCGTTATAGGCAGATTCGAATGGCGCGGCTGGAGCGCGCAGCGTCGGACAACCGCTCCTATACCGCCGGCAAGCGACCCCGGCCTGAGGGAACCCGCGCCCGGCGCAGATACGCCAGCAGTTGATATCCCAGAATGATGGCCACCAGCAGGGCCAAAATCGCCCAAGTCAGGTTACCCAGCACCCCGTATAAGGCCATCACGCGATCGCTGAAGAACCACCCCAGAGAGATGTAGACGGCTGCCCCCGTGCATTCTCCGAGGGCGTCCCAGAACAAGAACCGGTGCCACGGGTAGCGGGCCGTGCCGCTGGCCAGGTTGATCCAGGGTCCCAGGGGGCTGAGCAGCCAGCGGGTGATGAAGACGCCGGGCCCGCCCCATGCCTTGGCTTTGGCTTCCATGGCCTCCAGGTTGGCGCGTTTTCCGAACAGGCCGCTGAGTTTTCTGATGGCAGCCTGCCCTCCCCACCGGCCAATGGCGTAGCCTGCCTGATCGCCGAGGATGGAGCCTGCGCCGGCTGCGCCGACGGCCCACCAGAGGTTCATGGCGCCTTGCGAAATCATCGAGCCCGCGACAATCAGAAGCAGGGTGATGGGCAGCGGCACGCCCACGGCCGCAATGGCCACGATTCCGAAGAGGGCCGGCGCGCCGTACTGCGAAACCGCCGCGAGGAGCTGATCGTTCATCGCGGTGGGCCGCCGGGTGGATGCGCGACCCCGTCGATAACGTGCTGCAGTTGGGCGATCAGTTCCGGAACGGGGCGTTTCAGGTCGTGAGCGATGTGACGAAGGGACCGCCGGTCACGCGGCTGCTGCGGCTGAACCCCAATAGCCTGAAACAACACGGAGGCGGGGACATGGTGGGTATGGGCGATGAACGGGACCGACATCCAGGACTGGATGGGCTCATTTTCGCTGCGGATCTGCCGCGCCTGCCGGTGGGCCCTGAAGGCGAAGACGAAAGTTCCAGTGATCGCCAGCGCGAAGGCCAGCCCAACGGCCAGCGTCCGCCGCCATGTTTCTCCCACACTTCAATAGTAGCCGTTTCTTGGCTTATGATCCTGAATCCACTCCAGAATTGTTTCGTCCAGCCATAACCGGTGCGGGCGGCGGCCCAGGAATCCCAGGTGACCGCCCGCTTCGGTGGCGCGCAATTCGATGAGCGGATTGGCGCGCAGCGCGGGAGCGGAAAAAATGTCGAAGGGAATGAAGGTGTCGTCCCGCGCCTGAATGAGCAGCGCGGGCACGCGGATTCGATCCAGAAAGCGCACCGCGGATTGCGTGCGGTAGTAGTTCTCCGCGTTGCCGAAGCCGAAAGAGGGCGCCGTGATGCGATCGTCGATCTGCCAGACGGTACTGAGGCCGGCGAAATCGCGCGGCTGGTAGCGGCCGGTGGAGCAAAGGCGCGCGCGCATGCGGTTGACGAAGCGCTTCTGGTAGAGGCGATTTTCGGGCGCGGCGATGCGGCGCGCGCAAGCCTCGAGGTCGAGTGGCGTCGAGACGCCGCACACTCCCTGGATGAGCGCCGGCCCGGTGGCGCCGAGTTCGCCCGCCAGTTTCAGCACCACGTTGCCGCCCAGCGAGAAGCCCACCAGGAACAAAGGCGCGGGATTCTCAGCCTGGAGCTGGCGCGCCACGGATTCCAGGTCGCTGGTGAGGCCGGCATGGTAGAGCGTGGTGCACAAATGTTCGGTCCCGCCGCAGGTGCGCATGTGGAAGCGATGCGCCGCGAAACCGGCGCGCACCACGGCGGCGCTGAGGCTGCGCATGTAACCGGCTTCGGAGGAACCCTCCAGTCCATGAACCATCACCACGTGTCCGGCAAGCCGGCCCGGCGGAAGCTGCGAATCGACGGCCACCTGCACATCCGGCTCGGTGCGGAAAAGGCGGCGCGTGCGCGGATAGCGGGGTCCGACATCGGGCCGCTTCCAGTAGTGGGCCGCCACGGTCTGCAGGTGCGGATTGCGGAAGAGCGGACGATAAGGAATCATGGGTATGCGACCCATCGGAGCCGCGACCGCAAGGGAGCGTTCGCTGACGATCCATTACGGAGGATCAACCAATCAAACGCTCCCTTACGGTCGCGGCTCTGTCTGAAGTATATGCGCCGCGCGCAGGCGCCAAGTAAATCATGTTAGCGTGAAAATTAAAGAGTTTCGGCCTCTAATTCAAAGAACCGGGAGAAATCATAAATGCCACTAGTTTCGATGCGCCAACTGCTGGATGAAGCAGCCAAGGGCGGATATGGCGTTGGGGCGTTCAACGTCAACAACATGGAACAGATTCAATCGATCATGGAAGCGGCGCGGGAAACCAAATCGCCGGTGATCGTGCAGGCCAGCCGCGGAGCGCGCGCCTACTCGCAGGACCGTTTCCTGTATCACCTGATGATCGCCGCCACGGAAGTGTACCCGGAGATTCCGACCGTGCTGCACCTGGATCACGGCAACAGCGTGGAAACCTGCAAGAGCGCCATCGACATGGGCTTCACCAGCGTGATGATGGACGGTTCGCTGATGCCGGACGGCAAGACGCCCTCCAGCTTTGAATACAACGTGGATGCCACCCGCCAGGTGGTGGAGATGGCGCATGCCAAGGGCATCACGGTGGAAGGCGAGATCGGATGCCTGGGAGGAATCGAAGACGGCCACGGCGCCGGCCTGGACGGGCTGAGCCATCTGACCGATCCGGCCCAGGCCGAGGAATTCGTCAAGCAAACCGGGCTGGACGCATTGGCCATCGCTATCGGCACCAGCCACGGCGCTTACAAGTTCTCGAGCAAGCCGACCGGCGAAACACTGAAGATGGACGTCCTCATCGAGATCCACAAGCGCCTGCCCAATGTTCACCTGGTGATGCACGGATCTTCCAGCGTGCCCAAGGAACTGCAGGACATCATCAATCAATACGGCGGCAAGCTGAAGCCCACTTGGGGTGTGCCGGTGGAAGAGATCCAGCTCGGCATCAAGAACGGCGTGCGCAAGGTGAACGTGGATACCGACAATCGCCTCGCCATCACCGGCGCGATCCGTAAGGTATTCGTGGAAACACCGGAGAAGTTCGACCCGCGCGATTACCTGAAGCCGGCGCGCGATGCCATGAAGAAAGTGGTGGCGCAGCGCATGACGCAATTCGGACAGGCGGGGCACGCGGGCGATTACAAGCCGGTATCGCTCGAAGAGATGGCCAAACATTACGCCAGCGAAACCGTCGCCGTCTAGTGCCGTCCTGACGTTTTGGAGTGTTCGGATTGCGGGACAGGCTTCGCGGCGCCTCCTGGCCTGTCCGTTTTGCATCGTGATACCCACGGACCCGTCCAGCCTGGCCTCACGACCCCGGCTCATCCTCCTATCTGGTTGAGCAATAGCATCTTGATCATGAGCGCCGGCCGGAGTTCGGGTTCCATGGCATGAAACGAGCTCGCCCGATCTCATTCCCCATTGCCAAAATCGCGCCTGGCATGACACACTCGTTCCACCATGCGACGAAGAACATTTCTGGGAACCACGGCCCTGACTGGCCTGAGCCTCGCGGCGCGCCGCGAGGCGGAAGCGCAAACTCAACCCGGCGCGCAAACCGGCGACGTCCTAGTGGGCTGGTTGGGCGGGACGCCGCCGGCGCTAGCCACCGGCACGAGTTGGGGCGTTCCGTGGCCTCGCGGCGCTTATCAAAAAGACCACAGCTTCACCCTCACCGGCAGTGATGGCAAGACCCTCCCGTTGCAATCCTGGCCATTGGCATATTGGCCGGACGGCTCACTGAAATGGAGCGGCTTCGCTTCGGTTGTCGACGCGGGACTCGCCTCGCCGTTGCGGCTGGCGTCTGGAAACGCCGCTACTCTCCCGGGAGCGCCGGCCGTGAAGGTGACCGAAAACGCCGCCTCGATCGAGGTCGATACCGGTAAGCTGCAATGCCGCATCCCGCGCGCGGGCGAAACTTTCATCGACTCCATGACCGTGGACGGCCGCGTGGTGGCACGCCGCGGCCGCTTGCTCTGCACGCTGGAAGACCGGTCCGCGGCAGACGTCATCCGCTTGCAGGACTTCAGCAGCGTCGTTCAAAAGGCCACCGTGGAACAGACCGGCGCGGTGCGCTCGGTAGTCCGGATCGAAGGCATGCACAAGGCCGCGCAAGGCAGCCGGGAATGGCTGCCGTTCACCGTCCGGCTCTACTTCTATGCCGGTGATGCCGCCGTGCGGATGGTCCATTCCATTGTGTTCGACGGCGACCAGGAGAAGGATTTCATTCGCGGGCTGGGAGTGGAGTTCGCGGTGCCCATGCGCGAACAGATCCAGAACCGGCACGTCCGGTTTTCGGGGGAAGACTCGGGACTCTGGGCGGAACCCATCCAACCGGCCACCGGCGCCCGCCGCCTCTCCATGGCGGCCGGCGACGACCTGTACGCCGCACAACTGGCCGGCCAGCGGATTCCCAACAGAGATCAGTACAACCAGCAGGGCCAGTTTCTTCTGGACAATTGGGCCGTGTGGGATTCGTTCAAGCTGGTGCAGCCCACCTGCGACGGTTTCACCATTCAGAAACGGACCCACCCGCAATGCTGCTGGGTAACCGCCGGAGTGGGAAAGCGTGCATCGGGGCTGGTGTTTGCGGGCGATGTGAGCGGCGGCCTGGGCGTCGCTCTGAAGAATTTCTGGCAGTCGTACCCCGTCTCGCTCGAAGTTCGGAATGCCACCTCGGAGGCCGCCGAGGTGCTGGTCTGGCTCTGGTCGCCCGACGCGCCGGCCATGGACTTG
>Ga0181530_10001147_pt1 | contig 33697 bp, 26 predicted proteins | sample PEATcosm2014_Bin_42_FD_119769 | JGI IMG/M metagenome (GOLD analysis project Ga0181530, IMG submission 119769) | Peatland microbial communities from MTU Mesocosm Facility, Houghton, MI, USA - PEATcosm2014_Bin10_60_metaG | ecosystem: Environmental > Terrestrial > Soil > Wetlands > Peat | place...
ACCAGTGGAAGTGCCAAGCGTGCGGCGCGGAGTGGCAGGAAACCGAATCAGATGAGCCACGCGCGGATGCTTCCGGCCCGGCCCCCTAGTGTCTCGTCGCTGACGGATGACCTATACCTTCGGGTAAGCCATCGCCAGGGAGGGTGGCCTGTGCCGTCTTGCGCCATCGATAACCATAGGCCAAGTTCAGCGGCAACGTCCACCATAATTGAACCGATGACCGTGACAGCCGTTTGGCTATGCTGGGAAGCGAATAAAAGCGCTCATTCGCATACCGAAATCCAGCTAACAGTTCCGAGACGCTCATCCGCTTGGGTTGATAAACCACATCGTCACGGCCATTATATTTGCGCCAATCTCGCGTTAACATACGCCCTTCGGCTTCCATCCTCCGAAACAGCGGCGTACCGGGAAATGGCGTCAGAATGTTGAAGGTTGCATTCTGGACCCCCGCTTGTTCCAGAAAATCAATGGTGTCCTTGAATATCCCCGGCGTATCATGATCAAATCCAAAAACAATCCCGGCTTGCACGGCAATCCCATGCGAATGGATGCGTTCAATGATCTGCAAGTACTCCTCCACGCGATTGAACCCCTTATTCACATCAGCCATGCTTTGCTGGGAGATTGACTCCAACCCCAAGAACAACTGCTTACATCCGCTATGAGCTGCAGCCTCCAGGAATTCGTCATCCCGGCCGGCATGAATGCTCGCCTGACTGCTCCACCACTTCCGATAAGGAGCGATGGCGCGAAATAAGCCCTTTGCATACTCCATATCCCCGGCAATGTTGTCATCCCAAAAGATGATTACGTTTCCCTTGAACGAGGCATACTCTGCCGCCACCTCAGCGATGGGCCGCTTGCGCAACTTATGGCCATACATGACGGCAATGGTGCAGAAATCACATTGGCTGGGACATCCCCGGGTCGCAAATAGAACTCCATTGGTATAGTCGTGCCTGTGAAATAAGTCCTTGCGAGCCATGGGAATATTGTCGAGAGACACGCTGGATTGCTGATACACTGGAAGATAAGATCCCGCTTCAAAGCTCTTCAGGAACTCTTCCCATAAACCTTCCGCCTCTCCGATGAATATCACATCAGCGTGTTGACTGGCCTCTTCAGGCAACAGCGTTACATGCGGACCGCCCATCACCACACATATTCCTCGTGACCTGAAACGCGCGGCAATGTCATAGGCATGAAAAGCACTTGGCGTGTGAAATGTAATTCCAACCACGTCTGCGTCAATGCTCCAGTCAATGTCTTCAGCTTCTTTATCAACGTGGATCACATCCCACCCTGGAGGAACTCTGGCGGCCAGATAAGGCATGGTGATCTGCTGAAAGTTGAGGACCCGCGTCCTCCTCACTCTCCGAAGTTCTGGCGCCGAGGCTGTTACCAACAGAAGTGTTGGCATAGGTATTTCTCAAGACCAGTTTGGAGCTGTCCACATGGATCGTGGGTCGCCGAGCTACCGACTACGCACTTGGGGCGGTCCGCCGGATAGGGTTTGCGAAGCTCACTGCCCGCATATTACCCGCAGAAACCCCGATGGCGAGGTGGAAATGTGCGGCGCAGGGCCGCCAGGGCTTCCCCGCCCAGACGACCCTTCCGATTTGGAAGCCTCTCTAGTGCTGTCCCGCCGCGGCGGAGATGACAGCGCCGGTATCGTGTGAAGCCGCTCCGATGGCCTCACCCTCCGGATGGCCGAACAACTCGGGGTGCATATACCGGCCGCGCTCCGCCGGCGACTTTTCTTGTTCGACCGGATTGCGATGCGCGTTGGCATAAGCGTCGTGACGAATCCCGGTAACCTGCCACGAAATCTTACCGTGTGGGCGGCCGCCCGAGATCTTGAACCGGTTGTCTTTGATCTCCCGAGCGACATACAGATTGGGCGCCGGTTTCCCGACCGCAGTCAACTGGTAGCGAAAGTCCCGGTTCAGGGCTTGGAACCAGTCGGGCATATGGACCCAGGCTTGTCCGCGGGCGTCGAGCACCACCACCCCGTTGTAGAAGTTCAGCATGTCCGGGCTTTCAACCGAGGTGTGGTACAACCACTTGTCGGCCGGAGCAAGCGGGTCATCAATTTTGAAGGTCTTACTCGGCGCCGTGATACTTGTGTTGGAGTTGATGTTGCCATTGGCATTGATTGTGCCGGTGGTGGTGATATTGCCGCTGCCGTCCACGCTGAATACGGTGGTTGAACTGTCGTTTGGCCCAACGCTGGCCTGGATAATACCCCGCGTAGGTGTGACCGCAAACTGCATGTCGAGGCCCCTGGCGCCAGAGCTGGAAGCGATGGCATCGATCACCGAAACGTTTCCCGAGGTAGCCTGACTCCAGGCCACGAGCACCGGCACCTCGTCCCCCACGGCCGCGGTGCTAATGGCTACTACTCCCACGCCGTCCGAATTAGTCGCCTCGCCAACCACACCCGCGGTGATGCCGGTTCCTGTCGTCAAACCGACGACGGCCGAGGGTATGGTGGTGGGATCCGGCGGACCACTGTTGCTGCTATTTGCCGGACCGTTGGTGGTGTCCGTAACCTTAAACACTCCCTGGACCCCCGGCGGGCTGTCGGCGCCGGTTCCGGAAAATGGAAGTGTAAGAGATCCTCCCCCGCCGCTGGCGGCGTTGCAGGTTACCGAACCGTCGACGCCGATGGAACCCATGGCAGTTCCTGAAGAGCAAGTTCCGGTTACCCGCGCCTGAACAGAACTGAAGTTGGCGCTAAGGCTGACGCTACCGCTCTTCCCGCCTCCGCTCAGGCCCGATCCCGCCGTGACCCCGGTGAGGAGAGAGGCGGTGGTCTGCACCGTCGCATCCGGGAACATGAAGCCTCCCGTCGTACTCTGAATGGTCCCGGCTACGCTCAGCGCCTCGGTCGGCGTGGGCAGGCCGACGCCCATGTGGCCGTTGCTCAGGGCGGTAAACACCGGCGACGAGGGAAACGATGAATTGGACGTACTCACGAACAGGGATACGTCCCCCACATTGAAGGTCTCGGTGCCCCAAGCCCAGTTCCTGCGCCCGGCAAGATCGGTCAGGTTGCGCTGCATGAAGATGTTGCCGCCTCCCACACGGATCTCCCCGCTGACGTCCAGCGTGCGAGTGGGACTGGAATTACCGATCCCAACCAAACCGCCACTTTCGAAAATCGCAGAGTTCTGCACCGTGGTAGCGTCCTGGAATTTGGACAGGAAGTTGGGGGTGCCCCCGGCGGTGACCACGTTGCAGGGGGGCGTGGCGCAAGTCGCCTGGGGGAGGGTCGCGCTGCCGGATTGCTGTCCTGAGCTGCCTGAATCAGCGGCCGCCACCGGCACGGCCAGGACAAAAGAAGAAGCCGGCCTGCCGCCCAGAGTCTCGGCGTCGGCCGCTTTCAGCGCATAGGGTACGCTCACCAGCAGCACGCGCTGCTCCGCCTGGCCCTCGGGCTGCACTCCCAGCCATTGGGCTTGGTTGGTGCTGAACAGTTCCGGCGTCATGCCTTCGGCGTTGTTGGCGCCCAGCAGCACCGTGTAGCGTCCCTGAGCGTCGAGGGAAACGTTTTGCGTCTCCAGCCACAGCGCTGCTCCGCCGGACTGGTCTTTGTATAAAGCGAAAGTAATGCCGGTGATGCCACTGCGGGGATTGCCAGCGTTGTCCTGGACGATGCCACTGAACTTCACCAGCCGCGGAACCGATATGGCCGCCGCGGGGCCCTCGCTTGGAGCGGCAGCGGGGCTGGCTTGCGCTTGCGCGGTGCTGCTCACCACTAGCCCGACTCCGAACCACAACACCATCAATCCGAGCAACTGCGTGGCCTTGGACATCATGAGGTCTCCTTTTAAATTCTTGCGGTTAATTGCACGTACGGGTAGCACGTCGGCGGTAGTTGCGGTTCGCCACACCAGCAAAGCAGCCTTAAGAAACCGGGATCGACTGCGAGATGGGCCGTGTCCGCCGGCAGCGGCGCATGGCGCGCCAATCGTAGGCGTATTCAGCCCCGCACAAGCGGCATACCTGATAGTGCTCTCCATCAGGGCGTTTGCGAGGCCATCCAAACTCGTGGGGGCAGCCGCTCGGGTTGAGCAAGTCCATCAGAATCAGGGTCAGGCGCCGTCCCATGGTGCACATTATGGAATGGCTATTATGCGGACGGCAGTATCATCGCGGGTGCGGCATTCGCGGAGTTACTGCAGCTTGGCGTACTCCGCCTTGGCCTGTTGCAGGATGGGGAGGTCGGGGTCGGCGTCTTTCCATAGGGCGAAGAAATCCTGGTAGGCAGTGCGGGCCTTGGTCTTGTCTCCCTGGGCGGCGAGGGCCCGCGCCTGCCCTAGCCGGGCCAGGCGGACAAAGGCGTCGGTGGGGCTGAAGTAGCGGAGATTGATGATCTTCTGAAACTCGGCCGCGGCATCGTTGGTGCGGCCGGCCAGTAGATAGGCACTGGCGCGTGCGTAGAGCGTTGCGCTGGAGTTGCCATCGTAGAGTTGCGCCGGCACCAGAGCCTCTATGGCTTTGGCGCCATTACCATGATTGAGTTCGCTGACGGCCTCGACCGTCGGCAACCACACCGAGTGGACGAAAGTGTCGTTGGGCCGCTGCTTAGCCTGATCATTCATGAGCGCCAGCGCCTTGGCCTCCTGGTGCGCCGCAGCCATGGCCTGACTGGCGTTGGCAACCACCAGCGAATCGCGCGCCAGCCCCAGCGCGGCATTGGCCTCCTTCAAGGCCTCTTCCCGCAAGCCAAATGTCGCTTCGGCCAGCGCTTGCGTCGCCACGCCGGTCGCGGCCACCCCGCTGAGGCCGGCGGCCCGGTAACTCTGGGAAAACCGCACCATCAGCTCGCGGCCCTTGCGCACCTGGCCGCGGCCATAGGCCAGCCCGGCGTCGCGATCGAGCAGATCGAGCTCCCCTTCAGGGCTGGCCCGCACCAGTGCATCCTCGCGTTGCTGCGCGGCGGTATCACCCTGAACCAGAGCAATCTGCGCCAGTTCCAGATGAATTTGGTGGCCGCCGATGTTTCTTTTCAGCGCGGCGTTCAGCAGCGCCTTGGCTTCATCCACATGGCCCAGCGCCAGGTGTGCTTCGGCGGCGTTCGTATAGCCAAAAGTTGAGTCCGGATCGACCTGCAACGCACTGTTCGAATTCTCTAAGGACTTGTCGAATTTACCCAAGCGCGCGAACAAAGGGGCCAGGTTGCCATAAGAGATGCTATCGCGCGGGTAGGTTCGCTTGTAGAGTTCCCAGGCCTCGATGGCCTTGTCCACCTGCCGGCTTCCCCCGTAGTAATGCCCCGTAATGTAGAGGCGCTCGCGTTCGCTGGCGCGGTCTCTGAGTTCAAACGCCTTCTGCTGATTCTGTTCTTCGAGGTCATCCTGGCCGATGTTGCCGTAAACCGTCCCCAGGCGGGCATAGGCCAGCGCGAAGTTAGGGTCAAGCTCGACCGCCCGCTTATAGAAGGGGAGGGCCGCCATTTCCTCCTGTTTGAGCATGTGCTCGGCGTCGCCGAGGGCGAAGGCCTTCAGCGCCTCCAGCGAGGAGGTGGTGGCTTCCTCCAGCGGCTTGTCGAACTTCTGGATGGAGGCCAGCGACTCGCCCAGCTTGCCGCGCAGTTGGGTGCTGGCCTTGTCCAGCGCCGCCAGCACCTGTTCCTTGCTGCTGGCCTGTGCCTGCGCCTGGGCCAGGGAATCACCGTTGGAGGCATTGATGGCTTCCAGCGTAACCACGTACTGGCCACCCAACCCGGCCACGGTTCCGCTGAGCAGCGCTTTGATGCCTTCGCGCTGGCAGATTTCGCGCGCCACCTCGGTTGTGACCCGCTCGTCGGAAGAACGCCCCATGAACTTCAGCGTTTTCTGCACTCGCGCTTCGGGAAAGACGTTCAGGTAGGGTGATTGCTGCAGCTCTACCGTCAGGGCTTTCTTGAGCGTACCGTCGAAGACGGGATCGCCGGTGGTGTTGATGAAGTCGGCTACGAGGATAGTGTCCTTGTCAGTCAATGCAGGCGCCCGCTGCGACCGCCACCACCATCCTCCCGCCACCAGCGCCGCCAGCACTACCACCGCCGGCGCCACCAGCTTCCAGCGCCGGGCTGGCGGAGGGAGAACCACGGCTTGCGGTGTGGACGGGGCCGCTGCCATCCTGCCGCTCGATGCCCTCACCGCTCCCGAGCTGCTCGTGGCAGGGGCAGGCACCGATCCGGGTGTGTCCTCGGCTGCGATCACCGCGCTGCGCGACGAGTCGGTCTCGCGCTTCAGGCGCTTAAGATCGGCACGCATCTCTGTCGCCACCTGGTAGCGCAGGTCGCGGTCCTTCTCCAGGGCCTTGTTGATGATCCGCTCCAGTTCCTGCGGGAGATCGGGATTGATGCGGAGGGGCGGCGTCGGCGCCCGTTGCAGGATGGAGTTGAAGATCACGCCGGAGGTATCACCACGAAACGGCAGGACGCCGGTGGCCATCTCGTAGAGCACCACCCCGAACGAGAACAGGTCGCTGCGCGCATCGAGTTCCTTGCCGCGCACCTGTTCGGGCGACATGTAAGCCACCGTGCCCAGGGTGCTGCCCGGACTGGTCAAGTGCTCCTCGCTCACCGCGGTCGCCAAGGCGTCCGCTTGCCCTTTCGGCTGCACCTTCGCCAGACCGAAGTCCAGCACCTTCACCTGGCCGCGCTTGGTGATGAAGATGTTGGCGGGCTTGATGTCGCGATGGATGATGCCTTCAGCGTGGGCGGCGTCAAGCGCATCGGCGATCTGGATGGCAATCTCCAGCAAAGTCTCGGCGTCCAGCGCTCGCCCGCTGATGCGGTGCTTGAGCGTCTCGCCATCCAGAAACTCCATGACGATGAAGGGATGGCCTTCGTGCTCGTCGATTTCGTGGATGGTGCAGATGTTGGGATGGCTCAGCGCGGAAGCGGCGCGGGCTTCACGCTGGAAACGCTCCAGAGTTTGCCGGTCGCGGGCAACGTCCTCGGGCAGGAACTTGAGGGCCACGCGGCGTCCGAGTTTGGTGTCCTCGGCCTTGTACACCACACCCATCCCGCCGCCGCCCAGCTTCTCGACGATGCGGTAGTGCGAAATGGTCTGGCCGATCACGCGAGAGGGGAGCCCACAAGAGGGCTAATCCTAGGCGGCTGCGGAGGGCAAGTCAATGAAAAGCAACTGCCGCCACACTCGCGCTTCTTCGGGCAACTGTTCTCATCGCCGCTACAGGCCGATAAGGATAGAGGAGAGGGGCCGTTGGCAACTCGCAGGCGAGCCTCGCCGATTTTGAGGAGAGCGTGAAAATCCTAGTTGCGGACGAAGACGTCAATTGCCGCTACGCCGTGCTGGACGCTCTGACGCAAACCCACGCGGAGCTCCTCTCTGCCAGCAGGGGAGAGGAAGCGCTGGAGCGCTTGAAGGGGAGCGATCCACCGCGCCTGGTCATCCTCAGTTGGGCTTTGCCGGAAATCGATGGGCTGGCGATTTGTCAAAAGATCCGCCGCGCCCAGGTGCGCGATTACACCTATGTCGTTCTGCTCAGCACGCACCACGGCAAGGCCAGCATGCTGACGGCTTTTGAGGGGGGCGTGGATGACTACGTCGCCAAGCCGGTAAGCAGCGACGAGATTCTCGCCCGCGTCCAGGTGGGCCGGCGCTTCCTCGAAAAAGAAGATCGCCTCTCCATGATCAACCAGCAATGGCGCACCATGATCGACAACCTTCCCTTCGGTCTGGCTTGCCTGGGCCGGGACGGCGAGGTGCGGCGGGTAAACAAAGTCTTTGTGGAGCAACTGGGGCTGGATTTGCGAAGCATCATTGGAAAGGGCCTGCGGCCCGCCGTGCTCCACCGCATTGAAGACTACCGCCGGTTGCTGGAACACGTGCGCAGTGGGCAAGACTTCGATGGGCTGGAAATGCAGATGATGCACCGCGACGGCAAGCCGCGCCGGGTCATCGTCTGGGGAAGAACCGTGGATGGCACCGGCGAACTCGCCTTCCAGATCATCACCTCGGTTCAGCCGAACCAGTCATCGCGGTAGCGTGGCCTAGTCGGGAGTCATCCCAAGCATGTCCTCGTGGCCCTCGAACAGCGGCGCCAAACGGGTGATGCTGAACAGTTCCTTCACGCGCGGGCTCAGGTTGATGAGTTTGAATTTGCAACCTTCCCTCTTGGCGGAAACGTACAGGCCCACAATCGCACCCAGGCCAGAGCTGTCCAGGTAGTTTACCTGCGTGAGGTCCAGCACCACGGTCTTGCTCTCGGCCATGGCGGACCGGGTTGCAGTCTTCAACAACTCCGTCGTGTTCGAGATGATCCTGCCGGAACAATGGATGACCGTCTCGATCGGGGTCTTATCGGTTGCCAGCGACAACTCGGGGACAGGGCTCGCGGAATTCGCAGCCATAGTAACCTTCCTCCTACAAGGAATTTCCTTCCAGCACCCCCGTGCAGGCGGCATTTTACACCTAATTGGCGGACTTTTCCCCGCTAGCTACCCGGCACCGGGCGCTACAGCGAACTCAGGAACTGGAGAATGGCCTCCTGATCAGCGTGCGGCAGTTTTTCGAACTTGTGTTTCACGTCCGCAGCTTCGCCGGCGTGGCGGGTGACGGCATCGCGCAGGGTCACCGTGGTTCCATCATGCATCAGCCGGCTGTGCAGCCGCACTCCCCACAACGGCGCCGTGCGCATCTTGAACCGGGCATTGTGGAACTCCTCGGTCGAAAAATTCTTCCACTTGATAGCAGACATCTTCCGGCCGTAATGCTCGACGAAGGGCACGACGATGCCATCCCCCGTCCCCACGTTGTGCAGCAGAAAGTCCGAGTACGGGTGGAAGGTTTTCCCACCCAGGGCGTCGGGGATGGTGAATTTGCCGCCGTTGATCGCGGTTCCCGCCGGCGCCGTGGTCATCGTAGCCACGTGGCAGGTAGTGCAGCCGATCTTCTCGAACAGCTCGGAGCCGCGCGTGGCGGCCGGCGTCGCCGCCAGTTGCGCGTCGCGCGCCGGCGCTTTGCTGGCGCGGATGAAGCGCGCGAAGTGGTCCAGATCGTCGAGCCCATCGGGATCGGGCGTGTCGTTGGGCTCGGACGCGGTGTTGCACAGCGTGGTCACCTCGTCGGGAAACAGGCGGGTGGTGATCCCCATCTCGTTCAGGTACGCGTCGCCCGAAAACGAGAGCAGGCTGGCGTGCTGATCCTTCCACCCGAACCGGCCCACGCCGGTCTCTCCCGGAGCTTCCACGATGGGCACATAAATCACCTGCCCGCAGATCTTGTGGTGTGAGTCCTGGCATTGCTTGTGGGCCAGGTCCACCAGGGTCTGATCGGCCACCGCCTCCACAAAGCCGTCGCCCAGCAGGTTGAGGGAGACGCGCGTGGTGCGGATGGTCTCGGTCTCGGGCACGCGCTCCTGAATTTCCGTGGTAGGGAAGGCGGCGTTGGGACAGATGGCGCGGTCGTTCACCAGGGTGCGTCCGGTGATGACCTCGGCCCCGCGGTTGATGGGGATCTCCGGATTCATGAAGCGATGGTCCGGCCCCTCGTGGCCGACCCGCAGCTCAGTGACCTGGCTGGAGCCGCCCGAGGTCGGGTTCTGGTGGCATTCCCGGCAGGACTGCGCGTTATATAAAGGACCGAGGCCGTCGCTGATGGCCTCAACCTCTTCAAACGTACCCTGATCGGTCTTGTGGGTCGCGTCGTCCACCATGCCGTTGCTTTTGTTGTCGAAACCGGTGGGGGCTTCCGCAGGTGAGGAGGCGAAGCAGGCAAGAGCAACCACGGCCGCAGCGAGAGCGGCCACAACACGCAGAGATCTCATGAGTTTTTTCCCTTTTTGGGCGCAACTCGTGAATACCATCCGCCACCGCCGCGGACAAGTACCCAGAAGGACGCACGCACCCAGGCCCCAACGGCCAAGAGTCATGTGGTGGCGGACAATCAGCGCTGTAGCAAGGCGTTCTTGGCGGCCTGGGGCAGCCGCAGCTCGACGAACTGGGCGGCGGGATAAAGGTAGTCTTCGCCCGATTCATCGATGACGCGCAGCAGGTTGAGGATCTTCGCCTCCCGCTCCGGCATGGCGCGGTAAACCTTGCCCACCTCGAGGCTGGCGGGGCTGCCCTCGTTATTGATGCAAAGGAAGAATCTCATCCCTTCGTGCTTCACGGAACGCGAAACACTGGTTGGACCTTGCAGTTTTTTCTGCCGCTGCCGTGAGCTTCGTACCAGTGCAGTTCTACGAGGCATGTTGTCCCATCCGCCGGCGATCCAGATTCAACGCGATTGTACCGCAACCGTACTGCTACAATGCGTGGCCGGAGGCATCCTATGAAGCGCATTGCATCCTGCCTGGCATTGCTCCTAATCGCGAGCTGCGCCGCGTTGGCCGCGCCCGACACGCCCGCCAGCCATTTCGACCAACTCAAGAAGCTCGCGGGCACGTGGGAGGGCAAGACGGCTGGCGGCAAGCCCGTATCCGTGACCTTCCAGGTGGTGAGCGACGGCTCGGCGCTGATGCAGCTCGACCAGGGCGAGAACATGGTCACCGTCTATCATCCCGACAACGACCGCCTGTTGATGACCCACTACTGCTCTGCCCACAACCAGCCGCGCATGCAGGCCGAGGTCTCGGCCGACGGCAAGCGGTTCGCCTTCAACTTCCTCGACGCCACCAATCTGGCCAAGCCCGATGCCGGCCACATGCAGCGCATGATCCTTACGATCGAAGACGCCAACCACATGACCGAGCAGTGGTTCTTCGTCGATGGCACGAAGGAAATGACGGAAACCTTCAAGGTCGCGCGCAAGCCGTGAGCGCGCGCGCCCGAGGGTCTAATCCCTCCGATTGGTGATGGCGCGGTTCCCGCTCTTCCCGCAGCTTCTCTTCCTTGTCATAGTTCAAGTGCGGTTCAGGGAGAAGAAGCCATGGGGAATGTATTCGAGCCGGCGGTCTTCAGCGCCGAGGCCGCGGCGCGGCCGACAGTCATGCTCAAGGTGCCGCTGACCTCGCTGGCGCGGCTGAGGTCGGGCGCGCGCTGGTTCTACTGGGTGGCCGGGCTGTCGCTGGTAAACACGGCGGCGGCGTTCGCGGGCGGCCATATACATTTCATGGTCGGGCTGGGCATCACGCAGGTGGTGGACGCGGTGGCGCGCAAAGCCGGCGCCGTGGCCACGCTGCCGGCGCTGGTGATCGACGTGATGATCGCGGGCGTATTCCTTGCCATCGGCCTGTGGTCGAGCCGGTGCAATCAGTTCGCGTTCGGGATCGGCATGCTGCTCTACGCGGCCGACGGCGCGCTGCTGTTCCTGGCGCACGACTGGATGAGCGTCGCCTTCCACGTGCTGGCGCTGTTCTGTATGTACCGCGGCTTCGCGGCGGCGCAGCAACTCCGCGGCCTGGCCGAACTGGGCAGAGCCAGAGCCTCGGCCTCGGTAAGCTGAATTATCTCCTCCAGAAAGCCGCCCGGAGATGTAACATACCCGGACCTATGCGGCTGATCCTCCACTGGCTTCTGAGCGCGCTGGCGCTGATGATCGTGGCCAACCTGGTACGCGGGTTTGAGGTCCACAGTTTCAAGGCGGCGCTGATTGCCGCGCTGGTGATCGGACTGGTGAACGCCACGCTCGGGCTCGTCCTGAAAGTGCTGACCTTCCCGTTTATCATCCTTACGCTCGGGCTGTTCTGGTTTGTAGTCAACGCCGTGATGCTGATGGTGGCGTCCACGTTCGTGCCGGGGTTCGTCGTGCGCGGATTCGTGCCGGCGTTCTGGGGCGCGATTGTGCTGGCGCTGATCAACATGGTGTTCCGGGCCCTGCTGCCCAAGCGCGAGCGGATCTAGATGAACCGGAGTTGGTGTAGCCCGAGGAAAAAACCAAGGTCTGTATAAAGAATCGAGTGCATTAGGATCCTCGCAGTTCCTTTACTGCTTCCATAATCCCCTTCTGCTGAAACAAACGAATTGCGGCGATGCCGGCGGCGCCGGCTTCGACACACGCGCGGGCGTTCTCCAGCGTGACGCCGCCGATGGCCAGCACCGGCATGTGGCCGAGACAGGCGCGGTGCAAGGCATCGAGACCGGTGTTCAGCGAGGTTCCCACCTTCTCGAAGACCGGTCCGAAGACGGCGAAGTCGGCGCCCTGGGACTCGGCCAGGCGGACTTCCGCAGCGGTGTGGCAGGAAACGGCGATCACAAAGTTTCGAGTTTCGAGTTTCGAGTTTCGAGCCAAAGCCGACGACCAGATGGCTCGGGCGTCGGACGCCGAAATATCGTCGGAAGGCAGATGGACGCCGTCGGCGCCGGTGGCGAGAGCTACGTCGGAACGGGAATTGATCAGAACGCGGGTTTCACGTTTCTCGTTTCCCGTTTCACGAACCAGGCGGACCGCTTCACGGGCCAGCGACTCCAGTTCGCGAGTGGGCAAATCCTTTTCGCGGAGCTGGATGTAATCCACACCGGCGCGGGCGGCTTCCGCGATCCGGGCCAGCAGCAGCTCGCGGCGGCGCGGCTCGGGCCCGGGAAGCTGTTTGCGGTCGGTGATGTAGTAGAGGAGCACTCGGCGAATAGTACCAAGTACCGAGTACCCAGTACCGAGCAAAGGCAACGACAAACAGTACCAAGTACTCAGTACCAAGTACCAAGCAAAGGCAAAGGCGGGCGTCAAATACTTGGTACTCGGTACTGGGTACTTGGTACTTCTTCACCCTCTCGTTTCGGCGATTTCGGGCGCAGTGGGTTCGCTGGGCGGGCGCGGCTCTTGCAGGTGGAACTTGGTGAGGCCGCTCCGCAGGATCTCGAACGCTTCTTCGGGAGTATCGGCCATGCAGTACAGGTCCTTGTCGGCGGGCGCTACCGTCCCCGCCTCGATCAGGGCGTCGATGTTCAGCGCCCGGTCCCAGTACTGCTTGCCATAGATCACCACCAGGATCCTCTTGGCCAGCTTCTCGGTCTGGGCGAGGGTGAGGATCTCGAACAGCTCGTCCAGCGTGCCGAAGCCGCCGGGGAAGATCACCAGGGCCTTGGAGAGATAGGCGAACCAGTACTTGCGCATGAAGAAGTAGTGGAACTCGAAGTTGAGCGCTGGCGTGACGTAGGGATTGGGCATCTGCTCAAACGGCAAGCGGATGTTGAGCCCGACGGTCTTGCCGCCGGCTTCGCGGGCGCCGCGATTGGCGGCCTCCATGATCCCCGGCCCGCCGCCCGAGGTGACCACGAAGCGGTGCCGCTTGGACTGGATGCCCATCGACCACTTGGTGAGCATGTGGGCGAGCTGGCGCGCGTCTTCGTAGTAGCGGGCCATCTCCACCGCCATGCGGGCGTGGCGGATGCGCTCCTGCTCCTCGGGGAGCGCGGGCGATCCCGGTTTCTCCAGCAATTGCAGCGCGTTCTCCGCATCCGACCGGCTGTGGAAGCGGGCCGAGCCGAAGAACACGACGGTATCCTGGATCTTCTCCCGGCGGAAGCGGGCCAGCGGTTCCGCATACTCGGAGAGAATGCGCAGGATGCGCCCGTCGGGGCTGGTCAGGAACGGACGGTTCTCGTAAGCCAGCGGCGCCGCGCGCAATTCAGAGTTGGAAACATCTTCGCTCATGGTGGTTCAGATTTCTCAGGACAGTTTCGGGTTGCGGGGAGGTTCTTTGTAGCGCACCGCTTCCCAGATGCCAAAGCCAATATCGATGAAGCCCAGGCCCGAGATCAGGCCACGCACGAAATACTTCTGCAGGAAGAACCGGACCTCGGGATAAGCCACCAGGAGACTGTTCTCGGTCCATCCGCGAGTCCAGGGGAGCACCACCAGCACCATCCCCAGTTCGATGAAGAATGCCACCCGGATAACCACCCAGAGGCGCATGAGCCAGAGGGGCGTGGCGGAGCTGCGGGTTGCCGGGAATCCGGTGGTGGACAACGATGCTGGCTCCGGGCCGTTGGTTTTTTCGTTCGCCTTGACTGAGGCCGAGCCGTTCGGGTGGTCGAGGTAAAACTCGCGGTCCTTCGGGCTCCCGTGCTGCGGCGCGGAATCCATCCCAGAGGATACTACGCTTTCAGGGTTTTGATGCGCTCGGCCACGTCGCGGTAGTCGATATTGCTGGCATAGACTTCCATGAAGTTGTCGAGCGCCGCCTGCCGGTTGCCGGCGGCTTCGTAAGCGCCCGCCATCTCATAGTACACCGCCATGCGGGCTTCCTCATCCACGGCGGGCAGTTGCAAGGCCCGCTGGTACCACTTGATGGAGGCCTGGGGCGCGCCCTTGTTCAAAAGGCAATCCGCCAGCCAGGTGTAGACCTGCAGCACGTGGGGGAAAGGGTGTCCGTGCTCGATGAAGTGGCAGACCTTCTGCAGCTCTCCGATGGCTTCGTCGAGCAGTCCCATCTCCTTGAAGGCCACCCCCAGGTTGTAATGCGTTTCCGGATCGTGCTCATCGGCGGCCGCGCCCTCGGCTTCCATGTCCTCTTTGAATTCCTCGAAGATGTCGGACAGCCCCGTACGCGGCTCCTGAGGGCCCTGGGGCATCTGCTGGCTGACGATGGTGGCGGCAGCCGCCGTCACCATCGGCATGGCAACCGGCTCCGGCGGAGCCGGGCGCGGCGTGGTGACCACCACCTGTGGCGGAATCGAGGCCGGGGGCTCCGCCAGCGGCGGCGGCGCGCTTGCCACCGGCGCGGCGGAGGCCGAGGCGGCAACCGCAAAACCATCCCCCAGCGATTCCTCGAGATCAAGAACTATGTCCGACAAGGGATCGTCGGTAGGATGGGAGTCGGCTGCTGTCGCGACCGCGGCCGGTTCGAAAACCGCCGGCAGCGGCGGCGGCGCCGGGACGCCCACGGCCGCGTCGTCCTGAATGGCCAACTGCTGAACCGCGGGTTCCGGGACGGGCGGCTCAGCCTGGGTATCGAGCGGCGGCGGGGAGGAACTTCTCTCGAGGCCCAGCGCACCGGCGTCGAACACCAGCGTGGCCACCGTCGATTCCGCCGCTGGCTCTTCTTGCACCAGTTCGACTTCGGGTGCCGGGGCGGCGGTGCTGCGGGATTTCTCGACCTGCTCGCGGAATTCGTCCAGCTCGGGGATGCCGGGGGCCAGGGCAGCGCATTTCTCGATGGCCGCGTGCGCCTCCTCCCACATCCCCTGCGCAATGTAGAACCGTATCTCTTCCAGAAGATCGCTAACCAGGTCTCCGACCCGTGCCGCCTTGACCGCCTTCTGCCCGATGAAATGGGAACTGCCGAGCTGCTCTGGCGGTTCGACCGCGGTCATCTCCTCCCATTGCTTGGAGGCGTCGATCTCGACCGAGTGGACCACGGCAGGAGCGGCAGCAGCCTGGGGTTGGGTGTGCTGGGCAGCCTCGGCCGGCTGGGAAGTCGGCTCGGCGTGGGCTGCGGCCTCGGCCTGAGCCGGGGCAGGCTCGGCAGGGCCGGCGTAATCGGGCACGGGCTCGCCGGCGCGCTCGTGATACTTGGCGGACATCTCGGCGTACTGCGCGGCCAGCTCGCGGTGGCCGGCCTTGCGGTAGACCGCGCGCAGGGCGTCGCAGCAGCGCGCCGCCTCACTGTAACGCTCGGCCCGCACGTAGAGCGAAGCCAAACGCTGGTTAAGCAGAACATCCCCGGGAGCGGAGGCCAGCACCGCTTCCAGCGGGGCGATGGCCTTGGTGGGAAGATTGTAAGAATCCAGCAGCTCGGAGTCGGTGAGCGCGGTGCGGATGGCGCGCACGATGTCCGGGGGATATTCCTGGTCCACGGCGGGAGCATCGATCTCCAGCTCGTCCACCATCAACGCCTGCGCGCCCTCGTCGGCGGTGAGCGGACGGTTGGAGGCATCGTCGCCCAGCCTGACGGAAACCTGCTTGTAGTTCTGCAGGTGCACCGGATTTTCCGGCTCGAGCGCCGCCAACTGGTTGTAGAGGTCGCGGGCGCGGACCAGTTCTCCCGCTTGTACCAGGGCGTGGGCCAGCAGTTCCATGACCTCGTTGAGATGAATCGGGTCGCCGGCTCTGCGGCAGAGCTTGAGCACCAGCTCCAGGGCGGCGGGATTGCTGCTCAGGTGCGCGGGCGCGGAGGTCACCTTGGCCATCAAACCGTCGCGATCGTCGGCCAGCAGCCGATCAGCGTAGCGATCGTAAAGCCGCAGTGCCGCCTCATGCTGGCCGGCGGCCATCAGGCCGTCGCCGCAGGTGATGACCCCGGAAAGATCGTTGTGTACGTTCAGCAGCTTGCTGGCGATGGGCAAAGCTTCCGAGTTGTTGCCCAACTGCAGGTGGACGCGCAACAGGGCGCGCAAAGCCTCCGGCTGCGAATCGAGGTCGGGGACCTTCTCCAGATACTGGATTGCTTTTTCGGCGTTGCCGGTTTCGGCGGCGATCTGGCCGCGCAGCATCATGGAGGGCGTGTGGCCGGAATCGAGCGCCAGCACCCGCCCCAGCGCTTCGTCCGCCGCTTCCATCGCTCCCCGGCGGAATAGCGATTCGGCGGCGCCGAAGAAAATGTTGCGCGCCTCCTCCTTGTTGCCCAGCTTGACGTAGAGATCGGCCAGCTTGGCCTGCATGGCCGCGTTCTCGGGATCCAGCTCCAGCATCTTCTGGAAGATGCGTGAGGCCTCTCGGTTGTCGCCGGCGCGGAGGAAGCGGTCGGCGACGCTCAGGTATTGCGAGCGGGCATCGTTGTACAGCCCCTGCTGCGAATACAGTTCGGCCAGTTTGATGATGCAGTCGGTGGCCGTGGGACTGAGCTTGGTCAGTTTCTTGTAGATGGCGATCGCTTTGACGATGAACCCGTCGGCGGCATAGGCCTCGCCCACCTGCTTGAATTGCTGCAGGGCTTCCGCGGTCTGGCCCAGGCGGGCGTAGAGGTCCCCGACCGTGTTCATCACCGTCAGGTCCCTGGGGTCCTCTTTGACGACCTTGAGGTATTCCAGAATGGCGTTAGGCAGCTTGCCCTGCTGCACGAACTTCTCCGCCGCCGCCAGGACCTTCGTTTTGTTGAAGCCGAACCCGAGTGCCATAAGAGGTGCTGTGTCCGCCCCCGCCGTCCGGCGCACACGCAGGCGGATCGGAGAAGTCTCCGACGGAAACTGCGGAACCTGTCGTAAAAGTAGCATGAAAACTTCGCTGCGGGACGCGTAATTGGACTTTCGTTACCCGTGCCGCCAGCCCGAACTGGCTGAGCCGTCAATGAGATACGACGTTATCGGAGGAGGTACCTGGGAGAGCAACGGCGGGCGCCTGAGTTCGGGTGGAGCAGGGCTTCAGCCCTGCATAATGGCAGCGTCGTGGTGTTCGGCTTCAGCCGCAGAGGTACTGATGGTATGCATGTTCCCGGTGCGATCACTGAGTTACCTCAGGGGCTGAAGCCAACAATTCAAGGGGGCGCATCAATGCAGGCCTGAAGGCCTGCTCCACCCTTTTCGGAATACGCCTCAACTTGCTTCCTGGCCGCTGCTGAATTCAAATAGGCCTTCCGGCCATGTCCAAACTGAAGTGGTTCCCCGCGGTACTTCTTTCGCTCGCCGGCGTGGTGCTGCCGGCGCAGCAGCTTGAGACCAAACCCGCCGATCCCGCCGCCGCGTTCCGCGACGAAGCCTACGTGGTCGAGCAGTTGCGGACGGTGGTCCGCTTTGAGAACGACGGCAGCGAGCGCCGCGAGCAGACGGCGCGCGTGCGGGTGCAGAGCGACGCGGGCGTGCAGCGGCTGAGCCAGCTCGTCTTCGGCTACAGTTCGGCCAACGAACAGATGGAGATGGCCTATGTGCGGGTGCGCCGCGCCGACGGCACGGTGATCGAAGCCACCTCGACCGACATGCAGGACCTGCCCTCGCCGGTGGCGCGGGAAGCCCCCGTCTACAGCGACTTCCGCGAAAAGCACATCACCGTGCCGGGATTGCAGCCGGGACAGGAACTGGAATACAGCATTGTCATCCGCACCGAAAAGCCGCTGATCCCCAACCACTTCTGGATGGAGTACGGCTTCGAGAAGCAGACCATCGTGCTCGACGAGCAACTGGAGATCAACCTGCCGCGCGAGCGCGAGATCAAGCTCAAAACGCAGCCGGGGTTCGAGCCGGAGGTTAGTGACCAGGGCGACCGCCGCAGCTATCGCTGGAAGAGTTCCAACTTGCAGCGCGAGTCCGACCGCGACAAGAAGAAAAAGCCGAAAACGCCCAAGCCGGAGCTGCCCGACATCGAGCTGAGCACGCTGCGCAGTTGGGACGAAGTCGGGCGCTGGTACTGGGACCTGCAGAAGGACCGCATCGCGCCTACCGCGGCGGTGCGGGCCAAGGCCGCCGAGCTGGTGCGGGACAAGAAGACGGATATGGAGAAGATCGCGGCGCTCTACGACTTCGTCGCCACCAACTTCCATTACGTCAGCCTGTCCTTCGGCCTGGGACGCTACCAGCCGCACCCGGCGGGGGAAATCCTCGGCAACCGCTACGGCGATTGCAAGGACAAGCACACCCTGCTGGCGTCGCTGCTGCAGTCGGTGGGGCTCGCCGCTTACCCGGCGCTCATGAACAGCAGCCGCGCCATCGATCCCGACGTGCCCGCGCCCTCGCAGTTCGATCACGTGATCACCGTGGTCCCGCTGCAAGACGAATACATCTGGATGGATACCACCACCGAGGTCGCGCCCTTCCGGCTGCTGGCGGTTTCACTGCGCAACAAGAAGGCGCTGGTGATTCCCAGCGGCCGTCCCGCCAGCCTGGTGCAGACCCCCGCCGATCCGCCCTTTCCCAACCGCCAGTTGATGGAGGTGGAAGGCAAGATCAGCGAACTGGGCAAGCTGGAGGCGACGGTGCGGCAGACGGCGCGCGGCGACAACGAGCTGGCCCTGCGCGCGGCTTTCCGCCGCACCCCCTCCAGCCATTGGAAGGACCTGGTTCAGAGTCTCGACGCGTTTTACGGCATGCCCGGCGAAGTGAGCGAGGTCCAGGCCGATGATCCCGCCGATACCAGCAAGCCTTTCCACCTCGAATACCGCGTGGCCCAGCCCAACTATCTGGACTGGTCGGCGCGCAAGACGCAGCCCGCCCTGTTCCTGCCGCTGCTGGGGTTGCCGGACGCCGATACCGAAGCCACCGACAAGGACGCCGAGCCCCTGCATCTGGGAGCGCCGTCGGAGACCGATGTACGTTTGAAGCTGGAGCTGCCGCGCCGCTACCTGGCGCGGGCACCGGTTGCGGTCACGGTCAAACGCGACTACGGCGAGTACCGCTCCACCTACAGCGTGGAAGAGAACCGCGTTACCGCCGAGCGCGTGCTGGTGACGCGTCTGAGCGAACTGCCGGCCGCGCGCGCCCGCGACTATCTGGCGTTTCGCCGGGCGGTCCGTTCCGATGAAGAGCAGAAGCTTCAGCTCGAAACCACTGCGGCCGGCACTCCCGCTATTCCGGAGAACGCCAAGGCCGAGGACCTGCATGACTCGGCAATCGCGGCGCTCCGCAACCGCAATTACGAGCTGGCGGTGGAGTTGCTGAAGCGCGTGGTGGCTCTTGAACCCAAGCACAAGTACGCGTGGAACAACCTGGGACGCGCTTATCTTGGGATGCAGAAGACCGACGAGGCCATCCTCGCCTTCCAGAAGGCGGCCGAGGTCGATCCTTACGACGAATGGGCTTATAACAACCTGGGACTCGCTTACTGGCGTGAGCAGAAGTACGAAGATGCGGTGGGCGCGTTTCGCAAACAGCTCGAGATCAATCCCCTGGATGAGTTTGCCCACGCCAACCTGGGCGCGCTGTACGTGGAATGGCACAAGTACGCGGACGCGGCGCCGGAGCTGGAGAAAGCCGTGTCGCTCAAGCCGGAGAACGCCCTCTATCAGGTGGGATTGGGGCAGGCGTATCTGAACCTGGGCCAGCCCGACAAGGCTCTGGCGGCGTTCGACAAGGCGGTCGAGCTGCAGCCGGCGCCGCTGGTGTGGAACGACGTCGCCTACGAACTCTCGCAGCGCAAGGTGCACCTTGACCGCGCCCAGCAATACGCGGAGTCGGCCATTGCCGCCACCGCCGCGGAGCTGCGCAACGTCTCGCTCGATCATCTGCGCATTGAGGACCTCGTTCTGGTCGGGTCGCTGGCCGCGTACTGGGACACGCTGGGGTGGATCTATTTCCAGAAAGACGACCTCAAGCAGGCGGAGGAATTCATCAGCGCGGCGTGGGTGCTGGACCAGCATTCGGAGATCGGTGACCATCTGGCGCAAATCTACGAGCGCCGCGGTGACAAGGCCAAGGCCGAGCGCCTGTACGCGATGGCGCTGGCGGCGGAGCGTCCGTCGGCGGAGACGCGTCCGCACCTGGCGGCGCTGGTTGGCGAGCAGCATGTGAGCGCCGCGGTGGACAAATACCGGGGCGAGCTGGCGCACGAGCGCACCCTCAAGCTCGGGCCGCTGGTGAAGGAGAACGCGGAAGCGGAGTTCTTCGTGGCGCTGGCGGCCGGTCCTAAAGTCGAAGGCGTCAGGTTCATCCGCGGCAGCGAAAAACTAAAGCCGTTCGCGTCCGCGCTCATGGCCGCCCACTTCCTGGCTCCTTTCCCCGACGCCACCCCCACACACGTCATCCGGCGCGGCGTGCTCACCTGCTCCCAGACCGTGAGCGACTGCACCTTCGTGCTGGTTGTGCCCGAGGATGTGCGGTCGGTGGAGTGAGCGGGCAGCAATCAGCAGTCAGCAATCAGCATTCAGTGTTATCCCGAGCGAAGTTGAGCCGCTCTGCGGGCGTTCGAGCCCGCAGGCGAAATCCCGAGCGCAGCGAGGGACCCCAATGCGCGAACGGAGCGCGAGTCGAGGGACCCCTATTGCGAAAGAAATCGTGCGAGTAGGGGTGCTTCGACTCGCGCGGGCACAAACCGCCCGCTCTCGCTCAGCAGGACAGTCGAATGGTACAACTACTCTGAAGCGGCGCTACGTCCACGGGTTCAGGACACCCTTGACCATGGGCTGAAAGTCCGAGGTATTGCGTGTCACTAGCGTCAGCCGATGAACCTCCGCGGTCGCGGCAATGAACGCATCCATCGCCTCCCGACGGCGCCCCACGCCTTCACTGCGCGCCACCACCTTTCCACAAGCGTCGGCGATCGCGGGGTCAAGAGAGAAAATCCTTCCTTCAAAGCGCAGCGGCAGTTCCTGCTCCAGCCACTCCGCCAGCCGCTTGCGGCGATGGCCCGGCGGCATCCGTTCGATCCCGTAGCGTAGTTCAGTGAGCGTGATCACGCTCAGGAAAACGCGATCTTCATCCACGTCCGCCAGCCAGGCAACCACGCCGGGATTGGGACGCGGCTTCATCCACTCGGAAACAACATTGGTGTCGAGGAGGAAGCTCATAGATCAGCCTTGCGCAGGCGGCCGGGGAGCCGTTTGATCCGTGCCCCGGAAGCGCGCAGCGGCGACGCGGCAAAGAATTCGGCCAGGTTGCCCTTGCGCCTGGTCTTGCGCTCCCACTCCTCGGCCGCCACCACCACCGCGGTGGTTCGCCCGTTGCGCGTGATGGTCTGCGGGCCGTCGGATTGCGCCCGGTCGATCACTTCGCTGAACTTGGCTTTGGCCTCGGCCACCGTCCATACCTGAGTGCTCATGTGCGCCTCGCGATTATAGTCATTATGGTCATACTAGTCATTTATGTCCCTGAAGGCAAGCCCCTGGCGCGAGCTTCACCAGTGCTGCCCTGATTCCGGAATCGGGACACTGCCGGGTTGCGGCTTGCTTGCGAAGCCGGAGACCGTACCTTTATAATTCCGGGCCTCATTACTCCTGCAGCGCTTGATGTGGGCCGCTGCGCAACGACATTCATCCGATCAACCTTGTCATAGGTCAGCCGCGGGACGGCGTGGTGGGACGCCGCGTCTGAAGGGAACTGTTTTCGATGGCGCAGATTTTCCACCGCAGCACGAACACCATCTCTCGCTTCACGATCTATGGATTCGTGTTTGTGCTGGCGGCGCTGAGCTGGGCGCTGTACATCTGGCAGGGCTCGGGATGGTTCAACCGCATGGGCGAGGCGGAGGAGCAGCCCGTGCCCTTCAGCCACGCTCACCACGCCGGCGGCCTGGGCATCGACTGCCGCTACTGCCACACCTCGGTGGAGACTTCCAGCTTCGCCGGCATCCCGCCCACCAAGACCTGCATGAACTGCCACTCGGAACTCTGGACCAGCGCTCCCATGCTGGAGCCGGTGCGCCACAGCTATCGCACCGGGCAGTCGCTGGTGTGGACGCGGGTGAACGACCTTCCCGATTTCGTTTACTTCAGCCACGACATTCACATTGCCAAGGGCGTGGGCTGCGACGAGTGCCACGGCCCGGTGGACCGCATGCCGCTGATGTTCCAGGCCAAGTCGCTGCAGATGGAGTGGTGCCTGGACTGCCACCGCGCTCCCGACAAATACTTGCGCCCCAAGGAACAGGTGTTCAACATGCGCTGGGAGCGGCCTGACTCCGGCCATCCCGTCGCGTTTGCGGGCGCGAGCTACACCGATCAGCGGACCATGGGCCGCGCGCTGATCAAGCAGTACGAGATCCGCAATCCGAGAGACCTGACCAGTTGCAACACCTGCCACCGATGATGGAACACGGAAGCACAAAGCCGGGCTGTAAAGACGCGAAGCTGGTCAAGATTGCGAAGCGAGCCGCACGTCTGGACCTCGCTGCGATTCGGGAGAAGCTCTTCCGGGCGACCGGACCAACTTACTGGCGCAGCCTGGAAGAGCTGGCCGAGGAGCCGGGATTCGACGACGTGATGCACCGCGAATTTCCGCGGCTGGCCTCGGAGTGGGCGGAAGGGTGCTCGCGCCGCGATTTCTTGCGGCTTGCGGGAGCATCGCTGGCGCTGGCCGGCCTGGCGGGCTGCACCAAGCAGCCGCTCGAGCCCATCGTGCCCTACGTGGTGCAGCCGGAGCGCATCGTGCTGGGCCAGCCGCTGTATTTCGCCACCGCGTTTCCGGTGAGCGGGATCGCGCGGCCCATCATCGTCAAGAGCATGGAAGGGCGCCCGATCAAGGTGGAGGGCAATCCGCAGCACGGCGCCAGCCTGGGCGCGGCGGACGCGCACTCACAAGCCGCGGTGCTCGGCCTCTACGATCCAGACCGCTCGCAGACCATCAGCTACAACGGCAAGGTGCGTCCGTGGGAAACGTTGCAGGCGGCCATCCGTGCGGCGCTGAGCCAGCAGCAGGCTTCGGGAGGCGCGGGCCTGCGCTTCCTCACCGAGACCGTCACGTCGCCGACGCTCGCCAGCCAGATTGCCGCCGTGCTGAAGCAGTTTCCCTATGCGAAGTGGCATCAGTACGAGCCCGTCAACCGCGACAACGTGAAGGCGGGCGCGCAGATGGCCTTCGGCCAAGTCGCGGACACGATCTACCACTTCGACAAAGCGGACGTGATCCTCTCCCTCGATGCTGATTTCCTTTCGCCCGCCGGACTGCCCGGCTTCCAGCGCTACGCCCGCGATTTCACCTCGCGCCGCAAGATGCAGCCCGGCGTTCCGATGAACCGGCTGTACGTGGTGGAGAGTACGCCCTCGCTCACCGGCGTTAAGGCCGACCACCGGCTGCCCATGCGCGCATCGGGAATTCGCGAATTCGCTCAGCTCATTGCCGAAGGCGTCGGTGTGCGAAGCGGTCGAGGTGCCTTGCTCATGATGGGCGAGCAGAGCCGCTGGTGGCAGGCCGCCAGTAAGGACTTAAGGAACCATCGCGGCACGAGCCTGGTTGTTGCAGGTGATCAGCAGCCGCCGGAGGTTCACGCCCTGGCCCACGCCATGAATCAGGCGCTCGGCAACGTGGGGCAAACGCTCACCTACGTCGATCCCATCGAGGCCAATCCGGTGGACCAAACCGCGTCTCTCAAAGAGCTGGTTGAAGAGATGGACGCGGGCAAAGTGCAGCTCCTGGCGATCGTGGGCGGCAATCCCGCTTACAACGCGCCGGTGGACTTGGGATTCGCCGAGAAGCTCTCCAAGGTCGGGCTGAAGATCCACTTCGGCATGTACGAGGACGAGACCTCGGCGCTTTGTCAGTGGCACGTGCCGGAGGCTCACCCGCTTGAGACGTGGAGCGATGCGCGCGCCTACGACGGCACAGTTTCGATCATCCAGCCGCTGATTGCGCCGCTGTTCAACGGCCGTTCCGCCCACGAGTTCATGGCTGTATTCAGCCAGCAGCCGGAGCAGACCAGCTACGACGTGGTGCGCGGCTACTGGCGGTCGCAGTTTAAGGGTCCCCCGGAACTATTCGAGCCCGTATGGCGCAAGTGGCTGCACGATGGTTTTATCACTGGCTCCGAATCGAAGCTACGCACGGTCAGCGCGCGACTGCTGAACCCTCCGAAGTTGGAACACAGCGTTGTGGAGCCGGAAGTTGTGTTTCAGCCCGACCCCTCGGTCTACGACGGACGCTGGGCGAACAACGGCTGGCTGCAAGAGCTGCCCAAACCCCTGACCAAGCTTACCTGGGACAATGCCGTGCTGATCGACCCGACGCTCAGCGACATCCTCAAGGTGCGCACCGGAAATCTGGTAGAGGTCGAGAGCCGTGGGCGCAAGGTGCGCGGTGCGGTGCTCGTGATGCCGGGCCAGGCCGACAACACCATCACGTTGGTGATGGGCTATGGCCTGAAGCGCGCCGGAAGCAACGGCTCGAAGCGCGGCTACAACGCCTTCCAGGTGCGTACCAGCGACGCTCCGTGGATCGCGGGCGGAGTGAAGATCACGCCGGTGGGCGAAGATTACCCGCTGGCTCTCACCCAGAACCACCAGGTTATCGACAACAAGACCGCCATCGAGGAAACGATCAAGCGCGCGCCCGTGCGCGAGGCGACGCTCGCCGAATTCACCGCCAATCCGCGCTTTGCCCAGGAGATGAAGGAGGAGCCCGCCAGCTCTGACACCTTGTATCCGGCCTACGAATACAACGAATACAAGTGGGGCATGTCCATTGATCTGAACTCGTGCGTCGGGTGCAATGCCTGCCTGGTCGCCTGCCAGGCGGAGAACAATATCCCGGTGGTGGGCAAAGAGCAGGTCATCCGCGAGCGCCACATGAACTGGATTCGCCTGGACGCCTACAACGAGGGCGACCTGGCCAATCCGCGCACCCTGTTTCAGCCCGTGCCCTGCATGCAGTGCGAGAACGCGCCCTGCGAGCTGGTCTGCCCGGTGGGCGCGACCGTACACAGCTCCGAGGGCCTCAACGACATGGTCTATAACCGCTGCGTGGGGACGCGCTACTGCTCGAACAACTGTCCTTACAAGGTGCGGCGGTTCAACTTCCTGCTGTTTTCCGACTGGGATACTCCCACCCTGAAGCTGCTCCACAACCCCGACGTGACCGTGCGCAGCCGCGGCGTGATGGAGAAGTGTACCTACTGCATCCAGCGGATCACGCGGGCGCGCATCGAATCGGAAAAAGAGCAGCGGAAGATCCGCGATCAGGAAATTCAGACGGCGTGCCAGCAGGCCTGCCCCGCCGAGGCCATCATCTTCGGCGACCTGAACGACAAGAACAGCCGGGTAGCGCGTCTGAAGGCGGAGCCGCGCAATTACGGATTGCTGGCGGAATTGAACACGCGTCCGCGGACCACGTATCTGGCCGCGGTGCGCAATCCCAATCCTGAACTCGAGAAGAAAGGATAGCGATGGCGGAAGGCCCAACTGTGGAATCTGGATTCGCCGGGGTGGAGCAGGCCTTCAGGCCTGCATTCATGTGGTGCTTTGAATTGTGGGCTTCAGCCCCTGAGATCCTCCGCACCTCAGCGGCTAAAGCCGTGCGCCAAAGATGCCACCATTTATGCAGGGCTGGAAGCCCTGCTCCACCCCTTCCAGGTACGGCATCATGAGTAACCCACAGGAAACGCGCACGGGTAGAGCGCCAGTGCTTGCGCCCGGGTACACCTTTGCCACGGTGGGCGACAAGATCAGCGCCATCGTGCTCACGCGGCGCACCACGCTCGGCTGGGTGCTAGGTGTCAGCGTCGGCCTGCTGCTCACCATGCTGCTGTTGGCCGCGGTGAGTTATCTCCTGGTGAAGGGCGTCGGCATATGGGGCATCAACATTCCCATCGGCTGGGGATTCGCCATCGTGAACTTCGTGTGGTGGATCGGAATCGGCCACGCCGGCACGCTGATCTCCGCCATCCTGCTGCTGCTGAACCAGCCCTGGCGAAACTCCATCAACCGCTTCGCCGAGGCCATGACGCTGTTCGCGGTGATGTGCGCGGGCATGTTCCCAGTGCTGCACATGGGCCGTCCGTGGCTGGCCTACTGGCTCTTCCCTTATCCCAACACCATGCAGGTGTGGCCACAGTTCCGCAGCCCGCTGGTGTGGGACGTGTTCGCGGTCTCGACCTATTTCACGGTCTCGCTGATGTTCTGGTTCGTGGGACTGATCCCCGACCTGGGCACGCTGCGCGACCGCTCGCAGAGCCGCATTGCGCGCGCGGCCTACGGATTTCTGGCCATGGGCTGGCGGGGATCGGCGCGGCACTGGAAGAACTACGAGTCCGCCTATCTGCTGCTGGCCGGGCTGGCCACGCCGCTGGTGGTCTCGGTACACACGGTGGTCAGCTTTGATTTCGCCATCGCCATCGTGCCCGGCTGGCACACCACCATCTTCCCGCCGTACTTCGTGGCCGGCGCCATCTATTCCGGATTTGCCATGGTGCTGGTGATCGCCATCCCCATCCGCAGGTTCTACGGCCTGGGCGACATGATCACCATGCGGCACCTGGAGAACTGCGCCCGGATCATGCTGGTGACCGGGCTGATCGTCGCCTACGGATACCTGGTCGAGGGCTTCATGGCCTGGTATCGCTCCGACGAGTTCGATTTCTTCATGCTCAAGAACCGCATGCTCGGCCCTTACGCGCCGCTGTATTGGCTGCTGATCTTCTGCAACATCGTGGCCCCGCAGGTGCTGTGGTCGCGGCGGGTGAGGCGGAACGTGGGCGCGCTGTTCGGGATCTCGATCGTAATTCTGATCGGCATGTGGCTGGAGCGCTTCATCATCGTGGTTACCAGCCTGCACCGCGACTTCCTGACTTCGTCCTGGGGCATGTATTACCCCACCAGGTGGGACTGGTTCACCTACGTGGGCACCATCGGGTTCTTCGTGATGGCCATGTACCTGTTCATCCGCTTCCTGCCCATGATTTCGATCTTCGAGATGCAGACGCTGTTGCCGCAGGCCGAAGTGGAGGCCGACGCAAAATGAAGCGCACGCCCATCTTCGGACTGATGGCGGAGTTCGATTCGCCGACCGCTCTCGCGCTGGCGGCGCGCAAGGCCTACGCCGAGGGTTATCGCCGGATGGACGCGTACAGTCCCTTCCCCATCGAGGAAGTGAGCGAGGCCATAGGCCACCACCACAGCCGCGTGCCGCTGGTGGTGCTGGTGGGAGGGTTGCTGGGAGGCATCGGCGGATACCTCATGCAGTACTGGATCTCCGTCGTGAACTACCCGCTCAACGTGGGGGGGCGGCCGCTGCATTCCTGGCCGTCGTTCATCGTGGTCACCTTCGAGATGACCATCCTGGGAGCGGCGGTGTTCGCCGTCTTCGGGATGCTGGCGCTGAACCGGCTGCCCATGCCCTACCACCCGGTGTTCAACGTCGAGCGCTTCGCGTTTGCCAGCAAAGACCGGTTCTTCCTGTGCATTTATGCCGTTGATCCCCGGTACGACCGCGCGCAGATGGAGAAGTTCCTGCAGGGCTTGAACCCCAAGCAGGTGTCGGAGGTGCCGCATTAACGCCAGGTGTTGTTTTGAAGGGGCGCGGCTTCTAGCCGCGCCGTACTTCGCCCCAAAGAATTGTCATCCCGAGCTAGCGCAAGCCGAGCTTGCGAGGCGAGCGCGACGCGAGGGATCTGCAGTTTTGCCAGTACGAACAACTGCAGATCCCTCACTCGCGCTCCCTCGCTACGCTCAGTCGCGCTTCGTTCGGGATGACAACACGCGGGGCGGGTTTTCGGCGCGGCTGAAAGCCGCGCCCCTTCAAAACGGGATCCGGCTCCGGGTTCTTTGGCAGCCTGTGAAGCCGCTCGGAATGACAATTTTACTTTTGCTCCTGCTCGCCGGCTGCCGCCAGGACATGCACAACCAGCCCAAGTTCAAGCCGCTGCGCGCCAGCGAGTTCTTCCCCGACGGGCGTTCGGCGCGGCCGCTGGTGCCGGGCACGGTCGATCGCAGCGAGATCAACCAGGACCCCGCCTATCTGACCGGCCTGGAGAATCTCCAGCCGGTCACGACGCTGCCTTTCGCGGTAACGCGGCAAGCGCTCGCGCGCGGGCGCGAGCGGTTCAACATTTACTGCACGCCCTGCCACGGCGAGCTGGGCGACGGCAACGGCATGGTGGTGCAGCGCGGGTATCTGCGTCCGCCCAGCTTCCACGACGAGCGCCTGCGCCAGGCGCCGGTGGGACATTTCTTCGACGTCATCACCAACGGCACCGGCGGGATGCCGGATTATGCGCAGCAGATCGCGGTGGATGACCGCTGGAAGATCATCGCCTACATCCGCGCGCTGCAGTTGAGCCAGCACGCGGCCGTGGCCGATGTGCCCGCCGACATTCGCGGCAAGCTCGGGCAGCCGGAGGAGAAGCGGTGAGCTACGCGCCCACAACCCTGCCGTATCCCGCGCCGCCGGGGCTGGCCCGCATCCAGCGGCGGTCGCTGGTGATCGGCGTGGTGTTCCTGGGGGCGGCGGCGATCGCGGCCGTCGTCGGGCACAGCCCCACGCAGTTTTTCCGCTCCTATCTTTTGGGATACGTCTGGTGGACGGGCCTTACGCTGGGATGCCTGGCGGTGTTGATGATGCAGCACTTGGCCGGAGGGCTGTGGGGATTCGTGATCCGGCGTCCGCTGGAATCGGCGGCGCGCATCCTCCCGCTGCTGGCGGTGATGTTCGTGCCGCTGATCCTGGGAATCCCGTATCTCTACGTGTGGGATCATCGCGAGCTGGTGCAGCACGACGCCAAGCTGCCGCACCAGTTGCAGTACCTCGTGGCGCCGTGGTTCATTGCCCGCGCCGTGATCTACTTCCTGGCCTGGATTTTGCTGGCCTATCTGCTGAACCGCTGGTCGGCGGCGCAGGACGCGAGCGGCGACCCTCTACCCCGGCGGTGGATGCAGCGCCTTAGCGGGCCGGGAATGGTGATCTACGGCCTGACCGTGACCTTTGCCTCGATCGACTGGCTGATGTCGCTGGACCCGCACTGGGCATCGACCATCTATCCGCTCATCCTGATCTCGGGGCAGATGCTGGCGGCGCTCTCGTTCTGCGCGGCCATGCTGTTCCTGCTGGCGCAGCACCAGCCCATGTCCGACATCGTACAGGAGAAGCACCTGCACAGCCTGGGCAAGATGATGCTGGCCTTCGTCATGCTCTGGGCCTACACCTCGTACTCGCAACTGGTGATCATATGGGCCGGCAATGAGCCGGACGAGATTTCGTGGTACCTGCACCGCCTGAACCATGGATGGAAGTACGTGGGCCTGGCGCTGGTGGTGTTCCACTTCGCGGTGCCGTTCGCGCTGCTGCTCTCGCGCGACCTGAAGCGGAATGCCCGCCGCCTGGCGCGGGTGGCGATGCTGCTGGTGGCGATACGGTACCTCGACCTGCTGTTCTGGATCGCGCCCAACGCGCTGCCCGGTTTCCCGCATGGGTTGCGCTTCCAGTGGATGGACATCGTGGTTCCTGCGGGAATCGGCGGCATCTGGATGGCGGCCTTTGTGTGGGCGCTGCGCCAGCGGCCGCTGGTGGCGATCCACGACCAACGTTTTGAAGAAGTGGTGGGACATGCCCCTGAATCAGCCTGAAGTCCGCGAAGAAGATGTGCGCAACCCCGGCGTGAGCTACGAGCCGCGCGAGGCAGATCTGCGCGTGGTGCTGGCGTTCCTGGCCGCGCTGGGATTGGCGTCGGCGATGGTGCTGCTGGTGCTGTGGGGGATGTTCAGCTACTTCCGAGGCAAGTCAGCGGAGAGGGGGCCGCTGCCCAGCCCGCGGATGTACACTTCCGCGCCCAGCGTTCCGCAGCCGCGGCTGCAGCCGAATCCGGTGGCCGATTACGACGCGTACCACGGGTCCGGGCAAGCGGCGTTGAACAGCTACGGTTGGGTGGACCAGAAAGCGGGGATTGCGCGCATTCCCATCGACAAAGCGATGGAGCTCGTCGTCGAGCGCGGATTGCCGTGGAAAGCACCTGGGACCGGGCCGGTACCGACGGCGCCGAATCCGAATCCGGCAGAGGGATCGCTGCCCGGAGCATCGCGTGCGCAAGAAGACTTGAGCCGGACAAACAGGTAGAGGTTATGGAAGCTGTGAATCGCAATCTTCGCTTCGCCAAGCTGGAACAGATTGATGAGAAGTGTACTCATTCCACTGTCATGCTGAGCGAGTGCGGGCCGCTTTTGCCCGCACGAGTCGAAGCACCCCTACCCGCTCGACATTTTTCAAGTAGGGGTCCCTCGACTCGCGCTTCGCTCGCAGGCTCGCGGCGCATTTCGCTCGGGATGACAACTCTTGTGAAGGTTATGAAGGCCATCGCAGCAGCGCTCGTGTTCGCCGCTGCGCCGCTGTGGGCCCAGTACATGCACGAACCCAAGGAGGCTCTCACCCGGAACACGCCCATCCCCATTCTGCAAGACGTAGGCATCGACCAGCGCATCGGCCAGCAGCTTCCGCTCGATCTCGTCTTCCGCGACGAGGCCGGCAAGAGCGTTCCGTTGCGCAGCTATTTCGGGCAGCGGCCGGTGCTGCTTACCCTGGTTTACTACCAGTGTCCAATGCTCTGCTCGCAGGTGCTGAACGGCGTGGTCGGCGGCTTGCTCCCGCAGAAGCTGAGCGCGGGACGCGACTTCGACATCGTGACCGTCAGCTTCGATCCGCGAGACACACCCGCCGTGGCCACCGAAAAGCGTGACGTGTATCTGAAGCGCTATGGCCGCGCCGGCGCGGAGAAAGGCTGGCACTTCCTTACCGGCGACGCGCCGGCCATCGAGGCGCTCACCAAGGCCGTAGGATTCCGCTACGCCTGGGACCCCAAGATCCAGCAGTACGCCCACGCCAGCGGCATCATGGTGGCGACGCCGGACGGCAGGCTCTCTCATTATTTATATGGTATCGAGTACACGCCCAAGGACCTGCGGCTGGCGCTGGTGGAGTCGTCTGCGGGCAAGCTAGGCAACGTGGTGGATCAGATTAACCTTTACTGCTACCACTACGATCCGGCCACGGGCAAGTATGGGGCCGTGGTAACCAACATGCTCCGACTGGGCGGCGCGCTGACCCTGTTACTGCTGGGCGGATTCCTGGCGGTGGCGTGGCAGCGCGAACTCCGCGTCAAGACCGCGAATGCGGTGGCGGCGCGCCAGCACAAATCTCCAGGACGGGCCCGCTGATATGTGGACTGACTTCCCATTATTCCCGGTCAGGGCTTCGAATTTTGCCGACAAAGTCGACCCGCTCTATTTCTTTCTGATCGCGATCACGGTTTTCTTCAGTGTCGGGATTTTTCTGACGATCACGGTGTTCGCCATCAAGTACCGGCGCTCGGTCCACCCCCAGGCGGAGCAGATCGAAGGCTCGCTGGCGGTGGAGGCCACCTGGTCGCTCATCCCGCTGGCAATCGCCCTGGTGATTTTCGTCTGGGGGGCGGCGGTGTACTACAGCTACGGGGCGCCGCCCAAGAACGCGTTGCGCGTCTACGGCACCGCCAAGCAGTGGATGTGGAAGTTCCAGCACCTGGACGGCCAGCGCGAGATCAACGAGCTGCACGTGCCGGTGGGCCAGGATGTCGCGGTCACGCTGATCTCGCAGGACGTCATCCACAGCTTCTTCGTGCCCGCCTTTCGCGTGAAGATGGACGTGCTGCCCAACCGCTATCGCACGGTGTGGTTCCGGCCCACGCGCGCCGGCACCTATCATCTTTTTTGCGCCGAGTACTGCGGCACCTCGCACTCGGGCATGATCGGCTGGGTGGTGGTGATGGAACCGGCGGATTACGAGGCCTGGCTGGCCTCGGGCGCAGAAGGGTCGCTGGCTTCCTCGGGTGACAAGCTGTTCCGCCACTTCGGCTGCATCAGTTGCCATCGCGCCGACAAGGGCGCGCGTGGTCCCGACCTGGCCGGCCTTTACGGCAAGGAAGTACACCTGCAAGACGGCACCACGCAGATTGCCGACGAGAATTACATCCGCGAGTCCATCCTCGCGCCCAAAGCCAAGATCGTGGCCGGCTGGCAGCCCATCATGCCGGTCTTCCAGGGACAGGTGAACGAAGACGAGATGCTCGAACTTATCGCCTACATCAAATCGCTGCAGCAGAACCCGTTGAACGTGAATCCCAACGCCCCCATCCCGGATGAGGAACAGCGCAAACGCAATCCCCAGGTGGAACCACAGGTGACCCGTCCATGAGCGCCGCACCCGCTGCCGCCGTCGCGCCCCGCGAGCACTACCTGAATGTGGATTACGGCATCCGCTCATGGCTGCTCACCACCGACCACAAACGCATCGCCATCCTGTACATGATCTCCGTCACGGTCATGTTCTTCATCGGCGGGATCTTCGCCACGCTGATCCGCTTGGAGCTGATGACCCCGGCCGGCGATCTGGTGACTTCGGACACCTACAACAAGCTGTTCACCATGCACGGCATCGTCATGGTTTTCTTTTTCCTGATCCCGTCGGTGCCGGCGGTGATTGGCAATTTCGTGCTGCCCATGATGGTGGGAGCGCGCGATATGGCCTTCCCCAAGATCAACCTGCTGAGCTGGTACCTGTACGTGATCGGAGCGGGAATCACGTTGTACTGCATCACTATCGGCGGGGTGGACACGGGCTGGACCTTCTATACGCCCTTCAGCACCACCTACTCCAATACCTACGTATTCGGCTCGATCGTGGGCATCCTCTTTGCCGGGTTCTCGTCCATATTTACCGGGCTGAACTTTATTGCCACCATCCACAAGCTGCGCGCGCCGGGGCTGACCTGGCGGCGGATGCAACTGTTCCTCTGGTCCAACTACGCCACCGGCGTCATCATGATCCTGGGCACGCCGGTGGTGGCCATCGCGCTCATCCTGGTGGCGGTGGAGCGGGTGTGGCACATCGGCATCTTCAACCCCGCGCTGGGCGGCGACCCAGTGTTGTTCCAGCACCTGTTCTGGTTCTACTCCCATCCCGCGGTGTACATCATGGTGTTGCCGGCGATGGGAGTGGTCAGCGAACTGGTGTCGACGTTTTCCCGCAAGCGCGTCTTCGGCTATGAATTCGTGGCCGCCGCTTCGATCGCCATCGCCGTGTTCGGCTTCCTGGTGTGGGGCCACCACATGTTCGTGGCCGGGATCTCTCTCTACTCGGCGCTGCTGTTTTCCGTCATGAGCTACCTGGTGGCGATCCCGTCGGCGGTCAAGGTCTTCAACTGGACCGCTACCTTATATAAGGGCGCCATCTCGTACCGCACGCCCATGCTCTACGCCTTCGGCTTCATCGGGCTGTTCACCATGGGCGGGCTCACGGGATTGTTTGTGGCGGCGCTGGGCGTGGACATCCACGTCACCGACACGTATTTCGTGGTGGCGCACTTCCACTACATCATGGTCGGCGGGACGGTGATGGCTTACCTCGGCGCCATCCACTACTGGTGGCCCAAGATGTTCGGGAGGATGTATCCCGAAGGCTGGGCCAAGCTCTCGGCGGGCCTCATCTTCATAGGATTCAACGTCACCTTTTTTCCGCAGTTCCTGTTGGGATACCTGGGGA
>Ga0181530_10001148_pt1 | contig 33679 bp, 28 predicted proteins | sample PEATcosm2014_Bin_42_FD_119769 | JGI IMG/M metagenome (GOLD analysis project Ga0181530, IMG submission 119769) | Peatland microbial communities from MTU Mesocosm Facility, Houghton, MI, USA - PEATcosm2014_Bin10_60_metaG | ecosystem: Environmental > Terrestrial > Soil > Wetlands > Peat | place...
CGCAGACCCACAATCGAGATCCCGACTTAAGCCGTTGGTTGGAAAGAGAGAACAATGATGACGACAAATGAGAAGAACAACTGTGCGCACCTACCATGCCGATGCTTGGTGCAACCTGGCGAAGAATACTGCGGTCAAGCCTGTAAGGAAGCAGGATCCAACGAGGTCGAGATTGCATGCCAGTGCGACCATGGAACTTGTCCGCTGACCGTATGAAGGTGCATTGCGTTCCAGCATGCAATCTCGAACTTAGATCGAGCGAGCACATCGTCGATCGGGGCGCAGGGTCAGCCTCAGGTTCGAATACGTGACCGACCGGAAATCCATCGCGACCACAGACTTGGGAGCTTCGCCTTTGGGGCTAAAGACCCTGCTCGTGTCGCCCGCGCTGAGTTCCGCCAAAGGCCCGATCATCGAGTTTCTCGAGTGGTTCGGCGATCTGAGCCTCTTTCTCTGGCAAGTTGTGCGGGCTGCAGTAACGCCGCCATACGAATTCCGAGAACTATTTCGACAACTTGACGAGATTGGCTCAATGTCCCTGCCACTGGTCGCTTTGGCCGGCGCCGCCACCGGAGTTGTGCTCTCCTTAGAAGCCCGTTACAGCCTGACTCGATTTGGGGCCAAATCTCTGCTTCCCGCCGCCATCGTGTTCTCTGTTATTCACGAGACCGGCCCAATCATCACCGGCTTGGTGGTGAGTGGGCGAGTGGGCGCAGGCATTGGCGCAGAGCTGGCTTCGATGAAAGTGACAGAGCAGATCGATGCCATCGAAGCGTCTGCGGTAAATCCCTATAGGCTATTAGTGGCGCCCCGCATTCTGGCTTGCATCCTCATGCTGCCACTGCTGACTCTTGGTGCTGACTTGTGCGGGCTAGTTATGGGCTGGGCCGCACAGGCTCTGGTCGAGCCGCTTTCATTCCACCAGTTCATCACTAGCGGTTTCAAGGGCGCTGATTTCAATGATTTCCTTCCACCCACGTTCAAGACCGCAGTTTTCGGCTTGATCATTGGCCTGGTCTCGTGTTTTCAGGGAATGCGAACAAAGGGGGGCGCCGAAGGCGTGGGCCGCGCAGCGACCAGTTCTGTGGTTTTGTCCTCGTTGTTTGTAATCCTAGCCGACGTCGTGCTGGTGAAACTCATTATCATATTTTTCCCATGAACCCTTGATTTAACAGAACGTGGCGCAAGTATGGACACAACCGATCAACTCGTTATGAAGCCAGAAGAGCCCGAAGTAGACGGCGGTGTAGCTGTTGTCATCGAGGACTTGCACAAATCGTTCGGAACCCAAAAGGTTTTGAACGGGATTAACCTGACCGTAAGGCGCGGAGAAACCCTGGCAGTACTGGGGCGCAGTGGTTCGGGCAAGAGCGTATTGCTGAGACTCATTATCGGCCTGGAGAAAACCGACTCGGGCTCGGTCCGGATCCATGGTCAAGACATCGCTGGCTTGGCTCTCGATCAGATTGGTGAAATCAGGAAGACAATGGGTTTCCTTTTTCAGCATGCCGCACTCTACGATTCGCTAACCGTCGAGCAGAACGTCTCTTTCCCCCTACAACACCATAAGAAGGAAATGTCGAGCTCTGAGCGCGGCGATCGAGTCAGACAGTTGCTGGCCGAGGTGGGCATGCAAGAGGGCTTTGCGAAGATGCCTTCGGATATCTCAGGCGGCATGCAGAAACGAGTTGGGCTGGCACGTGCGCTGGCTTTGGAGCCGGATATTCTGCTGCTCGACGAGCCCACCGCTGGTCTCGACCCCATCAGTTCCGCAGAGATCGATGATTTGGTCCTCAAACTTCAGGAGGAACATCGCATGGCGTCTATCGTAGTGACTCACGATCTGCACAGCGCGAAGACGATTGCGGACCGCCTGGCTCTGATCAACGAGGGAAATGTGTTGGTTGAAGGCAGCTTTGAACAACTTGAGGAAAGTAACATCGAGTTTGTTAGAGAATTTATAAAGCAATTCTAGGGGGACGTATGTCCAGAGCGGCACGAATTGGGGCTTTCATCGTTGCGACACTTGCAATTCTGGTGGCCGGCATCTTCATCATCGGAAGTAAGCAGTATCTGTTCAGCTCCACGTACCAATTGAAGACCCAGTTCGACAATGTGGCGGGTCTGGATGCCGGAGGCGATGTTCGCGTGGGCGGCGTTCACAGCGGAACTGTGCGCAACATCATGTTGCCCCACAAGCCGGGCGACACGGTCACGGTAGTCATGGATCTCAGCAAGTCGACGCACGAGATCATCAAGCAAGACTCCGTCGCATCAATCGAGACCGAAGGATTATTGGGCAACCAGTATCTGGCAATCTCGTTTGGATCTGCCGGCGCAGCCAACGTACAGGACGGCGATACTATCGCCAGCCAAGCACCGCTGGAAATGTCAGACCTGCTGAAGAAGACGAGCGTCATTCTCGATAGCAGTCAACAAGCTATCCAGAACGCTACGCGGGCGACGGCGAACATAGACTCGATCAGCGCCAAGATCGATGAGGGTCAGGGAACCGCAGGAGCGCTGGTTAACGATAAACAGCTCTATAGCAGCCTTGAACAGACGGCGAACACGATGCGTGACACGATGGTCCAGGCGCAAGCAGGGGTTACCGACTTCCAGGAGAATATGGAAGCCCTGAAGCATAGCTTCTTCGTGCGAGGGTATTTTAAGAACCGGGGCTACGAAGATTCCAACGAACTGACCCAAAATGAGATCGAACGGCTGCCTCAAGGCTCGCCGGTAAAGGAGTTTACCTATCCAGCAAAACAGCTATTCGACAAGCAGGATTCGGCCAAGCTGAAGAATCAGAAATCTCTAAACGCCGGAGGGGAATTCCTGGCCAATAACCAGTTCGGGTTCGCGGTGGTCGTGGCGTCCGCCGGCATGGAAGGTGATACCCAGAAGGACCTGGTGCTGACGGAAGGCCGCGCCATGGTTGTGCGTGAGTATCTGGTCGAGAACTTTGGATTTGATGACAGTCACCTTAAGACTCTGGGATTGGGTAAGCAGACGGATGCGAGTCCTGACGTTGGCTGGGGCACGCTGCAGATTCTCATCTATCCAGCCGGGACGGAAATGCCGTCTGACAAGCCAGCGCACGCTGGTACCTTGTCCAAAACAACCCCGAACGATCCCGTTCAGGCTACTGCGGCTGCAACACTGAAACCACAGCAGTGATTGCATGTCTCCTTGGAAATGTCGACGCGTATACCAAGCGAAAGGGTCCAGCGCACTGGACCCTACTATTGAGTATGCAGCCCATAAATCTATCTTCGTCTCACCAACCAGCCGATCAACACTCCGGCTGCGATACCTGCCGCGAAAGTTGTCACGATTGTTTCGACAGGGTGTCGCTGTAACCGCTTGGTGGTATCGTCGATAAACTCTTCAGCAGCATCGCCGCCCTGTTTTGCGAGACGCCGCGCTACTCCTACGCCATTTTCAAATGCATCCGCGACCGCGGATGCCGCTCGCGAAAGCCTTTCGGTAACCAGGTCACCCGTTTGTTCCAACACTGATTGTGTCATTACGTTTTGACCTTTCTCTCGTCGAGTTCGTTATTAATTCGCTTATTGCCCGACGGCCTTTTCAACCTTGCCGACCCAGTTTTGAACTTTGCCGGCATTTTTTTCACTTCTGCCATCAGCCTCCAGGTCGGGGTTATTTGTAAACGCGCCGACTTTCTCCTTGATCGTTCCTTTGACTTCGTGGATCTTGCCTGTGGTCTTGTCGTCCGTGCTAGGTTTCATTATGAGTTTTTCCTTTGTTCTTGAGTAAGGTTCAATTGACGCCTATAGCTGGAAAAGTACCGACCCTGTCTGTTAGGCGACTTTTTTGTCGGTTGACGTTTGTGCCTGCACCAGCTCGTCGAAGAGTGAGCGATAGTGGATCATCGCGGTTCGCAGCTCTTCGGTGCTGGCTTCGCCTCTGCCAAGCCGCAAGGCGACCGTGTGTGCCGACCGGTAGTTCTCCACGACTCGGGGATGGTCGACGGAAATATCTGCCGCACGCTGATCAAAATCAGTGACCGGATAACCACGCGTCTGCATCAGCGAACATACCAGCTCATCGGCTTCAGTCACTGCACCCTTCGGATAATCGACAAAGCGTGATTGCACCGCCTTCCACTGGGCCAGGTAGCGTTCACGCTCCGTTAGATCAAGATCGCGGATTTTCAGCATTTCAACCCGCGTTTCACGATCTGTCAGCTTCGCTTCCGCTTTACGTTCGGACCCGTGTTGTCGAACGGCCCGGTCGTACTCGGGGCCGAAGCGATCGCGTAGTTCTGCCGTGGTCTTCTTGCGTTTGCGCATGTACCGCGCAACGGCAACCACGATTACCCCAACCACTGCGGCTGCGAGAGCAATCAATTTGGGATCCATTAGATTGAGATTCATCGAGAACTCCTTTGCCTTGAGTGTCTACGACCAGGCAATATCCCCTTTTGGAAAGTTTGCTTGCCTGAAGCAGAGTCTTATGCTGTTCAGTATCCAACGATTAAGTCGCCAAAAGCTGGTCAGAATTGCTCGTTCAATATATGCCGCGGATTGATCGAAGCCGAAGCATCGTTGGTTTCGAGTTGTTTCTCAGAGACTGAAGGCGAACACGTACTGAATGTGCACGCCTTCTTCTGAGTAAAGGACTTCTTCACGTTTGATGACGCTGCTTTTGTTCTGTCTTATGTTTGGTTCACTCTTTGCGGCCGCTGTTGCTCAAAAGCCTATCCGGCTTTTATCCCTGCCAGCTTCCCTCTCAACTTTACGACAGTCTCTTTAGCACGGCCTAACCGTTGTTGAACTTTGCCTGCGTTCTTTTCGACCTTGCCTTCGGCTTTCAAATCGCGGTCATTAGTAGCCTTTCCCACCTGCTCTTTGATTGCCCCTTTCACTTCGTGGAAGCTGCCCTTAATCTGGTCTTTCGTGCTGGCTTTCATATGTCTCCTCGATCCTTGTGAAGTGAGGCTAGCGGTCCTGCGCGTAGACCGGCGAGAATACCGCATCCTCAGCTCGGTTGTCTGTTAAGGAAGGGTTGTTCATCAAGCTTTCTCTGACGGCTATAATTTTTCTAATCTTGCCTCCTTGTAGCGGTCTGGAACGAGCCTTGGCTTCCGTCCCACAATGGGCGAACGAGCGCGTAAATCTGCACAGCCGACGGCATCCAGCGTTCCCGCAGCCGGACCTACAAAGCTCCCGGATGCGTCACGAGCCTACAAAACCGACGGACCGGTCGCGCTAGTCCCGGCCACGCGCTTCCGCTTAAGGGAAACACTCTTAGGTCTTCAGGCCCCGCTTCCCGGGCGGATCTTGCGATGCGGGGTTTCGCCATCCCTTCCTTGATGCCGCCCAGGATATCTTCTGCAGATTCTTTGTTTGAGATCTTCTTAGCCATGATCGATGATTGCACGTTTCCTCGAACCATGAACGGTCAATTCAGAACATATGAACCTTTTATGATCCTTGGTTCAAATGTGGCTGCCCTTGACAGACTGCTCGCCTCACAGCTATCGACTTTGTGGCCTTCTTCTCTTTTGCCTCGTCGTAGCTAAACAAAGTCATGCCACGGCGGTGCAACCTGGTCGCAAGACGCAGCGTTTCCCAGTGGTCAAAAGGAGACAGCTAATCATCGTCCCTGCGCCTACGCTGGAGGGCTATTATAGGTCCCTCGCTGTCTGGCGCAGGTAGTTTGCGAGTCTCCGTTGATGGTCAGTTTTGACCAGACGCGGCGTGCTATTTTCAAGCAAAATTGGCTTGACCCTGAATTCGGAAGATCGGCGTAAATTCAAACAGGAGGTTATTTGAGCGCGACACTGTACTATCCGCTCGACGGAGCTCTACCGAAAGCATTCCGCGTATTGATGCGGCTTCTAAGCTTGTGCCCTCACGCCAACGCAGGTTGGCCCATACGTTGCGGCAGCGAGGAGATATCCTCGCAGCATTGTTGTGATTGCGGAGCACAAAGGACGTACATTCTTCAACCCAACTTGCACACTGGCCCGTGGGAGCGTCCGCAACTGCGCTCCAGTTATCCTCTTGGAATCGCCTTCTCATCGCGTCTGGCGAGTGGATCGATACCGCCCGCGCAGCCTGCGATTTATTGACGAGAGGTGCTCTGAAACAACAGCAGAGCAAACAAGAAACAACCCTTATCGGAATATAGAAAGGCAATACAGTATGCCGTTACTTCAAGTTGTCTTAGTCCTAGTCGTCGTTGGCGTTCTTCTGTGGCTGGTGGATCGCTATGTCCCCATGGCAAGCTCCATAAAGTCAATATTGAATGCAGTCGTGACCATCGCCGTGGTGTTGTGGCTGCTGAATGTCTTTGGGCTTATGCATTACCTCACCAACATTCGCATTGGCAAGTCGTAACGAGAGCAGGATGACGCACCAGAACAACTCGAAGACCAGTGTGCCGAAGTGTGCGCGCAAAGACCGAATACAGGCCGGATTTGCCACGCACGGCGGACCCGCCCTGAGAAACGCGATCACAAATACCTGCCGCGCGCTTTCGCTTCGGACGCTGGCAGTATTGCTGGTAATGCTGATGTGTAGCGGCGCTGTGTCGGCGTATTCCGTGCTGACTCACGAGGAGATCGTTGACTTGCTGTGGACGGACGAGATCCGGCCGTTGATTCTTCGGCGATATCCTGGTCTCTCGGAAGCGCAGATTAAGGAAGCCCACGCCTACGCCTATGGTGGCGCAGTCATCCAGGACCTTGGCTACTATCCTTTCGGCAGCGTCGAATTCAGCGACCTGGTGCATTACGTTCGCACCGGGGATTTTGTTCTCGAGCTGCTGGCGCAGAGCAACGACCCGGATGAGTATGCCTTTGCACTGGGCGCTATGGCACACTACGTGTCCGATATCAACGGTCACCCTGCTATTAATCAGGCTGTCGCGATTCAATACCCGAAGCTACGAGCCAAGTACGGCAAGTTTGTGGAGTATGCCCAGAACAAAACCGCACATCTTAAGACGGAGTTTGGATTCGACATGGTGCAGGTCGCAAAACAGCGTTACGCACCGCAGCAGTATCATGACTTCATTGGCTTCCAGGTCTCCAAGCCACTGCTGGAACGGGTTTTTCCGGCCATTTATGGATTGCCATTAAGCGCAGTCCTGCCGCACGCCGACCTAACAATTGGTTCATATCGCTATTCGGTGAGTCGAATGATTCCCGAATTAACCCAGGTCGCGCTGCAAACTCATAAGAAGGACATGCAACGGGAAGAACCCAACTTTGACAAACGGAAATTCCTGTATCGGCTTTCGCGTGCTGATTACCAAAGGGATTGGGGAAACGATTACACGAAGCCGGGTTTTGGTACCCGGGTGCTTTCAACCCTTCTGCGATATATGCCGAAGATCGGCCCCTTCAAGGCAATGGCATTTAATAACCCAACTCCGCAGACAGAGGATTTGTACTTCAAGAGTATCAATACTACTGTCGATCGATACCGGCCGCTTCTCGAAGAAGTGGGCGCTGGCACGCTCGTGCTGCCCAACTATGACTTAGACAGTGGCAATCCGACCAAAGAAGGCGAATACTCTCTCACCGACGAGACTTACGCAAAGTTGCTGGGTCAACTGGCCAAGAGCAAGTTCGACCATACGACGCCCGAGCTGCGCGACAACATCCTGCAGTTCTATCCGGATGTTCCGGCATCGATCGAGACGAAGGACGACAAGGTTCGATCAACCAGTGTGCTCGCATTGCTTGATCAGTTAAGGGCCGCGACTCCGGTTCCGGTAGCCGAAGCTGTGGGCACTCGTTGAAACTTGTGAGGGGCGCTATCCGCCGTTAAAGATCAGGCTGTTCTACGGCCACTGATCAAATTGATAATCAGGACCACGACGGCAATGACCAACAAAAGGTGGATCAGACCGCCCGCAATGTGGAAACTGAAGCCGAGCAGCCAGAGGAGCAAGAGAACGACGAAAATTGTCCAGAGCATGCGTCCCTCCCGGGGCTAGTTGTAAGTGTTAATTCGAGCCTCCATGTGACAAGGCCGTGCTGTTACTTGCAGCGTGGTGCGTTGGGCCGGTTTGCCCATGAGCAGCATGGCTGGCGGGAGTCGAACATTAACTGCACGGTTCGAACTAGATCCGGCCAAGCAACAGTAAAACAACAACAATGACGAGCACTAATCCCAGTCCACCGCTCGGAGCGTAACCCCACGAACGGCTGTGATTCCACCTCGGCAGGGCACCCACCAGAAACAGAACCAGTAGAACGATCAAGACGGTTCCAAGCATACTTTCCTCCTCATCTTTACGAATCCAGCACCGGACGAGTGCGATTTTCGTGAGCACTCTCGCGGGCCGAGTTGGTTGCGATTAAGTTCGCGACAGCTTTTGCGAGGGTTCTGCCCCTTGGCATAATAACTGTCCGCCATGATTCCGCCAGGCACCGCATCCTCTTGGCAGTCGCCGCTCATCGCGACAATTGAGATCGACGGATGCCAGCTACAGTACGTGTGAAATCAGCTCCATACCTGACATGTGCGGCATGTTGAGATCGGCAACGGATCAGGTCCGGAACCCTTCGGTCTAGATGCGATACAGCCCTGACGCCGTTTTCTGCCTCCGCCACGTCATAGCCGGCCGCCAACAGCAATATTCCCAGGCTTTTCCCTCCTGACAGGGACAGCGAGAGCAAAACTCCACTGGATCACTGTCTCATTCCCAGCTCGTCCACGTCTGAGCAATTATGAACACCTCCTTGCAGCCATGTTTCACGAGGCTCGGAAAAGGCGGCCACGGGAAGCGCGTGCCATTAAATGAGCAGTATTGAACACCTGGGATGCGTTCCCCAGAGATACTCTCGTACGTGTCAACCAGGCGTTGAAGGGCACCATCATGAAGACAAAGTATTTTCACATCTCTGCTTACATTTGCGATAAGTGCGAAGGCCCATGATTGCGGGGGCATTCGGAACGCGCGAAACGGAGATATCAAGAGAGGGCGATTTTAGCCAGGTCGGAACAGTTTGCTTGTCGTGCGGGAATAAGCCGGCGGAAATGATTGCCGCGAAGATGGTGCGTGAGTTTGCCCCCGTGGAGTGGGCGTAACTGGAGCTCCCTCGCGGGCGCTCCGTCGCGCGAGTAGCCAGCGGTACTTCCGATGTGCGTTATCGCCATGAGTTCGGGACGAGCGTCCATCGCTGAAAAGTCGGCAGATACCGTCGTTTGTGGCAGACAATGCAACGCCCCGGACACAGGAAGAGACGAGGCAAAAGCACTCTTTCAACCCAGCCCTCCGGAGGCGTAGCTCTGAACTGGTCTCCCTTACATACACGGCACTGCGCGGACAATAGGTGCATTCTCGAAGCGGAACACTGTTCCCAGTACCGAACAGCGGGTTAGGGATCTGCGGCTCTTAAGGTAGCCTTTGCTCTTCCGAAAAACTGATCAAATTTGCACACGCTCCACTTCGCTGGGATAGGGAGATGGTTACCTGTCCCGCCTATTCGCGGAGAAGGAAAGTGAACAGCGCGCGGTGCACCCGCAAGCTGCCGTTGTAGTCGATAAGGCCCATCTTGCGAAACCGGTTCATGAAAAAGCTTACTCGCGACCGCGTGGTGCCAATCATCTCAGCCAGAGTTTTCTGGCTCACCTTCAGAGTGGCAGGATCTGGCTTGGATTTGGCTCCAAAGCTGGCGAGCAACAGAAGAGTTCGTGCGAGCCGCTTTTCGCTGGAATTGAAGAGTTGATCGAGGAAGTCGTCTTCCATGCGGGCGATACGAGAAAGCAGCTGCCCGATCAACAGCCTGGCGAACGCGGGGTCATCGTGGATGATGCGAATGATGGTCGCTTTCTCTACTCGTGCTACTGTGGAGAGCTGCACCGCTACGGCGGTGGACGTCTGTTGCGACGGCGCCCCTAAACAGCCTTCACCAAAAAAATCGCCTTTCCGAAAAATAGCGATAACGGCCTTCTTGCCGCGTTTGGATAGGACCGTTTGTTTCACGTTGCCAGTCTCGACGTAGAACATCGCATCCGCGGCATCGCCCTGAGAAAAAATGGATTGTTTGTTGCCGTATTCCTGGCTGGTCTTCTCGCTGCCGATTCTCTTAAGAAACGCCTCCGGCTTAAAGGTGAGCGCGCGTTTGTTTGGCATTGGTATCTCCCAAAAGTTCGATCTTTCCCGCTGTGCGGTTGGTCAACACATCACCTAGTGGCGCATCAGTCTGGTCGATCACCGTCTAACATCGCTCCATGCCGGTTACCTTGGCGAGCAACAACTCCATTCGGACACATCTCGCATTTAGGCATCCCTACCGCCCGATGATATGAACGTTACTTGCCGATCGACCGCGGGTGAGCCGGGTTTCCCAAGCTTAATCCCGGGTCTATCAGCTCGAATAGTCGAAAGACTCGCGGATGAAACTTAGCTTGCTTACCAATGCCTAGAATGATCCGGCCAGCCAGTGGGATGCGATTGCCGTAATACTGCACCTCGTCGCCGAGATCAAGCGAACGATAGTGCGCCGTATCGTGAGGAATGGCATCTGTAAGCCATTCGGTTGGAGCGGCGCCGATGAAGTGGTTCGCTTTAACCTGCCGCTCGGCTACCTTTGCGAGCTGCCAAAGATCCGGCAGCGGGTTGTTCTTGGTGAGCGAAAGGGGGTAGCCAAAGTCAAGAGTGCGGAATCTCACCAGTGAACGGGTTTGTCCTTCGTCTGGCGCAAATGGCAGCTTACACTTTCCATAAACTGAATTGAGTTTTCCGGCCTCTGGAATCGCGATAAACCGCGCGTCAGAAATTGATCGTTGGGTTGGAATCTTGTTTGCGGACGTCCTTTCCTGCGTCCATGATAAGCGCGCGGAAAACAGCAAAAGGGCGAGCGGCACAATCAGGTGAAAATGATTCCGAGAGAGTCTTTGGCGACGCATTGAAATCGCCTCCTTGTAGTTCTGGCGCGCCAGGCCTTCGACGAAACGAGCTTACCGTTTTGGGAATGGAAGCGGCTGTGCAAAATTGCTCAACCGACTGAAATTAACAATTGCTAAAGCTGTACAATATTGAGCAGAGGCCGAACTTCGCCGGCTTTTAAATAAAATGGGGGACGGGTAGACCGCCGCCCCTTTGGAGGTATCAAATGGGCACCAGAGCGATGCCAGCCCGCGTGCAAGGCCGTCCAGACCAGGTGGTTCCATCGGTTGACTCGGTGCGATCCGCGAAATCCGCCACAGACGAAATTGCAAAACCTTCCCGGCTTCAAACGCCCAAGCCGCAACCCAAGAATGGCGAGACGGTTTTCGATGCCAAGACTTTTCTCGCGAGAGCTGGGCTGGGCAGAACAATTCTCCATCTTAAGAAGGACCAGTTGGCCTACGTGCAAGGCGACCCTGCTGACGCTGTTTTCTACGTGCAGGAGGGCCGGCTGAGAGTCACTGTTACCTCGGCAAATGGAAAAGAAGCCACGATCACCTTGGTGGGTGCCGGAGATTTTTTGGGCGAGAACTGCATGACTTCACCTCATCCTCTTCGACTCGCGACTGCTACCGCGACGACCGACTGTGCCCTGCTCAGGATCAGCAAGGCGGAAATGGTCCGCATACTTCACCAAGAGCCAGAGCTGTCGGAGATGTTCGTGTCCTTTCTGCTTACCAGGAACGCTCGCATCCAGGCAGACCTGGTGGATCAGCTCTTCAATTCCAGCGAAAAGCGGCTGGCGAGGATTCTGTTATTGCTCGCGCAGTTCGGCAAGGAAAGCAAACCGGAAACGGTGGTTCCTAAAATCAGCCAGGAGGTATTGGCGGAGATGATTGGCACAACCCGATCCCGGGTGAGCTTTTTTATGAATCGCTTCAGAAAACTGGGATTCATCGAATACAACGGCGAGATTCGGGTTCACAACTCCCTTCTGAATATCTTTTTACTGGAATGACCGTGCTGCACTTCGTGCGCGGCGCCCGCAGCGCAAGAACCGCCTATTGTTACAAGCCTCCGGTTCGCCGGTTCGGTACCGGGGAACGCTTTCCGCTTCACGTTTTTCCCAGCGGGAACAATTCTGGACAGACCCGTAGACCGTGAACGAGTATCCTATTCCCTGCAGCATCTGGACGTGCAACCTGGCGCCTGCTCAAGCACAGCAAAGTAAAGGCTCCGAACCATGCCACAGATGGTGCGCCATGCTGAATATTAAGAAAATTCTTCTTCCGGTTGATTTCCCGAATACCTCGCTAGGCGTGGTTCATCAGGCTGCAACGTTGGCCCGCCATTTCCATTCTGAGATCGTGATGCTTCACGTGGTGACGGCGCGGAGCCATGCAGCCGGTGTGCCGGAGGACGGTCCTGAGTTCCCTGCTTGGGATGTGCTAGCTGAAATCACTAAACGGGCCCAGAAAAACCTGGACCAATCTCTTGGGCCGGAGCTTGATGGCCTTGCCATCCAGTCCGCATTGGTCAAAGGCGACCCGGCCCACGCCATTGTGCAGATGGCTCAGGAGGAGAAAGCGGACCTGATCATGATGCCGTCCCATGGTTTCACGTTCAATCAGTTTCTGCTGGGCTCGGTAACGGCGAAAGTGCTAGGGGGAACCGAGTGCCCGGTTTGGACCAGTGCGCATGTGGAAGGACCGCCCGTGCAGGAGTTTGCGATCCGCAACGTGCTGTGCGCGGTCGATTTGGGCCCCCATAGTGATGACGTTATCTCATGGGCCGCCCCAATGGCCACCGAATTTGGTGCCCGTCTTACGCTCGCCCACGTCACTGCCTCGGTGGAGTTTTGGGGACCTGGCGGTAGCTACGTCGATCAAAAGTGGAAAGAGGCGCTTGTCGGCGACGCTTCCCGGCGTATCGCAAAGCTTCAGCAAAACATGGGCATCAAGGCGGACGTATTCATCGGCAGCGGTGACGCGCCCAAGGTGCTGAGCGAAGCTGCGATGCAGACGAAGGCGGATCTGCTGGTCACCGAGTGCTACCCCTATGGCGGTAACCTGCGGATCCACGGCTACGCAATCATTTGCGCGGTGCCGATTCCAGTTCTGAGCGTGTGAAGGCCCGTCATCGGCGAGACGGAGGTCGCTCACTCTATGCGCGATCTTGCTTTCGCGAGGGCTATACGAGCGTCACCTTCCTCATAACCGGTTACAAAGCCCCCGAATCATTAGCGAAAAGTGAGCAATTGTGAACAGTTGGCGCAGGGTACCAGCCGTACCATCGCACGGTGTCAGGTCCCGCATCAACATGTTCGAGCAATGGCTACAGCGTCGCCTTGTTTTCGGCACGTCACCGCCGTTACACTGGCGGGAATGCGCTAAGGCAATGGCAATATTGGCCGCAGGAGGGCGTCGCGAAGGCGAATTTGGCACCCTCCTCGTCGCTACGGATTTTGAGCGACTCTGAGCCAAAGAGGATGATTCCTTTTGACCGTTGACACTAATGAGCCCCGTTTCATCGAGCGTGGCCATCGACTCCCGGCCCACGGTTCGCGATCTCGCCGACACAAAAAGGTAGTGTGGGTCATATGGATTCTGTTGTTGTTCCTCGTTGCGTTTGCAATCGTGCTGGTTTGGCGCCATCACGATGCCGCGAAAAAAGCCGTGCCCGCGCCGCCCAAAATTACCATTACAACCACGACGGCCAAGAAAGGTGATATCGGCGTTTACCTTGACGCAATCGGTACCGTCACTCCCGTCTATACCGATTCGATTACCAGCCAGGTGAATGGCCTGGTCGTTGCCGTGCACTATACGGAGGGGCAGCTGGTCCGTAAGGGCGACCCGCTGGTTGATATCGATTCGCGTCCCTACCGCGCCACGCTCTTGCAGGCCCAAGGCGCGCTGGAGCGAGATGAGAACGTGCTCGCACAAGCCCAGATGGACCTTGAACGCTATCGTGCCTCGTGGGCCCGCAACGCCATCGCAAAACAAATTCTGGATGACCAGGAAAAGCTGGTACTGCAGGACCAGGGCACCGTAAAGAACGACCAGGGAACGGTGCAATATGACGAGATTCAGGTTGAGTACTGCCACATCACGGCTCCCATTGCCGGGCGGGTGGGTCTACGGCTGGTGGATCCGGGCAACGTGGTGCAGTCTGGCGGAGCCGTAACCCTCGCAGTCATCACGCAGTTGGAACCCATCACCGTAGTTTTCACCATCCCGGAAGACAGTCTGGGTCCGGTTGAAGCTCAACTGCACAAGAGAGCAAAGCTCGCCGTCGCTGCCCTGGATCGCACTGCACAGACGACGATCGCCAGCGGCAAGCTGTTGACCCTCGACAACCAGATTGACACCACGACAGGGACGGTGAAAGCACGAGCTGTCTTCGATAACAAGAACGATGCGCTCTTCCCCAACCAGTTTGTAAACACGCGGCTGCTGGTGAATACGTTGCAGGGGGTGACGCTAGTTGCGGCCTCAGCGATTCAACAGAATGGTCAAGCATCGTTCGTGTACGTGATTCAAAACAACGTTGCGCATATCCGCAGCATAAAGACGGGAGTTACCGACGGCGGGGTTACCCAGGTTGACGGCATCAATCCTGGAGACGTTGTCGCCAACAGCAGCTTCGATAAGTTGCAGGACAATACCGCGGTCGTGGTTTCGAACAAGGTTCCGACCCAGCCTGCCCCGACAGGCGCGAACGGGAAAAGCGCCCCGTGAATCCATCTCGTCCGTTTATCTTGCGGCCAGTAGCGACCGGCTTGCTGATGGCGGCCATCCTGCTGGTCGGTGCGGTTGGCTATACACAACTGCCGGTCTCCGCATTGCCGCAAGTCGATTACCCGACCATTCAGGTGCTCACGTTCTATCCCGGAGCCAGCCCGACGGTGATGGCGACGACGGTGACGGCGCCCCTGGAGCGCCAATTCGGCGAGATGCAGGGTTTGAGCCAGATGACCTCCACCAGTTCCGGAGGCACTTCCGTCATTGTGCTGCAGTTCAACCTCACTCTGAATATTGATGTCGCCGAGGAAGAGGTGCAGTCTGCCATCAACGCGGCACAGAGCCTTTTGCCATCCATTCTGCCCGCGCCGCCGATCTACAGTAAGACGAATCCCGCCGATGCCCCGGTGCTGACCCTCGCCATTACCTCAAGTTCCATGCCGCTTTCGCAGGTTGAGGACCTAGTGGACACTCGCCTTGCGCCGAAGATTTCACAGCTCAACGGGGTCGGCTTGGTAACCATCAGTGGCGGCCAAAAACCCGCCGTCCGGATTCAAGCCAATCCCACGGCGCTGTCATCCTATGGCATCAACCTGGAAGATCTGCGCACCGCGCTGAGCAGCGCCAGTGTGAACGCCGCCAAAGGGAACTTCGATGGCCCGCGCCAGGATTACCAGATCGACGCCAACGATCAGCTGGTCACCAGCGACGATTATCGGAAGGTTGTCGTTGCCTACCGGAACGGTGCGCCGGTGATGCTGCCCAATGTGGCCAACATCGTGAATGGCGTCGAGAACAATAATCAGGCAGCGTGGATGAATCAGACCCCGGCGGTCATCCTGAACGTGCAACGCCAGCCCGGGGCCAACACCATCAGTGTGGTCAAGAGCATCAAGCAGCTCTTGCCCCAACTTCAGGCCAATCTGCCCACCGGCATCCAGGTGACCACGCTCACCGATCTCACAACATCCATCGAAGCATCGGTGTCCGACGTTGAGTTTGAATTGATGTTGACCGTCGGACTGGTTGTGCTGGTCATCTTTCTTTTCTTGCGGAGTCTCTACGCCACCATTATCCCCAGCGTGGCTGTGCCGCTGTCGCTGGTCGGCACCTTCGCGGCGATGTACATCCTGGGTTACAGCCTGGATAACTTATCGCTGATGGCGCTGACCATCTCTACCGGTTTCGTGGTGGACGACGCCATTGTGATGATCGAGAACATCTCGCGCTACATCGAAGCGGGCGATCCGCCCATGGAAGCGGCCCTCAAGGGTGCGGAGCAGATCGGCTTCACCATTCTCTCGCTCTCCGTGTCGCTCATTGCCGTACTGATTCCGCTGTTATTTATGGGTGACGTGGTGGGGCGCTTGTTCCGCGAGTTTGCCGTGACCCTGGCTGTCACCATCGTCATTTCGGCAGTGGTCTCGCTTACGCTCACCCCCATGATGAGTGCGCGAATCTTGCGCCACAAGCCAAAAGAGCAACAGGGCCGCATCTATCGGGCCTCGGAACGGGCTTTCGAGGGGATGATCGCATTCTATGGCCGGACGCTGAAGTTTGTCCTTCAATACCAGACGATCACGCTGTTGGTCGCAGTCACCACCCTGCTGCTTACGGTTTTCCTTTACATCATCATCCCCAAAGGATTTTTCCCGGTGCAGGACACGGGCGTCATCCAGGGCATATCGCAGGCGCCGCCGACGATAAGCTCAAAGGGCATGGCAGCCAGGCAATTGGAGCTGACAAAGGCAATTCTGGCCGACCCGGCAGTGGAAAGCCTCTCGTCGTTTATCGGCGCCGATGGAACCAATACCACCACCAACAGCGGCCGGATGTCGATCAACTTGAAGCCGCTCGACCAGCGCAAGATCAGCGCGTCAAACCTGATTCGCAGGCTCAACTCCAGAGCGAACCAGGTCCAGGGAATACAGCTGTTTATGCAACCGGTGCAGAACATTTCTGTGGACGACCGGGTGAGCCGAACCCAGTACCAGTACACGCTTGAAGACCCCGATGCAAATGAACTGAACGACTGGACCAACCGTTTCGTCGGCCGGCTGAAGCAACTGCCGGAACTGGAAGATGTTGCCACCGATCAACAGTTGGGAGGGCTGGCGGTGTCTCTGGTGATCGACCGGGTCACAGCCTCGCGACTTGGCATTGCGGTTTCGACCATCGATAACACCCTGTATGACGCGTTCGGCCAACGGCAAATCAGCACCATGTATACGCAGGTGAATCAGTACCACGTTGTGCTGGAGAGCGACCCGCAGTTTCAACTGGACCCCAACAAGCTGAACCATCTCTACATCCAGTCCAATGCGTCTGCCGGCGCAACCGGAACCGGGGCCTCTTCCTCGTTCGCGTCGTCCGGATCAAGCTCCGCCGGGTCCAATGGCCTGACGACTTCGGCACTGTTCACGCCATCGGCAAATACCCTTGCTCCTCCTGCGAACGCGCTTTCGCCGAGTCCCTTCTCGCCGTCGAGCACGGGAGCAAACTCCGCCGGCGCCACCAGTTCGGCGATGAGCAATGCAGTACCGCTGAGCGCTTTCTCGCATTTCGAGAAGACGACGGAGGCACTGGCCATAACCCACCAGGGTCAATTTCCAGCCATCACCGTGTCGTTCAATCTGGCGCCTAATGCCGCGCTGGGTGAGGCCATCACGGCGGTCGACAAAGCGCAGAGGGACGTGCACATGCCTCCTAGCCTGCAGGCCGGATTTCAAGGCACTGCGGCATCTTTCACCGCCTCGCTGGCCAATGTGCCGTTACTCATTCTTGCCGCGCTGGTCACCGTGTACATCGTGCTGGGTATTTTGTACGAGAGCTTTATCCACCCCATCACCATTCTGTCCACGCTACCGTCAGCGGGGGTTGGTGCTTTGCTCGCACTGCTTCTCTTTCGCCAGGATTTGAACATGGTAGCGATCATCGGCATCGTCCTGCTGATCGGTATCGTGAAAAAGAACGGCATCATGATGGTTGACTTCGCACTGGAAGCTGAGCGAAAGCATGGCAAGAACGCGACCGATGCAATTTACGAGGCTTGTCTGCTCCGCTTCCGCCCTATCATGATGACCACCATGGCCGCTCTCCTGGCCGGGCTGCCGCTGGCTTTGGGAACTGGTTTCGGTTCCGAATTGCGCCGGCCGCTGGGCATCGCCATGGTGGGCGGACTGCTGCTGAGCCAGGCGCTCACGCTTTACACCACCCCCGTCATCTATATCTTTTTTGACAATCTGGCGCAGCGCTTTACGAAAAAATCGAACAAGCCGGCAACCGGAGACGGAGAACTGGCAGGGCCCGCATGAACATCTCCGCACCGTTCATTCAGCGGCCCGTGGCGACGACGCTGCTCACGGTGGCGATTGCCCTGGCCGGGGCGGTTGCATTTGGGGTGCTGCCGGTGTCGCCCCTGCCGCAGGTCGACTTTCCGACTGTTTCCGTCAGTGCAGGCTTGCCAGGGGCAAGCGCCGAAATTATGGCGTCATCTGTCGCCACTCCCCTGGAGCGCCAGTTCGGCCATATTGCTGGGGTCACGGAGATGACCTCGACCAGCACGCTGGGCAGCACATCGGTCACCATTCAGTTTGACCTCAGCCGCGACATCGATGGCGCGGCGCGCGATGTGGAGGCAGCCATCAATGCGGCCCGAACCTATCTGCCCGCCAACCTGCCGGGCAATCCAACCTATCGCAAGGTGAATCCCGCCGATGCGCCGGTCATGATTCTCGGCCTGACCTCAGACAAATTCGGTCCCGCCAAACTGTATGACGAAGCCTCCACCGTCATCGAGCAGAAGTTGTCGCAGATCCAGGGTGTAGGGCAGGTCTCGGTCGGAGGTGGCGCATTGCCGGCCGTGCGTGTGGACGCAAATCCAACGCAGTTGGCCAGCTACGGACTTACCGTGGCGAATGTGCAATCCGCGCTGAGCCTGCAGAACGCTGACCTGGCCAAGGGCCAGATCTCCGACGGCCTTGTGACCGCGGACATCGTCGCCAACGATCAGATCTCAGCCGCCCAGGACTACAAGCCGCTGGTGGTCGGTTATAGCAAGGGCGCGGCCGTCCATTTATCCGACGTCGCTCAGGTGACGGATTCGGTGGCCAACGTCCGTGCTGCCGGCTACTTGAACGGCAAGCGCGCGGTTATGGTCATCATCTTCCGCCAACCCGGCGCCAACATCATTGCCACGGTCGACCGCATTCGCGCGCAACTTCCGGTTATCCAGGCGACCATTCCGCTGGGCATCGACACCACGATCGTTCTGGATCGCACTACCACGATTCGTGCCTCGGTCAATGACGCGGAGATGACCGTGCTTATTTCCATCGGCCTGGTCATCCTGGTGGTGTTTGTCTTCCTGCGCAATGCCCGCGCAACGCTCATTCCCGGCATCGCGGTAGCGGTCTCGCTGATCGGCACGTTTGCCGTGATGTATCTGTTCGGATATAGCCTCGACATCCTTTCGCTGATGGCCATCACAATTGCAACGGGGTTTGTGGTGGATGATGCCATCGTGGTGATGGAAAATGTCGCCCGCCATCTGGAAAACGGCCTGAGTCCCTTTGCCGCGGCGCTGAAGGGCGCGCAAGAAATCGGTTTCACCGTCTTCACCATCAGCATTTCGCTCATTGCCGTCTTCATCCCTCTTTTGTTGATGGGCGGAATCGTTGGCCGTCTCTTCCGCGAGTTTGCCATCACCCTCTCGACCTCCATTCTGGTATCCATGGTCGTCTCCCTGACCACCACGCCCATGATGTGCGCCTACCTATTGAAAAATGAGAGTGCGGAAAAACATGGCCGCATCTACATGGCCAACGAAAGGTTCTTCGACTGGGTGCTGTCGCTGTATCGCGGCAGCCTGCATTGGGTGCTCGACCATCCGACCCTCACCCTGGTCGTACTCTTCATAACCATAGCCCTCAATGTGGTGCTGATCGTCAAGATACCCAAGGGCTTTTTTCCGGTTGAGGACACGGGAGCGTTGTCCGGTTCAGTGCGCGGTCCGCAGGACTCGTCCTTTCCCGCGATGGACAACTCCATCCGGCAGATCGGCAGCGTGATCAAGAATGATCCCGCGGTCGCGAATGTGATTGCGTTTACCGGCGGCGGTGGGGCCACCAATACCGGGTCCCTCTATATTGCGCTCAAACCGCTGGCGGAGCGCAAGGGGAGTGCCACTCAGATCATCAACCGCCTGCGGCCGCAATTGAGTCGCCTGCCGGTGGCTTCCGCGTTCCTCCAATCCGTCCAGGACCTGCGCATTGGCGGCCGCTCCAGTAATGCGATGTATCAGTACACCATCCAATCCGATACGGTGCAGGATCTTACCAAGTGGGGACCGACCATAATGGGTGCGATGCAGGGCCTGCCTGGTCTGCAGGACGTAAGCTCAGACCAGCAGAATGGCGGTCTTGAGGAGTTGATGAACTATGACCGCGTCAACGCGGCCAAGCTCGGGCTTACCGTGCAGTCGCTGGACTCAGCGTTATACGGTGCCTTCGGCCAATCGCAAGTGTCTATCATCTACACCCAGTTAAATCAGTATTACGTGGTGCTGGAAGTGGCTCCCCAGTATTGGCAAAGTCCGGAAGGATTGAAAGACATCTACCTGCAATCCAGCGGTGGGAACATTCCCCTGCTCGGCGTGGCCGGGAGCCACGCCAACACCACTCCGCTGGCCATCAACCATACGGGCCTATTTCCTTCGGTCACGCTTTCCTTTAACCTCGCGCCGAACGTGTCTTTGAGCGATGCCACGTTGGCCATCGGCCGGATGCAAAAGCGGCTCGGCACTCCTTCCACGCTGCAAGGCTTTTTTGCCGGCACGCTGCTGGCCTACCAGCAATCTCTCGGCGCCGAGCCTCTGCTGATTCTGACGGCGCTGCTGGCGGTGTACATCGTTCTCGGTATTTTGTATGAAAGCCTGGTCCATCCCCTGACGATCATCTCCAGTTTGCCATCGGCGAGCGTAGGCGCGATGCTGGCATTGATGCTCTTTAAGCAGGACCTGAACGTCATCTCCATCATTGGCATTGTGCTGTTGATCGGAATCGTAAAAAAGAACGCCATCATGATGATCGATTTCGCGCTGGAGGCAGAGCGCCAGGAGGGAAAGAAGCCCATCGACGCGATTTTCGAAGCGTGCATGTTGCGCTTCCGTCCCATTCTGATGACGACGATGGCTGCGTTATTAGGAGCTCTGCCGCTGGCGCTGGGGACAGGCACAGGGTTTGAGCTCCGCCGGCCTCTAGGCATCACGATTGTGGGAGGGCTGATTCTGAGTCAGTTGCTCACTCTCTATACAACGCCGGTTGTCTACTTGGCGTTCGACCGGCTAAGGCTGCGAATGCAGAGCAGGCGCCACGGCGCGCTTCGGTCTCCGGCGCCGGAGGCCGGCTAGCACGATGGACTGAGACGATTCGTTGTTCAGGTGGAAACGGCATGATTATTTTCCGACGAAAACCAGGGGGCCGCAGGATTTGGCTGTGTGCGGCGGCGCTCTCCTTAACGCTATCGGGCTGCGTGGTGGGGCCGAAATACCATGCACCCGCGACCCAGGCGCCAGCAGCTGTCTACAAGGAATCACCCACCCAGTTCAAGGAAACTGAAGGCTGGACGGTGGCGCAGCCTGCCGATGCCCAACTGCGCGGCAAATGGTGGGAGATCTTCGACGATCCCGAGTTGAACGCGCTCGAAGAACAACTGAACATTAACAACCAGAACATCAAGCAGTACTTCGAAAACTTCATGGAAGCTCGCGCAATCGTGCGCGAGGCCCGCTCGCAATACTTTCCAACCATCTCTGTTGTCCCGTCGGCGACCCACACGAGAGCCTCGGCTCCCGCGACCGGGACAAACAACAATACCAAGACGAGCGGCACGGGCACGGCCTCGACCACAACCACCCGATCGCAAGTCAGCACCTCGCTCTACAGCCTGCCGGCGGAAGCGTCGTGGGAGCCGGACCTTTGGGGCAAGGTCCGCAACACCGTGCGCGAATCGCAATATGCGGCCCAGGTCAGCGCCGCGGACCTCGAGAACGAGCGTCTCACCGAGCAGGCCAGTTTGGCGGAGTACTTCTTTGAGATCCGCGGCCAAGACCGACTGCAACAGATCTACAACGACACCGTGGAGGCGGACCAGAAGGCGCTTGAGCTGACGCGCGTACTTTATGAAACGGGCATTGACGACCAGATCTCAGTAGTCGAAGCTGAAACCACGCTACACAGCGTGGAGGCCGGGGCAACCAATGTTGGAATCGCGCGCGCCCAATACGAGCACGCCATCGCCGTTCTAATTGGCAAGTCACCCTCCACGTTTTCTATTCTCGTGAAGCCCATGACGGTTGCGCCACCGCCGATCCCGATTGGCGTTCCTTCGCAACTGCTGGAGCGCCGGCCGGACGTCGCCGCCGCCGAACGCACCATGGCCGGAGCCAACGCGGCCATCGGCATCGCGTATGCGGCCTACTATCCCAACCTCACGTTGACCGCGGAAGGCGGCTTTGACAGTTCGTCCTTCGCCAATTGGCTCTCCTGGCCGTCCCGCTTCTGGTCGGTCGGAGCGTCGCTTTCCGAAACCATCTTCGACGCCGGCCTGCGCCGCGCCACTGTCCAGCAATATGTTGCGACCTACAATGCCGATCTAGCCAGTTACCGCCAGACCGTGCTTACTGCATTCCAGCAGGTGGAAGATGGTCTCGCCGAGGTCCGCATTCTGTCCAAGCAGATCCAGCAGCAACAGCAGGCAGTGAATTCCTCTGAAACCTACCTTAAGCTCGAACAGGCCCGGTACGAGAACGGCATTGATCCCTACGTTGACGTGCTGATTGCCCAGACCACGTTATTGTCGAACCAGCAGACTCTCAACAGTCTTCAAGTGGAACAGATGGCCTACGCCGTGGCGCTGGTGGAGGCCCTGGGCGGAGGCTGGGACCGTTCGCAATTACCGAGCCCTCAGCAGGTGACGCAGAAGCCAACTAAGTCGGAGACGGCAATCGAGCGGTAGGAAGGAGACGGCTGATAGCTGACAGCTACTTGATCGCCACCAACTAGTTCATCAGCTCTGAGCAGTCCTTCTTCTCTCCCCCATGAACTGCTTGTTGTATTCGTCCACCTTGGCCGAGTAGTCCATAGAGTAGAATTTCGGGGCCGCACATCGAGCAGAACGCCTGTCATTCATCAAAACATCGTACACCCGCAATATCAATGACTTGGCACCGAGCTCAATTGGCAACGTTCGGGTAAGATTCTTAGCATGATTCGTGTGGCTCCGGCACGTCCTCGGCTGGCTGCGCAGAGAACTCCTGTTCCAGCTATCGCATAACTTCAGGCTTGCCAACCAACCAGGGCGTATTCCGAAAGACGAGCGTTAGTGATGCAGTTTGATCCGAGCGTGTTCAAAATTGACCTGACAGAAGAACCGGCCATGCACATAATAACAATATGTTATCTGGTGAGTTAATTGAAACCCAAGCCCTTACCGCGCGCTGTCCTACCTGTGGCGCCGCCCCCAAAATGCAGTGCGAACTTGCCATTGGTGGCGTCCGTCCGCAATCTCATTTGAAACGCAGGCTAATAGTATCGGACAAGGTCGTGCGTAAGTTGAGGCCTGTGCGGCCGTAATATTCGCATCCCTATGTTCAGGCCACAGTTTTCACCGCGATGCTATCCAGCAGCGCCAACCATTTTCCCCAAGCTCCACACATGGTCCGCAGGGTCCGCTTTTTTTGCTGGCTAACCTGGAGTGTCTGATGACTTGCTTCGATTCGCTAACGGATGCGGTGCGATTACCCACCATGTTCGACTGGCTTTGCCGGAGCAGTAAAAGTTTGATCGCCGCAGAAGGATGTTTCTCTTTGCCTTTAAGCTGCTTGCTTCTGGGGGTGACTGCGCGGCATCGGCATAGGGCACCGTTAGGAATCCGTCATGCTAACATTGTGGCGTCTGTTCGATACTCAATCCCAAGAGACTTAGTTTGAGGAGTCTCGCTATGCCTCGCACCAAGTCGAAAGTGGTTCGTCCCTCGCTCGCCAAGGCCCCCACAGGAATCCAAGGACTGGATGAAGTCACGGGCGGAGGCTTGCCGAAAGGTCGTGTCACGCTGGTGTCTGGCAGCGCTGGATGTGGCAAGAGCCTGCTCGCAATGGAATTTCTGGTGCACGGCGCTGTCCGATATGGAGAACCTGGTGTTTGCATGGACTTTGAAGAGACCGAGCAGAAACTGGCGGCCAACGTCGCATCGCTAGGTTTTAATTTGCGTGAGCTGACCAATAGCAAGAAGCTGTTGGTGGATTATGTTTCGGTTGAGCGGCACGAGATTGCTGAGACGGGAGAATACAACCTCGAGGGCCTGTTCATCCGTTTGGGCCACGCGGTCAAAGCGATCAAAGCAAAGCGCGTCGTTCTGGACAGTATCGAGGCGCTTTTTTCCGGATTACGTGACGAAACGATACTGCGATCGGAACTCCGCCGGCTGTTTCAGTGGCTGGAAGAGCACAAGCTTACCGCTGTCGTTACCGGGGAAGCGGGTGAACACACGCTGACCCGTCACGGGCTGGAAGAATACATTGCTGACTGCGTTATCGCTCTGGACCACCGGGTAACGGAACAGATTTCCACGCGGCGGCTGCGAATCGTCAAGTACCGCGGTACTTCCCACGGTACCGATGAGTATCCCTTCCTGATCGATCGCGAAGGCATCTCGGTGGTGCCGATCACCTCGCTGACCCTGGCCCACAAAGCATCGAGTGACCGCGTTTCAACCGGAATCCCCGCTTTGGACGAGATGATGGAAGGTAAGGGGTTCTTCCGTGGAAGCAGTGTGCTGGTGTCGGGCACCGCGGGAACTGGGAAGTCCAGCTTGGCGGCGAACTTCACCGACGCCGCCTGCGCTCGTGGCGAACATTGCCTGTATTTCGCTTTTGAAGAGTCTCCCAGTCAGATTCTCCGTAACATGCGCTCGGTTGGCATTAACCTGGAGCCGTGGGTACAGAAGGGCTTACTGCACTTCCATGCGATGCGGCCAACCAGCATCGGCCTGGAAGGGCATTTGGCCGCTATTCACAAAATGATCGACAAGCTTCGACCAAGTGTGGTCGTCATCGACCCGATCACGAACCTGGTTTCGCCCGCGGGCACGTATGACGTTAAATCGATGCTGATGCGCCTGGTAGATTTTCTAAAGGTGGAACAGATCACATCGATGTTCACGAACCTGACATTCGCGGGAGATCCCCAGGCGAGAACTGCGGCGGCCGTTTCCTCGCTCATGGACACATGGATTGTGTTGCGGGATAGTAGGCCCGGTGGACGATCGAGACGCGAGCTCTACGTTCTGAAATCCCGCGGCATGGCACATTCGCGCGAACCTCGTGAGTTGATCGTAAGTGACAGAGGCATCGAATTGGGAGGCGTGCTGACGGATTACAGTTCGGCCCCGAGCGCCGTATGCCCAAGTACAGTTGTGGCGTCCGAGTAACGATTTTGGTCCATGTGGCCCAGAGACTGAGCATCGACATGAAAAAGAGTTCAGCAAAGAAGCGCGCTCCTGCCAAGACCAGCCGCAGCGACTTCTATCAATTGCGGCTTTACATAGCAGGCCATACCCCTAATTCGGTTGCTGCAATCACCAACCTCAAGAAGATTTGCGAGGACAAGCTGCACGGCAAGTACCGTATCGAAGTCGTCGACCTGCTGGAGAAGCCGCAACTGGCCAAAGGCGATCAGATCATCGCCATTCCGACCCTGGTGAGAAGGCTGCCGCCGCCGGTCAGAAAAATAATTGGGAACCTCTCAAAGACCGAGAGTGTCATTGTGGGGTTGGATCTTCAACCGGCACGCTGAAGCAAGGGTTGAAATAGCTGATGTCAAAGAAACAAGCGCGTTCCGATGGCCGCGCCCACCAAAGAGGGCTGCCCGGCAAAGGCGGTGCACCGGAAAAAGCTCGTAGAGGCCTCGAACCTTCTCCACGCAAACCCCCATCCTCGACGTTACCGGAGCAGCGAACAAAGCTCCGCACTCGGCTCAAAACCGCGGAGGAAACTCTGCGCGCCATACGGTCCGGCGAAGTGGATGCTTTGATGGTTTCCGGTCCTCGAGGAGAGCGCGTGGTTTCTCTGAAGGGCGGCGAACCCGCTTATCGCCTGCTGGTGGAGGCCATGAGCGAAGGCGCGGCGACGCTGTCCCGCGATGGCGCTTTGCTCTACTGCAATCGCAGGTTTGCAGAACTGATGTGCATGCCGCAGGGAAAAATCATCGGAATTGCGATTCAGTCGCTAGTTGCGGCAACAGAGCGAGACAGATGTGGAGCTTTCCTTGCCGAGGCTCAAAAGGCGGTTGCGAAAGGCGAATTTAACCTCCGGTGCCCGGATGGGAGTCTGGTTCCGGTCTATCTGTCTCTTAACCGGTTTCGGGGATACAAGGGCCAGGTTCTGGGCTTGGTGATAACCGATCTGAGCGAGCAAAAAGTCAAACAGGCCGAAGAAATCAACCAGGCCAAAGCGATGCACCGGCTCCTCCTGGAACACACGCTTTCGGCGCAAGAGGAGGAACGGCGTAGGCTTGCGCGCGAGTTGCATGACGAAGCCGGACAGTTGCTGACCGCTATTTTGGTCGGCCTGCGCACCCTCGAAGACGCTCGAAACCTGGCAGATGTTAAGGTCCAGGGACATCGGCTGCGGGAAATCACTGCCCAGGCGATCGACGAGGTCGGTCGGGTCGCTCGCGGGCTTCACCCAACTGTGCTGGACGACCATGGCCTGGGGGTTGCACTGAGCCGGTACGTTACCGAGTACACAAAGACCCACAACATAGCTGTGAACCTCGCGCTCAAAGAACTTGATGCCAGCAAACTGCCGTCAACAGTCCAGATCGCGTTGTATCGGATTATTCAGGAAGCCCTGACCAACGTAGCCCGACACTCAGGAGCCAAAGCGGTGAGCATTCGATTCGCTCGTTTGGCCACGGCTTTGGAGGTAACCATAAGCGATGACGGATGTGGCTTCGACGCAAAGGCTGTAGCTGTGACCTCGCACCGTCTGGGGATTCAGAGTATGCGAGAGCGGGCCGCAATGTTGGGCGGAACGGTCAGTTTCACATCCCGGCGCAAGGGGACCAAGATTCTGGTGCAAGTTCCACTTGCCAACCATGACTCCCAGCCCGTAGTGGGGCAGAGGAGCACCTGAAATGCCAGCGCAAACGCACAAGATCAGAGTCATGATCGTGGATGATCACGCAATCCTCCGCGCAGGACTGAAGATGCTGCTGAATGCCCAGGCCGATATGGAAGTTGTGTCGGAAGCTCCCGATGGAGAGAAAGCGGTGCAAGCGGCGCGGGAAACGATACCAGATGTGGCCTTGCTGGACCTTACCATGCCGAAGGTTGGGGGTATGAAAGCGCTGCAGGAGATGGCGCGGACCTGCCCCGAAACTCGGGTGCTCGTCCTCACGATGCACGATGACCCAGCATACTTGCGATCGGCGCTGGCTGCCGGAGCCTCTGGTTACCTGTTGAAAAGGGCGGTCGACGCGGAGTTGATTGCCGCCGTACGAGCGGTGCATCGCGGAGGGATCTTCGTGGATCCGCGTTTGACCAACGTTCTTGTCCAGGACGTACTGCAGCGGAGAGATACAAAGGCTGGTTCAACCGCCGTGGTAAAGGTCCTTAGTGACCGTGAGCTGCAAGTGCTCAGGCTGGTGGCGCGGGGCTATACCAGTGCACAAATAGCCAAACAGATTTTTGTGAGTGTGAAGACTGTCGAGACCTACCGTTCACGTTTTGCTGAGAAGCTCGGACTTCGGACACGCAGCGATGTGATTCGTTATGCCGTGCAAATGGGTCTATTGACCTCGGAAGCGCTGGAGAATGAGCCGGGCGGCTCGGCTCGGTAGGAATCTTGTTTCACGCCGCCCTTCTTGCCCCAATAGGAAGCGTAACCGCGCCCGCTTGTCAGGTTTTTCCTTACAAAGTTCCTCATTATTGGTACTAACCCCGATACCCCGCACATTCCATCCGGAACACACTGACCTTAGCCTGTAAAAGTCCACTTTTCCCATCATCCCGAATAACCAGACGTGCGACGACGATCGGAGAACAGAACGATGAGTACCATGTCAGTTGTTGGCGCCCCTTTGGGGCCGGATCCGAGGATTTCTATGGTTGGGATCAAGAAGCTGCAGCTTGGCTTTGACGCCAAGGACTTTCTGGCGCGAGCTGGGTTGGGCAAGAAAATCCTCAATTTGAAGAAGACCGAGGCAGCCTACGCGCAAGGCGACCCTGCCGACGCGGTCTTTTATGTACAGAAGGGCCGGCTGAGAGTAACGGTTACTTCTGCCAACGGAAAAGAAGCCACGATTACCCTTGTGGGCCCCGGGGAATTCCTTGGGGAGACCTGCATGGTTTCAGCGCATCTTCTGCGATTGGCGACGGCTACCGCGATGACCGATTGCTCTCTGCTCAGGATCAGCAAGGCAGAAATGACCCGGGTGCTCCATCAGCAACCGGAGTTGTCGGAGATGTTCATGTCTTTTCTGCTGACGCGAAATGCTCGCATCCAGGCGGACCTGGTTGATCAGCTCTTCAATTCCAGCGAAAAGCGGCTGGCGAGGATCTTGCTACTGCTGGCGCAGTTCGGCAAGGAGAGCAAACCGGAGACGGTGGTTCCGAAGATCAGCCAGGAGGTATTGGCGGAAATGATTGGCACAACCCGTTCCCGAGTGAGTTTTTTCATGAACCGCTTCAGAAAACTGGGCTTTATTGAGTATGACAGCGAGATTCGGGTACACAATACCCTGCTAAACATCTTCCTGCAGGAATAAGATGACGCAAGTAAATACTGACCACAGCGAAACAGCCGCTCGTCTTACTGGCCCGAAACCGGCTTCGCTGGTTCTCGTCGTCGACGACGAGCTGAGCATTCGCAACAGCACCTCAATGCTGCTGAAGTTGGCTGGCTACGATGTCTGCACCGCCGAAAACGGCTTCGATGCCCTTTTGCAACTCGGGAAAGCAGTATCGGACATCATCATCTCCGATCTCAACATGCCGCAAATGTCTGGATTCGAGTTCCTCTCTGTGGTGCGCCGCCGCTTTCCTGACATCCCGGTGATTGCGGTTAGTGGCGCTTACGATTCCGGTGATCAGGTTCCCGGCGGAGTCATCGCTGATGCTTTTTATAGCAAGGGGCGGCATCATCCGGAAGAACTTCTGCGTACGGTCGCCGAATTAATCGCCACTAAGGTAGCGCGAGCGGTCGACCATCACCGCCAGTCAGCTCCCGTTTGGATACCGCGTAACGGAAAGGACTCCAACGGGGTACCTTTCATCGTGCTGACCTGCACGCAATGCCTCCGGTCTTTCCCTTTGAGCGTTCTGCGTGAAAACGTCCAAGAGATCCAAGAAACTCCCTGCCTGTTCTGCACTCACCCTGTCAGGTACATCATCGATTTTTCTGTCGACGTTGCTTCCCCAAACGTAAGGATCGCGGGGGCAAGTACGTAGCTGTCTTAGTTGAAGCTGATGGGCATCGTCCGCCACGGGACGCCGTTGGGAGAAGATGTGCGGAAACTATTGTCTCGGGATCGTGTAGAGTCACACTTGTGGCTCAGGTAATGCTCGGCATCACGACACACCAGTTGACATTTGTGACATCGAATCGGACCCTTGACTTTGGGCGTAATCCCGGTGCATTCATCTTTCGTTTTGTGAATTATGCTCATCCCTCATCGTTAGTCATGTGAGCCCGAAAGGTTTTGTTCGCCCAGTCTGGCTGTTCAAGCGCGGTGATGTGGATTACGACGTCCTGCCGCTTCAGCCAGCTTCCTACGTTCACCACCAGATAACGAATCTTCCATGACTGATCATCGAAGAGAAAATTGCGAATACTTCCCGTTTCACCATCGGTCGCGATAATAGGAGATCCGACTAAGGCATTCAGAACGCAAAGCATGTTCTCTCCCTGTGGTGCGGCGGAATCGAGCCGTACTCTCGGCGCTGTTTCTTGCAAGTATTGACCTGTCCTTCGCTGCGAATTTGATTAGGAAGTCGCAGTCTTCCTTTTGAACGGTTACGAGGATGTTTGCCCAGCCCTCCTAGGTTCCGCCTGGTCCTTCCCAATCTCCCGTTCGGCCTCAAGCCAGTCTTGATCCTGCTGGCTCTGGCCCTTCACCCGCCCTTGGTAGAGTTCATACGCACGGGCGGCGATTTGCGGTGTCAGATCGAGCGGCTTCTTCGCCAACAACGGGGCTTTGGTGGGATCAAAAATTCGATAGGCGAGCAGCTTCACACGGTCGTTGATGAGGAACCACGCTAGGGCGTAGCCCCAAACGAACGCTGCCCAGCCCCAGCCGAGAGGTGTCATGAACAGTCCATAGACAGCAATCAGAGTCGCCAGCGTTTGCGTGCCCAGCACCGCAATCCATAGAACCCGCGCCGGCCGTATAGACCAGAACGGGCCGCGAGCGCGCGTCAGGAAAATCGTCAGATGCCCGGCCACGGACAGCTTCAGATACATCAGCGTCTGAATGTGTGCGCGGTCAAGGTGAAATACGCGCTCGCCAAGATAGAACAGGCCAAACGCAGCCACGACGCCGATGACGCCGAGCACGGTGGAAATCCCCAGCACCAGACGCATGTTCCAGGCCTCGGGCTTGTCCTTGTAATGAACGTTGTCATAGGCGATAGAGAGAATGGCTCCGTCATTGAGCAGCGCCAGCATCACGATCATCACTGCGGTCAGAGGATAGAAGTTAAACACCAGGATCGACAGCGTCATGAAGAACAGCACGCGCAGCGTTTCTGCAATGCGATAGATCGCATAGCTGTTCATCCGCTGAAAGATGCGGCGGCTCTCCTTGATTGCGTCGATGATCACTGAGAGACCGGACGCCAGCAGCACAATGGACGCTGCGGCACGGGCCGCGTCTGTGGCGCCTGAAACGGCGATGCCGCAGTCGGCCTTTTTCAACGCGGGAGCATCGTTCACTCCATCGCCGGTCATGCCGACGATGTGGCCGGCCTTCTGCAGGACATCGACGATGTAGAACTTGTGTTCGGGAAATACCTGGGCGAAGCCGTCGGCCTTCTCGATGGCCTCCGACGCCTGGGCTGTCTCGTGATGCTTCATGTCGCCCAAGGCGCTGGCATCAACGATGTTCGGGCCCATCCCCAGTTGTTTGGCGGTTTCCCGAGCGATCGCCATCTGATCGCCCGTAACCATCTTGACGTTCACGCCCATCTGCCGGGCACTCGCGATGGTTGCTTTGGCCTGCTCGCGTGGCGGATCGAACAAAGGCAGCACGCCGGCAAACTGCCACTTGCCTTCCTGATCGGCCCGAGCCACGCCCAGGGAACGGAAACCGCGCCCCGCAAATTCATTGACGGCCTTCTCGACGGCGGGCTTTACCTCACCGGCGTTGGTCGACATCTGCAGAATCACCTGCGGCGCTCCCTTGGCCACAAAGAACTGCTTTCCGTCTCCGCCTTTGACGGTTGCTTCCGTGCGTTTATGAACGGGGTCGAACGGCTGGAAATGAACTACCTGGTAGCCCTTCAAAGCCTGATCGTTCTTCACGCCCCCGATCACGGCCAGGTCGATTGTGTCCTTGTCTTCCGCACGCGAAGCAAGTGCGGCCCAGAGAATGACCTGGTCACCAGGGATACTGTTCACGCTGAATGGATCCCCCAGCGTCAACTTGTTCTGGGTCAGGGTGCCGGTCTTGTCCGAGCACAGCACGTCCACGCCAGCTAGTTCCTCGATTGCCGGCAACCGGGTCACAATCGCCTCTTTTTTCGCCAGCAGGCGTGCGCCAACCGCCATGGTCACGGACAGCACGGTCGGCATCGCGACGGGGATCGCGGCCACCAGAAGGACCAGGGCAAACTGCAACGTAGTGAGGACGGGGTCGCCACGGAACAGAGCGACGCCAATAATCACCGCCACCAGGGCCACCGCGAGAATGATCAGGTAATCCCCAATCTTCAGCACGGCACGCTGGAAATGGCTGACGGTATGAGCCTCCTGTACCAGTTGCGCGGTCTTGCCAAAATAAGTGTTCGCACCGGTGGCATAGACCATCGCGTCGATTTCGCCCTGGCGGATAATCGAACCTGAAAAAACCGCGTCGCCGGGTTTGCGCGTGGCGGGCAAAGATTCGCCTGTCAACGCCGACTGATCGACCTCCAATGGGTCGCCCGCGAGCAGGCGCGCATCCGCCGGAACGATGTCTCCCAGGCGCAAGCGGATGACGTCGCCCGGCACTACCTCACGCGCCGCCGGGGTAACCCACTTTCCATCACGTTTTACCCGGGCCTTGATCGCCAGCTTGGCTTTCAGGGCAGCGATGGCATTGCCCGCCTGGTGTTCTTCCCAAAATCCGACCACGGCGTTGGAACCAAGCAGAACAAGAATGATGAAAAAATCCAGCCAGTGCCGGACTATTCCCGACAGAATTACTGCCCCCTCAATCATCCACGGGATGGGGCCCCAGAAATAGGTGAGGAACTTCAGGAAAGGATTGGTTTTCTTTTCCGCGATCTCATTGGGGCCATATTGTGTCAGCCGCTTCTGCGCTTCAGCTTGACTGAGGCCGTCCGGCGACGAACCCAACTTCTTCTGGAGTTCCGGCATGGCGACGGACTTCAGATCGTCCTTCGACTCGGGCTTCGAGCCGCCCTTGAACTCAGGCTTCGCCACGGTCGTTGAGTCAGGCTTCGGCTCCGATTTTGTCTCCGCCTCGGACTCGGGCTTATCCACCATCGCTTTCGACATGAGTGCCCTCCTAATTCTTGTTATCTCCATGGGGTCTTAGTCCAAAGGAGGCTGGGAAAATGGGTGGAAACGCGCTGTCGACGAAGTCTCACTCGAGGTTCTGAATTCCCGGAAATCGGATGCGCTGCACCTCAACAGTCATCCAGTCGATCGCCGCCATTGCGGCCGCCTATGTCATTGGGACACCTACAGACAGTATCTTGCTGAGGAGATGCGAAAGCTGTGCAGTTTTGCTCAGCAATCGCCAACGGCCACTTATTTGGAAGGTGTGATCGCTGGCTGTGTTCTTTATTGCTCAGAAATGTTTTCTCCCAGTGTCTACGATTAAAACTTGGAGGAGTATAAGAAAATGTTGAAACGTATTCTGATCGCCACAACGCTCGTTCTGCTTGTAACGCTAACTGCTGTCGCCTCGGACCGCGAGGATGATGTTAACCGCACCCACAAAGCTGCCCAGGTTTTCAAGGAGATCATGAACGCTCCGGATCAGGGGATTCCCCGGGACCTACTGGAATCGGCGAAATGTATTGCCATCATTCCAGGGGATGTGAAGTTCGCCTTTATCTTTGGCGGCAACTACGGCCGGGGACTGGCAACCTGTCGCACCGGGCATGGCTGGAGCGCTCCCATGTTTTTGGCTGTTGAAGGAGGGAGCGTGGGTTACCAGATCGGGGGCTCCTCCACCGACATCGTGCTGCTCTTTATGAACGATCGGGCCTTGCAAAGCCTGCTCAGCGACAAATTCAAGCTCGGAGCCGATGCCTCGGTAGCAGCCGGGCCGGTGGGCCGGAACGCCTCCGCTGGCACCGACCTTAAATTGAACGCGGAGATTCTGTCTTATTCGCGGAGCAAAGGTGTTTTCGCTGGGGTGAGCCTGAACGGCGCTGTCGTGCAAGCCGACAAAAGTGGAGACGAAGCCATGTATGGCAACGATGTGAACCGCCATGAAATTCTGGACGGCAAAGTTGCGGTTCCTGAATCGGCGCGAGCGCTGCTGGACGAGATTGGCGGATATGCCCAGGTAGCCAAAGCTAGATCGTCGACTCCAAGCGACGGAGTTCCAGAGAATTGAGCCACTGTGAACAGACCCGACGGCCCCGCCAATGCATTCAGCGTTGCGCGGGGCTTCAAAACGGAAAGCGTGCGTATATCTTCGGCCACTCGCAGACCCACAATCGAGATCCCGACTTAAGCCGTTGGTTGGAAAGAGAGAACAATGATGACGACAAATGAGAAGAACAACTGTGCGCACCTACCATGCCGATGCTTGGTGCAACCTGGCGAA
>Ga0181530_10001149_pt1 | contig 33618 bp, 30 predicted proteins | sample PEATcosm2014_Bin_42_FD_119769 | JGI IMG/M metagenome (GOLD analysis project Ga0181530, IMG submission 119769) | Peatland microbial communities from MTU Mesocosm Facility, Houghton, MI, USA - PEATcosm2014_Bin10_60_metaG | ecosystem: Environmental > Terrestrial > Soil > Wetlands > Peat | place...
CAGCAAGGGTTCGATCCGAGCCCATTCGGCATCATTCAGTTCATGTCTGTGCATTCCCAGACAAAAGCCACCGGACGCCCGCTTGCGCAAATTTTCGGTCAGAATTTAGGGACAGGCCCTAGCGGCAACCAGCAGTTGAGTGCAGCGTGGCGATTGCTACATCTCGCCCAGGATCTGCCGGACGACATCGACAGCGGGCTTGCCACGCGGGGTGTAGCTGGTGGTTTCTGGGCCGCCATAGCCGTACCAGTTCCACAGGTAGAGTCCGGCCAGGTGCGAAGAGGGCAGCCCGCCGGCGGTCCACGCCTGTCGGAAGGCCTGGAAGGCGCGGGTTTGCTCATCCACGTCGGGCACGCCACCTGGGACTTCGTCCCAGGGTGCGGCGGTTGCACCGGCGCGCGAACGGTAGCCCAACTCGGTCAACACGAGAGGCTTGGCGTACGCGGCCAGGTTGAACTCGATTTCGCGTCGCAGGCTGCGCCAGCGCTCGGTCAGCGCGGCCACATCACTGGGGCCGTCTTTCGCGCGCAGGTTGAAGTAGGCGACCACGCCGATTTCGTCCATCAGTTCATAAAGCCGCGCGTCCTGGTAGTGGTCCCAGTTGGCTGAGTAGATGAGAGTGCCAGTGAAGAGAGCTCGGATGCGTCCGACCAGGGGCCGCCAGTGCGCCAGATCGCCGTCCAGCGACGAGAGTTCGCTGCCCACCACCAGGCGCGAGACGCCGGTCAGCGCGCCCAGCGAGGCCAGGTCCGCCAGCAGGGAGCCGTAGCTGGCGAACCACGCGTCCCGATCCGCGGGCGCCAGCGTGCCCCGCCATTCCTTGGGGCTGCGCGGTTCGGAAAGCCGCACGATGGGGAAGAGGGTGACTTCCAACCCGGCCCGGCGCGAAAGCCGAATGGCATCTGCGATGGCTTCCAGGGTGGGCGACAGTCGGGTGTGGAGCCTCAATGCGGTCGAGGCCGCATGCCTTTGATAGAAGGGCACGACCAGTGACACGTGGGTCGCGCCCAGCGCTACGATCTCTTGCAGCAAGGGTGCGTAGGAGAAGCTGACGTCTTCGGCGAAGAGGCCCAGCGCCACTCCGCGCTGTTTGACATCGGCCGCTTCTGGCACGGGCGTGGTCTGCAAGGACGACGCACTGGCCGGCTCACCGGTTTGACTGTGCGCTGGCAGCGATCGGGCGGCGGGAATGCGCGACGCGATTGCCAGCAGGAAAGCCAGGCAAATCCCAGTCAGAGTCACCAGGGCTGGACGGGAAACCATGGGGCCCAAGTCTACCGGACGGGAGAATCCATGGTAGACGGATGCGATGCGAGAGCCGACTCGCTTCGACCGCGTGCTCGCCATCCTGGCCGACGGCGCGCGCTGGGACGTGGTGGAACGTATGGCGCTGGCAGGTGAGATGCCCAACCTGCGCCGGCACTTCGTCGAGTGCGGCGGCTTGCGCCCCGCCACCTCGGTGTTCCCCTCGGTCAGCGGCCCGGCGCACCTGCCCCTGCTGTGTGGCCTGCACCCGGGGCGCGCCAATCTCCCCGGCATTCGCTGGGCCGAGCGCCCCTCGGGTAAGCGCGGCAACTTTCTCTTTCGCACGCGCTCGTACATGGCGCCCTGGCGTGCGGCCAAACTGGAGCGCGACATCCCGGCTGCCGTGCGCACGCTCTTTCACCACATACCCGGCCTGGCCGACGTGAACACCTGGTTCGTGCGCGGCTGTCCGTCGCGCGCGCGCATGACCCGCTTCTCCAAGGGCGCGACCTTTATGAAGGCGCTGGCCACCACCGACTGGCAGGCGTCGAATCTGCAGGCCGAGGCGGCCGTGCGGCGCGCCTGGCAGCGCGGGTTTCCGTCGGTGTACGCCGTGTTTCCCTCGATCGACGAACTGGGGCACCGCTTCGGACCGCAGACTGAACAAAGCTACGAAGCCTACCGTCGCTTCGACGCCAGCCTGGGGCGGTTGATCGAGACGTTGCACCGGCAGGGCACGCTGGCGCGCACGCTGATGGTGATCACTTCGGACCACGGACAGACGGGAACCCATACCCATGTGGACATCGACGATCTCATTCGGCCGCTGTATCCGCGCACGCTGGTCTACCCCAAGCTGTGGCGCCACCTCCTTTCGGCGCAAGCCGCGGCCATGGTCTCGGGCAACTCGATGGCCAACCTCTACTTGCAGGGCGAGACCGGCTGGCAGGAACGACCCGACTTTGAAGCGCCCGGCAAGAAGCCGGCGGAGTTGGTGGCCGCGTTGCTTGCCCATTCCGCCATCGCGCATGTCATCTACCGACGTGCGCCCGGGGTTTATGTGCTGGCGGGAAATGCGGGTCGGGCGGTGGTAGACGCGCGTGAAGTTGCGGCCGAGGACGCGCCCCCGTCGGCCCGCATGGGATTCTCCGTCGAGGGCGAGAACCCACTGGGTTACGGTGCCTTGCCCGATCGCATGACCCGTGACGAGGTGGCCGCCCTGACGACTGGCACCGGGTTTCCCGATGCGCCCTGGCAGTTGGTGGAATTCTTTCGCTCGCCCCGCGCCGGCGATCTGGTCGTGTGCGCCCGTGCTGGCTTCGACCTACGCTCACGCTTCGAGTACCAGCCGCACAATGGCTCGCACGGGGCGCTGGAACGCGACCACATGCTGGTACCGGCCGCGGTCAACGCGTGCTGGGCGAGCGATCGCCCCTTGTGCACGGCCGATCTTTTTCCCACCATCCTTTCAGCGCTGGGACTGCCTGTGCCGGCGGGCCTGACCGGCCGCAGTGCCGATCTGGCTCGCTAGTGTCCGCCTTTGTCGGTCCCGAATCCGGATCCGGTCGCGGCCACCGGCCCTCGGCTTCCGGCTCCGCCGCCCTCCAACCGCCGGAGATTGCGCTGCGGCCTGGGCTCGGCTAGCGTGAATCCCCCGATGAAACACAACGCTGCAGTTTGCGCCCTGGCCTCGTTGCTGTTCATCGCGCCGAGCGCCACCGCCGAGCGTCCATCTTACAATCGCCGCACCGGCCTGCTGGAGGTGTCCCTGCTGGGCCTGCGCAAGGCGGCCGAGCGCGGCGATAGGGCGGAGATGGGCCGTTGGGCGGCACGCATCGGAGTGGCGCGACTGGCGAAAGCGTTGGCTGACCCGGATCGCAGCCTGGTCCTGGCCGCGCTCGACAGCGTGCTTTACCTGCCGGATCGTCTGCTGCTGCTCGACGCCGTGCTGGCTCAGTGCGATTCGAGCGACACACGGGTTGACGAGCGTGCGCTGCAGACACTGGGCGCGCTGCTGGGTGACGCCGATGCAGCTCTTCTCGACGCATGGGACGTACCGGATGAGATCGCTGGGCGGGCGTGCAGGGTTCTGTCCGTTGCGGCCGGCAGGACTGATCGTTCAAACAACGTGCGGCTGGCCGCTTTGCAAAGTCTGGCCGACGCCAACGCGCTATGCGCTGGCAGGAACGACCTGTCGGCCCTCACCCACGATCCTTCCCCTGACGTCCGCCGCGCTGCCGTTCTGGTCCTGCCGTCCGACGGCGCCTTGTCTCTGTCAGCCTTGCGCGAGGCCAGCAAGGATGCCGACCCAGGCGTGGCGGCAGCGGCGGGCGCGGCCCTGTGCCGGCAGCAACTTGCCCCACACGCGAAACCCACGCCGCCGTCAGCGCCGGTTCGGCCATGGCGCGAGATTGTGCTGGCGCCAGGCACGCCGGCCGAAGACGCAGCCGAGATACTTTCCTGTCTGGCCGATTCCACCGATCCCACGGACGTGAAGACCATCGAGGAGTTGCGTAGCAAAGGCAGCCCGCTGCTGCGCGACCTCGCCAAGCCTGGAACCGACCGTCCGTGACGTGCGCCAGTGAAAAGAAGAGGGAGCATAGGATCGCGCTTCGGTCTTTCCATGAACGGTGACCCGGCCATGAAGGCGGGTTTGTTGGTTGCATTTCTGGCAGTGGCGAGCTTCAACAGCGAAGCTGCCGAAACCGGGCCCGCGCGCGGGAGCGCATACACGATCATTCGCTTCAACACGGCCACGGGCGACTATGACCGCGCGGCGATGGATCGGCAGAAGTCCGACGAGTCCATGGGTGGCGCGGCGAACACCGCGAATCCTCTTGCCCACGGCGCGCCGAGTAGTACGCTAGTGTGAAGCGCGCATGGCCCTGCAGACTGGCCACCTCTTCGGCAACTACCGCATCGTTCGGTTACTCGGCGAAGGCGGGTTCGGGGAGGTCTACCTTGCCGAGAACCCGCTCATCGAGCGCCGCGCTGCCGTGAAGGTCCTGCACACGTCTCTGGCGCAGGACACCGAGCTGGTCCGGCGTTTTCTCAACGAGGCACGCGCTGCCAGTGCCATCCGTCATCGCAACATCATCGAAGTCTTCGACGCTGGCGTGACGCCCGAGGGCGCGCCCTACATCCTGATGGAGTTTCTCGAAGGGGTGTCGCTGCAGAAACGTCTGGCCGACGTCGGCCGTCTCGCTCTGCCGCAGTCCATGGAAATTGCGCGCCAAGCCGGTTCGGCCCTGGCTGCCGCCCATGCCGCTGGGATCGTGCACCGCGATCTGAAGCCGGAGAACCTGTTTCTGGTGCCGGAGGCGAGTGCGCCGGGCGGCGAGCGGGTGAAGATCCTGGATTTCGGCATCGCGAAGATAAAGCGCAGCGGGGGCACGGGCGGAACGGTGCGGACGCAAACCGGACTGATCATGGGCAGCCCGGCGTACATGTCGCCGGAGCAGTGCAAGGACAGCGCGGACGTCGACCTGCGTTCGGACATCTATTCTTTCGCGACCATCATCTACGAGATGCTGGCGGGACGGACGCCGTACCTGGCGGGATCGGGGACGGAGATGCTGGTCATGCATCTGGCGGGGACGCCGGCGCCGTTGCGCGACTGGGTGCCCAACGTGCCCGCCCATGTTGAGGCGGCCATCATGCGCGGCCTGTCCCGCGCGCGCGATGATCGTTTTGACAGCATTGCATCGTTCATGGGCGCCTTGCGGGGCGAAGCGCGGGGGACCGCTCCTGCGGTGGAGCGACCGTCGTCGTCGGGGGATATCCCGGTGGTCGGGGAAAGCCCGGCGCCTGGTTCTGGGCGGACTGTTGCGGCTCAGGCGGTCACCACGCTTTCGCGCGCCACCGGCGAGGTCGATGCGGATGCCGCTGAGGATACGCCGTTGACGGCCACGCGAACCCGGCGCTGGCCGATCTTTGCAGTCGGGGGAGCGGCGGCGGCGGGGCTGGCGCTGTTTCTGCTGCTGCGACCCGGCCTCGACTCTACCCCGCAGGCAACGACAAGCACGGCGAGGGTCGTGGTCCCGGACGCAGGCGCTGCCGGGCCAAACCTGTTTGCCCGCCAGACGCTACCTCCCGACGCCGGCTCGGCGGTGGCCCTTCCCGGCGGACGCGAGAGCGAGGCGGCCCCACCCGCGGCGGCCGGGGCGCCGCCCGCCAGGAAGCGGGTACACGCGGCTGCAAGAGAGCCGGGCTTCCCGCCCGCCAGCAAGAAGAAGAGACCGGACGAAGAATGGTTCGTTCACTAGCCCGATCGTCCTGGGCCGGTCGTCGAGTGGCCAAGGGAGTCAGAATCCGCTTGTTCGTGGTGTAGCCGGGAGTACGCTAGGGCCGAAACGCGCATGGCCTGCAGCCTGGCCACCTGTTTGGCAACTACCGCATCGTCCGGCTACTCGGCGAAGGCGGGTTCGGGGAGGTCTACCTTGCCGAGAACCCGCTCATCGAGCGCCGCGCCGCCGTGAAGGTACTGCACACGGCGCTGGCGCAGGACGCGGAACTGGTCCGGCGTTTTCTCAACGAGGCACGCGCAGCTAGCGCCATCCGCCATCGTAACATCATCGAAGTCTTCGACGCTGGTGTGACTCCCGAGGGTGCGCCCTACATCCTGATGGAGTTTCTCGAAGGGGTGTCGCTGCAGAGACGCCTGGCAGAGCGCGGCCGTCTCACCCTGCCGCAGACCCTGGAGATCGCGCGCCAGGCCGGCTCGGCCCTGGCCGCTGCCCACGCCGCCGGGATCGTGCACCGCGATCTGAAGCCGGAGAACCTGTTCCTGGTGCCGGATCTGGGCGCGCCAGGCGGCGAGCGGGTGAAGATCCTGGATTTTGGCATCGCCAAGATAAAGCGCGCCGGCGGTACGGGCGGAACGCTGCGCACGCAAACCGGCCTGATCATGGGTAGCCCGGCGTACATGTCGCCGGAGCAGTGCAAGGACAGCGCAGACGTCGACCTTCGTTCGGACATCTATTCCTTCGCCATCATCGTGTACGAGATGCTGACGGGACGGACGCCACGGACTACGGCCCCTCGGTGATGAAGATGTCCACCGATGGCGGTACCACTACGCCTCTCGCCTTGGGCCAAAGCGCCGCCTACGGCATTGCGGTTGACGACACGAACGTCTACTGGACGAACTACACTTCTCCTGGCACGGTGATGACCACGCCAAAGTAGCGCGACAGTGTCAACACAACACCCTTGGGCCGGCCTGCCCTGTGCTAGCCTGACGGGGTGATTTCGCGAACCGCCAGGCAAACATTCCTTGCCCTGGCGGCCGTGTGCCTGGGGGCTTGCGCTACCCAGCCACCGCCTGTCACCAAGCTGGTCAACGACCGGCAGATCGTTACGCGCTCGGTGAATGCCAGCGCCTACGAGCACGCCAGCCGGGCGTTCCTCTATGAAGAGGACGAGCGCTGGCAGGACGCCGCCGCAGAGCTGCAGCGCGCCCTGGTTTTCGACGACGAATCGCCCGAGCTGCAGGCGCACCTGGCCGAGATCTTCATTCGCCTGGGTCGGCTATCCGACGCCGCCGCGGCCATCCGTGCCTCGCTCAAGATTGAGGTCACGGCCGACGGCTTGATGGCCGAGGGGCACCTGCGCCAGGCGCAGGGTGACGTGGCCGGATCGGCGCAGTCATTGCGAGAGGCAGTGGGCAAGGTGGATCTGGCCGACGATACCGACACCGCCGAGATGGTTTATCTCGAGCTGGCGGAGGCGCAGATCCTTGCGCTCGACGTCCCGGGTGCGGCCAGCACCTTGGCTGATCTCTGCCGGCGAGAACCAGCGTCGCTTGCGGGGCACATGCGGCTCATGGCCGTGGCCTGGGCTCTCGGGGACGTGGGGCAGACTGAAGCGCAACTGCGCCAGACGCTGGCCGAGGAGCCCAACCACATCGAGGCGCTCACTGCCCTCGCGTGGCTGCTGGCGGCGCAGGGGCGCAACGACGAGTCCCGGCGGGCGTTTCGCGAAGACCTGGACCGGGGAGAAGGGGCGCTGGAGATCGCGGCGGCCTACGCGCGTTTTCTGGTGAGCATCGGCGACAACCAGGCCGCCGAGCAGTTGGCCGACGATCTCGTGTCTCCCCTGGCCGGCTCGGATCCCGAGGGGCTGTCCGGCAGCATCGAGCTGGAGCGTTCGGCGCACCGGCTGGACCGAGCCCTGGCCCTGGTGAAGAAGGCGCAGGAGGCAGGCGTCTCTGACGACGCCAAGACGCGGCTGGCGCTGACCAAGGCGGCGCTGCTCAAGGAGCAGGGCCAAGACGATGAGGCGGTGGCGACCCTGCTTGCGGTGCCCAAGGCCTCGCCACTCTTCTTCGAGGCGCATGTGCGTGCGGCGGAGTTGCTGCGCGATGAGGGCAAGACCAGCGAGGCCGCGCGCCAGCTGGAGAGCGCGGCGGCCAGCGACGATGCGGGACAGAAGGTCGACGCGGCGATTTCGCTGGCTTTCATCGACGAGAAGCGGGGCGATGCCATCATGGCCACACGCAGGCTGGAGGCGCTGCGGGCCAGCCAGCCGGACCAGGCCCACCTGACCCTGAGCTTGGCCATGATCGAGGAACGAAGGGGCGCCTGGCAGCATGCCCTCGACCTGGTCGAGCCACTTATCAAGAAGAAGCCGGGCTCGGTGGAGGCGCTCAACTTTTGGGGCTTCGTCGCGGCGGACCACGGCCACGATCTGGACAAGGCACGCAAGCGGCTGCAGGCGGCGGCGGCCCTGGAACCTGGTTCGGGCGCCGTGCTGGACAGCCTGGGCTGGGTGAGCTTTCGCGCGGGCCAGATGGACAAGGCTGCTCTCTTTCTGGAGCAGGCCGGGCGGCTGGAACCCGGCGACGCCGAGATCCTCTCCCACCTCGGGGACTTGTACGCAAAGCGATCGGAGCCTGAGCGGGCCGTGGCCGCGTACCGCAAGGCCTTGAGCCGGAAACCCGAGGAGCGCCTGCGCCGGCGCCTGGAGGAGAGCCTGGCAGGCATCGAATCCCGGCGCGCCGCCGGGCGATAGCGGATGCAGCGGATGACAGTTCACAGCGTCTGCCGAGGTTTTGGCGGTTGTGCAGTTCTTGCCGTCGTTCTCATGTTTGCCACCTGTGCGACCGCGCCCGCGCAACGGACCTATCCGGCTCCCACCACCGATGAGCTGCTGGAGGCGCTGCGTGCGCGCCAAGCCGCCATGCACAGCCTGAATCTGGAGACGCGCACCACGAGCTGGCTGGGAGGCGAGCGCGTGCGCGGCACGGTGCAGATGCTGGTCGAGCGCGCTGGAAACTTACGCTTCGAGGCCGAGGTATCGTTGCAGGGCACTGTGGCCGTGCTGGCGGTTCACGAGGGCAACTTCGTATTCGTCGACCACCAGAAGAAGACCTTTCGCCAGGGGCTGGCCACTCCCAGTGACGTGGCGTCCTTGATTCGCATTCCCCTGCCAGCCCAGGCGGTGGCCGCCATCCTGCTGGGCGATGTGTTTCTTCCCGAGGGAAGCAAGGCGCTCGACGTCGGGTGGGAGCGAGGCGCGGACGTGCTGCACCTGCAAACCCCGGACGGGGATGAGTTGTGGGTCAGTCTGCGCCGGCCGGCGCCTCTGGTCGCCGCCTGGGACGTGGTGGCGGTCGCGGGTCAACCCGCGTTCGCCCGTGCCCGCTGGCGCGTGTCCTACGAGGATTTGCAACGCAGCGACGGTCCGTCCTTCCCCAAGCTCATACGCTTCGCCGAGCCGGGGCGCGATTTCGACGACGGCGTGGAGATCAAGGTCCGGGATCGCATCGTCAATCCTTCCTTTCAGGCTGATGCCTTCCTGCTTGAACGGCCGCCGGGATATCTGCCCCACAAGCCGGGGGGATAGAGACCGCAGATCGCGCCTACGCCGGCTTCTCCTCCGGGCTCGGCTCGTTCGGGTTGTCGTCGTTCGACCGTTCCCCTTGCACATCGGCCTCCACCCTGATCGAGCCGCCGTCCAGATACACGCGCACGCGGCCGCTCGCGGCCTCGGCGAATGACTCGAAGGCGGCGTTCTCGATGTGGCGGGTGAGCACCTGTTGCAGGCCGCGCGCGCCGGTTTCGCGTTTCAGGCTCTCGGCCACGATCTTCTGAATGACCGGCTCCTCGACCTGCAGCTCGAAACCTTCTTCCTCGAATTCCCGGGTTAGGCGGTCGACCACGTTAGATTTCAGGATGTCGGTCAGGGTAGCCGCGTCCAGCGCCTGGAAGGGCACGAAACGCGAGAAACGCGCGAGCAGCTCGGGGAGAAAGCCGTAGGCCTGGAAATTGGCCACGTGCTCGACTTCTTCCGGCGTGTAGCTGACGGCGACCGCGTCGGGCGCACCGCTGCCCTGGGGACTGCGGCCAAACCCGATGGAATCTCCGGCGGCGCGCCGGCGCGCCACCTGGTGAAAACCGGAGAACGCCCCGGCTGCGATGAACGCCACATCGGCGGTCGACATCAGCACGTGGTCGTTGTAGCTGGAATGGGTCACCTCCAGCGGCACCACCACTTCGGAGGCCTCCAGCATCTTGAGCAACTCGCGCTGCACGCCCAGGCCGGTCACGTCCTTGGTGGTCCCGGCGCCGGCGAACACGGCGTTGTTCTGGCCCGAGGCGATCTTGTCGAACTCGTCCAGACACACGATGCCGATGGCAGCCAAAAGGGGATTGTCGTCCGCCGCGTGCAGAAGACGGGTGAGGATGGTGCTCGGGTCCTGGCCGACGTAGCCGGTTTCCGAATAGGTGGTGATGTCAATGATCGCGGTGGGCAGGTGCAGGATCTGCTGGAACAGCAACTCGACCAGAAAGGTCTTGCCGCACCCGGTGGGGCCGATGAGCAAGGTGTTGGATTTGGGCAGCAGGTGCTCGCGCTTAACCCCGTCGACGTAGATGCGCTTGATGCGGCGGACGTGGCGGTAGGCCATCAGCGAAACCGCCCGGCGCGCTTCATTCTGGCCGCGATAGCCGAGTTCCTCGAGCCGCCGGTAGATTTCACGCGGAGACAGCACGGGCATCTCCTTGGCGAACCTCACCAGGTGCTCGAGTCCGGACCTGCGCGACTTCTTGAGCTGTTCCACCCTGTGCCAAGGCTAGCACAAGGTTTGATTCGAGCGGGAGGTCAACCGCCGGAGACCGTTCGCCTCGGCTTGCCAATTCCGAGGCGTGTGCTTTCATCGCCGGGCTCCGCCGCCAATGAAGAACTTCTATCTCCGGTGCCACACTCCGCTGCACGTCGCTGTCTTGACGGCGGCCGCGTTTGCCGTCTTCTCGAACAACTACCGGCACGATTATCCGCTCGACGGCGGGCATCTCCTGCTGGAGAACTCCTATGTCCGGAGCCTGAAATTCATTCCGCAGTACTTTCTCGACGGCCGCACGCTCACCAGCCTGCCTGCCAATGCCGATTATCGGCCCGTGTTGCAGGTGACCTATGCGATCAACTATGCGATCAGCGGATACGACACCTGGTCGTGGCACCTGACGCAGATCCTTTACCAATGAAGAGTCGTATTACCGCGACATCATCAACAAGGCGCCTTCGTCGCGCGCGTACGTCAATTACGGGTTGACCTTCATGCGCCGGGGCCAGTACAACGAGGCGCTCAAGTATTATCGGCTTGCGCTGGAGCTGGCGCCCAACTGGCACATCATCCACATCAACCTGGGCATTGCCTACCAACAACTGGGCAACTGGGACCAGGCCCGGTATCACTTTGACCGGGCGGTCCAGACCGAGCAGTATTCGGCCCAGGCCCTGTCGGGCCGGTGGTGGATTCGGCAGAATATCAGTGACCTGGCGGCAAGGCTGGGCCAGAAGGCGCTTGCCGATCAATCGTTCGCCGAGGCACAACGGCTCAAGGAGGACGGGAAATAGCGCAGCCGAAAATCACACACGGCGCACCCCGCTATTCCCAATTCCAGAACCGCACTATCGCCGTTGACGGATCGTACTGCGGCTGGGAGACTCACACATTCAACCCCGTAACCGATTTGGAGACCATCTGTATGTCTGAGTATCTGTTCACGTCCGAGAGTGTGACCGAAGGCCATCCTGACAAGCTGTGCGACCAGGTGTCGGACGGCGTCCTTGACGCCATCATCAGCGAAGACAAGACCTGCCGGGTGGCCTGCGAGGCTTTGACCAAGACAGGCTTCGTGATGGTGGCCGGCGAGATCACCACCACCGCCAAGGTCGAGTTTCCTGCCATCGTGCGCGACGTGGTCAAGGGCATCGGCTACGAGGATTCGGCCATGGGCTTCGACTGGAAGACCTGCGGCGTGCTGGTGGCGATCGAGCGGCAATCACCCGACATCGCCCAAGGGGTAGACGGCCACGGCGTCTACACCCACGACGAGCAGGGCGCGGGTGACCAAGGCATGATGTTCGGCTACGCCTGCGACGAGACGCCCGAGCTGATGCCGGCGCCCATCATGCTGGCGCACAAGCTGGCCAAGCGGCTGTCGGACGTGCGCAAGAAGCGCATCGTGGATTTCTTCCGTCCCGATGGCAAGAGCCAGGTGACGATTCGCTACGACGAGAAGAACCAGCCGGTCGCCATCGATGCGGTCGTCATCTCCACCCAGCACAGCGAGAGCGTGAAGTACAAGCTTTTGCGCGAGGTGGTGATGGAGGAAGTCATCAAGCCCGTGCTGCCCAGCCGCCTGGTGTCGGGCAAGACCAAGTACTTCATCAACCCCACCGGCCGCTTCGTGGTGGGCGGTCCCATGGGCGACTCGGGGCTGACCGGCCGCAAGATCATCGTGGACACCTACGGCGGCATGGGTCGCCACGGCGGCGGCGCGTTCTCGGGCAAGGATCCCTCCAAGGTCGATCGCTCGGCCTGCTACTACGCGCGCTACATCGCCAAGAACCTGGTGGCAGCGGGCCTGGCCCGTCGCTGCGAGGTGCAGCTTGCCTATGCCATCGGTGTGGCGGAACCGGTGTCGCTGCTGGTGCAGAGCTTCGGCACCGGCGCGCTGCCCGACGACCGCCTGTCCGAGCTGGTGCAGGCCAACTTCGACGCGCGCCCCGGCGCACTCATCCGCGAGCTGGATCTGCGCCGTCCCATCTTCCGCAAGACCGCGGCCTACGGTCACTTCGGCCGCAGCGATGCCGAGTTCACCTGGGAGCGCACAGATCGGGCCGAGGTGCTGCGCGAGGCCGCCAAGGGTGTCAATGGCGCGGGCAAGTCAGCCCGCGCGGCCAAACGTCCGGGCAAGAACGGTTCCGCGCGCGCCAACGGGGCTAGCGCGAACGCCGAGTAAACGTCGTCGCTTTCACGGCCTCGACCACCTGTTCGGCCGGCGGCCGCGCTTTGAAGCGGACTTCGGTGCGCGCCAGGATGTCGTGCAGGGCCAGCCGCCGGGGATGGAAGGCGACCAGCAGAAATCCCGCCAGGTAGGCGACCAGGATCGCGGTTGCCAGCGCGACGTAGAGCGCTGGCAAAGCGAGCTGCGACAAGGTGAGGCTGTCCAGGCGGAAGGCCACGCGTTCGTTGTGGTGCAAGGAATAGACGACCACCGCCAGCACCGTCCAGGCGAGCGGGCCCCAGGCAAAGACCAGGAAGCGAATCAGCGCCGCCTTCCACGAAATGCGGCTTCCGACTGGATCTTCGACGCGAATGCCGAGCAGCCACTTGCCCGGGGTTTGCCCGAGCAGACGGTGAAACAGGACGAAATACGCGAACGCCACTGCGAGAACCCACGGGCCGATGAAGTACGCGACCGCCGCCAGCAGGAGCCCGTCGATGGCCAAAGCGATCCCTCGCGTACGAAACCCGGACAGTTCGCGTCGGTCGGCTCGCGCCGATTCCAGCGCCGCCAGCAAATCGTCGTAGTTGGCAAAGCGATCCGCGGGCTCTTTGGCCATCATGCGTTCGACGATGCGGGCCAGCACCTCGGGCACGTTGGGATTGAGCACGCGCACCGGCGCGGCCTTGTCAGTGACGTGCATCGAGATCACGCCGACCGGCGAAGGGCCGCTAAACGGCGGCCGGCCGCACAGCATGTGGTAGAGCGCGCAGCCGAGCGAGTAGATGTCCGAGCGAAGGTCGACGGCGCCGCCGCGTCCCTGCTCGGGCGACATGTAGAGCGGCGAGCCAATGATGGCCCCGTCGCGCGTGAGCTGCGAGTCGCCGTGCATGCTCTTGACCAGCCCGAAGTCGAGAATCTTGATGCCGGCCTCGCGATCGAGCATCAGGTTGGACGGCTTGACGTCGCGATGGACGAAGCCCTGGGCAAAGGCCGCGCGCAGCCCGCGGGCCGCGGCGATGGTGTATTCCAGCGCCTTGGCCCAGGGCAAGGGTTCCGGCTGGGCCAGCAGCGAGTCCAGCCCCGGCCCTTCCAGATACTCCATGACGAAGAAGTGAACGCCGCGATCCTCTCCGATGAAATAGATCTGCGCGACGTTGGGATGGCGCAACCTCGCCTGCGCGCGCGCTTCGCGCTCGAAGCGCACAACCACTTCCGGGTCATGGGCGAATTCGGGCGCCAGCACCTTGATGGCCACCGGGCGTTCCAGCGACGTGTCGCTGCCGTAGTAGACCGCGCCCATGCCCCCGCGGCCCAGCAGACGCACGACCTCGAAGTGCTTGAGGCGCGTACCTTCCAGCGTGTCGGCGGACACCCTGGCCTCGGCCTCAGTCGTGTTTCTGACCAGGATGGTCGCGTCGAGAGAAGGAAGGCTTTTCTCTCCGTCGCCCATAGATCAAGAGGATAGCGCAGAACAGTCCGAGTCTCCTACAGATCGCTGTCCCCTTCCTGGCGATCGGCCGATGCGGCGGGGGTGACCGCCGGGCGCCTATGGCAAGAATCTTGTAGGGGCGCCAGGCGATCGCCTTGAGGTGGTCGCTGGTCGCGTTGCCTCAGGGCCAGAGGACAGACTGCGGGTGACGCTGGTTCCAGGTGTTGATGACATCCATCCGGTCATCTCGATCCGGCCAGATCGCCCAAGCCACCAGAATAGACGCAATTGTGAGCACCCCACCCGAAATGAACGTGGCAGCGTTTCCGGCTCTCCAATGGGCGTCGTGCAACCTCATCATGGTTCCGATGCCGAGCGTCCCAAGACCAAGTACGACGCCGGCCCCAGCCACGTTTCTCGCGGCACTTTTCCTTGATGCAAGGCGGTCAGCCTGTTCAAAACACCAAGGGGTCCGACCTCGTGAGTTCTGCGAGACGTATAGGATCATCCACGAAGACCGGGATCGGAAATTCGACAGGAACGCAGGCGCACTCCGCTGCCTTGGCTGTCGCAGCCGGGGCCGCTCCCAATTCGATCTTGTCGTTGGGCGGGCTCGGAGATGCCGCTGGAGCGCTGACTGCTGACACGGGCGGTGCAGGTGGTTCCTGGGCCAACGCGGGCGACGCCGCAAGACCTGCCGTGATAAGCGCGACCAGCATGGACTGCGTGACCGGGCGCAGACTCAAATACCCTAATCTATTGCATGTAGTTTTGGACATTCTCTCCCCCGGCGCGCATTGTCACTCGACGATCGGAGCCGCACAAGACCGTCGTGTGTCGGTCCTCGGGCGATGGCCGCAGTCTTCGTGTAGGCTGCTTCTTTTCGCGAAAGAGTCTCTTGTTTCCGGAAGAAACCACCGATCTCCCGCCCGCGGCCCAGCCCAGTTCAGCCCGTCGCGCCTCGGCCAGCTTGCTGGTGTCAGCGACCTTGTTCGCCATCATGGCCATGCTGGCGCGGCTGGTTTCGCGCGGCATCCCGGGGCCGCAGGTGGCGCTGGTGCGCTTCTGCGTCGGGGTCGTGGTGGTGGCGGGCGCCTGGGCAATCTTCCGCGTCGAGTTGCGGCCGCACCGCTGGCGCTGGTTGTTCGTGCGCGGCTTTTTCGGCGGCACGGCCGTGCTGCTGTACTTCGCCTGCATCGAGCATCTGGGCGTGGGCCGGGCCACCTTGCTCAACTACACGTCGCCGGTCTATTCGCTGCTCTTCGGCTGGGCCTTGCTCAAGGAACGGCCGCGTCGGCATGCGGTTTTGGCGCTGATGCTGACCTCGATCGGCGTGGTGTCGATCGTGGACGGTGGAGGCGGCGCGTGGCGGGTGAGCGGATGGGATCTGGTCGCGGTGCTGTCAGCGGTGTTCGCGGGCATGGCGGTGACCGCCATCCGAGCGGCACGCCGATCGGGAGACGATGGCACGCCCGCCGAGAGCTACTGGTCGGTGTTCGCCTCGTTCACCCTGGTCGGCGTAGTGGCCACCCTGCCGCCGGTGCTGCCGCCATTCGGTCGCTGGGTCGCGCCCAGCGCCCGCGAATGGCTGCTGCTTCTCTGCGTGGCAGCGACCAGCGTGTGGGCCCAGCTCATTATGACCCGGGCGCTCAAGCACGTGACCGCCACGGCCATGGGCATCATCCATCAGGTGACGGTCGTGCTCACCGTGCTGGGCGGGCTCATCTTCTTTGGCGAGCTGCTGACCCTGCGCTCGGCCATCGGCAGCGCGATCACCGTCGTCGGCGTGCTGTGGGTCGTGTATTCCGAATAATTGCCTACGGATCGTTGCCAGGGGCGCCGAAGTCTTTCAGCATTTGATCGATGCTCTCGTCGGCCTTTTGCGCCGGCGCGCGCTCGGGTAACTCGACCTCGCCTTCCAGCTCGGCGGCCTCGCCGCCGGTTTCCAGATCCTCGGTCGGCATGGCTTCCTCGGCGGGCGCAGGGCCGAGGGTGCCGCGCGCATAGCGCATCATCGCGTTCACGGCGCTGACCTGGGCGCTGCGCACGCTGGTGACCGCGCGGCGACGGTGGCCCTCGACCATGATGGAGAAGGCCACCACGTCGGACTTGTCGCCCACGTAGCCCGAAAGACAGGACACGCCGTTGAGCGTGCCGGTCTTGGCGCGTACCCTCTCGGCCGCGGACGAGCCGCGAAAACGATTGCGTGTGGTGCCGTCCACGCCGCCCACCGAGAGCGATTGCAGCAGATCCGGTCCCACGCGCGGGTCGAAGTACAGCCGCCGCAGCAGGTCCGCCATGGTGGCCGGGGCTACGCGATTCTGGTGGCCCAGGCCCGAGCCATTGACCGGGCTGTAGCCCGACGCCGGCACGCCCAGATCGGTGAGCGCCTCACGCAAGGCGCGTACACCCTTGGCGGTGTTGGCGCTGCCGCCGTAGCTCTCGGCGCCCGCGGCCTCCAGCACCCGCTCGGCCCACTCGTTGTCCGAGTTCTTGTTGACCCGACGGATGAGCAAGGGCAGGGGGGCCGACTCGTGTACCGCGAGAATATCGGCGCTGGGCGCCGGGCTCCGGTGCATCAGGGCCACGGGCGTGTCGCCAAACTGGGTCGCCGACGCAAGTTGCAGGTCAGCGCCTGCCGGCGCGGCGACCAGGCGATCGCGCCCCTCGCCCGTGTACACGCCAGCCACGCCGCGCACGTTGATGCCCGCCTGGATCAGCGCCGCGCGCATCAGGATCGCGGCCCACAACGTGTCGCTGGGCGGCGCTCGTCGGACCACGATACCGGCACGACCAAGCCCGATCTTGCCCGCGACCAGAACTTCGATGTGTTGGCCAGCGCGTGACACCGACACGCTGATGCGGCCGCGGCCCTTGCCCGTCACGGCCTGGTTCACCAGTCGCACGGAATCGGAGCCGGGCCGCAACGAGGCGAGCGCGTTGGTGCCGACCTTGTCGCCCGGCCGCACGTGTACTTCGATGGCTGCCCAGCCCACCCGCACCGGCGAGCGGCCGATGATGGTGGCTTCGTCGGAGCCGATGCGCCGCGGATCGCCCAGCACGCGGCCCTCGACGCGGGTGACGCCTCGGCGGGCCAGATCCTCGGCCATGGCGTCGAGGTGCGCGCCTCGCAGCGACGGATCGCCGCTGCCACGCAGGATCAGGTCGCCGGCAATCGTCCCGTCCCCGTCGGGCAAAGGCCCCGACAGCTCGGTGCGGAAGCGCCAGGTGCTGCCCAGACGCAGGAGCGCCGTGGCGGTGGCCAGCACCTTCTGGTTGGACGCGGGATCCATGAGCACCGAGCCGCGCCGGCTGAAGAGCACGTGGCCGGTGGCCAGGTCCAGCACGCGCATGCCCACGCGCAGCCGGCCCAGCACCGAGCCGTGAACGATGCGAGTCAGCGCCTCCTGCAGGCCCAGGACGCGCTCGCGATCGGGATCGTCGGCAGCGGGTGCAGGCGCCTCGTTGTCGGCCGGCGCGGCCAGTGCCTTGCTGGCTGGAACCGCGCTGGTGCTACCGAGCGAAGTGCGAGCCGCCGCGCTGGTTGAGGTAGCAACGCGCTTGCCCGAGGGTGAAGCAGGCTTTGCCGCCGGCTTGGCGGCCTTGGAAACCGTCGGCGTCGGTCGGGTCGCGGCCTGGTTGCCCTTGGCGACGGACGCGCGGCGACCGAGCTTGGCGACAGTCGCGGGCTTGGGCCTGGCGCCGGCACGGCTTGCGGGAAGTGCGGATGCGGTCGCGCTGAGAAGCAGGAGCGCGGACACGTTGGCTAGCAGATCTCGGTACTTCATGTGCTCATCTCGCTACACAGCGAAATCCCAGGTCGCCGTCGCGATGCTCCGGATCCCAGGCGTTTCGGTTGGCGGCGCGTGGCTCGACGAAGTAGCTGCAGCAGGAACCGCCGCGCACCACGCGCCGGCTGGGGTCGCGATCGTACTTGTCGGCCGTCCACTCCCACACGTTGCCGGCCATGTCGTCGACGCCGTAGGGGCTGGCGCCCTGTGGGTAACTGCCCACTTTCGTGGGCCGGCCCGGGTTCTTGCCCGCGCAGGGGCCTTCGTTCTCGAAGTTGCCCCAGTTGGCGCGAGAACAATCCAACTCGTTGCCCCAGGGATATTCGCGGCCGTCGGTTCCGCGCGCCGCTTTTTCCCATTCGTCTTCACTCGGCAGACGGCCGCCGGCAAAAGCGCAGAAGGCGCGCGCCTCGTGCCAGTTCACGTTGGTGACAGGCAGTTCAGGGTCCTGGGCCAGATCGATGTCTGGTTTCGGACAGCGGCGGGTGGCCACACAGCGCGCGTACATGGCGCGCGTGACCTCGGTGCGGTCGATCTTGTATGCGGGCAGGATGCGCTTGCCGAGGGGCCGCTCGTCGTCGGCGCCGCGATTGGATCCTTTCACAAAGGCGCCGGCGGGAATCAGCACGCGCTCGGGTTTGCCTTCAGCCGCCGATAGCAAAGTCGAGATCAGCACAATGCGCATCACGCGACAGCCGCCTTGCTTGTCAGCGCCAGCTTCGCCTTGCGGGGCAGCGCCTTGATGGCAGCCTCGCGCCGCAAGGCTGCACCCTGGGATTGCTTGCGCTCCATGTGCACCAGCGCCACGGGCCGCCGGCCCCGGGTGTAGCGGGCGCCGCGTCCCTGGTTGTGCTTGGCCACGCGCGCGCTCACGTCACGGGCGACGCCCGTGTACAGGGATCCATCGCGGCAGCGGACCACGTACACGAACCAGGCGGGCATGGGTTTTTCAACTATGACGACTGCCGAAAGGAAGGCAATTTCTTGAAACAGCTTCCTTTACATCGGCAGATGGCAGGCGCCGGTCAAGCCTGGAGTCGACCTAGCCGCGCCCGCGCTTCGTCCAACCAGGGGCCGATGTCTTCGCCACCGTCGGCGGCCAGATCCGCGTAGCGGCGCAGGTGTTCCACCGCCTGACGCTGGCTGCCCAGGTGTTCGAGGGCGGTGGCCAGGTTGTAGTGCGCGTCGGCGAAATCGGGGGCGGTCTGCACGACCCGCCGTAGCTCCGAGGCAGCCAGCTCGACCTCGCCCAGCTCGTGAAGGATGTGCGCCAGGTTGTAGCGCGCCTCGGTCTGCTCGGGATCGAGGGCCAGGGCCGCCTCGAACGACGCGCGCGCCGCCCCGGCATCGCCGGCGTCGTACGCCAGCGTACCCAGGTTGGTGTGCGCCGCGGCCAGCCCTGGATCCGCGGCGAGCGCCTGGCGATAGGCCGCCGCAGCCTGGTCAGTCTTGCCTTCCGCTTCTCGCGCGAGCGCGAAGGTGAACCACTGGTAGGCCGAGCGCTCGATTCCGTCCGGGTTGCTCAGCGTGGGGCGTGGAGTGGGTAGCGCTGCCACCGAGGCTGCGCGCGCCGCCAGATCGCCCAGGCCGAAATCAAACAAGCGCTGGCCGTTGACTTCAAAAGCCGCGCCGTCGGTGACCAGAGCCAGGGTATTTCCGTCCCAGGCCACGCGCAGGCGCTCCAGCGGCCGATTCACGGCCGGAAGCGCGGCGCGCACGGCATCCAGGGCCTTGCGGATGTGCGCGGGCGAAAAACCGCGCTCGACCAGTTCCTTGGCCGCGCGCACGGCCACCAGATCCTGAAATGTATACGTCTGGCGCGCCCCTCGTCGGCGCGACGGGCCCACGAAGCCGGACTGCGACCAGTAGCGCAGCTTGGCCTCGGCTACGCCGAGGATACGGGAAACCGTGGCGAAGGTGTATTCCTGCTCGACAGCGCCGGCCATCAGAAGCTCGCCTCCACGTCAGCGTCGATGAACACGCGCGATCCTTGCGCGCGAATCTGGATCTCGGTGCGCACGCCCTTGGGCCGCGCGCCGGTCACGCGCAAGACTTCGCGACAGGCGAGGGCATCCATGCGCGCCTTGATGGTCAGGTCAGCGCGCAGGAGCGCAGCCAGTCGCTGCGCCGTGCCCGCGTCGCCGGGCTCGCGCACCACGGGACCGAGGCTGTCCAGGTCGGCGGTCACCATGGTCGACCCAAGGTAGGAATCCTTGCCGTTGCGTTCGGCCCGCTGGCCCTCGGAGATCACCTCGGCGCGGTCCAGAACGGCATCCAGCGCCGCGCGCGACAGGCGCTCGCGCACCTCGCGTTCGAACATGGCGATGCGCCGAGCGCGCGCCATCGGGCGAAGCAGCAGAGATTGCCCGGCGCGCTTGGGACGCGCCGGGCTTTCGGCCGCTGTTGCGAAACACGACTCTGTAAGGTCATGTCGTGCCATGTGGATAGATGTAGGATAATGCAGATGCGACGTGGCTCCAAGTTTTTCGATCTTGGAGTTGCTACGAAACTTCCACCCTGGCGTCGGGGTCGAACGGGTTGGTCCGCACGGCGAGGGAGAAGAGGTACGGGTAGTCGGTCTTGAGGTGCTGCATGTGTCGCAGCCATTCCTTGACCAGCAAGTCGTAGGCGCGCCGGATGTCGATCTCCAGGTGTTTGCGATCCGGTGCCGGCAAACTGGCCAGGCTCGGCCGGTGCGCGAGTTCGTCGACCAGATGGAACACCGCCCACAGCAGTTCGGTCAGAGTTTCGTGTTCAAGCAGGTTGGGATTTTCGAGCAAGCGCACCAGGAAGTCGCGTTGCTGTTCCAGGGTGACTTTCAGCAGGGCCAGATCGCCCCGGCCCGCGTCGATCTCGGGCTGGTGGCCTTGCAGGACGGTCTGCATCTTGGCGAAGTGTTGCTCGTTCCAGCCGCCGTCGACCTTCAGATGCTTGCGCGCATCTTCCACGCGGCGATCGAAAGCGGAGAGCAGGCGCAAAAGCGGCGTGCCCACCTGACTGAAGAAGACGCCGACGACCACGTTCAGCTTCTTTCGAATTGCCTCATGCTCGTGCGCATTGAGCAGCCGATCGAATACCAGAGTGGCCAGAACCGCCTGCACGAACAGGAAGGCTACGTCCATCAAAAGGTAGAAGAAGATGTCGTGGGCGTTGCGGAAGATGGCCCAGTGGAGCGCGTAGGCCGCCGCCGACGGGAGCAGCAACAGGACGGCGAGCAGGATCTTCTGGCGCGGCTCGTGCTTCTTCACCTGGGCAGGTTACATCGAAGTGGGCTCATTGTCGGCAGCGCGCCTTCAGTTCCTTGAAGCGGGCATCCTCGGGCATCAAGCTTTCTAGTTCGGCGAAACGCAGGTGTGCGCGGTCGCGGTCTTGGTTGTCGCACGCCCAGACAGCGTCGATGTACGAGCGCCAGCCGAGATAGCCGCGCGCCTGCGGGTCGGACTTCGCCTCGGCCAGCATCCAGAACGCGAGTGGATCCAGGCTCGCGTCGCTGCCGAAAGACGGCGCCCAGAGATCGCCGACGGGCACGAGTTGCTTGCGCAGGGGAAGTCGAATCATGACGTCCGGCTCGATGCGCACCGGCCGGTGTGCATCGAGGGCGCGCAGTACCTCGACGGAAAAGTCCCCTTGGCGATAGGCCTGCAGGCTGGCCGCCAGGTCGGGTTCGGCCAGCGAGACCCGTTCCGCATAGCCAGGCCCGCCGACGAAAGCGAGGTGGGCCCAGGCCACGTCAGGTCGGCGCGCTTCCACCAGGCGCTGGTAGCCGACCAGGAACGCGGTCTCGAAGTGGTTGGTCAAAAGCGCCGCTCGCGGCGGCAGGTGCGCCAGCATGTGGCCTGTCGTCGCGTCGCCTGCGCTAGAGTCGCGCAGCCCCGGGTACCGGCTCGGACTGGGAAAGCGGCTGAGCGCCGCCAGCAGCAGCAGCGCAGCCAGCAAGGGGCGCAAGCGTGCCAGGCGAAACACGGTCAGACCGAACAGAATCGCGGCAGCGGAGAAGACCGCGACCAGCGCAAAGGCCGATCCCAGGTAGCCGCGGATGTCCGGGTTGGCCGGGGCCAGACCGCCGATCAGGCCCGCCACCATGGAGCCTGCCGCTGCCACCAGCAGGGCAATGCCGGGCCAGCGCGAACCCCTGCGCCGGAGCAGAAAGTACAGGCCAGCCGGCGCGAGCAACGCGAAGGCCTCGCCCAGTTCTTCCATGGGCAAAAAGGGCAGTGCCCCGGGCGTCGCCTGGCCTTGCACCACGGCCTGCTTGACCGCGAAGGTGTGCGCCGAGACCACCCACCACAGACCGCTCAACGAGCGCGCGTCACCCCACACCACGTCGTTGGCGCCGCGATCGGACGCGCCGAAGAGCGCAGCCGCGCGCAGGGGCAGGTACGCGTGAATGGCCATACCGGCGAGAAACGCCAGGACCGCCAGCCTGATGAGTCGGCCGCGCCTTTCGGCAAGCAAGGGCAGCGCCGCCACCACGGCTCCCAGGCCGACCAGCCCGGCGACAAGAGAATGGTTCGCGACGCCCAGACCGATGAGCACGGCGGCCACCAGGGCGGGACGGGCATCGCGGCTGCACGCCGCACGCAAGGCCAGCCACAGCGCGGCCAGCGACAGCGCCGTCTGCAGGGCGTAGACCTCGGCGCGGTTGCACACGATCACCACGCCCGGCGCGAAGGCAAACATCAGGGCAGCGGCGGCGGCCACCAGCACGCGCGTGATCGGATCGAGTTTCTCGTCGGGATCCAGCCAATCGGCCGCATCCAGGCTCAAGCCGTAGACCACAAGCGCCGCCAGGGCACCGGCCACTGCTTGCGAGATGGCCGCGCGAAAGGCGACGTTGCCCAGCGGCAGCAGATCGAAGAACTTTCCCCACAGAAGGGCCGTGACCTCGCCCGGCGGATGGGCCACACCCAGGCCAAAGGTCGCCGCGGCCAGCTCGGCCGAATCGAGAAAATACGGAGCCAGCGCCGCGCACAGGGCATAGGCCAAGAAGGCCAGCCCGGCCACGACCAAGGCGCCCCAGGCGCGCCATGCAGTTTGGGGATCGGTGTCCACGGGCTCGGATTCCTCGGCCCCATGTTACCGTCAAGGCGCGGGCTGTGGGCGAAATCGACCCTGGCGGGACCGGCGCAGACTGGGTGAACGATCAAGGCGACCTCGGCGAGGACGCGATGGGGTAGACTACACCGAGTGCTTGCGACAGACCTTTCAACCCCATCCGCCGGCATCCGGACCCGCCTCGCGACCCCGGGTTGGCTCGGGGGAGCGCGGCAGCGATGAGCCTCGTTCCAGCTTCCCGACCGTCACACGTGGACCTGGCCGGTCTGGCCTGGACGCTGGTGCGCACCGATTTCAAGGTGCGCTACCACGGAACCTTCATGGGTTTCTTCTGGGCCTTGCTCAAGCCCACCGCCATGTTCCTGGTTCTGATGGCGGTCTTCTCGTTCATCTTCGCGCAGGATCCGAACTACAAGCTGAACCTCATCCTGGGCCTGTTTCTTTGGGACTTCTTCGCCGAGTCCACCAAGCTGGGCGTGACCGCGCTGGCCGCCAAAGGTTATCTCCTGGCCAAGACGCACTTCCCGCGCTGGCTGCTGGTGGTCACGGCAGCCTCGAATCCCCTGCTGACGCTGATCGTGGTCTGCACCGCCATCGTGATCACCCTGACCGCCATCGGGCGCGCGCCCAGCCCGGCGGCCCTGGCCCTGTTCGGCGTGTGCCTGCTGGCGCTGGTCACCATGGTGCTGGGATTCTCCCTCGGGGCCAGCGTGCTGTTTCTGCGCTACCGCGATCTGAACCAGATTTGGGACGTGATGGTCCAGGCCGGTTTCTTCCTGGCGCCGGTGGTGTATCCGCTGTCCATCTTGCCCGAGCGCTTCCACTTCTATCTGTACCTGTGGCCGCCCACGCCGGTCATCCAGTTCTCGCGCACGTTGCTCGTCGACCGGCACCTGCCCACCGGCAAGGCATTTCTCATGCTGGCGGGCGTGACAGCATTCATCCTGACCACGGGCATCGCGCTCTTCCGGCGCTACTCGCCCGCCGCCGCGGAGCACCTGTGAACGTCATCGAGGTGCGCGGCCTGGCCAAGTCGTTCCGCATTCCCAGCGTGCGCCGGGACACCGTGCGCGAGCACCTGTTCGGATTGTTCCGGCCGCGCCGCTTCGAACGGCTGCCGGTGCTGGAGTCGGTCAGCTTCGACGTCAGGCGGGGCGAGACCCTGGGCATCATGGGTCGCAACGGCTCGGGCAAGAGCACCCTGCTCAAGCTTTTGTGCGGCATCTACCGTCCCGAGCGCGGTGCCGTGCACCTGCTGGCTCCGGTGACGCCCATCCTGGAGCTGGGCATCGGCTGGAACGCGGAGCTGAACGCGGTCGACAACGTGCTCCTGCTGGGCACGGCCATGGGCCTGTCGCTGGCGGAATCGCGGGACGCGGTGGACGAGGTGCTGGCCTTTGCCGAGCTGGAACGTTTCGCCTCGCTGGAGCTGAAGCACTTCTCCAGTGGCATGGCGGCGCGGCTGGCCTATGCGGTGGCCTTCAAGGCGGTGCGCGAGGTGCTGGTGCTGGACGAGGTCTTCACCGTGGGCGATGCCGGCTTTCGTCGGCGCTGCGAGGACCGCTATCGCGAGCTGGCCTCCCAGGGCTGTACCGTCGTCCTGGTCAGCCACGAGACGTCTCCCGTCGAGTCCTTCTGCAACCGCGCCCTGCTGCTCGAGGGAGGCAAGATCGCGCTCGAGGGCAGCGGCCGCGAGATCGTGCAGGCGTATCTCGAGCTGCTGACGCCGGACCGGCCGGGTGCCGAGGCAGAGGGCAACCCCGTTGCTCCCGGCCCGCAGCCGACATAGCCTGACTGGGTATCCATGGAAATGTCGCCCGGCGCTGCTCCGTCACCCCCGATTCCCCTTTTCAAGCCCTACGTCAGCAAGCATTGCCTGGCGGCTCTCAAGAAGGTTCTCTACTCCGGCTACATCGGCGAAGGCCTCAAGGTAAAGGAGTTCGAGCGGGTTTTGTCCGATCACCTTGGCGGCTACGTGGTGCTGGTGAACAGCGGGACCTCCGCCCTTCACCTGGCGCTCCACCTGGCCGGCGTGCGCGACCATGACGTGATCTCCACCCCGATGACCTGTCTGGCTACCAACACGCCCGTGCTCCACAACGGCGGACGGATCATCTGGGCCGACGTCGACCCCGACACCGGCAACATCGATCCGGCTTCGGTCTCGGCCCGCATCACCCGCGAGACCAGGGCAGTGATGGTGGTTCACTACGGCGGCAATCTTTGCGACCCCGCGCTGGCCGGGCTGTGCAACGGCAGGGGCATCCAACTGATCGAGGACTGCGCCCACCTCGCCGGCCCTGGTCTCGGCGGGCTGCAGTGCTACTCGTTCCAGGCAATCAAGTACCTGACCACCGGCGATGGCGGCTGCCTGGTCACCAAGGACCGGGGCATCTATGAACGCGCCAAGCTGCTCAGGTGGTACGGCATCGATCGGGACTCGGGACAGACCCTGCGTGGCATGGACCCCGTGCATGAGGCCGGCTACAAGTTCCACATGAACGACATCGCCGCCACCATCGGCCTTTCCAACTTTGCGGCGGTTCCCTCGCTTCTGGCCAAGGTCCGTCGCCACGCGGCCCGCTACCACGCCGCCTTCCGCGGCCTGAAGCACGTCAAGCCCGTGCCGGTCCCGCACCGCCATGACTACTATCTGTACATCCTGCTCGCGGAAAAGCGGGCTGAATTCGCCGCCTACATGCGCGACCACGGCATCGAGACGTCCTCCGTCCATGCTCGCAATGACATCCAGCCAATCTTCGCGGGCGCGCGTTGCTCCCTGCCTGGGCTGGAAAGCTTCTGGAGCCGGCAGATCTGCATCCCGGTCGGGTGGTGGCTCTCCGCCAAGCAGACCAAATACATCGCCGACACGGTGAGATCCTTCGATGCGCTTTGCTCTGGTTAGCCTGGGCAACGAGGAGAGCTACGGACTTCTGTTCGTCGCCAGCGAACTCAAGCAGCATGGCGAGATCAGGTTCTTCGACGGAGAGCTCGCCGATCCTGTCTCCGACATCGCGGCCTACCGACCCGACTATGTGTGTTTTTCCCCGCTGACCGCCTTGTATCCGCAGGCCAAGCAGATCGAAGACAGGCTGAGGCCGCTGCTTCGCTTTCGCTCGATCTACGGCGGACATCACGCGACCAACTGTGGCGAGAGTCTGGGCGACATCACGGTGGTGGGCGCGGCGCACGGCCTTGACCTCGACCGTGCGGGCGTGCAGAAGACCGGGCCCAATCGGCCCGAGCTGCTCAAGACCCCGGCACGGGCGGAGTATTTCCGCGACATCCCACGGTTTCGCGACCGCTACCGCAAGATCATGCTTTCGGTAACCGGGTGTCCGTGGGCGTGCTCGTACTGCTCGTCTTCTTCGCAGGTGACCAGGCAGCTCTTCGAGAGTGCGTCCTGCACCCTGCAACATCGCGAGATCGACGACCTGCTCGCCGAGGCCAGGTACATCAAGGACTTCACGCACGAGATCGAATGGGTCGATGACGACGTATTCTTCGGGGATCAGGATTGGTTGAAGGTCTTCTTCGCCCGGTGGGCCGACGAGATCGGGCTGCCTATGTACGTCTCGTGCACCTCGGCCAGCGTGCTGCGGGCCTCGCCCGACCTGCTCAGGCTGGTGGGCCGGGTGGTCTCGGTGGTGGGCCTGGGCGTGCAGGCGATTGCGCCAGACTCCCTCGCGCTTCTCGGCCGACGCTGGGACAGCGAGGCACAGATGAAGGCCGCCTATGACTATCTGGTCTCGTTCGGATTCCGGGTCAACCTCCAGTGCATCGTCGGCCTCCCGGTGGCCGACCCGGTGGCCGACGGTCTGGAAACCATAGCCGGCATGAAGCGAATCGGCGCCGGCAGTATCGCCTCGTGCTATCCGCTGCAGATCTATCCCAATACCGCCCTGGAACGCTTGCTGAAGGCCAGCGGCCGTGCGCTCAATCCGGAGTGCAACGGCGACACCAACAGCGGGCTGGCCGCCGTCGATTTCGGGCCGGTGGTCAACAACCGGATTCGCAACATCTGCAAGCTCGGCACCATGGTGGTGAAGTACGACATCTCGAATCAGTGGTTCGAGGCGATGCTCGATCTGGATCTGGGCGCCGCCAGCCGGCCCCTGTCGCTGGTCAGGTACTTCGAGTGCATCAAGGACCGCCTTCCCGACAAGGCCGAGGCCATCTTTGACAGCATCGTCAAGGGCATGAACCTGAGGTATTGAGATGCCCACGCGACTGCAGAGTCTCTTGCGCAGACTGCCGCTGGTGGGCCGGCAGGTCGAGCGCCTGATCCTCCTCGAAAGTGGATTGTTCGACCTGCACTACTACAGCGAGCGCTATCCCGACGCGGGGCCCGATCCCGCGGGTCACTACCTCGACAGCGGCGCGCAGGATTTTCGCGATCCCTCGCCGTTCTTCCGCACCCGCACCTACCTCGAACAGAACCCCGACGTGGCGGCCAACGGGATCAACCCGCTGGTCCACTTCGCCCTGTGGGGCGGCCGCGAGGGCAGGAACCCGAGCCCGTACTTCGATTCCGGGTTCTATCTCGCGTCCAACCCGGACGTGTGGGCCTCGGGCGCCAATCCGCTCGCCCACTTTCTCGAGCGAGGGCGCCGCGAAGGCCGGGATCCGTCCCCACGCTGCGCGCCCCGTGTCCATCTGTACGCCACGTGCTGGAACGAGATCCGTCAGCTACCCTTCTTCTTCCGCCACTACGACCCCATCGTGCAGAGGTACGTCGTCTTCGATGAAGGCTCGACTGACGGCTCCCTGGATCTGCTTCGCGGACATCCCAAGGTCGAGGTCAGGCGACTCGTGCGCACCGATCCGGATTCCTTCGTCCGGTCGGAGCAGAGCCTGTTTGACCACTGCTGGAAGGAAAGCCGTGGCTTCCGCGGGACTCGACTCGCCGACTGGGTCATTGTCTGCAAGATCGACGAACACCTCGTGCACCCCGACCTGGGCGCCTACTTGCAGCGATGCCAGGAGGCGGGCATCACGGCCATCCCGGCGCTCGGCTACCAGATGCTGGTCGAGGAGTTTCCCGGGCCGCAGGAATGCCTGCGCCGAACGCGCACCCGCGCCCTGCCCGATCCCACGGACTGCAAGCTGTGCCTCTTCTCGCCCACCGCGATCAAGGAGATCCGCTATGCCCCCGGCGCGCACAAGGCCCGGCCGGAAGGTCACGTGGCGGTGCCCGCACGGGACGAGTTGCTGCTGCACAACTACCAGATCCTCGGCATCGACTACACGCTCGGGCGCTTTGCCGAGTTGCGCACCGGATTGGGTGCGGTCGATCGCGAGCGCAACTGGGGGTGGCACTACCGCTGGACGCGCGAGGATCTGGGCCGGCTGTTCGCCGCGCTGGCCGAGCGAGGCGTCGACACGGCGGCCGAGGCGAGCAAGCCATGGAAGGCGTACCCTCGCCCGGAGTGGTGGCGTGAACTGCCGCGAAGGCTCGTCGGCGGACCACCGCTTTTGAGCATCGTCACCACGGTCTACGATCGGGCGGATTGCCTGCGTTCCTGCATCAGGTCCGCGAAGAACCTGAATTTCCAGGACTGGGAGCAAATCGTGGTGGCCGATCATCCTCCCGACGATGTCTTCGCCGCCCTACAGGAAGTGGTGGCAGCCGCAGGAGACACACGCATCGTCTTGCACAACTTGCCGGCCCGGACCAACAACTGGGGAATATCGCCCGCCGAGTTCGGCGTGAAGCAATCGCGCGGGAAGTACGTTGCCTTCCTCGATGACGACAACGGGTACCAGCCCGACCACTTCGACGCCCTGATCGATCGTCTTGAATCCGACCCTGACCTGGGATTCGTGTTCAGTTCTTGCCTCTGGAACAACGAGATGCTCCTCAATCACGCCATCCCGGCCCTGGGGGACATCGACCTTGGTCAGGTGCTCTTCCGCAGGGAAACCTTTCGCGCGTACCTGGGTGACCAACTCCCCTACTCGGGCTACGAGTGGGACTGGAAGATGATCAGCGAGCTGATCGGCAAGGGCGTGACCCATGTGCACATCGATCAGCCGACTTTCATCTTCAGGCTGAAGCAATATCCGCAATTCGAACCCCGCTGAAAGTCTTCAGTACCCTGCTGAAAGCGCGCGCTGGGCCTTTTCGTGCGTCGGATCCACTTTCACTGCGTCCAGGAAGTGCTGGTGGGCCGCCGCCGCGTCGCCGCGCAAGCGCGCAACCATGCCCAGGTTGTAGTGCAGACCCGCCCGGCTGGGGTCCAGTGCCAACCCCCGCAGAAAGGCCGCCTCGGCTTCGGCCAGGGCGCCGGTCTCGGCCCGGCAGATGCCGAGATTGGTCCATGCATCCGGCTGGTCCGGCACGCGCTCGATGGCGCGCTGGTATTCGACAATGGCGGCCGGGCAATCGCCCCTGTCTCGCAGGGACTCGCCGAGCGCGTAGTGGACTGCGTAGGTGTGCGGCGCCTTGATCGCGGCGTCTGACCACAGCGTGACGGGATCCCGCCAGACCCGGGCGCGGGCCACGGTGGCAGCGACCAGGGCCAAAATCACGACGACTGTCGCTGCGCCTGCCACCCGCATGGATGCCGGACCCGCGAAGCGCGCCGCGAGCGAGGCCGCCAGGCCCGCAAAGGCCAGGAAGACACCGGCACTGGCCAGGTACATGCGATGTTCGGCCATGGGCTCCGCCATGGGCACGATGCTGGAAGAGGGCAGCAGGATGAGCAGCAACCAGAGAATGCCGAAGGTGATCCGCGGCTCGCGCCTGCGCAGGCGCCAGGCCACGAACAGCAGGCCGGCCAGGCCCAGTTCCGCGGCCAGCACGCCGGGCTCGAACGCGCTGCCCACCTCGCGGAACTCGTGAACCACGGATTGCCCCACCGGCAGGACCAGCAGCGCCAGGTAGTGCCACAGCACCTTGATCTGCAAGAGCAGGTTGCGGCCCACGAACGACGAGGCGCCGGCCGCCTCGCGGCCGAAGTAGATGGCCAGCCGCACGCACCCCACCGCCGCAACCACAACCAGGGGCGGCAGATAGAGGACCAGTTGCCGGCGGCGCACGCCGGGGTCCTGAGGCTGAAACAGGCGATCGTAGGCCCAGGCGAGAAGCGGCAGCATGGCCGCGACCTCCTTGCAGGCCAGGCCCAGCAGCATGGCTGCCAGGGCCGGCACCAGCCAGCGCAGGCGTCCGCTGGCGGCGGCGCGGCGAAAGGCGAGCAGCGCCAGCAGGCTGAAGAGCGCGCACAGCAACTCGGAACGCGCGGACGCGTAGGCCACCGCCTCGACTTGCAGGGGATGGACCGCGAACAGGAACGCGGGCAGCGCAGCCCAGCGCGGCTGCGGGTCGCTGGCGCGCGCCTTGGCTCCGTCGCGAACCGCACACCAGGCCAGCAGGAACAGCAGGCCCGTGTTCGCGGCGTGCAGCAGCAGGTTGGTCAGGTGAAAACCAAACGGGTCCAGGCCCCAGAAGAACGAATCGATCGCATACGACGCATTGACTGCCGGCCGGAACAGGGCGTAGGCGAACACGGAACGCCAGGCCACCGGGTGACGGATGGATGTGTTGCCCACGATGGTCGCCAGATCGTCGTAGGCGAAGGCATTGCCCAGCGAGCCCAGGTAGGGCAGCGCAGCCAGCAACACTGCCAGTCCGCACAGCAGCCAAGGGAAGCGCGGCGCAGGCGTGACAACGGATTTTGCGGCAGGGCGGCCCGCGCCACGTTTTCGGCGGGATCTCATGGGCAACGCCCAGTGTGTGGGCTGGGCGGAAGCCCGTCAAATACCACAGTCCCGCGATTGCGGCAGGAGGTTGTAGACGTGGCCGTGGCCGTAGACGTGGGACGTAACCGTGGCCGACAACGATCGCTCCGGCCACGACCATGGCTTCGAGCGGCCATTGCGACGCTACGGCCGGTATTGCGGCAGGTGCCCCGGCGGGCTGCCCTGTGGTAACATGACTCTCATGGCACTCGCCCAAAAGAAGGCTACGACCATCGCATTGGAACCCACCGCCGATCGGTTGTTGACGCGGGCTGCGCGGAGCACCGGGGTGTCCCGTTCCGAGTTCATCCGACGCCAACTGGACATCGTCCTCGAACAGTATCGACCCCACCCGAAGCCGCGCTCTGCCGGCGTCATCAAATCTCCGTTGGCCGAGCGAGGAGACGAAGCCGAGCTTTTTCGTGAGCGGCGTTGATGCCCGCGTCCGCGCTGATTTGTGATACGGGCGCGCTACTCGACTACCTGTCCCGGTCAGCGCCCGACCACGCGGCTTTTCGCCAGGCGATTGACGACTCCGGAACGCGCTACGTGCCTGGCCTGGTCCTGGTCGAACTGGACTACTTCCTCCGCCACCAGAGAAAAGCCATGGCGGGCTTCGTCGACGACATGCGCCGGGGCGCCTTCACCTATGTGTCACCGTCGGCCTGGCACATCTGCCGGGCCATGGAAATTGACCGCCGCTACGCCGAGCTCGGCCTGGGCTTGGTGGATGCGTCGATCGTCGCCTTTGCGGAAGAAGTGGGCGTGTCCAGATTGGCCACGCGGGACCTCCGCCACTTCACCGCGGTCCGCTTGGCTAGCGGCCAGGCATTTGAAATGGCTGTCCACCCCACCCGCCCCGACGGGGCAAGACGCTGAAAATGGGTACGCGACGCGCCCTCCGCCTTCTGCACGTCACGCCGTTTTACGGCGACGCCTGGGCCTATGGCGGCATCCCGCGTGCGGTGGCGGCCCTGGCGCGCGCCCAGAGCCGCCGCGGCCACCAGGTCACGGTGGCGACCACCGACGCGTGCTCGGCGGCGAGCCGTCTGCCTGTCGCGGCGGGGGACCCGGTGCGCGGCGCGCGGCGAGCGACGCACGAGTTGCAGGGGCCCGAGGTGCGCGTCTTCGGAAACCTCTCCAACCGTCTGGTCCACCGCCTGCAGTTCCTGCTGCCGGTGGGTCTGCACAGTTTTCTGCGCGACGAGATGGGGCGATTCGATGTGGCCCACCTGCACGCGGTCCACAACCTGCCCACTTCTCTGGCCGCGCATGCCTGCCTGCGGGCCGGTGTGCCGTACGTCTTGCAGACGCACGGGACGGCGCCGCTCATCGAGCGTCGGCGCCTGGCCAAGTGGGTATTCGATCACAGCCTGGGCCTGGGCGTGTTCGAGAATGCCGCGCGCTGGATCGCGATCAGCGATGCCGAGCAACGCCAATTGATCGAGCTGGGAACGCCCGCCGAGCGCATCCGCACTGTTCCCTCTGCGCTGGATCTGGACGAGCTTGACCTGATACCGCGCGGCCAGTTGCGCGCGCGGCTGGGCATGCGCGACGAGCCGCTGGTGGTGTACCTGGGACAGCTCATTCCGCGGAAACGGGTCGATGTGCTCATCCACGCCTTCGCGACACTGGCACGGCCCGAGGCTCGGCTGGTGATCGTGGGGCCGGACATGGGCAGCGGTCCCGAGCTGCGCGAGCTTGTACGGCGGCTCCACCTGAGCGAGACGGTGACTTTTCTGGACACGCTGGCAGGACAGGCACGGCTGGCCGCCTTGGCTGATGCCGACGTGGTGGCCTATGCTTCCGAGGACGAGGTCCTGGGCCTGGTGCCGCTGGAGGCGCTTCTCTGTGGAACACCGGTGGTGGTGGGCAATGATTGCGGCAGCGGCGAGACCATCACCAAGGTGACCGGGGGCCGAGTGGTGCCAGTGGGTGACGCGCCGGCGTTGGCCCGGGCGCTGGGCGAGATCCTGGACGGGCAGGGGCGCTGGCGGGGCGTGGCCTGCCAGGCGCAGCCGGCGGTGCGGATCGGTTTCGGCAGCGCCGGCGTGGCGGAGCGTCTCGACGAGGTGTACTTCGAGGTGGTGTCGCCGTGATGGGGAAGCGCTCGATCGACGGCGCCGGGGACCTGGAAGGCTGGCTCGACGAGCCGTTTGCGGGCCAGGTGGTTTGCCCTGGCTCGCTGCTGGTGCGCGGCTGGGTGTTCGCCGCGCGATCGGAAGTGCGCGCGGTGCTGGCCCGTGCCGGTGGCCGCGAGACGGCGCTGGCCGCGGGACTGGCAAGGCCCGACGTGGCGTTTGACTACCCCGAGCAGAAACAAGCCGGCTGCTGTGGTTTCGAGGGGCGCATCCGGGTGCGCCCCGGGGCCGTGCGCATCGAGGTGTTCGCCGTGCTCGACGGCAGGCACCGCGCGCGCTGCTTTGTTCAGTCGGTGATCGTGCGGCAGGCGAACAGGAGGATTTCGTTTGCGGCCTTTGTGTGGAGTGCCATCTGCAAGGCCTTCCGCGCCTGGCGAGAGGGCCGGCTAGAGCTGTCGCCCAGGCAGTGGTTGCGCTTGCTACGCGCACTCCGCCGCGAGATGCAGGGGACGACAGCGGAGAACACGGTCGCGCTCCCCGCGCGCGCTGGACTGGAGTTTCAGCACAGTGAACTGCTGCGCGATTTTCTGGCCAGCGGCGCCCGGCTGGATCTGACCCCGAGCGGGCCGCCCGAGGTCAGCGCCTTGGTCGTGCTCTACAACCGGGCCGAGCTGACCTTGCGCTGCTTGCGCGCCCTGGCCGAAATCCGCTCGCCACCGGTCGAGGTCGTGCTGGTCGACAACGCGTCCTCGGATGAGACCGCCCGGCTGCTCGATCGCATCGACGGGGTCACCATCCTGCACAACCAGAAGAACCTGGGCTTCCTGCGCGCGACCAACCAGGCCGCCGCGGTGGCGCGCGGGCGCGTGCTGCTTCTGCTCAACAACGACGCCGAACTTTTGCCCGGCAGCCTGGCCGCTGGGCTTGATCCGCTTTCGTGGACACCCAACGAAAGGCGGATACCGTGGAAAAGATGGCACACCAAACGAAGACACGAAGGGTCAAGCGCACATTCACTGACGAGTTCAAACAGGGGGCAG